>TARA_R110000868_G_scaffold314216_1_pt1 | contig 16480 bp, 13 predicted proteins | sample TARA_R110000868 | Tara Oceans TARA_R110000868 (sample SAMEA4397489) | marine metagenome | biome: Polar Biome; feature: [SRF] surface water layer (ENVO:00010504); material: water (ENVO:00002006), including particulate matter (ENVO:01000060) such as... | depth 5 m | reverse complement strand
ATAAATTATGAAGTCGCAAAGTTACAAAACCATACTGAATTCACAGGGATGCCATTTTAAATTAATTGGAATAAAAAAGGCTGGCCCAATGTAAGGAATGGACCAGCCTAGCGCAGTATGTAATTTTTAGAACTAGTACCCGTTATTATTTTTCCGGTATAAAGGTTAAGGCCGCCCCATTGATACAATGTCTCTCGCCAGTGGTTTTTTTGGGACCATCGTTAAAAACGTGACCTAAGTGGCCTCCGCAGGTTGCACAGTGTTCTTCCTTTCTGGCATAGCCTAAATCGTAATCCACATCAAAGGCGACATTTCCTTTTATCTCTCGGTCAAAACTGGGCCATCCCGTTCCAGAATCAAATTTGTGTTCGCTTTTAAAAAGCGGTGTTCCACAAGCGGCACAGCTATATACACCTTTTTGTTTGTTGTTCAGCAATTGGCTTGATCCAGGGTTTTCTGTACCAGCCTTACGCAGCACATAAAACTGCATGTCCGTTAATTCTTTCCGCCATTCGGCTTCAGTTTTGGTAACTTTAAATTGCTCCTTTTTTTTGGAATCTATTTTGGATACGTCCTTTTCTTGTGAAGTTCCCTTACATCCCATTAATATGACACAGAGTGCAAATATTATTTTTTTCATAAAGCTTTTCATTTTTTACTGGTTTAGACGAAAATGTTGAAGTTTCCTTGCAGTACTTATGTACGTAAATTTAATGTTTGAGGTTTCAATATATAAAAATAGCCCTTAATTTCATTTAGAAATAAGGGCTATAATAGTCTTAATATCTGGGTTAATTCATTTTAAATCGCTGTACATTCTTGTCTTCAATACCCATAGATTTCATTACCGCGTTAATATTTGATTTGTCCAATTTAGACGATAGTCCCAAGTTTGCTGGCACTATAAATACTCTAAAGATTTGATTTGTGACCAGATCTGTTGGAACAATACTTGCATCAAAATCTGGTTCAACATATAATTTATAATCAACTTGTGTAAAATCGAAGTTGTAGTATAGTAGACCTTGGTTAGAGAAAAAAGGTTGGGGAAGCTGGCGCCATATATCAAGTCCATCTTCTATAGCTTCTAATCTGTAGACTAAAATAGCATCATCAGGAAAAAGTTCGATACTATGGTCGGAGAAAGATTCCCCAAACTCATAGGTATTATCTCCTGAATTTAGGGTCAAATCAATTTCAACTTCAAAAACTATAGCTTCAAATTCAGAACCGTCAGCACCTGGAGGTCCTTGGGCTCCATCAAAACCGTCATAGCCCGGAGGTCCTGCAGGTCCTTCACAAGAGATAAAAAATAATGCAATAAATGCGCCGAATAATAAGGTAACTTTTTTCATATTATTTATTTTAGTGTTTTTACGAATTGTATAATTGTTATTGTATTTTTATAGTAGTTTCAAAAAGCGTTCCAAATTTTATATCTATACTTGCAAAGTTAGGTTTTAGTTAAAACTTAGTGTTCGTATATCAAAGGTACGGACCAAAGTTGTCTAATATTGCACTAAATAACGTAATCATGACCAAAGTAGTATCCCATAGTTTATTTTCAGATTTTGATATTGATCTTTTTAAGGCTGGTAAACATTTCAAATTATATGAAAAGTTGGGATCTCATCTCATTGAGGTTAACGGAGTAAAAGGTACTTATTTTGCGGTGTGGGCGCCTTCGGCCCGGTCTGTTTCAGTGGTGGGCGACTTTAATAATTGGTATGAAGCGGATCATCAACTAAATGTTCGTTGGGACGGAAGTGGTATCTGGGAAGGATTTGTGCCAGAATTGGGACAGGGCACTTTATATAAATATATTGTTCATTCTTCCAATCACGGGGTAGTTACAGAAAAGGCGGACCCCTTTGCCAGAAGTTGTGAACATCCACCAATGACGGCATCAATTGTTTGGGATGCCAAACACGGATGGAGAGATGATTCATGGATGAAAAACAGAAAGGAGAAGAATGCCTTGGATAAACCATTTGCGGTCTATGAAGTGCATTTGGGATCCTGGAAACGAAAATCCAATAATGATTATCTAACCTATTCGGAATTGGCCAAAGATCTAGTGGAATATGTTAAGGAGATGAATTTTACGCATGTAGAGTTCATGCCGATCATGGAGTATCCTTACGATCCTTCATGGGGATATCAATTAACTGGTTATTTTGCCCCTACGTCTAGATTTGGAAAACCCGAAGGATTTAAATTTTTGGTGGATATGCTGCACCAAAATGGAATTGGGGTTATCCTGGATTGGGTGCCTTCCCATTTTCCAGAGGATGCACACGGTTTGGGATTCTTTGACGGTTCCCATCTGTATGAACATCCAGATAGTAGAAGGGGATATCACCCGGATTGGAAAAGTCTGATATTTAATTACGGTAGAAATGAGGTGAGAGCCTTTTTGATCAGTAATGCGATGTTCTGGTTAGATCAGTTCCATGCAGATGCCTTAAGGGTAGATGCGGTAGCTTCCATGATATATTTGGATTACTCTAGGGAAGAAGGTGAGTGGGAACCCAATATTTATGGGAATAATGAGAATTTGGAGGCCATTTCCTTTATAAGGGAATTAAATGAAACCGTTTATTCCAATTTCGAAGGAATACAGATGATTGCAGAGGAATCTACCTCCTTTTCCATGGTGTCCAAACCTGTAAGTATGGGTGGACTAGGTTTCGGAATGAAATGGATGATGGGATGGATGCACGACACTCTGGAATATTTTAAAAAGGAACCTATATACAGGAAACACCATCAAAATGATTTAACATTTAGTGCCACCTATGCATTTACAGAGAATTTTATGCTGCCATTTTCGCATGACGAAGTGGTTTATGGCAAACAATCCCTTTTGTACAGGATGCCGGGAGACGAATGGCAGCGTTTTGCGAACTTGAGATTGCTTTTTGGATATATGTATACCCATCCTGGCACCAATTTAATTTTTATGGGCGGGGAATTCGGTCAATCTTCCGAATGGAATTTTCAAACCAGTTTGGATTGGCACCTTTTGCAATATGACTTGCACAGTGGGATTCAAAAATTGGTAAAGGACTTGAATAAACTTTATCAAGAGTATCCGGCACTATATGAGAAACAATTTAGCCCTGAAGGTTTTCAATGGATAGATTATGGAGACCATCAAAATTCTGTTCTGACCTATATTAGAAAAGGACTTAATCCTAAGGAAAATATCTATATAGCCTGTAATTTCACGCCTATTCCAAGGGAAAAATATAGAATGGGAATTTCTAAAACAGGACAACTTAAGGAAATTTTCAATACTGATGATACCAAATATGGCGGTACCGGAATGAAAAATGGTACTCTTAAAATTAGTAAAACGCCATGGCATGGATATGATAAGTCCGTGGAAATCACCATTCCACCACTGGGAATGGTCATTTTTAAGTGATTATGAGGTCTTATAGCGCAATTGATCATAAATCCGATGCATATCATTTCGTTAATTCGGGTGAATGTTCTTTTTTTGTATTCGCAAAAATAACAAACCATGATTACCAATACTGAACTTGAATACAAAGGCAATTTATATCCCAATACAATTGTCGAGTACCGCAGGGATACTGATAAATTGTATTTTACTACTTCAAATGGGGTTATTTTAGAAATGACGATTTTGCGTGATAGTATATTTAGATTTAGATATGCTACCGAAAATATTTTTGAACCAGATTTCTCTTATGCCATTAGTGAAGATGTTAGTATAGGGTTTAATCACCTTAAGGTAGAGGAGACTGTAACAGAGTATCTGGTACATACGGCGAAACTAAAGGTGCTCGTTGACAAAAAGACCTTAAGGATACAGATATCGGATCTGGAGGGCAATATCATTAATGAGGATGAACTTGGCTTTCATTGGGAGGAGAATTATGAGTTTGGTGGTAACTCCGTAAAAATGAGTAAGATTACCCAAAATGCCGAAAGTTTCTATGGTCTTGGCGATAAGGCCACCCATTCCAACCTTAAAGGTAAGCGTGTTAGTAACTGGGTAACCGATCAATATGCTTATGGTAAAGATCAAGATCCGTTATACAAGGCAATCCCCTTCTTTATTGGCCTGCATAATAATAAATCCTACGGCATTTTTTTTGACAATACCTTTAAAACCAATTTTGATTTTGCGCACGAGCGAAGAAACGTAACCAGTTTTTGGGCAGATGGGGGAGAGATGAACTATTATTTTATCTATGGCCCCCAAATGAGTCAAGTGGTTAAGGCATATACCAATTTAACGGGGACGCCAGAATTGCCTCCCATGTGGGCCATGGGCTATCATCAATCCAAATGGAGCTATTACCCGGAAAGCAATGTTAGGTCACTCGCCAAAAATTTTAGAAAATTAAGAATCCCTTGTGATGCAATTTATTTGGACATAGATTATATGGACGGATTTAAATGTTTTACTTGGGACAAATCCCGTTTTCCCAATCCTAAAAAGATGATTTCCGATTTGGAGGAAAAGGGATTTAAGACGGTGGTTATGATCGATCCGGGAATCAAGATAGATAAGGATTATTGGGTTTATCAGGAGGGGGTGGAAAATGATTATTTCTGCAAAAGGGCCGATGGTGCTTTTATGAAAGGCAAGGTATGGCCTGGTGAATGCAATTTCCCCGATTTTACCAATCCCAAGGTGAGGGAATGGTGGGCCGAACTTTATAAGGAAATGATGACCGAAATTGGCGTACACGCCGTTTGGAACGATATGAACGAGCCGGCTGTTATGGAGGTGCCTACCAAGACGGCCCCTTTGGATACCCGTCATGATTATGATGGGCATCCCTGTTCACACAGGAAAGCCCATAATGTTTACGGAATGCAGATGGTACGAGCCACCTATGAGGGAATAAAAAAATACGTATATCCTAAAAGACCTTTTGTAATTACCAGGGCCGCCTTTGCCGGAACACAAAGATTTTCCTCTACATGGACCGGTGATAATGTAGCCACATGGGAACACCTCTGGATTGCAAATGTACAGGCCCAACGGATGTGTATGAGTGGTTATTCGTTTATTGGTTCCGATATTGGCGGTTTTGCAGAGCAACCCAATGGAGAGCTGTTTGCCAGATGGATTCAGTTAGGGGTGTTTCATCCTTTCTGCAGGGTTCATTCCAGTGGGGATCACGGGGATCAGGAACCTTGGTCATTTGATGATGAGGTAACCAATATTGTGCGTAAATTTATTGAACTGCGCTATCAATTGTTGCCGTATTTATACACCATGTTCTACAGGTATTCCAAAGAAGGAGTGCCCATGTTGAAGCCATTGGTGCACTTTGATCAAGAGGACCATCAGACCCATTTTAGGACGGATGAGTTTATCTTTGGTGAGCAAATTTTAATTTGTCCGGTACAGGAGCCAAATGCACAAGGGCGTAGGATGTATATCCCTAGAGGGATATGGTATAATTATTGGACGAATGAGGCTGTGGTTGGTGGTATGGAGAAATGGGTGGTTGCTGGATTGGACAAAATTCCAATCTTTATAAAGGAAGGAGCCATGATCCCTAAATATCCGGTTCAGCAATATGTTGGCGAACTTGAAATTAAAGAGTTGGTGCTGGATGTGTATTTTAAAAAGGGGGTGGAAACTTCAACCGTATATGAAGACGGTCAGGATGGCTATGATTACAAAAAGGGGAGGTACAGCCTTAGAAACTTCAATTTTAAAGGCAAGGATAAGGAGTTGGTAATCCAACAATTTAAGGATGGTAGTTTTATAACCTCATATGAAACCTTTAAAATGAACCTTCATGGACTGCCCTTTAAAATTAAACAGATCCAGGTAGACAATGAGAATGTTAATTTAAAGGATGTGAAGTTGAACGGAAATAATAATAATATTCATATCAGCAAAGATTTTACGGTACTGCATATTATTGGCGAGTAATTTTTTTGTAATTTTCAATGAATAAACACAAAATTTTAAGATGAAAAAAATTATTTTAGTAATAGTGGTCTTTTTGGGTGTTGCGGCTTGTAAGACCAATCCTTTTACAGGGCAAAAGGTTTTGAACTTTTATCCCAATAGTCAAATTTTCCCAACAGCTTTTGCCCAGTATGATCAATTCCTTGGTGATAATAAGGTTATAACGGGTACGGCAGATGCCAAAATGATTACCAAAACCGGCCAGCGCATTGCTGCGGCAGCGGAACGATGGTTGTCAGCCAATGGCTATCCGGGTTATTTGAAGGATTATAAATGGGAATACAATTTGGTAAATGATGAAACTGTAAATGCCTGGTGTATGCCTGGTGGGAAAATTGTTTTTTACACGGGAATACTACCTATTTGTAAAGGAGAAACTGGGGTTGCCGTGGTAATGGGCCATGAAGTTGCCCATGCCCTTGCCGATCACGGGGCGCAGCGTATGAGTGCAGGCACTTTGCAACAGCTGGGGGCTGTAGCCGGTAATGTGGTGATACAGGATGAACAAAAAAGAAATTTATTTAACCAGGCCTATGGTATTGGATCACAGGTAGGGGTAATGCTTCCTTTTAGTCGAAGTCATGAGACGGAGGCCGATAGAATTGGTTTGCAAATTATGGCCATTGCTGGCTATAATCCCGATGAGGCTGCCGAACTTTGGAAAAGAATGAAGGCCAATAGTGGAGATGGTGCACCACCTGAATTTTTAAGTACTCACCCTTCCAATGATACCCGTATAGCCAACCTTACCGAATGGGCACCTTTGGCAAAACAAGAAGCAGCCAAATTTGGTGTTACCTCCTTTCAATAGTGGAATTGGAAATAAAGATCACAAATTAATTTTAATCGGGAAGCTGTTCTTTTAGGACAGCTTCTTTTTATATATGGCTAGGACACTTCTGATTAAGGGCAGTAAAAAATTATTGAACGCCTGGGCGTTTTATGACTGGGCTAATTCAGTTTATAGTCTTGTAATTTCTTCGGCCATATTTCCAATTTTTTATGGAGCCTTATTTCGGGTGGCCAAAGTAGAAAAGGTTGTTGTCTTTGGAGGGGAAATCGCAAGGGCTCCCTTGATAAGTTATGTAACCTCGGCCGCCTTTTTGTTCATCGCCTTAATTACACCAATTTTATCGGGTATCTCCGACTATTTGGGAAATAAGAGGCTCTTTATGAAATTATTCTGTTATCTGGGAGCCTTGTCCTGTGTGGGGCTATATTGGTTTTCTTTGGAGAATATTTACTTCAGCCTAGGTTGTTATTTTTTTGGATTGGTGGGGTTTTGGGTAAGTTTTGCCTTTAATAACTCATATCTGCCGGATATTGCTTTTCCAGAACAGCAGGATAGAATTAGTGCAAAGGGTTTTTCACTGGGCTATATAGGAAGTGTTATTTTGCTGTTGTTTAATTTGGCTATGGTCATGAAACCTGATTTATTTGGAATAGTAACGGACGCAAATGGTGTTGCTGAAATAAAGGCTATGAGGTATTCATTTCTATCGGTGGGTATTTGGTGGATAGGATTTGCGCAGTACAGCTTTTATTTTCTTCCCAAAGGGTTTAAAAAGGAAGGAAAGCGGGATCATATTATTCTAAATGGATTTAAGGAGTTAAGAAGTGTGTGGCATCGATTAGGGGCACAAAAAAAATTGAAGCGATATTTAGGAGCATTTTTTGTTTATAGTATGGCGGTACAGACAGTAATGTTGATCGCGACCTATTTCGGGGAGGAAGAGATTCAATGGCATTCGGATTCTGAACGCACAACAGGATTAATAGTTAGTATCCTTCTTATTCAGCTAGTGGCAATTTTAGGGGCTACCTTAACAGCAAGGGCATCCAAAGCCTTCGGCAATATTAGAACACTAATTGTAGTGAACATATTGTGGGTTTTGATATGCATTTATGCTTATTTTTTAATATCACCTATAGATTTTTATATAGCTGCAGGCTGTGTTGGAATCGTAATGGGAGGCATTCAGGCACTTTCGCGATCCACTTATTCCAAATTTATTCCTGATACCGTGGATACGGCATCGTTCTTTAGTTTTTATGATGTAGCGGAAAAGATAGGAATTGTAATAGGTACCTTTTTATATGGTTTTGCAGCACAATATTCCGGAAGTATGCGATATGCAATCATATTATTGGGATTGTTTTTTTTAGGTGGCGCCTTTCTTTTGACCAGGGTTAACAAGGTCCGGGAGGTTTAAGTCTAAATGGCGTATTGCTTTAGCGATTAATTAATTCGATTTTTGAAGGGTTCATAAAGACAAAATCAGACATAAAATAATATGTATTATAGAAAGATAAGATCGTAAATCAATGTTTGGTGATATCTCCGGAACCTGAAACTTTACTAATTACTTTTTCCGGATTCCCCCTATAATCAATATCTCCTGACCCCGATACTTTTGCATCTATTTTTTTAAGGGCAGTAACCTCTATATTTGCTGAGCCGGAAACAGTGGCAACAACATTATCTGCATTTAGGTCATAGGCATGTACATCTCCAGATCCAGAAATATTAACTTCAAAATTTAAGGTATTTCCGCTTAGAGTGATATCACCAGATCCCGACATACTGGCTTTTACAGATTGGACATCCAAACTTAATGCAATGTCTCCAGAGCCCGACATTGCGGTTTCAAAATGCTCTGTTTTTATGATTGTTTTCCCAACAATATCCCCAGATCCAGATAAGGCCAGACTGTTAATTTGCTCTATGGGAATCGTTATGGAAACTCCTTTTTTCCATTTGGACGGATTGAGGGTGAAACCTTTTTCTACTTTGATTACCAATTTGTTGTTGTTAACCTCTGTAATGATATGGTCCAAAATGTTTTCTTCACCTACCATGGTTATTTTGCCTTCTCTGCCGTCCACCAGTTCTATATAAAATGACCCTGAGATTGCAATATGTTCGTAATCCGAGGTATTTCGTTCTACATTGGTCACATTGCCATTGCCGTTTATTTTTCTGTTATTCTGGGCTTTTATTGGGCCCATTGCAAATAGTAATATTAAAATAGTTGCCAGTTGTTTCATTTTTTTGGTTTTAGTGTTATTTTTTAATGAACGTTATTCCACCGTATTCACTATTTATAGACATCAGATTACTGCTGTTTTGGCTTCCATAATAACCCTTGTAGTAGGTTGCATTGGATTTTTCCCTGCTTATGTTTATTTCGAAATCATCTTTGCCGCTTACATTTGCATATTCTGTTTCAATTTCAAAATTGAAATAATACTCGGGCGCATATCCTATTTTGATACCGGTATAATCGCTACTTATTTGAAGGTTTTTGGCATCATGGGCCATCTTGTCTATTTTCACGGACCCGTAGCTCGATTTTATATCCACATTGCCATGGATTACCCCTAACCTTACGTTGACATAATCGCCATTGCCCAGAATATTTGCGGCCTCCCCGATTTCCACATTGCCATAATCGCACACATAGGACAGGTTTTTCATGGTTTTTACAGTGGCATTGGTGTAATCGGCAACAATATCCAAGTCTCCTGCCCTTTCTATGGTAAATCCAGAATAGTCGGCGTTGATTTTGCCGCTGTTTATATAGCCAATAGTGGATTTGGAAGTATAGTCGAAGGATAATTGATTGCTTCTTCCATGTAGCTCCCCAATTTCCAACCTACCATAATCACAATTTATTTTCGCGTGACCGTCAATTCTATCCAGAATTATGCTGCCGTAATCATTGTTGAGATTAACGCTGTTTTTAATGGGGATTTTAACCGTATAATTTACTTGCATATTTACGTTGTTGGTGTTCCCCCAATTCCAGCCCCAACTATTTTTATCCTTATTAAAGATTGTTGTAGCGGAAACCATATTGCTGTTGGCCTCAAAATCTACCATAATGCCATCAAGTTTACGCTGCACCTTATCTTCACTGTCCCCTGTGGTCTTAATATGCACCTCTATCGTAATTCTGTCTTCGTTCCAAGAAGTGATATTTAAATTGCCATAGCTATTGGAAATTTTCAATAGTGCATCAGAATTTACGGTGTATTCCTTTTTAATTGTTTTCTCCTTGGTGTACTTGCCCCTTGGTATATCGTTGTTGGAAAATGCGACCAAAGGCAACATCAAAATTATGGCGAGTATATATCTAAGTTGTAATATTTTCATCTTTGTAGTTTTTTAAAATCTTAATTTCTTCTATTTGCTCCAATACTTCATTTAATAGCGCTATTCTGGTTTGGAAATTGGTAATCATAGCGCTCAATATCAGTTTGCTATTACCGCCATTCAATAAATCCTGTTCCATTTTTTTGTAATCCGTATCCAGTGTCCTAAGTTGTATCAGGGTGTCGGCAATTAACTTTTGTGTTTCGGGAGTACTTTTACTTTGCATATTTTTCACCTGTTCCTCTATTAAACTTGCAAAATAATATTCGGTGTTGGTGATTTCCGGTGAAATTTTCGAGACCTGTTGCTGCAGACTTGGCGTTGGATTAAAGAAGTTTAAGCCAATTGTGCAGAGTAAAATCAGCGTAGCAGCTATGGATAGCGATTTCCACCAAATACCAGTCTTTTTTGAACTTGTTTCCGAGGCTGGTAAGGACTCCAGTTTGGCTAAAAATCGTTGCCTATGTCCCTTGATAGGTTGTTCAACATCGAAGGAACCTTTTAAATTCCTGAACAGATTGTCTATATTGTCATTTTCCATGGTATACAGCATTTAATTTTTGCCTTAGGCTCTCCTTGGCCCTAGATATCATTGTCCGGCAATTGGCGTAACTTAGGTTCATTATTTCGCTTATTTCTTCGTAATCATAACCTTCAATCAAATGTAAGGTCAAAGAAACTCTGTAATTGTCTTTTAGCAGTTTCATGGTTTCAATCACTTTTTGAGCCTTTAGTTCAATCATACCATTATCTGGGACATATCCATCATTGTCTTCGACCTTGTACATTACATTGCCAAGATCAACTTCCTGGCGTTTTAATTGTTTTCTGTATTGATGAATACTATTGTTGACGACTATGCGCTTTAACCAAGCTCCAAAAGATACTTCTCCTTTAAAGGAGTCCAGTTTGGTAAATGCACTTAAAAGCGATTCTTGCATAACATCCTCGGCCACCGCACTGTCTTTTACAATCCTAAAGGAAACATTGTACATTCCCTTGTAATAGCGATTGTAAATCTCCAATTGTGCGTTTCTGTTATGGTTTAAACACAAGGGTATTAAATCATCAATATGTTTCTTTTCTAGGCTCAAAAAGGAATTGGTTTGCTTAATAGATGAAGTAATTTAGGGAATGTTACAGTTTATTTATAAAAAGTTTTGGCTTGTTGGCATAAGAATTGCCCACTTAGAATTAAAAGGAAATAGCAAGATCCATAATCTCCTTATTTTTAAAGGAATGTAGGCGTATGGAGGATTGAATACAAATTATTTTTCTGTCTATTAGTGACAGAATGACCGATATAAGAATATGGCTAAAACAAAAAACATACAATTTGACACTATGTCATTACACGGGATCGATGAGGATTCAGAATTAATACCCCTGATGACACCGGAGGATGAAGAGGAAATTAACAATGAAAAGTTGCCTGAAACCTTAGCTATATTGCCGTTGCGCAATACCGTTTTGTTTCCTGGCGTGGTTATTCCCATTACGGCCGGCAGGGATAAATCCATTAAATTAATAAAGGATGCCAACAATGGTTCCAAGGTAATCGGTGTTGTTTCCCAAAAGGATGAGGAGACGGAGAATCCTGGGGTAAACGATATAAATACCCTTGGTACCGTGGCCAGAATTTTGAGGGTACTACAAATGCCCGATGGGAATACAACGGTAATCATTCAAGGGAAGAAACGTTTTGAAGTTGCAGAAGTGCTTACGGAAAAGCCGTATATCACCGCTACCGTAAGGGAAACAACTGAGGTAAGACCAGATAGGGACAATAAGGAATTTAGGGCGATCATAGATTCTATAAAAGAACTTTCCCTGCAGATTATAAGGGATAATCCCAATATCCCCAGTGAAGCCTCTTTTGCCATTAAGAATATTCAGAGCGATTCGTTTTTGATCAATTTCGTATCATCCAATCTCAATTTGAATGTAAAGGACAAACAGGAGCTTTTAGAAATTGGCAGCTTGCAGGATCGGGCATTGGCCACCCTTAAATATATGAACATAGAGCTTCAGAAGCTGGAACTGAAAAATGATATTCAGTCGAAGGTAAGAACGGACATGGATCAGCAGCAAAGGGAATACTATCTTCATCAACAAATGAAGACTATCCAAGAAGAATTGGGTGGTATTTCATATGAGGAGGAAGTGGATGAGATGCGTAAAAAGGCCAAAAAGAAAAAATGGAATCCGGATGTTGCCGAGCATTTTGAGAAGGAACTGGCAAAAATGCAGCGGATGAACCCACAGGTGGCAGAGTATTCCATTCAGCGCAATTATTTGGATTTGTTTTTGGACCTTCCTTGGAACGAATATTCCAAGGACAAATTTGATTTAAAAAGGGCTCAAAAAATATTGGACAGGGACCATTATGGACTGGAAGATGTAAAAAGGAGGATCATTGAATATTTGGCGGTATTAAAGCTGCGTAACGATATGAAATCGCCTATCCTATGTCTATACGGGCCTCCGGGAGTTGGTAAAACATCTTTGGGGAAATCTGTTGCGGAAGCTTTGGGAAGGGAATATGTTAGGATATCACTTGGTGGACTTAGGGATGAGGCAGAGATACGTGGCCATCGTAAAACATACATAGGTGCCATGCCGGGCCGAATTGTTCAAAGCCTTAAAAAAGCTGGTAAATCCAATCCTGTTTTTATTTTGGATGAAATAGACAAGTTGTCCAATAGTCATCAAGGAGATCCTTCTTCGGCCATGTTGGAGGTTTTGGATCCGGAGCAGAACTATGAGTTTCACGACAATTTCTTGGAAATGGGTTACGACCTATCCAAAGTTATGTTCATTGCTACCGCCAATAGCTTAGGTGAAATACAGCCTGCCCTTAGGGATAGAATGGAGATAATTCATGTAACAGGATATACCATCGAGGAAAAGGTGGAAATTGCACGAAAGCATTTGTTGCCCAAGCAATTAAAAGAACATGGTTTAACAACGAATGATTTAAAAATAGGCAAGCCTCAATTGGAAAAAATTGTTGAGGGCTATACCCGGGAATCTGGGGTCAGGTCTTTGGAAAAACAAATTGCCAAAATGGTGCGTCATGCTGCTAAATCCATTGCCATGGAGGAGGAGTACAACCTTAAGGTGTCCTTTGAGGATGTGGAAAAGGTATTGGGCCCTGCGAGAATGGAAAGGGATAAATATGAAAATAATGATGTGGCAGGGGTGGTAACAGGTTTGGCTTGGACCAGTGTTGGTGGTGATATTCTTTTTATTGAGTCAATTTTGTCCAAGGGGAAAGGAACTTTAAGTATTACTGGTAACCTTGGGACGGTGATGAAGGAATCCGCCACTATAGCCATGGAATACATTAAATCCAATTGTGATAGATATGGAATAGATCCAGAGGTATTTGACAAATACAATGTACATATCCACGTTCCGGAAGGGGCTACCCCAAAGGACGGACCTAGCGCAGGTATTACGATGCTAACCTCTTTGGTTTCTCTGTTTACCCAGAAAAAGATCAAAAAGAGCTTGGCTATGACGGGAGAGATAACCCTAAGGGGCAAGGTGCTTCCTGTAGGGGGAATAAAGGAGAAAATATTGGCTGCTAAACGTGCAAGGATAAAAGAGATTATACTTTGTGAGGATAATAGGAAAGATATTTTGGAAATAAAGGAAGATTATTTAAAGGGTCTTACTTTCCATTATGTGACCGATATGCAGGAGGTAATAGATATTGCCATTACAAAGGATTTTGTTAAAAATCCAAAGCAACTTTAGGTAGTTTTCTTAAAATTGATCGAGCAAAAGTACCTTCCAATTATTGGGTAGGTACTTTTTTTGTTTGAGGAAGGAGTCAATTTTAGGGGCCTATTAAGAAAAGTGGTTTGGGTCCCAGATATTCCTAATTTATTAACTTTTAAATATTATGTTGTCAACATTAGGCTTATCCATACTATGGAATTGAGCAATTCTTATTATTTTTAGACCCATGGGAAAGATTACGATTGCAATCGATGGATTTTCATCTACAGGAAAGAGCACTATAGCAAAACAGTTGGCAAAAGCATTGGATTATGTCTATGTAGATACGGGAGCCATGTATAGGGCGGTTACCCTTTTTGCCATGCGACAAGGTTTTATTGGGGGTGAAACCGAGGATTTGGAAGGATTGGGAAATGCGCTCTCTGGGATAGACCTCAAGTTTGTCTACAATAAATCCCTTGGATTTTCAGAAATGTATTTGAATGGGGAAAATGTGGAGAATGAAATTAGGACCCTGCCAGTTTCACAACAAGTAAGTAAGATTGCAACCGTAGAGAAAGTACGTGTGAAATTGGTGGCGATGCAGCAGGATATGGGTATGAAAAAGGGTGTTGTAATGGATGGTAGGGATATTGGCACAGTAGTTTTTCCGGACGCCGAATTCAAAATTTTTATGACGGCCTCTCCCGAGACTAGGGCTTTTAGAAGGTATAAGGAACTTTTGGAGAAAGGGGAGAAGGTAACCTACGAGGAAGTCCTTAAAAATGTTCAAACCCGTGATTATATAGATTCACATCGCGAATTTTCACCTTTGAGAAAAGCGGAGGATGCTATCGAATTTGATAATAGTGATATGGGTTTAAAGGAACAGTTGGAGCGTATTTACAATTTTGCGCTCCGTAAAATAGAGGAATAGTGTTTTATTGATTTTTTAAAAACCAATTTGGGCGCAGTAAGGAATGTAATTGCCGATTTGGCCTATCTCCGGACTCCGCCCAAAATGAAATAATTAAGCCTCTAATTTAATTAGGGATAACCAATACTTGATCTGGATGAATAACATCCGGATTTTTTAGGATATTGGTGTTGGCCTCAAAAATTTTCTTGTACTTCATGGGGTCACCATAGTATTTTTTGGCAATCTTACTAAGGGATTCTCCACTTTTTACAGTGTGCCTGTGGTAAACACTTTCATCGGCAACGGTAATATTGGCTTTGATATCGGAAGGATTTTCTCCGCCCAATTCCTTAATTTTATCCCACAAAAGATTTTTTTCGTATTGGGTTGCAGCCTGACCTTTTATCTTTAGAATACCTGCTTCCTCAGTTACATCCCCACCTGTTATTTTTAGTTCCTCACCAAGGTTCAATACAGCTTGATACTTTCCTTTAACACTCATAATAGTATTTATTTAACGGTTATTATTTAATAATCGAAATATAAGGATTCTTGGTATGTTTTTCATCAATTTGTATAAAATAGTTAAGTAATTGACACTCATCTTATTTTTAGGTTTGTAAAACCATTTTTTAGTTGTATTTTTGCACTCCTTTTTTAGCAAACCATCAAGAGAAAAAAGGAACGAAAAGAAAATCAATATAACATCTTCTTTGGTAATTGTTAACTCTTGTAACCCCAAGGAATACAAACTTATAATCAGCAAATGGCTGAAGAAAAAACAACGGTTGAGGTAGATGAAACTGCCGCAACTACACAAGAAACAAAAGTAGAGGCCCCAGCACAAGATCCAAAAGAGTTTTTGGCTAGTTTTGATTGGGACAAGTATGAGCAAGGAATTGAGCGCGTTGATGACACCAAATTAAAGGAGTTTGAAGAATTGGTAGCTGAAAACTTTGTAGATACTGCAGACGAAGAAGTAGTACAGGGAACGGTAGTTTACCTAACAGAGCGTGAGGCAATTATTGATATAAATGCCAAATCTGAAGGTGTTATATCCCTGAACGAGTTCCGTTACAATCCTGACTTAAAAGTTGGTGACAAGGTAGAGGTGTTGATCGATATCCGTGAGGATAAAAGTGGACAGTTGGTTCTTTCACATAGAAAGGCAAGAACTATCATGGCTTGGGATCGCGTAAATGCTGCCCATGACAAAGAAGAGATTGTTAGTGGTTTTGTTAAATGCAGAACTAAAGGAGGTATGATCGTTGATGTATTTGGAATTGAGGCCTTCTTGCCAGGTTCACAAATAGATGTTAAGCCTATCCGTGATTACGACCAATATGTAAACAAAACTATGGAATTCAAAGTGGTGAAAATAAACCACGAATTCAAAAACGTAGTAGTTTCCCATAAAGCGTTGATCGAGGCTGATATTGAAGAGCAGAAAAAAGAGATCATCGGTCAATTGGAAAAAGGACAGGTATTGGAAGGTGTTGTTAAAAACATTACTTCTTACGGAGTCTTTATTGATCTTGGTGGCGTAGACGGATTGGTGCATATTACCGATCTTTCTTGGAGTAGGATCAACCATCCAAATGAAGTGGTGGAATTAGATCAGAAATTGAATGTTGTTATCCTTGATTTTGATGAGAACAAGTCTAGAATCCAATTAGGTCTTAAGCAATTGGAGAAACATCCTTGGGAT
>TARA_R110000868_G_scaffold877_15_pt1 | contig 16492 bp, 17 predicted proteins | sample TARA_R110000868 | Tara Oceans TARA_R110000868 (sample SAMEA4397489) | marine metagenome | biome: Polar Biome; feature: [SRF] surface water layer (ENVO:00010504); material: water (ENVO:00002006), including particulate matter (ENVO:01000060) such as... | depth 5 m | reverse complement strand
AAACCGTTCCATGCGGACTGTGCTGCCGGTGTTGCTGCCACGGCGAAACTTCTCTCCGGGCTAGGACATCACGTCGAGGACGCATCGCTGCCCATAGGTGCCGATGAAGCCGCAGGCTTGTTCCTGCCCATGTGGGCCGCCTATCTCGCATGGGACATTGACGCCGAAGCTGAACGTCGCGGCCGCCCGCCCAAGGATGATGAGCTGCAGGGCCTCACCTGGGGTTTCTATGAAATCGGCAAGACGGTCACCGCCTCGCAGTTTCTTGATCTGCGCACCAAGGCGCAGGCCATGTCACGCCGCATCGCGCAGTTCATGCAGACTTTTGATGTGACGCTCACTTCAACGCTCGCCACGCCGCCGATCCGCAACGGTATCATTGACCTCAAAACGCGCGACGCGATGACGGGCTTCCTGCCACTCGCCGATTATGTGCCCTATACGCCGGTACAAAATCTGACGGGCCAGCCAGCCATATCGCTGCCGCTGCATTGGTCCGCTGACGGATTACCTGTCGGCATGATGTTTGCTGCCCGCTTCGGCGACGAGGCCACATTGTTCCGCCTTGCCGCGCAGCTCGAAGCCGCGCAGCCTTGGGCGGGCCGCCATCCGAAAATCTGGGGATAAGGGAGACGAAGATGAGCTTTTCCGATTATACAAAATATGACGGTCTCGGCCTCGCCGCGCTGGTGCAGAAGGGCGAGGTGACACCCGCCGAACTCACTGAAGCCGCTATCGAACGCATCGAGAAACACAATCCCGCCCTCAATGCCGTTGTCTACAAGGGCTATGACGATGCGCGCGCCGCAGCCAAGGGCCCGCTGCCCGAAGGCCCGTTCAAAGGCGTGCCCTTTCTCATCAAGGACCTCGGCACCGAGGTCAATGGCTGGCCGCGCACCAGTGGTTCGCGCTTTGTGTCTGACATTGTGGACGATCACGACAGCGAATTGGTGAAGCGCTATCGCGCGTCGGGCGTCGTCCTCGTTGGCAAAACCAACACGCCGGAATATGGCATCACCGGCACCACCGAAAGCGCCCTCCTCGGCCCCTGTCGTTCGCCCTGGAACACCAATCACATCGCAGGCGGTTCGTCGGGCGGTGCGGCGTCGTCCGTTGCCGCCGGCATTGTGCCGCTCGCCCATGCCAGCGACGGGCTCGGCTCCATCCGCATTCCCGCCGCCTGTTGCGGTCTTGTCGGCATGAAGACGACGCGCGACCGCAATCCGCAAGGTCCGAATGACTATGACCGCGCCATTGGCTTCAGCGTCGATCATGTGGTGAGCCGCACGGTGCGCGACAGTGCCGCCATGCTCGACGCCACCGGTTATCCCGAACGCGCCTCGCCCTATGCGCCGCCTGCTAAGGCGCGTCCCTATATGGAAGAGGTTCAGGCCTCGCCCGGCAAGTTGCGCATTGCATGGTCGAGCGAAACACCGAACGGTCGCCCGATTGATGAAGAAGTGCAGGCTGCACTTGAACGCACGGCGGATGCTTTGAAACATCTCGGTCACGAGATGGTCCCGCGCGGTTTGGGCGTCGATTACCGCACCTATTATCAGGCGCAGTCTGCTGTCGGTGCCTCAAACTTCGCTGCAGGCATGGCGCGCCGTATCGCCGCCAAAGGCCGCGAGCCGGAACCGCAGGAGTTGGAAGGTCTCACTTGGGCGGCACTCAAGGGCGGTCGCAAAGTGACCGGCGAACAGGCCATGTGGGGCTGGCAGACTCTTCGCCTTATCAATCGTCAGGTGCTTGAGACCTTCGAGGAATTCGATATCTACCTCACACCGGTCATGGGCACCCCGCCGCCGGAAATCGGCTATGTCGATCCGGTTAATCTGGAGCCGCGCGAGGTCAATAAGCGTCAGGGCAAAACTTTCCCGTTCACGCCGCCCTTCAACTTCACCGGCCAGCCGTCACTGTCCTTGCCGCTGCACATGAGTTCGGGTGGCCTGCCCATCGGCATGATGTTCACAGGGCGCTATGCCGACGAAGCCACGTTGTACCGTCTGGCCGGACAGCTTGAAAAGGAAATGCCCTGGGCGGATCGGCGTCCGAAGGTCTGGGGCTGAGGCGACCCCCACCCAAAAAATCTAAGGAGTTTTTTTGACCTCCCCACAAGGGGGAGGTCATTCCCCTTTTCCTTAACCTCCCCCACCTTTCCTTTGCGCCTACGCGCATGTGTGGGGAGGTCGAAACGCGCCTTGCGTTTCGGGTGGGGGGCACGGTGGTCATTGAGGCCCCCTTCCGCCTGTGCTATTTCCTCCCCATGACCCAGACCCCAAAACCTGTACACGTCATCGGCGCCGGCATGGCCGGTTCGGAAGCCGCATGGGCACTCGCCAATGCAGGCGTCCCTGTGGTGCTGCATGAGATGCGCCCTATCGTCAAAACCGATGTGCATCAGACCGACGGTTTTGCCGAGCTGGTCTGCTCCAACTCGTTCCGCTCCGACGATGCGGAGCAAAATGCCGTGGGTCTGCTGCACGAGGAAATGCGCCGTGCCGGATCGCTCGTCATGGCGGCAGCCGCAGTGGCCAAAGTCCCCGCCGGTGGCGCGCTCGCCGTCGACCGTGACATCTTCTCGAAATTCGTGACCGAAAAACTCACCGCCCATCCGCTCGTCACTGTTGAGCGCGGCGAAGTCGCGGGCCTGCCGCCTGTCGATTGGGACAATGTTATCATCGCTTCGGGTCCGCTCACCTCGGCGGCGCTGGGCGAAGCCATTGCCGGTCTCACAGGCGCGGAAGAACTCGCCTTTTTCGACGCCATCGCCCCCATCGTCTATCGCGATAGCATCGACATGTCGGTCTGCTGGTTCCAGTCGCGCTACGACAAGGTCGGCCCCGATGGAGATGGCAAGGATTACATCAACTGCCCGCTCGACCGCGATCAGTATAACACATTCATCCGTGAATTGATTGAAAGTGAAAAAGGCGATTTTCAGGAATGGGAAAAGAACACGCCCTATTTCGACGGTTGCCTCCCCATCGAGGTCATGGCCGAACGCGGCCACGAGACTTTGCGCTGGGGTCCGATGAAACCTGTCGGTCTCACCAACGCGCATAACCCGACAGTGAAGCCCTATGCCATCATCCAGCTCCGTCAGGACAATGCGCTCGGCACGCTTTACAACATGGTCGGTTTCCAGACCAAGATGAAGCATGGCGAACAGACGCGCGTTTTCCGCACTATTCCGGGTTTGGAGAAGGCCGAATTCGCCCGTCTCGGCGGCCTGCATCGCAACACGTTTCTCAACAGCCCCAAAGTTCTTGACGGCACGATGCGGTTGAAGAACCAGCCGCGTCTGCGCTTTGCCGGACAGGTCACTGGTGTTGAAGGCTATGTTGAGAGTGCGGCCATGGGCATTCTCGCAGGCCGCTTTGCCGCTGCCGAGCGTCAGTCGCGCGAGATTTCATTGCCGCCGCGCAATTCAGCGCTTGGCGCGCTGCTCGCACATATCACCGGCGAGGCGAACGTCGAGACGTTCCAGCCGATGAATGTGAACTTCGGCCTCTTTCCCGAAGTCGAAACGCCGCTCGATGCCGAAGGTAAAAAGCCGCGCGGCAAAGCCAAGGGCCCTGCCCGCAAACGCGCTCATACGGCACGGGCGCTGCGTGAGGTGGATGCTTGGCTCGGTCTTCGCGCGGACGCGGCTGAATAATCAAATCCGCCCGACAAACTTCCGCCCCAGCAATCGCAATTGCTGGCGGAATACCGGTACATCAACGGCCACTCGAAACGGATCAAAACCCGTCGTCGTCATCTGGTCCAGATAAGCATCACACAAAGACGCAGGGAGCAATGCCGCAAGCAGTACCCGTGGCATCTTGGGTGTCGCGCGTGCCGCCGTCAGATGCTTTCGCGCTTCATCGGCCACCACCTGCATGATCGCGCGAAGCCCTTCGCTCATCTCACCGGCAAAGATCGTATGCGGATCAACATTGTGCGCGCCCAATAGATCAAGCGGCAAATAGAGCCGTCCTTGCGAGGCATGCAGCGGCAGCGCGCGCAGCAATCCGGTCAGCGCATAGGCGATACCTGCATCGCGGATTGTCGCCTCAGCGTCTGGCGCATCCGTGGGTGATAAAGCCAGAGCGGCCAGCCGCATCAGACCAGACGATGTACCGGCACAATATTCCCTGAGCGCTGCCATGTCGGCAAATGGCTCATCATCAAGATCGCGTTCTCGCGCGTCGATCAACGCCGTGACGCCGGCAACATTGATGTCCGCGCCAAAAGCCTCGTTGAGTGCCACAGCTGCTTCGTGTCCGCGCACTTCGCCTGCTGCAATGCCTTCCACCGCCTCGCGCCACCATTGCAGGCGTATCTGGCCGAGCATCGGCTCGCTCACCATTTCGCGCACGCGGGCGATTTCGGCGTTGAGAGCATAAAGCGCGATGAGTTTGCCGCGTGCAGCGTCGGGCGCCAGCAAAGCAGTCAGATAGCGGTCATGGTCCATCCGCCTCACATTGTCGAGGCAGGCCATCAGGGATTGGTCGGGCCGCAGGTCGCTCATCGCTTCTTTTACTCTGCCGGAAACAACAACGGGGCTGCCTTGCGACAGCCCCGTGTTTTCTTGTCGCCATTCATAGCGGATGGCAAATCAAATCATGCTCAGAACGCGAGGTTCTGCGCCGCAACCATCGAAAACAGCATCGGGATCGAGAGCAGCGTGTTGGTGCGCGAGAAAAGCATCGCGGTGCGACCGGCGGCCGGCTTCTTGTCTGCCGGTGCGTCGATCAGGCCGAGAGCGATCTTCTGGTTCGGCCAGATGATGAACCAGACGTTGAACCACATGATCGTACCGAGCCACATGCCGATGCCGATGAACGTGTCATGCGGCACAGCGAAGCCTTCGGCCGCGCCCAGCGTATAGGCGTTGAGCAGATAGCCGTTCAAGTGAGCGAGAATGATGCCGAAGACGATGGTGCCCATCGCACCCCAGCGGAACCAGAACAGCGCTTCCGGTGCGATCACTTTGCCGATGGCGGGTTTCTGTTCGTCCGGAATTTTCGGCATAGACGGGATCTGGACGAAGTTGAAGTACCAGAGAATACCGATCCACATCACGCCGCAGATCACATGCGACCAGCGAATGATGAAGGTGAAGAAGTTGCGATCGAGTGCGCCGCCGGAATTCATGTAGATCAGCAGCATCACCACTGCCAGTACGAAACCGGCAATCACTGTGTTTCGCAGTGAGGTCAAAATGGCAGCCATGATTGTTCCCCTTTAAGAAATCTTGTTGGTCGCGGCGCGGGTATTTGGCAGGCCATTGGCTTTGATGGCGTGCCGCATATCCCCCGTGACAGAGAGTCGCGACCTTGCACAGAAACTAGAATTTCCGCGTCCAAAAGCCAAGCATTCCGGTGAGATTTGTCTCAAACAACCGCAATTAGGGCAGCGGCGACGCGGCGATCTTCGGCGCGAAGCACATTGTAGGTCCGTGCGGCGGCACCTGTGTCCATAAAGTCGGGGATGATTCGCAATGTTTCGAGGTGCGCAGTAATGGCTTTCGGCCAGCGCATCATCGTCGGTCCGGTGCCGACGATTAAAAAATCGAACGTGTCTGACGCCGCGATAATGGCTTCGAGCGAGGCAAGGTCTGCGTCGTCAATGCGCGAAACGCTCCAAGGGTAAACGCCCTTGGGGGTGAGCAATATCGAGCCGTCGAATTCCTGCGCCGCCAGCCGGAACTGATGATTGCCATAGGCATCGATCAGCGGCTGGCCATCAAAACGCGGAACCGGCACTTATTTGCCCGCGGCGTTCTTCGTGCGGGTCAGTTGCACCGCGCCCCATTCGCGTGTGATGCCGATGGCCATCAGCACGGGAGCGGCGACATAGATCGACGAATAAGTGCCGATCAGAATGCCGAAGATCATGGCGAAGGTGAAGCTGCGGATCACTTCGCCGCCGAAGACGAAGAGCGAGACGAGCGCGATGAGTGTCGTCGTCGATGTCATGATCGTGCGCGACAGCGTTTCGTTCAGCGACAGATCGATCAGATCGCCGAGATCCATCTTTTTATATTTGCGCAGGTTCTCGCGCATACGGTCGAAGACGACGACGGTGTCGTTCATGGAATAGCCGACGATGGTCAGCAGCGCGGCGATGGTGGTGAGGTTGAATTCCAGCTGGAACAGCGAGAAGACAAGGATCGTTGCCATCACGTCATGGACAATCGACAAGACCGCGCCGAGGCCGAACTGCCATTCGAAGCGGAACCAGATATAGGCAAACATTGCGAGCACCGAGATCAGCACAGCAAGGGTCGCCGCGCGGATGAGTTCGCCGGACACTTGCGGACCGACGCTTTCAATGCGGCGATATTCGACGCTGTCGCCCAGTTCGGCTTTCACCTTCTGGACAATGATTTCACCGGTTTCGGTTTCGGCATTCTCCGCTGCCGCGCCGACGCGGATCAGCACATTGTGATCGTCGCCGAAGCGCTGCAACTGGACTTCGCCGAGTTCAAGCTTGCCGAGCCGGTTACGCAGATCGGTCAGGTCGGCCACATCCTTGGTGGCGATTTCAATGACGGTGCCGCCCTTGAAATCGATTCCGAAGTTGAAGCCCTTGGTGAACATCATAACGAAGGCAGCCACCACGATCACCAGCGAGAAGCCGACGGCGATGTGACGGAATTTCACAAACGGAATTTTTGTGCCTTCCGGGACGAGTTTAAGACGCATCATAGTCATAGTCCTCGATCAGAGCACGATTGACTTGGGACGCGTGCGGCGTACCCAGGTCGAAACAATCAGGCGGTTGACGGTCACGGCGGTAAAGACCGATGTGATAACGCCGATGGCGAGCGTCACGGCAAAGCCGCGCACCGGACCCGACCCCAGTTCAAACAGCACGGCTGCCGAAATAAAGTGGGTCACGTTGGCGTCGATGATGGGGGCCAGCGCGCGGTTATAGCCCGCGTCGAGCGCCGCGATCACGGTTTTGCCGGATCGCAACTCCTCTCGGATTCGTTCATAAATCAGCACGTTGGCGTCAACGGCGGTGCCGATCGTTAGAATGATGCCCGCGATGCCTGGCAGCGTCAGTGTCGCCTGCAGCAGTGACAGTGCGCCCATGATCAGGAAGACGTTGACGATCAGCGCGATATTGGCAAAGACGCCGAACAATCCGTAGGACGCCATCATGAAGATGACGACGGCGACGGAACCGATGATCGAGGCGATGACGCCGGAGCGGATCGAGTCCGCGCCGAGGCTCGCGCCGACGGTGCGCTGTTCGAGAATTTTAAGCGGGGCCGGCAGCGCGCCCGCGCGCAGCAGAATGGCAAGGTCGTTTGCCTGCTGCACGGTGAAGCTGCCGCTGATCTGGCCGGAGCCGCCGACAATGGGTTCATTGATGCGCGGTGCGCTGATGACCATGTTGTCGAGGACGATGGCGAAAGGCTTGCCCACATTATCGCGCGTGACTTCACCGAAAATACGCCCGCCCGTTGTGTCGAAACGGAAGTTGACGACCGGTTCGCCCGTGCGCTGGTCAAAGCCCGGCTGCGCGTCGGTCAGGCTGTCGCCGCCGACCATCACACGGCGTTTGACGAGGATCGGTGTTTCCGGGCTCTCGGTCATGTAGAGCACTTCCGAGCCTGCCGGAATGACGCGGCTCTGGAGCGCCTGCTGCGCCGTTGTCGATGTATCGACAAGGCGGAAGTTCATTTTCGCGGTCTTGCCGAGAATGTCGATGAGACGCTGCGGATCGTCGAGACCCGGCACCTGCACGAGAATGCGGTCGAGGCCCTGCTGCTGGATCACAGGCTCGGTCGTCCCCATTTCGTCGATACGGCGACGGACAATTTCCATCGATTGCTGGATCGCCGATTGGGCGCGCGCGAGGATTGCCGCTTCGGTATTTGTGACCGTAATGAGATTGCCTTCGGCACTCACCGCGATATCGCGTTGGCCGACGCTGCCGCTCAGCAGGTTCGCCGAAACGATATTGCCGAGACCTTCGATGGCTTTGACGGATTTCTCGACATCGGCGTCGTTGGTGATGCGCACCGTGATGCTGTCGCCTTTGATGCCGAGGCCGGTGTAAAGCACCTTCTCGTCGCGCAGCGCCTTGCGCACATCGTTGAGCTGCGCCTGCAGACGATCCTTGTTGACGCTGCCGGTTTCCACCTGCAACAGCAGATAGGAGCCGCCGCGCAAGTCGAGGCCGAGGTTGATCTTCTGGCTCGGCCAGAAGGCCGGGAATTTTGCCAGAGTTTCCTGGGCGATGAAGTTCGGAGCCGTAAAGATAACGCCCATGAGCGTCACAAGCGCGATCAGCGCAATCTTCCAGCGTTCAAAGTGAAGCATATCGGCTCATTTCCCCCGAAGTGTCCGAGCAAAGGCTCAGGACGGCGTGTTCGCGTTGGCCGGTACCGGCTCGGATTTGGAGCGCACTTCCGTCAGCGTGCTCTTGATGACGCGGATTTTGACGCCTTCGGCAATTTCAACCAGCACTTCGGCGTCGTCCACCTTGCTCACCTTGCCGATCATGCCGCCGGACGTCACGACAACGTCGCCACGGCGCACATTGGCAACCATGTTCTGATGCTCTTTCAGACGGCGCTGTTGCGGCCGCAGAACGAGGAAATACATGATCGCGAACAGCGCGATGAAAGGAAACAGCGAGATCAGGAAATCGCCGCTGCCGCCGCCGGTACCACCAAACATATTCTTCTCCGGTTATCGCGCCGCGCCCTTTGCGGGCTGGCGCATAGTCATATTCCGGCGGGACTATAAAGGTCAGGTGCCGATTTGCAAACCGACCATCGCCCTCTTTCGACCGCCCTTAACTCTATATTTTTCGGGCATTTTCCTGTAGATCGCAGCGATGCTAGGGTCCGCCCTCACCGGAATTGGGGCAATAAACGCGGGAATTTGCTTATGGGACAAGATCAGGGCCTGACGCCATTGCTCACCCGCATCGCCGAGGCACTTGAGCGCCTCGCGCCACCACCGGTCCAAAGTGCCGATCTGGCCGTGGCCGACGCCTTTGTCTGGGGCGGGACGCGCGGTGTGCTCGACCCAGTGCCCGCCGTTTCGCGCGTCGATCTGAGCCTTTTGAAGGGCGTCGATCACGTCCGCGACCTGCTTTTGGACAATACCAGCCGCTTTGCCAAGGGTCTGCCCGCCAATAATGCGCTGCTCTGGGGCGCGCGCGGCATGGGCAAAAGCTCGCTCGTCAAGGCGGCCCATGCGGCGATCAACCGCGATGCACCGCGCAGTCTCATTCTCATTGAAATCCACCGCGAGGACATCGAGACCCTGCCCGCGCTCATGGCCCAGTTGCGTGGCCGCACCGAGCGCGTCCTCATATTCTGCGATGACCTCTCCTTCGACCATGACGACACCAGCTACAAATCGCTGAAAGCCGTGCTCGACGGCGGCATCGAAGGTCGCCCGGCCAATGTTCTGTTCTATGCGACGTCAAACCGCCGCCATCTGATGCCGCGCGACATGATCGAGAACGAACGCTCGACCGCCATCAACCCGTCCGAAGCAGTCGAAGAGAAAGTCTCGCTATCGGACCGTTTCGGCCTCTGGCTCGGTTTCCATAATTGCAGTCAGGCCGATTATCTCGCGATGGTCGAAGCCTATGCCGCGCATTTCAAGTTGAAGGCGTCGGCCGACGAAATCCACGCCGGCGCGATTGAATGGTCGGCGACGCGCGGTGCGCGTTCGGGCCGTGTGGCGTGGCAGTTCATTCAGGATTTGGCGGGGCGTTTGGGTCAGACGATCGACTGAGCTCTCAGCCACCGATCACCGTGCGCGGATCGACAGCCTTGGCACCTTTGCGCAATTCAAAATGCACCTGCGGGCTCGTCACGCTGCCGGTCGAGCCTGCGAGCGAAATCGTCTGGCCGCGCACCACTGTGTCGCCGCGTTTCACCATCAGCTTGCTGTTATGTGCATAGGCCGTCATCCAGCCGTTTGAATGGCGCACCAGCAACAAATTGCCATAGCCTTTGAGTTCATTGCCCGCATAAGCGACGACGCCGCTTTGCGCGGCCTTCACCGGCGAGCCGTTCGGCACCGCGATGTTGATCCCGTCATTATGCGTGCCGCCTTCTTTCGCGCCGTAATTGGAAATGACGCGGCCTTGCGCAGGCCAGATGAAATCACCTGCCGCTGCAGGCGGTGCGGGCAGCGGCGCTTTATATCCAGCCGTTGGTTTGGCGGCGGGCACGGCAGGCGCGTTCGACACATATGTGCCGTTGCCTACAGGTCGTCCGATAGGCACGCCTGCCGGCGTGCGATCATCGCCACCCGATGAAGCCACCTGATTATTGACCTTGGAGGGCAATTGCAGCCGTTGGCCGAGCTTGATCGTGTAGGGCTGTGTGATGCCATTGGTCGATGTCAGCGTCGCCATATCGACACCATAGGTGCGCGAGATGCTGTAGACCGTGTCGCCGGAGACAACGACATGATAACGCGCCGAGGGGATCGTCAGCCTTTGTCCCGTGCGCAATTCATAGGGTGGTTGCAGATTATTGGTTTCGATCAGCGAGCGCAGCGGCACATGTTCGTCGCGCGACACCTGATAGAGCGTCTCGCCGCGTTTCACGACATGGACACCGCCGCCGGAACTGCCGCCACTCGAATAGCCGCCGCGATTGGGCGCGGGCAAAGGTGTACCGGCCACATAGCCGCCGTCGCTGCGTCGCGCCGCGCCGTTCTGGTCCCACCAATTATTATTGTTCACGCAACCGGCAAGCAGCAGCGCCAATCCCGCAAGCCACATCGGCCCGCCGGATCGTCTCATAGCGTTTGCTGTTTGCTGACCCATCGTCAACTACCTGCTCCTCACATCCGATCCCGATCCGGCATCGGCGCTCAGGATTCCTTGGCCACACCTTCGACCAGCGGAACGAATCGGACCGGCATCAGTTCTTCGCGTTTTATACCTTCGTCGGTTCGTTCAATCCGCACAAGATGTTGGTCCTCGCGGCCACCGGCCAGCCCCACCGGCACGATCATAATGCCACCGGGCTTGAGCTGTTCCACCAGCTTTAGCGGCACAGATGGGGCCGCAGCGGTGACAATGATTCTGTCAAAAGGCGCCTGCTCCGTCCAGCCTTCCGCGCCGTCGCCGACTTTGGTCGTCACATTATGCAGGCGCAGATCATCAAAGCGTTTCACCGCGTCCCGCAACAAGGTCCGGTAGCGTTCAATCGTGTAAACACGGCGACAGAGCTTCGACAGAATAGCGGCCTGGTAGCCCGACCCCGTGCCCACCTCCAGCACTTTCATCCGTTCACCGACCTGCAATTGCTCGGTCATATAGGCGACGACAAAGGGCTGGCTGATGGTCTGCCCGCATTCGATGGGCAGCGCGTGGTCTTCATAGGCCTGCTTACGGAAATTCGCATTGATGAAGATTTCGCGCGGAATGCGTTCCAGCGCGTTCAGCACGCGCTTGTCGCGGATGCCTTGGCGGCGTAGCGACATCACGAGTTCGATCTTGCCCTGATCGAGCGCACCCAGGGGAGAGCCGTCGGCCCTTTCTGGATCATCGTCGCGGTCGGGCGGCTCACCGGTCATTGCGGGGATTACTTTCCGCCCAGTGCCGACACCAGCGCGGCACGCGTGCGGGTGTGGGTCAGGTTCATATGCAGCGGGCTCACGGAAATATAACCATCATAGATGGCGCGCAGGTCCGTGCCTTCCGGTGGATTGCTGGCGATGCGTTCAAAGCCGAACCAGTAATAGGCCCGTTCGCGCGCGTCGATGCGCGGCTCGACAGTGACAAGCGACTGGTCGCGCTTGCCCTGCCCCGTCACCACAACGCCTTTGACGGCAGCGGGCGCCACATCGGGGAAATTGATATTGATCAGAACATCGACGGGCCAGCCTGCCTTCAGCAATTTCTTCAAAATTGCAGGCGCATGCTTTTCAGCGGTCGGCCAATTGATTTTCTTGCTCTTGGAAAAGCCAAAGGCCTGACTCAGCGCAATCGACGGCACACCCAGTTGCGTGCCCTCCATCGCGGCGGCGATGGTGCCTGAGTAGGTCACATCGTCGGCGACATTCTGGCCGCGATTGATGCCGGACAAAACGAGGTCGGGCCTGTGGTCCGCCATAATATGTTTGATCGCCATCAGCACACAGTCGGTCGGTGTGCCTTTGATGGCAAATTTCTTCGGCCCGATTTTGCGCAGGCGCACGGGCGTCGCCAGCGACAGCGAATGTCCCGCGCCGCTCTGTTCTTCTTCAGGGGCCACCACCCATACATCGTTCGACAGGGTGCGGGCGATACGCACCAGCGATGCCAGACCGGGCGCGTGAATGCCATCGTCGTTCGATACAAGAATACGCAAATTTTCAGCCATTAGAAATTGTGTCCAGTCCGCCCATATAGGGCTTCAGCACGTCCGGCACGGCAATCGAACCGTCCGCCTGCTGATAGGTTTCAAGAATGGCGACCATGGTGCGGCCCACGGCCAGAGCCGAACCGTTGAGTGTATGCACAAAGCGTGTGTTCTTGCTGCCCGCCGGTTTGTAGCGCGCCTGCATGCGCCGCGCCTGAAAATCACCGCAGACCGAGCAGGACGAGATTTCGCGGAAGGCGTCCTGCCCCGGCAACCAGACTTCAATGTCATAGGTCTTGCGCGCCGAAAAGCCCATGTCCCCCGTGCAGAGCGTCATCACACGATAATGCAGATCAAGTTTTTTGAGCACTTCTTCGGCGCAAGCGAGCATCCGTTCGTGTTCGTCAATGGCCGCTTCCGGCGTGGTGATCGACACAAGCTCAACCTTGGGAAACTGATGCATGCGGATCAGCCCGCGCGTATCGCGCCCCGCCGATCCCGCTTCAGCGCGGAAGCACGGCGTATAGGCGGTAAAGCGTTTGGGCAATTCTTCTTCCGAGAGAATGCTCTCGCGCACCAGATTGGTCAGCGACACTTCGGCGGTCGGGATCAGCCAGAATTTGTCCTGCTCGTCGGTCGATGCGCCTTTGTAAACGGCGAACTGGTCATCGGCGAATTTCGGCAGTTGCGCCGTGCCGAACATGGCCGCGTCCTTGACAAGCAGCGGCGGCGAGACTTCTTCATAGCCATGCGTGCAGGTGTGCAGGTCGAGCATGAAGCTCGCAATAGCGCGTTCCATCCGCGCGAGCTGGCCTTTCAGCACGACGAAGCGCGAGCCGGACATTTTGGCGGCGGCTTCAAAATCCATCTGGCCGACGCCTTCGCCGAGGTCGAAATGTTCTTTCGGCGCAAAGTTCATAGCGCGCGGTGCGCCGTGGCGGTAGCGCTCCACATTGCCGTGTTCGTCCTTGCCGACAGGCGTGTCGTCAAAGGGGATATTGGGAATGGCGGCAAGTTCCGTGTCGAGTTCGGCGGTCAACCGGCGCTCGTCTTCCTCGCCTTGCTGCAACGCGCCTTTGAGCGCGGTGACTTCATCCATCAGCTTCGTCGCCAGTGCCTCGTCCTTCTTGGCCTTGGCCTGACCGATCAGCTTCGAGGCGTCATTGCGCTTCTGCTGCATGTCTTGCAACGAGGTGATGACCGCGCGGCGGCGCTCGTCGATTTCCAGAAGCCGCGCTGACTGAGGCGCAATCCCGCGCGTGGCGAGCCCCTTGTCAAAGGCTGCGGGGTCGTCGCGGATGATCTTGATATCGTGCATGGAATCCGTCGCAAGTCATGAGTTTGGCGGCGGCTTCTGTATACGCGTATGGGTCAGAGTCGTCTACGCTTGGTGGGCGGGTTGGCTTGGGCGACCCCAAATTCCGTCATGCGCGGGCTCGACCCGCGTATCCACGTCTTGATCAAGACCAGAAACCGGAAGATGTGGATGGCCGGATCAAGTCCGGCCATGACGAATGTAAATATGACGAGTGTGAAATTAGGACGGACCCTTGGCCCCCTAGTCCTCCACATCAAACGCGACGTCTTCTTCCTTGTCCTCTTCGGACTTCTTCCGGCGGCGCTCCACAATGACCACCGACAGGATCGACATCTCATACAGAATGAGGATCGGTATACCGAGCATCAACTGGCTCAGCAGGTCCGGCGGGGTCAGCACGGCGGCGACGAAGAAGGCGATGACGATGGCATAGCGGCGGCCCTTGCGCAGCATGGCGGCGTCCACCAAGCCAATGCGGGCGAGCAGTGTCAGCACCACCGGCAATTGAAAACAAGCACCGAAGGCCAGCATGAAATTCATGATGAGGCCGAGATATTCGCTGACGCGCGGTAGCAATTCGATGGCCGCTTTGCCCTCGCCGCCCGGTTGCTCCATCGACATGAAGAATGTCAGCGCCACAGGCATGACACCGAAATAGACGAGGCCCGCGCCGATGATGAACAGCACAGGCGTCGCAAAGAGATAGGGAAGGAATGCCCCGCGCTCATTCTTATAGAGGCCGGGCGCGACGAACATGTAGATCTGCGCCGCCAATATCGGGAAGGCCAGAAATACCGCGCCGAACAGCGCGAGCTTGATCTGGGTGAAAAAGAATTCCTGCGGCGCGGTATAGATGAGCTTTACCAGATGGTTGCCGGAAGCCACCTCATAGGGCCGCAGAAGAAAATTGAAGATATCGCCCGCGAAGTAAAAGCAGATGCAAAAGGCGATCACGATGGCGATCATCGCCTTGATCAGGCGCGAGCGCAGTTCGATCAGGTGATCGAGCAATGGCGCGCGGCTCGCGTCCATTTCTGCGTCAACGGGGTGCTCGCTCATGCCGTCCCCGCGTCTTTGGGGGTCGCATCGGTTCTCGTTGCGGGGTCGCTCTGCGGCAGTTCGGGCGTTGTCGCACCCGCCTCGCTCTCGTCTGCCTTGCCGCGACCTTCGGTGCTTGCGTTCTTGAGCGCGCGGTCCATTTCGGCCATCGGATCGGTCAGGGGTTTCATTACCCCGTCGCGCATCTCGGCCACCTGTTTGCGCAATTCCTCAAGCTCGGTTTCGCGCGCGAGGTCTTCGAAGGAGTTTTGAAATTCGCGTGCCATCGCCCGCATCTTGCCGACATATTGGCCAAGCGTCCGCATCACACGGGGCAAGTCCTTGGGCCCGATGAATACGATTGCTAGCACCGCCACAAGCAGCAGTTCTGACCAGCCCAAATCGAACATGAAGGGTCTTCCCGAAAAGGGTCAGCCCGCACTCATTTGTGCGGGCTTGATAATGGCTCTCCGGCTTCAGCCGTTGGCGGTCTTGTCTTTGGCGGCGGTCGTTTCGTGTGTCGCCTTGCCATCGATGATCTTGGCGTCGGCAGCAGGTGTCGTCGAGGACGGCATGTCGTCATCGGCAAGCCCCTTGCGGAAACTCTTGATGCCTTTGGCCACGTCGCCCATCAGATCGGAAATCTTGCCCCGACCGAACAGCAGCAGAACGATCACCGCGATCAGAAGCAGTTGCGGAAAGCCAATACCCATTATCCACACTCCCTGGGGCTTGCGCCCAAATTCGGTATTCCTCAGCCCATGTCGGCGCCCGCGCACAACATAGCTTTCAATCAGATCGACAGCCTATCCCAGATATAGGGTGACTTGTGGCCTTTTTTGAGGGTGCGGCTATTCGGCGTCTTCTTCGCCCGAACCGGCCAGATGCTCGTCAATCGCCGTGCCATATTCCTCGGCAGGCTCGTCTTCGAACTCGCCGTCGCCTTCCACGCCGCCTTCGGTCGGGATCGGGATTTCAAATCCGGGCGGCAAGCGACCGTCCAGCAGACCCGCCGACTTCAGATCATCAAGGCCCGGCAGATCACCGACCGCTTCCAGCCCGAAGTGAACAAGGAAGGCTTCCGTCGTGCCATAAGTGACGGGACGGCCCGGCGTGCGTTTGCGGCCGCGCAGGCGGACCCAGCTTGTCTCCATCAGCACGTCAATGGTGCCCTTGGACACCGAAACGCCACGAATTTCTTCGATTTCAGCACGCGTCACGGGCTGGTGGTAAGCGATGATGGCCAGTGTCTCCATTGCCGCGCGCGACAGTTTGCGCTGCTCGATGGCCGAACGTTCCATCAGGAACGACAGGTCCGAGGCTGTGCGGAACATCCATTTATTGGCGACGCGGACCAGGTTGACACCGCGCTTCTCGTAGAGCGCCTGCAGGTCTTCGATCACCGCGCCCACGTCGGCGCCTGTCGGCAGTCGGGCGGTCAGCGTGTCGATGTCGAGCGGTTCGGCGGCAGCAAAAAGAAGGGCCTCGGCCATGCGGATAAGTTCGGCATGGTCGGTCGCGTTGGCAGGAAAAGACACAACGGTCGAAGCGTCGCTATCCCCGCCTTCGGCGGTCGCTTCATCCGTGTCGTCGTCGCCCTCTTCGGCGTTATCACCCGAGGACAAATCGTCGTCATCGTCCTCGTCGCGACCCTCGACACCCTCGACATGGTTCAACTCGTTTTCGACTTGATTTTCGACATGAAAAGGCTCGGTTTCGAGGTCATGTTCCGAGGTCTCTTCCGTCATGGCTTCTTCTTTTGTCATTGGTCGCTCTGCTCGTCGTCTGCTTGATCTGCGTTAGGCGCTTGA
>TARA_R110000868_G_scaffold357146_2_pt1 | contig 16495 bp, 16 predicted proteins | sample TARA_R110000868 | Tara Oceans TARA_R110000868 (sample SAMEA4397489) | marine metagenome | biome: Polar Biome; feature: [SRF] surface water layer (ENVO:00010504); material: water (ENVO:00002006), including particulate matter (ENVO:01000060) such as... | depth 5 m | reverse complement strand
GTACCAGTCCTATGCCTGGTTAATACGCTGGTGGTGTTTCCCATCTGGCGTCCATAGCCTGGTATTTCCGTATGCGTATTGGTCTGGTGAACGGGTTCCCCCGCCGCTATTGGCTGCTGCTTCTCTTTTCCCTCCCTGTATCTACATGGCTGTTTTTTTTGCTCGTGACATTTTGGATGCCCCTATACCCTGTCGGTATTTATTCAAACAAAAACCATATTAGACAGAGCCGGGGATTCACCGGATTATCATCCGTAGTCATTCAAGTAAAAAAATAAGAGGAACCAATCATGGCTATGACAGGCGTGCTGCGGCCCGGGTATTGTCAATTGCGGGTGCTAGATCTGAATGAATCCATCCGGTTTTATACCGATGTCATGGGGTTGATTGAAACCGGGCGTGATGCAAGCGGTCGTGTCTATTTTAAAACGGCTGACGAGCGTGATCATCACAGTGTGGTTATTCGTGAAGCAGATCAGGCCGGTATGGATTTTTATGCGTTCAAGGTATTGGACAAGCGAACCCTGGACAAGCTGGAAGTGGATTTGAATGAGTACGGTGTGGCAACCGAACGTATGCCAGCCGACGGCTTGCTGGAAACCGGTGAACGCGTCCGTTTTGTTGCGCCAACCAAGCATGTGTTTGAACTTTACTGGGAAATGACCGAAGTGGGCGATGGCCAGGGTTATATCAATCCGGGGGTGCGTGTTGACGGCCCAGGGGGTATTTGCCCAATTCGTCTCGATCACTGGCAGATTCATGGTGCCGATCTGGATGGCAGTCGTGATCTGTTCATCAATGTGCTGGGATTCCATCTGGTTGAGCGCATTACCGGTGAAGACGGCGCAACCGACATGGCTGTCTGGCTGACCTGTTCAACCAAGGCACACGACATTGCCTTTGTCCGGGATGAACGCGACAACACCTTGCATCATGCTTCCTACTTGCTGGAAAGCTGGGAGAAGGTACTGCATGCGGCGGATGTAATGTCGGCCAAGGGCGTATCTTTGGATATCGGCCCATTGCGTCACGGCATCACTCGCGGCTGTACTATTTATGCCTTTGATCCATCGGGCAATCGTTTTGAAACCTTTAGCGGAGGCTACGCGTTCTACCCGGACATGAAGCCTTACACCTGGACTCACGAGGAAATCGGTGCCGCTATTTTCTATCATACCCGTGAGTTGAATGAACGTTTTCTAACGGTCGTTACTTGATGGTCGTTACTTGATGGTCGTTGACGGGGTTGAGTGATTTATTGAGTGCCCTTGTGTTGGGTTGCCGCCTCTGAATCAGAGGCGGCTTTTTTCAGGTTGTTACATTTTAATAATCGTCAGGTTTGGAACCATTATGCCAATTGCAACTATTCAGATGATTGAAGGACGCTCGGAAGAGGTCAAACGGGAAATTATCGAAAAAGTGACTCAGGCGCTCGCAGAAGCCTCGAACTCTCCAGTGGAAGCGATCCGTATTATTATTCAGGAGGTGCCCAGTACCAACTGGGGCAAGGCGGGTGTGATGGCCAAGGATGAGGGTCGTTAGGGTCGGCTGCCAAACAACGGCTCACTGGCTCATTGATTGTCTTTGGATGTATCGCCGATTGTTGCTTGTTGCCCATACTCCTCACCCCGTTTGATGCCCCTGTTTTGCAGGGGTACAGATTCTGCTCCTGTCGGCTATTAGCGGTTTTTCTGCACAACTTGTGGTTTTTCTGATTGTTTCATTCCGCTGTAAATTGTCCTTTTTTTGCCCTGTATTGCGTCGAATAATATATCTGGCACTGTTCTTGTGCGTTTTTACTGATTGGCACCCCGTGCGCGCTAAGGCGTGTAGTAGTTTTTAATGCGGCATTAAAAGGTCAGGTGTGATTCTTTGCTGGACAGACGCTTCGCCAGACGGAGTGTTCACTGACACAGCCCTGATTAGCCTTTAGTGGCACGCTTGATGCTTTATCCGGTATTACCAAATTCAAAAAACGTAATACCGGAGACGCCAAATGACGATTAAGAAACGCATGCTGGGATCCCTGTTCGCTGGACTGCTGATGGCTGGCAGCGCCATCGCCGAACCGTTAAAAATCGGTTACAGCGACTGGCCTGGCTGGGTGGCCTGGGAAATTGCTGTTGAAAAGAAAATGTTCGACAAGGTGGGCGTGGATGTCCAGTTTGAGTGGTTCGATTACGTCGCCAGTATGGATGCCTTTGCTGCGGGTCAGCTGGATGCCGTGGCCATGACTAATGGCGATGCCCTGGTGACAGGTTCAACTGGCGCCAGCAACGTGATGATTCTGGTGAATGATTATTCCAATGGTAACGACATGATCGTTGGTGCGCCCGGCATCCGCTCGATCAAGGATCTGAAAGGCAAGAAAGTTGGCGTGGAAGTCGGTTTTGTTGGTCATTTGTTGCTGCTGAACGCGCTGGAAAAAAATGGCATGAACGAGTCGGATGTTGAGTTGGTGAACGTACCGACCAACGAAACTCCGCAGGTGCTGGCCTCGGGTCAGGTCGATGCCATTGTGGCCTGGCAACCAAACTCCGGTCAGGCACTGAGCCTGGTACCTGGCTCCAGCCGTATCTATTCCAGTGCCAATGAACCGGGCCTGATTTACGACGTCCTGGCGGTATCGCCTTCCAGCTTGTCTGCGCACAAGGCGGAATGGACCAAGGTACTCAAAGCCTGGTATATGGCGGTGGATTACCTGAATGATCCAGCGACTCACGAAGATGCCATTGCGATTATGGCCGCTCGTGTAGGCCTGAAAGCGGATGAGTACAAGGGCTTTATCAAAGGTACTAAAATCCTGACGTTGAAAGAAACCCTGCCTTTCCTCGAACCAGCTGACGGCTTCAAGTCGCTGTATGGCTCTACCGAAATTGCCGATGACTTCAACGTTGCCAACGATGTGTATCCCGAGAAGCAGCCGGTCGGCAGCTATATCGATACCTCGCTGATGAAGTCGCTGTAACGATCACACTGGCCCGGATAACGTTCGGGCCTGTCTTCCCCTGAATCACCAACGTGCCTGATATGAAGGCAGGGGAAACTGCATGCTGAAATTTGTTAACCAGTCGCCGGGACACTGACCATGCCACTATTGTCCGTCAATAAACCGCTCGAACCACGCAGCCGCTCGCTGGTCGCCGTGTGCAGTTTCGCCTTGCCATTACTGCTGTGGTGTCTGGTCAGTTATGTGCCGTTTATCTGGCATCCGCAGGTCAGCATTACCGAGCCGGGCTCGGTCAGTTACTTCCGCGACGATATGCTGGTCGATCGTGAGGTGTTTGATAAAGAGTACAAAAAAGCAGAACAGGCGAATACGGCCTTGCCCGTTGGGGATCCGGCCAACCCGGTGTATCTGCCCGCGCCCGATGAAGTGGTGGCGGCGTTTTACACCGCGTTTGTTACTGAGCCACAGCGTCGCAGTGAGGCCTGGTTACACGAAAGCCTGTGGAGCAGTCTGCAAGTAATTTTCTGGGGTTTTGTGCTGTCGTCGATCGTGGGGATTCCGCTGGGGATTCTGGCGGGCACTTACGATTTTTTCTCGCGTCTGTTTGAACCTTTTATCGAGTTTTTTCGCTACTTGCCCGCGCCCGCGTTTGGTGCTTTGGCGGTGGCAATTCTGGGCATTTATCAGGCACCCAAAATTGCCATTATCGTGATCGGTACGTTTTTCCAACAGGTACTGGTGGTTGCCAATACCACCCGCAAACTCGATCCGGCCTTGCTGGAAGCCGGGCAAACGCTGGGTGCCGGTAATCGCTCGTTGCTGTTTCGTATTGTGGTGCCCGGCATTCTCCCGGATCTCTACCGCGATACCCGCATTTTACTGGGTTGGGCCTGGACGTATCTGATCGTGGCGGAACTGATTGGCACCAGCTCGGGGATTACCTGGTTTATTACCCAGCAGGCGCGCTACAAGAATTTCGACAACGTCTTCGCCGCCATCATGATGATTGGCATCATGGGTCTTGCCATCGACCTGATACTGGCCTGGATCGGCCGCCGCCTGTTCCCGTGGCAGAAGCATAATCAGTAGCGGGCACCCAATAGGGGATATCTATTTAATCCTGCACGGCTTTGCACGAGTGTTGCCGTTGTTCAGGGCAAGGCGGCGAATGCAGCGACGAGTCCTTTTCATATTCGTCAACACCCACTGGACGGCGGCAACCCGCGCCCGCGGGGGCTGCCGGATGATCTCGGCTCTGTGTCGCCGACGTTTGACTTGACCCGTCAGGCCTGCAAGTCGGCTTCGTGATTCGACACCATCCGCTAGCCCAGAGTGAGCACCGGATTAAATATATGTCCCCTTATAGGAGAGGTTGATATGAATGAACTGAATTTACCGGATTACCAGCAGCAGTCGGCTGCCGTACGTGACCGTTTTGAGAGGCTGAAACAACGCCCGGTGACGATGGAAGTGAAGGGCCTGACCAAGGAATTCAAAACTCGTAACGGCACAGTGACAGCGCTGAAAGACATTCACCTGACCATCCACAAGCGTGAGTTTGTTTGTGTGATCGGCCCTTCAGGCTGCGGTAAATCGACGCTGATTCGGATCCTCGCCGGTCTGGAACAGGCCAGCTCTGGGCAGGTGCTGCTGGATGGCAAGGTGGTCGACAAACCCGGCCCGGAACGCGGCATGGTGTTTCAGGGCTATACCTTGTTTCCCTGGCTGACGGTGAAGCAGAACATCATGTTTGGCTTGCTGGAGTCCGGCTACGAAAAGGGCACAGCAGAAGCAGAAGCGCGTCAGTGGATCGAATTGATTGGCCTGGCCCGGTTTGAAAACAGTTACCCCAACCAGTTGTCGGGCGGCATGAAGCAGCGCGTCGCCATCGCCCGTGCGTTGGCTAACCAGCCGAAAATTCTGTTGATGGACGAACCCTTTGGAGCCCTCGACGCCCAGACCCGATCGAAGATGCAGGCCTATCTGATGGAGATCTGGAAGAACATTGATATCACCGTGTTTTTTATTACTCACGACCTCGACGAGGCGGTGTATCTGGCTGACCGGATTCTGGTGCTGAAAGCCAACCCCGGTGAAGTGCAGGAGCTGATTGAAGTCCCGGTGCCACAGCCACGTCATCCTGGCCAATTTTTGTCGCCGGAATTTCTCGCCGTCAAAAAACATATCGAAAGCCTGATTCATCCGCCGACCGATGACGAAGACGATGTGGATCATATGAACCTGGTGCGCATGGTGCCGGTCAGTGACGACGTAGGGAGCGTGTTCTGATGTACGAACTTAATAACATGACCTGGGAAGAAGTGGCCCAGGCCGTCCGCGACGGAGTACAAACCGCCGTTCTACCGATTGGTGCGACCGAACAGCATGGCCCCCATATGGGCTGTGGTATGGACAGCGCCATCGCCCATACGCTGTGTAAGGACGTTGCCGCCAATACACCGGTTATCTTGCTGCCAACGCTCCCTTACGGTTGTTCGATCGGGCATTCGCGGCGCTGGCCCGGCACCATGGCGCTGAATCCGAAAACCCTGATTGATGTGATCTGTGACCTTGGTGACTGGGTGTATTCGTCTGGTATCAAACGCTTGCTGCTGGTGAACGGCCATGTGACCAACGAAGCCCCGCTGCGTTGTGCCCTGGAGATGCTGCGTGCCCGTTACGACGATCTGATGGTGGCGCTGATACATACTGCCCGGCTGTCCGAACGGGTGAAAAAAGCGCACTTCGACGATGCCGAAGACTGGCATGCCAATGCGGCAGAAACCGCCCTGATGATGGCCATTCACCCGCACATCGTGCGTACCGACAAACTCGCCGAGGCCGATGACCCGGATCGTACTGACGGCTGTATTTTCAGCCATCCGGTCAACCACACCAGTCTCAATGGCGTCACCGGCAAACCGTCGGCGGCTACCGTCGAGATGGGCCAAGAACTGTATCAGTGGATGTGTGATGACCTCACCGATTTGCTGTTGCACGCGGTGCAGGAACAAGCGCCGCTAGCCTACAGCTACCACACCAGCATCCTCGCCAGTAACCCTGGCTGAAGAAAACCGGAAAGCAGGCAACGGTTCCGTCCGTCACCTTGCTCCGGTGTTACCAACGCCCGGCAGATAATTCAGGCTAGCCGCCCTAACGGCTCCGCCGGGCTAATATCATCCGTTAAGAAGGCTAGTAACATGATTGAATACAAATCCGATGAGCAGATAAAAATCATTCAGGCTGAGCTGAAAAGCAAGGGCGTGAAGTACTGCATGGGTACCTATGTCGATATTCACGGTATCCCCAAGGGCAAGGTGGTACCGCTGTCTCATCTGGCGCATATGGCGCATGGTTCGGAGCTTTACACCGGCTATGCCCTGGATGGACTGGGTCAGGCACCGAATGACGACGAGATCGCCTCGGTGCCGGATCTTGATCATATTATCCAGATGCCCTGGCAGCCGGAAATTGCCTGGATGCCTGCCGATAATACCCTGTATGGCGAACCTTACCTGCTCAGTACCCGGGTGCTGCTGAAGTCGGTACTGGAAGACGCCAAAAAACTCGGTTACGGCATGAACCTTGGCATCGAAGCTGAAGTGTATCTGCTCAAGAAAAATGCCGATGGCACTCTGGTCATCCCGGATCCGGATGACAAGCTGAAAAAGCCTTGCTACGACACCCGTGCTTTTCTCAGTAACTTCAAGTGGCTCGATAAAATGGCCACCAGTATTGATGATCTGGGTTGGGGCCTTTACTCCTTTGACCATGAAGACGCCAACGGCCAGTTCGAATTCGACTTTAACTATGCCGATGCCGTCACCAGTTGCGACCGCTTTACCTTCCTCAAAATGATGGCGAAAGAGTACGCCAAACAGGAAGATCTGCTGGCGACGTTTATGCCCAAGCCGTTTTCCAACAAAACCGGTACCGGCGCTCACTTCAATATGTCTCTGTACGATCTGGAGACGGGGGAAAACCTGTTCCAGTGCACCCCGGAAGAAGACCCCCATGGCCTGGGCCTGACCCAATTGGGTTACCACTTTATTGCCGGTATTCTCAAACACGGCCCGGCGCTCTGTGCGGCTTTTGCACCGACGGTTAATTCCTACAAGCGCCTGGTGCGCCAGGGTGATATGCCGTACTTCACCTGGGCACCGGTATTTAATTCCTTTGGTTCCAACAACCGCACCAATTCAGTACGGGTGCCAATGGGGGGGGGCCGTTGTGAATCCCGCAATGCCGACGGCGCGGTGAACCCGTACCTGGCGGCGGCACTGGCGCTGGCAGCCGGGCTGGAAGGTATTCGCGAAGCACTGGATCCCGGCAAGCCACAAGAACGTAATCTCTACGAGCTGACCGAGACCGAGCGTGAAGAACTGGGTATCGGCTTTTTGCCACGTACCCTGGATGAGGCAATTCAGGCGTTTGAAGACGACCCGTTTGTTGAGCAGGTGTTAGGCAAGGCGTTGAAAAACGAATTTATTCGTTACAAGCGAGCCGAGTGGAACGAGTACCATACCGCCGTGAGCACTTGGGAAATCGAACGTTACAGCCACTTGTTCTGAGTCTGAAAGGGGTGGCAAACGCCACCCCAATATCACGGATACTGCTTGCAAGGACAAACCATGAGCAAAGAAAAAATCAGCCGAATCAGCATCTCCATGCCCGAGAGCCTGCTCGACGGCCTGGATCAGATGGTGAGCGAACGGGGCTTTGAAAGCCGTTCACAAGCCATCTGCGACATGATCAATCATCAAATCAACGACCATCGCGCCCAGCAGGGTAGTGATGTCATGACCGGCACCGTCAATCTGGTTTACAACCACGCGATACCGGGGCTGCAAAAGCGTTTGCACGACTTGCAGTTTCAATACATTGACGAAGTGATCAGCAACCTGAACGTCAACCTGACCCACACCAACACCCTGTCCATTATTCTGGTACAAGGCCCGGCCGACAAACTCAACCAGATCGCCGACCAGATGATCACCTTGAGAGGCGTGGTCTACGGCAAGCTACTGTTGAATTCCTACATTATCCCGCCGATACATCCTCTGCCGCCAAAAGGCTGAATGCTCCGACGATGTTATCGGGCTGAGTCCGCCAGCTCCATTACGGCCGCCATGGCGTAAGCCGCAACTTCCTTGTCTTGTGCGGCCGTGGCACCGGATACCCCCACGGCACCGATCAATTCGCCGTTGATCATCATTGGCAGGCCGCCGCCAAACGCCATCAAACCGCCGCCGACCTGATCCATACCAATCAGCTTTTCCTGCTCGATCACCGTGCCGAAGACATCGGTCGGGCATTGAAACAAAACAGCGGTTTTGGCTTTACGCTGACTGACATCCGCTGAGCCAAGAAAGGCTCTGTCCATACGCAAGAAACCAACGATATTGGCACCACTGTCGGCAACAGCGACACAGATACGCAGATCCATACTTTCGGCTTTTTCGACCGCGCGATCCAGAATCTCGCGGGCCTGCTTGCAGTTGATCGGATTCATAACATGACCTTTGGTTGTGTATTTGAGCGCTGTTATTTCGAGCGCAGTCATTTATAGATGTGACCTGATGATGCTACCACTGGCCAGAGGCCGCCTTGGGGCCAGATTCGGGATATTGATATACCGTTATACAGCACATCGGTGGCGTCAGTATCTGCTCTACAGGCCTGATGGAATGGGGCTTGTTCGTTTTAGACCGCGATCATAAAGCATCAATTAACAGGCTGGTATCGGGTTTTCTGATACCACTAAGGTATCGAGATGGCTAAAAAATAGTATTAGATGGTATGTAATGTATTTACTAACCTTCAACTTTCACGGTCGACCAGTGCTCCGCTGGATAAATCTAATTAAAAAAGATCGAGGGTTTGGTTTATGCACCAGATTGAAAACTTTATTAACGGGTCTTTCCTGCCAGCCAGTTCCGGCATCCGCTTCGACAAGCGTTCCCCGGTAGACAACAGCGTCATTGCCAGCATTGCCGAAGCCACCCGGGCAGACGTGGATGCTGCGGTTAAGGCCGCCCGTGCTGCGCTGCATGGCGAGTGGGGTTCGCTGAGCCAGGATCAGCGTGTTGAGCTGCTGTATGGCGTTGCGGATGAAATAACTCGCCGTTTCGACGACTTTGTGGCGGCCGAGATGGAAGACACCGGCCAGCCCGAACACGTCATGAAACACGTATTTATTCCCCGTGGTGCCGCCAACTTCAAGGTGTTTGCCGACGTTATCAAAAACGTGCCGACCGAATCCTTCATGCTCGATACCCCGGATGGTCGCGGCGCGCTGAACTACGCCCTGCGAGTGCCTAAAGGCGTGATTGGTGTGATTTCCCCCTGGAATGCGCCTTTCCTGCTGATGACCTGGAAAGTCGGCCCGGCACTGGCGTGTGGCAACACCGTGGTATTAAAACCGTCGGAAGAAACCCCGTTCACCGCCGCGTTACTGGGCGAAGTGATGAACAAGGTCGGCATCCCCAAAGGCGTGTACAACGTCGTCAACGGATTTGGCCCGGCCTCTGCCGGTGAATTCGTGACCCAACACCAGGGCGTTGACGCCATTACCTTTACCGGTGAAACCCGCACCGGCACCGCTATTATGAAAGCCGCTGCCGAAGGCACCCGCGATGTGTCGTTCGAGATGGGCGGTAAAAACGCCGGTATCGTGTTTGCCGATGCCGATTTTGACGACGCCGTCAACGGCATTTTCCGGTCGGCTTTCCTGAATACCGGTCAGGTGTGTCTGGGGACTGAGCGGGTGTACGTTGAACGTCCTGTTTTCGACAAATTTGTCGCTGCGCTGAAAGAAAAAGCCGAAGCCGTGCAGTTTGGTCGCCCGGAAATCAAAGGCAATAACTACGGCCCGCTGATCAGTCGCGAGCACCAGCACAAGGTGTTGTCGTATTACCAAAAAGCCGTTGCTGAAGGTGCCACCGTGGTGACTGGCGGAGGCGTGCCAGAGATGCCAGCCGATCTGGCTGAAGGTAACTGGGTGCAGCCGACCATCTGGACTGGCCTGCCAGAAACGGCCTCGGTGGTACGTGAAGAAATCTTTGGCCCTTGCTGCCATATCAGCCCGTTCGACAGCGAAGACGAGGTAGTGGCCAAGGCCAACGATAACGAATACGGCCTCTCTACCACCCTCTGGACCACCAACCTGACCCGTGCTCACCGCATGGCCGGTCGTATCGATGTCGGTATCACCTGGATCAACTCCTGGTTCCTGCGTGACCTGCGTACTGCCTTCGGTGGCTCGAAACAATCCGGTATTGGCCGCGAAGGTGGGGTGCACTCGCTGGAGTTCTACACCGAACTGCGCAACGTCTGCATCAAACTGTAAGGGGTGCTGACCATGGCTATGAATAATGAATTGATCAACCAGCTGGGCGACGAACTGTACAACGCGTTCGTCAGCCAGACCACGCTGGTACCCTTTACCGAACAGTTTCCAGACATCAGTCTGGAAGACGCCTATCGCATCCAGCAACGTTTTATTCAGTGTCGACTGGATGCGGGTGAAAGCGTTGTCGGTAAAAAAATCGGCGTCACCAGCAAGCCGGTGCAGGATTTTCTCGGCGTGTTTCAACCGGACTTTGGCCAGTTGACCTCGAACATGATTTACGCCGAAGGCGATACCATGAATCTGGATGAACTGATCCAGCCGAAGGCCGAAGCGGAACTGGCGTTTATCCTGAAAGAAGATCTGCAAGGCCCCGGTATCACCGCTATGGACGTCATCCGTGCTACCGATTATGTGGTGCCATGTTTCGAGATTGTCGATTCCCGTATCGACAACTGGAAAATCAAGATTCAGGACACCGTCGCCGACAACGCCTCTTGTGGCGTGTACGTACTGGGTGAAACCCGAGGTGATCCGAAAAAACTCGACCTGACGCTGGCGGGCATGGTGCTGGAAAAAAACGGTGAATTACTCTCCACCTCAACCGGTGCTGCGGTACAGGGTTCTCCCGTGAATGCGGTGGCCTGGCTGGCGAATACTCTGGGCACCTTGGGTATCCCGTTCAAGGCCGGTGAAGTAATTCTGTCCGGCTCCCAATCGCAATTGGTACCGATTGAAAATGGCGACACGCTGACCTGTACGGTTGGCGGGCTAGGTTCCTGCAGTGTGTCGTTCCAAGGCCACACGGCAGTACAAAGAAAGGCCCAGACTACTTCACAGGAGAACCAGGCATGAAAGACATTACCCTGACTCGTGAAGACATCGTACGCCTGTGCGAGCGTATTGAAGGTGCTCAAACCCGTGCTTACGCCATTCCGAAACTGACCGACGAATATCCGGCCATGACCATGGACGATGGCTATGCCGTGCAAACCGCCTTGCGTCAGCGTTTTATCGCCCAGGGCCATAAACTGGTGGGCTGGAAAGCGGGTCTGACCTCCAAGGCCAAGATGAAGCAAATGGGTGTGGAAGTGCCGTCCATCGGCTTCCTGACCGATAAAATGGCGGTGCCGGAAAACAGTACGATCTCGGTATCCGAGCTGGTTCACCCTAGGGCGGAATGTGAAATTGCCTTCGTTACATCGCAGGATCTCGAAGGCCCGAACTGCACTGCCGAACAGGTGTTAGCCGCCACCGACTACGTACTGCCCGCAATTGAAATCATCGACTCCCGGTTTCAGAAATTCAGCTTCGACCTACAAAGCGTGATTGCCGACAACGGTTCCTCGGCGCGCTTTGTCGGTGGTGGCCGCCCCCGTTATGCGGCTGATTTGGATTTGCGCACCCTCGGTGTGGTGATGGAAAAAAACGGTGAAATCGTCGAAATGGGTGCCGGTGCCGCAGTGATGAACAACCCGGCAGAAGCCGTCGCCATGCTGGTGAACATCCTCCATCAGCTGGGCGAAACCCTGCCGAAAGGCAGCTTCGTGATGAGTGGCGGCATCACTGCCGCTACCGCGGTGGCACCGGGGGACTACATCTCGGCGCGCTTCCAGGAACTCGGCTCCGTATCGGTGTCCTTCACTGCATAACAACAAGAGACTACACAAATGCCCATTATCGAAATGCACATGCTGGAAGGCCGCTCTCTCGAAGACAAGGCCCGCCTGGCTGAAAAGGTCACCTCCGCCTGTTGTGAGGCGCTGGATTGTAACGCCAGCACCGTACGCATCCTGATTACTGAACACAAAAACGGTGAATTTTTTGTCGCCGGTAAAGCCGGTCGGGCATCCGATCAGGCGGCTGCGGCACAGAGCCGCGGAGAAGGAGCGCAACCACTATGAAAAAAATCAAATGTGCCCTGATCGGCTCCGGCAACATCGGCACTGACCTGATCTATAAAATCCAGCGCAGTGAAGTACTGGAACCGGTCTGGATGGTGGGCATCGACCCGGAATCCGAAGGCCTCAAACGTGCCGCCGCCATGGGCCTGAAAACCACCCACCTGGGTGTTGACGGCCTGCTGCCCCATGTACTGGACGATGACATCCAGATCGCCTTCGACGCCACCTCGGCCTACGTGCATGCAGAAAACTCGCGCAAGCTGAACGCGCTGGGTGTACTGATGATTGACCTGACGCCAGCGGCGATTGGCCCATTGTGCGTTCCGCCAGTGAACCTGAAAGAACACGCCGAGCGCGCCGAAAAGAACGTCAACATGATCTCCTGTGCCGGTCAGGCCACGATTCCGATTGTGAACGCCGTGTCGCAGATTCAGGATGTGGAATACGCCGAGATCATTGCCTCGCTGTCGTCCAAATCGGTTGGCCCGGGCACCCGCGCCAACCTGGACGAGTTTACCTACACCACCTCCAACGCCATCGAAAAAGTGGGCGGTGCCAAAAAAGGCAAGGCGCTGTGCATCATCAACCCGGCTGAGCCGCCGATGATCATGCGCAACACCATTTACTGCCTGACGGAAGACAAACCAAACGAAGCCGCGATTACCGAATCGGTGCTGAACATGATCAAAGAAGTGCAGAAGTACGTGCCGGGCTACCGCCTGGTGAACGGCCCGGTCTTCGACGAAGTGCCACAAGGCCATCGTGTTGCCGTGTTTATGGAAGTCGCTGGCCTGGGCGACTACCTGCCAACCTACGCCGGAAACCTCGACATCATGACCGCTGCCGGTACCCGAACTGCGGAAATGTTCGCCGAAAAAATGCTGGCGGGCGAATACAACCTGTCCGAAATGGAGGCCACTCAATGAGCAAGCGTTTAAAAGGTCGTAACATCATCCTGCACGACATGTGTCTGCGTGACGGTATGCATGCCAAGCGTGAACAGATTTCTGTGGCCGAAATGGTCAAGGTCGCCAAAGGCCTCGACGCCGCCGGTATTCCGTACCTGCAATGTACCCACGGTGCTGGCCTGGGCGGTAACTCGCTGCAGCACGGTTTTGCCATGGCCTCCAACGAGGAATACATTAACGCCGTTGCCAACGCCGTGATCAACGCCAAAGTCTCCGTCCTCTTGTTGCCTGGCCTGGGCACTATGAAAGAACTTAAAAGTGCCTACAAAGAAGGTGCCCGCTCGGTTCACGTGGCCACCCACTGCACTGAAGCCGACACCTCACCACAGCACATTGCCTGTGCTCGTGAACTGGGCATGGACACCACCGGATTCCTGATGATGGCGCACCTCAACAACGCCAAAGGCCTGGTCAAACAAGCCAAACTGATGGAATCCTACGGAGCCCAAACCGTTTACATCACCGACTCCGCCGGTTTTATGCTGCCGGAAGACGTGACTGAACGAATCGAAGCCCTGCGTGACGCGCTGGAGCCAGGTACCGAAATCGGTTTCCATGGCCACCACAACATGGGCATGGGCATTGCCAACTCCATCGCTGCGGTCGAAGCCGGAGCAACCCGCATTGACGCCTCCGTTGCCGGTATGGGCGCAGGCGCAGGCAACACCCCGCTGGAAGTGTTCGTCGCCGTGGCAGAACGCATGGGTGCCAAAACCGGCACCGACCTGTTCCAACTGATGGACTTGGCCGAAGACGTTATCGTGCCGCTGATGGACCAGCCAGTGCGTGTTGACCGCGACTCCCTCACCCTAGGCTACGCCGGTGTCTACTCCACCTTCCTGCTGCACGCCAAACGCGCCGCCGAACGCTTCGGCGTACCCGCCCGCGACGTGCTGGTCGAACTGGGCCGCAAGAAGATGATTGGTGGTCAGGAAGACATGATCATCGACACCGCCATGACCATGGCGAAAGAACGCGGTTTGCTGGCAGAGAAAACGCTGGAAGCGCTGTAATACAGCTCGGTGGTGATTTTGAACAACTGGCTCCCACGCTCCGGCGTGGTATGCCTTGATTTTGGCAGGTATCACGTTCCCACGAAGGAATGCTGGGAACGAGCAATGAATGTGATCAGTAATAACGACGGGTAATAGGATTACTGATTGCAGGGCCAAAACGTTGGCAGGTGGCAGTAAAGAAATTGCTGAGCTTGCCATCGGTCGGTTCGAGATCGATCCCGGCAAGACACGTCAAGCACATATCATCATCAAGATGCTGATCGATTAATTGATCCAACTCCTCTATCCATTCCTTGCGCCGTGTGACCAATATTGAGTGGTTAAGGTTTAGCAAATCAATCGTGTATTTTGCCTTCTTCTGGTACCGGCGTGATTTTATTGGATTTGGTATTATTTTACCGTTGTTCAAATACAGAAGGTAGTTATGCTTGGTTCTTGCTAGTAACGGAGAGAGAAATTGTTTCTTATTAAAATGGCTACGTTTGGAGTGGCCTCCAAAGCTACTTATTGGCTCAGAATTATATTGGATTTTTAAATTCTCCAAATCCGTTGAGCTCAGCGCGGATAGTACCAAATTGCGGTAATCGAATGTCTGCAAAGGATATTTGCTCTTGGGTTTGACGTGTTCGACATGAAAGCCAAATCCAAGCTCTTCCAAACGTAGTTCGGTGTATGCACATAATCTGTACTGCTCTTCATGTAGAGTATCCACCAATAAATTGTAGTTATTGTTTCTACTGAAACGCTGCCATCTATTTCTCGCACTTTCAGCGTCTATTGGTGGTTTAATCTTCTCGTCGTACAAGCAATCGAGATGCCTCTTCCTTTTGGCAATGTACTTCACCGCTTAAGAGCCTCCATTCGGCGAATCGACCGTTGCAGCCTCAGGATCTGTGGATGCTGATGACCCAGTTGTTCCATCAGTTTTTCCATTAACTGCTGTGCTTTCGGTCTCTGGTATTGGCCACTTTCAATCAGGGTCGTGAGTTCATCAAGATCTGCTTTTTCAGCGACTGGCGGTTGAGGGTCAACCTCCATAATACCTTGCAGTGCATTCTGGCTTTCCATGCCGTAGGAATTCATCAGGGGCATCTCAGCACGTGCTTGCCCGTTGTCGGCGATCACAATCTTGCGAATGGATTCCCGCAGTACAGTGGTCAGCACCTGCGGGCTATGGGTGGTTACAATGAATTGCAGCTTTGGAAATGCTCGTTGTAACGAACCCATTACCTGTTGCTGCCATTCCGGATGCAGGAACATATCGACTTCGTCGATCAGTACCACTCCGGTAGTTTCGAGGGCTGCATGTTTACCCAGATACGGATTCAGGCGAACACAACGGAATGCGATATCGGCTACCAGAATAACGATATTACGCAGGCCATCACTGAGCATATCCAGAGGCATAAAGCCCAGCTTGTCGTGTTCCATTACCAGCTTTTGGCCCTGGGATTGCCGGTATTGCAGATTTTTCCAGCCGGTGACAGCTTCCGTTACCTCGTTGACCGCCTGCTGAACGGATTCAACGGATTGCCTGAATACGTCGAGGTCACGTCCGTTATGGTTATTCGGGCTTTCCAGGTTGGCGATTTGCAGCTCTCGATAACTTTTGAATAACCAGCCGTACCAGTCTTCAAACTGTTTGTAGCCTGACGTCGCGGTTAAACAGTTTTCATAGCCCCAGATGCGGGAATACATTTGTTGTTCAAGCTTTTTGTCGTCGATTGTGGCAGTAAAGCGCCCTTGGTACCACAATCGTCCGGTGCCTTGATACAGAATCAGTGGCAGTTCCGTGCTGTCACTGGTCTGCTCATCCTGGGCTTTCTTCTGCAGCTCTGTCGCTACAGAGGTGATGCTGTCGTAGATATCATCGCGAAACATACGAGTTTTTGGTTCGACCGATCTTCGTTCTGCATACCAGGTAATAATATCCGGCTCATGAGTGCAAAAAATACCATCCGCCGTGATTCTGGACGGCTTTTGAGGTTCCATACTGCCCGATGGCATTTTTTGCAGACGTACGTCATCTGGCGTAATGCTGGCCAGTACATGTGGACGTGCCGAGCTGACGTCAATACCTTTGATAAACGACGATAATGCAATTCTGGCGGCATCCAATACCGTAGTTTTACCCGCACCATTGGGGGCAATCAGTACGGTCAGCTGGTCGTGGAAGTCGATTTCCAGCTCTTCAAAGCAGCGGAAATTTTTCAGCGTCAGTCGGTTCAGTTTCATCGGGTTGTGTCTGCAGTAACGGCTATTGGCCAACCAGCCGGGTGCTGTGTCGTCAAACCAGAAGAGATTATTCC
>TARA_R110000868_G_scaffold58183_9_pt1 | contig 16499 bp, 19 predicted proteins | sample TARA_R110000868 | Tara Oceans TARA_R110000868 (sample SAMEA4397489) | marine metagenome | biome: Polar Biome; feature: [SRF] surface water layer (ENVO:00010504); material: water (ENVO:00002006), including particulate matter (ENVO:01000060) such as... | depth 5 m | reverse complement strand
ATGGAAGAGGTGCGCCGGACTTCAGTCCGGGGCGGAGCTGGTGACCGCCTCAGCCGCGGCGAGGCACGCTGCCGGCTAATTGTCTGGCGCAACCAGACGGATTGGCGCAGGGTGATGCTTGCATGTCTGCGCCGTCGCACCCGGATGTCCGGCCCCAATCTGACGGCAGCATGTCCCATCACGAGAGAGAACCCGACCGATGAAGAAATCAAAAATGCTTGGATTTATCGTTTTGGCGCTCGGTATTGTCTTGCTGATCTTCGCCCTGCAGGCCACGAATGCTCCGGCTGATCAGATCACCGAGGCACTGACCGGTCGATATACCGACCGCACCATGTGGTATTTGATGGGCGGTATCGCGGCCAGCCTTGGCGGCCTCTTCCTGCTGATTTTCGGCGACAAGATCAAATAGCCGACGCCCGCCTTGCAGTCCGCTGCGCGTCGGGATCGGCCGGAAATCCGGCGATCCCGGCGTGCAGTTGGGTCGCGGCCTACGGCGTCAGGCTGCCACCCGTCATGATGAAGAAGGCCGCCAGCCGGATCACCACCGTCGCGCCAGCCGTGACCAGCATCCGCCGCCCCGCCAGATAACCGATGAGCGCACCGGCAATGGCGCAGCCGGCCGACACCAGCACGAAGCCCTGCAGATTGAACACGCCGAGCCCGAACCAGAACATGCCGGACAGCCCATAGGAAATGATGGCGGAGAGCCATAGATGACGCAATGCGATCATGGGTTCGTCCTCGTGAAGCCTGGCAGGATTTGTAGCGCAAATTGGCCGGGGCCGGCGGGGAAAAACTGCGTTGATGTGCTCCTGTTTCGCCGGAGCTCACATTATCGCGCCAAATAGCCCGGCATGCACGCCGCCTCTCGCGACCCTGTGCAGCCATTGGCGGCGAAGCGAACCAGTAATTCATCGGGGCCGAAGGCGGCGGTCGGAAGGCCGATTTCGGTCATCCGGTCCAGCACCGCAAATGGATTGAAGGGCCCGTTGAGAAAGCCGTATATCTCGCTCGCCGATCCGTCCGATCCCGCATCCAGCGCCGTCATCATGCGGTCGAAGGAATAGGGTTCGTCGGCATTTTCATAGAGCTGCCGCAACAGGGCTTCATAGCTGCCTGCGCCCTGGTTTGCCGTCATCTCTGCATCCAGAAAAAGATGGAACAGGGCGCCGCCGCCATAAACCAGCTGGCGATTGCGCTGCTTTTCGACCCCGGCCTCGGCCAGGCTGATCGGGCCGCTGGCAATGCGGCCAAGCAGGAAGCGCCTCACCTGGCCCTCAAGGATGAAGATCATGTCATCCTCATCAATTTCGCCAATCCGGTACAGCGTCTTGCCGGTGAGATAATCGGCGCCACCCTCGGTGAACCATTGCAGCTCGGAACCCGATTCAGGCCGTATGGTGATGCCGATCCAGTTGTGCAGGCTTTCGTGCGCCAGGGTGCGCGTCCACATCAGCCTCTCGTATTCGCGCAAGGGTGCGGGCATGCGCTGGCCGAAACTCTGGGCGAAGGCGCCGCCATCATTGGCGCCATCGACGCCGAATACCGCGAGATAGCGATCGACCGGGCTGGAGCCGAAAATCTCGATATAGCGGCTGACGCTATCGCCGAGCAGGGATTGGAACTGCGCTGCGGCCGGTTCGAGCGCGCGTTGTGACAGAGTTACGACCTCCATCCCGCCCAGCTTCATTGTCTGAGGCTCGAGGTTCGGTCCGACGACAAAGATATTGCGCAGCAGGTCGTTGAGGCTGGTCGTATGATAACCGTCATCCTCGCTGCCCTCCCACGCCGCGACTGAGCTCCAGCTGGCTGGCAGGTCGAAATCGACCTCATAACCGCAATCACTCCAGCCATAATTGGCGATGAGAACCGAGGAGCCGACAAAATAGAACGCCTCGTCAAAGCGATAGGCGATCTCTTCCTTGCCGATATCCCAGACGACGCGGTCATGAGTGGCGCTCAGCCGGTAGCGCAGGGCGTCATATTCGGCGTCTGCGCCCTCGACCGGCTGCCAGCTGCCCTCGCCGAGATAGGCCGGGGTCTGCCAGGCGCCTTCAAGGTCACGCAGCTCCAATCGCGAGATGAATTCGGCCTGACCATCCGGCGCGCTTTCGCTGCTGCGCCAGGACAGGTCGACCAGGCCGGCGGAGGCGGGAAACTCGGCCGTGACCGTGAAGTCCGTGCCGCCGAGATAGGCGATGTCATACTGCACCGGCTGGCCGCTGCAGGACGGCTGGGCTTGCGCGACCGCTGTGGAGGTGAGGGCGAGCAGGGCTGCGGCCGCGAGGCATTTCTTCGACATTTCATCTCTCCGCTTTTGGGGGCGCCAGAGCTGGGCCTTGCGGTTAGGATGCGCGGAAGGCCGCATTTGGATGCAAGATGGCGCTGTGCGACCGTCGTCGCAGCCCCGAACCGAAAGCGAACATCCCATGTCCGACCCGACCGATGCTCCGGCCGATAGCTATAAAGACCAGTTGCGCGCGCTCCAGATCCAGCTGGTGATGTTGCAGCGTCATCTCATCGCCAGCGATCAACGTTTGCTGGTGCTGATCGAGGGGCGCGATGCCGCGGGCAAGGACGGGCTGATCAAGCGTATCACCCGCCATATGAGCCCGCGCGAGACGCGCGTGGTGGCGCTGGGCAAGCCGACCGATCGCGATCGTTCCAGCTGGTATTTCCAGCGCCATGTGCCGCATCTGCCGGCCGATGGCGAGATCGTGCTGTTCAATCGCTCCTGGTATAATCGCGCCGGGGTCGAGCGGGTGATGGGCTATTGCAGCGAGGCCGAATATGAGGGCTTCTTTCGCGATGTGCTGACTTTCGAGCGCCTGCTGGTTTCCTCCGGCACGACAGTGCTCAAATACTATCTCGACATCTCCTATGACGAGCAGGCCGAACGCCTCGCCGAGCGCAAGACCAGCCCGCTGACATCCTGGAAAATCAGCCCGATCGATGCCGTCGCGCTCGACAAGTTTGATGATTATTCCCGCGCCCGCGACCGGATGCTGGCCGAGACCGGGTCAGAGGATCTGCCCTGGCGCGTTATTGCTGCTGACAGCAAGAAGCAGACCCGGCTGGCGGTAATTGCCGATATTCTGCGCTCGGTCGATTGCCCGCATCTCGTGCCGCCCGCAGCTGGCGAGGGCGCTCCGGTTCTGCACGCTGGCGGATAGCGGCGGATCGGGCGCGCGGCGCTACTGGACCTTGTTGCCGCCCGGCGCGGCGAAGACGGTGATGCCGTCGCGGTCGAGGCCGGCGGTCCATAATTCGCCATTCCACACCAGCGCCGTGGTCGTGCCGTCCTGGTCTTCAGCGGGGCCGGTGAGGCCGTAGACGGCGCGCCCGTCGAGATCGACAGCTATCGCCATGGCGGGGCGGTCGGGCAGGGCTGGCAGGCCGGCGATCTGTAGCCAGCGCCAGATCAGCCGTTTGACGAAGGGCCTGGCGTGCAGAGCTTCCAGATCCGGTGAGCGCAGGGAAGGCATCGCCGCCCAGATCAGGCCGGTCGCAGGATCGAATTCAAGATTGTCGGGATAGCCGGGCAGGCCCTCGATCAACACGCTCATTTCGCCGCTGTCGGGATTGAGACGCCAGATGCGTCCGGTCCAGGTTTCATTGATATAGACCAGCCCGGTCGCCGGATCATGATCGACCCCATTGATGAAGCCGAGATCGCCGACAAGTTCGGTGAAATCGTCGGGGCCGTTGACCAGCAGCACGCGCCCGGTCTGCTCCGACTCCATGAAGGATTCCAGGTGATGCCCATAGGCATGGCGCAGCGAGGCGTCGGTCATCACGATGCGCCCGTCGGCGAGCACGGTCAGGTCATCGGCGAAAACCAGCGGCCCGTCAGGCGCCGCGCCGAGCCAGACATCCCAGCCCTCTTCTGTGTGGTGCAGCAGGCCGCGCCGGGCATCGGCGACGAAGAGCGATCCGTCCGGCGCGAAGGACAGGCCAAGCGGCCGCCCGCCCGTATTGGCAAACTCCACCCAGTCGCCGCCGGCCTCATGCACCATGATCCGGCCATCGGCGAGACTGGCATAGAGGCGGCCATCGGGGCCGGGTTCGAGATCCTCGGCGCCATGCAGATCGGCGCGCTCGGTGCGCAGGGGCTCACGCACGGGTTCGAACAGGATCTGGAGTGAGGGATCGGCCGGCGCATTGACGAGTTGCATCGCATTGAGTGAGCCCGGCCCCCAGGCGGCCAGTGCGATCAGGCCGGCGAGAATGGCGAGCGTTACGATAATCCAGCGCATGATTGATCCCCCAATAATAGCTGACGGCAAACTGACGTGGATTGCGGGCATTCGCAATCAGTTTCCAGTTCCGGGGGTGAGGGCGCAGCGACATATCGGCCGGTTCAAGCTTGGCAATGGGCGTCGCTCCCGTGTCTGGACTGCGATGGTGAAGCGCTGTCCTGACAGGTGAATCCGGCGGGTCTCGGGCCCGGGGGAGATTTTTCGCTTGCATACAATTCGATAATCAGCGAAATATCAAATTATGAACAACGCCTTCAAAGCCCTGTCCGATCCAACCCGCCGCCGCGTGCTGGAATTGTTGAAGCAAGGCCCGCTCAGTGCGGGTGAGCTGTCTGATCAGTTCGACGTGTCGAAATCGACCATGTCGGCGCATTTCGCGATTTTGCGCGAAGCCGGTCTGGTGGCGTCGGAGAAGCACGGAAAATCCGTCGTGTATCACTTGCAGATGTCGGTCCTGGAGGACGCTTTGCTGGGGTTTGCGCGACTGTTCGGCTGGGAGATGAGCCTGAAAACAGACCCGGCCCCGGCGCCGCATGATGAGAAGGAAACCGAGATATGACTGCTGACAATCAGAATTCCGGAATGAAGATCAGCGCTATGCTGATGGGCTTGCTGGTCCTCGCCGTCATGGTGGTGGCGCTGGCGGGCGAGTTCGAGTGGATCGGCCATGACATCGCCAAGCGCGGTGTCGGCGCGTCGCTGGCGCTGCTTTTGCTCCTGCTCGGCAATCAAATGCCCAAACTCATTCTTCCCCTGGCCGTCCGGCGCGAGAAGCCGGCCCCGATACTGGCGGCCGAACGGTTTGCCGCCACAGTGCTGGTCCTCGCCGGTCTGGGCGCCATGGGTGTGTGGATCTGGTGGCCGGCCGATCAGATGATGGCGCTGGCCAGTGTCATTGTGCTGGCGGGCTTTGCTCTCGCGGCGGCCAATTGGGCGCGTGTACTTCTGGTCGGGGGAATGCCGGCCCGGCAAGGCTCAGAGGGCCTGCTCACCTCGCGGCCGCGCCTGATGATATTGATGCTGATGCACGCCCTGTTCTGGGTCGCCGTGATTTTCCTGGCCGACACGATCTGGGGCGATCTCGTCTCGCGCTGGCTGGTCGTGCCGGCGATGATTTTCAATGGTGTGCTGGCGGTCATCTATTCCCGCCGCGCCCGGCCTGAGGCCTGAGGGCTGGCGATCTGGCGTTTGGGGCCGCCAGATCGCTCTCCCCCCTCAGGGCCCGCAACCGCTACTGGCGGCCGAGTTCGGAGATGGACAGGGTTGCCTGGGCATATTCACCATTACGGTAGGAGCCGACCCAGACATTATAGGTGCCCGATTGCGGGTTGCCGATTGTGACAATCGGGTTCAGCCCATTGCCGCTATCATCATCGCAATACAAATTGCCATTGGGTGCCTCGATCAGCAGCGTCGTGTCCGACGATGAGGTCGAGGAGAAGCTCAGATTGAACGCGCCGGCCGAGTAGCGGACCTGGTAATCCACATTATTGGCGATCCAGCCGCGGCAGCCGGACGAAATTGAGTTCGCATTGATGGCGCCGCCCGAGGTGATCGAAACCCGGTAGGGATCCGGCGTGAAGCCGGCGCGCAGATTGACGCTGCCGAAGGTTTGCGCTTCCGCAGCCGCGCCAGTGGCAACAGCCATGGCGGGGGCGATCAGCAGGGTTGCTGCGGTGAGAATGGCTTTCATGGGATATCCTTTCTGGATCCGTGGGTGAATGAGAAGCGATCGATCAGCCGGTGACCGTGTAGACGACGCCGCCGCCGGCTCTGACTTGCAGGTCGCGGCGCGCATCTTGTCCCGCCAGTCCGGCGAGCACGGCCCAGCAGCCCGCCGAGACGCGGAAAGTATAGCTCTGGCCCGGTGCCACACGGACGCCGGAGGGCAGGCGGTTGAGGCCGTAGGATGAGGCGCTGCACGGAGCGAGCAGGATCGAGGTCAGCGAATAGCCGGACCGGTTCACAACCTGGATCACGCCGGTCGGCTCGCCGGGCCGGATCAATGGTCCGCCGGTGACGAAATCATCGACGAAACTGCTGCAGCCACTGAGCGTGATGGCGATGCACATCAGTGCGGCGCGGAGTGTGAGTTTCATGCTGACCTCTTTCGCTTGGCCCGGCCGTGCTCACTTCGAGGAGTTCACGCTTGGCTGGGACGGTGATCCTGATATTTGTAGTCAGTTAATCTGCGGCGCTTCGCTGCCGCCATCCCCCGTTCCGGGGAGATCAATCAAGGCGTCCGCCGGCGTACAAGCTTGATGCTGCATGCCTTCAGGCGTGGAGCGGGATGGCTCGGCAAGCCGGTGACAGGCCAGTTACAGGCCAGTGACAGGCCAGTGACTCAGGGGGGTGTCAGAGGTGATGAAGGCTGGTGCCGAAACAGGGGGGCGTCGGCGGCCCGGCCGGACCGGCCCGGTTGTGGCCACACCCGGCACCCGGCTCGCCGCCATCCTCTTGCTTGGCCTTGGCGCCACGGCACTGACGATCTCGATCGCCCAACGCACGGTTGGCGTCGCTGGTCTGCCGCTGATTTTCTGGTGCGAGATTGGCGTCGGTCTCGGCGCGCTGACGATCTCGGGATGGGTCTGGGCCCTGAGGCCGCGCGAGCTGGCGACACGCCTGTTTGCGCTCAGTGGCCTGGCCACGCTCGCCTTCACCTTTGCCGCTGCGAGCTTTGCCGGCGGCGCGATTGAACCGCGCAGCCTGGCGATCCTGATGTCCTGGATGAATGCGGTTGGCGCCAGCACGTTCGGGCTGGCGATGACCTGGATGTTCCTGGTCTACCCGGTTCGCCTGCCGCACTGGCGATGGATCGCGGCCATCTCGGCCCTTGCCGTTGGTGCCTACGTCTGCCTTTCGCTCTCCCGTACCGGGTATTTGCCGGCCTGGGCGACCATCCACCTTCTCACGGTGATCGAGATGGCGGCGATCGCGCTGGCGATTATCGGGCAATTCCTGGCGACGGCGCGGGCGCCGCGTGACCGCGCGATCACGATCTGGTTCGGGCTCTCGGTCCTGTTTGGCGCCGGCGGCTTCATTGCCGTCAATGCACTGCCGCAAGTGCTGGGTTTTCCGGTCGTGATCAAGGCCGGCTATGCCTTCATGTTCTTCATGCTGATCTATATCGGCGTCGCCGCCGGCCTGCGGCAATACCGGCTGTTCGAGCTCGGTGAGTGGGCCTTCCGTATCCTGTTCTACGTCGTCGGGTCGGTGGCCCTCGTTGTGCTCGATGCCGCGCTGGTGGGTTTGCTATCGGTCGGTCCGGGCATTGCGCTCGGCGTCGCCCTGCTCGTGGTCGGCTTCTTCTACCTGCCGCTCAGGGATGCCCTGGCGCGCCGCTTCACCTCCCGGCCCGGGCTCAGCGAGCGCGAAGTGTTTCGCGAAGTCGTCGACGTCGCCTTCCAGCCCGTCCAGAGCGATCGGCCCGGCCAGTGGGCGCAATTGCTGACGCGCCTGTTCGACCCGCTCGAGATCCGCGCCGCCGAAAATGCCGGTCCACTGCCGGAAATCCGTGAGGACGGGATCGAGCTCATCGTGCCGGCGGCTTCGGGAATTCCCGCCACCAGCCTGCGCTATCCCTGGGCCGGGCGATCCCTGTTCGGTGCGACGCATGTGAAAACGGTGCAGCATTTGCTGCAGTTGATGGCCCATGCCGATGCCAGCCGGGATGCCTATGATCGCGGTGTCGCCGAGGAGCGTGGCCGCATCGCCCGCGACATGCATGACAATATCGGCGCGCAATTGCTCGGCGCGTTGCACAGCCGCGATGATGTGCGCAAGAATTCCATGATCCGCGAAACGCTGACCGATCTGCGCGACATCATCAATAACGCCTCGCACGGCGCGCCCACCCTGGACGAGACGCTGGCCGATCTGCGCATTGAGACCGCCGAACGCCTCGCCTCGGTCGATATTGCGCTCGACTGGACCAACCGCTCCGACGAAATTGCCGCCATCCCCGCGGCCGCCGCGCATGCGCTGCGCTCGGTGATCCGCGAGGCGGTGAGCAATGTGATCCGTCATTCCGGCGCGAGCCGGATCCGCATCGAGATCGAGCGCCAGGACAACCGCATCGCCCTGATGATCGAGGATGATGGCCGTGGTTTCGACGCCGACGCCATGGTTGCCGGCAATGGCCTGGCCAATATGCGCGGGCGATTATCGGGCCTGCATGGCGAACTGACGTTTTCATCGCTCGACCCGGGCAGCCGCCTGGTGGCGGCATTCGCGATTGGCGATGAGCAGGGAGTGCAGGCATGAACACGATCCTGATCGTCGAGGACGTCAATGAGACCCGCAAATGGCTGTGCGAGATCGTGCGCTCGGCCTTTCCCGACTGCGAGATCCGTGAAGCGGCGACCGTGCGGGCAGGCCTCGCTGCCGCCGCCGAGGCCGATTACGACCTCGCCCTGATCGATCTGGGATTGCCCGATGGTTCAGGGCTGGAAGTCTTGCGCAGCCTGTGTCTGGTCTGCCCGCAAGCCGTGCCGATCGTGACCACGGTGATGGGCGATGACGCCTCCATCGTCTCGGCCCTGTCGGCCGGGGCGCAAGGCTATCTGCTCAAGGAGAACCCGGTCGAGCTTCTGACGCGGCAATTGCTCCAGCTGGCCGAAGGCATTCCGGCCATTTCGCCCTCGGTCGCCCGGCGCATCATGGAGCATTTCCGCCGCACCGGCCCCGCCGCCAGCCCCGATGGCGAGCTGACCAGTCGCGAACGCGAAGTGCTCGCCCTGATCGGCCGCGGCCTGCGCAATAGCGAAGTCGCCGCCGATCTCGGTCTCGCCGACAGCACGGTGGCGAGCCACATCAAGGCGATCTATCGCAAGCTCGGCATCTCATCGCGCGCCGAAGCCTCCTGGCACGCGACCCGGATGGGGCTTACGCAGGGGTGATCAGCGCACCAGCGCCTTCACGGCCGCGTGCCGCGGACACCCCACCTCATGGTCATTGACCATGCCCACCGCCTCCATGAAGGCGTAGACGATCACGGGCCCGACGAATTTGAAGCCGCGCTTCTTGAGGTCTTTTGACAGGGCGGTGCTCAATTCGGTGTGGGTTGGCAGGCCGGTTTCGCGGCTATAGCTGTTCTGGATCGGAGTGCCGCCGACATAACCCCACAGATATTCGGAGAAATCCTTGCCGGCCTCGCGCATGTCGAGATACGCCTGGGCATTGCCGATGGCGGCGCGGATCTTGGCGTTGGAGCGGATAATGCCCGGATCGGCCATCAGGCGGGCATGATCGGCCTCGTCATAGCGGGCAATGATCTCAGGGTCGAAACCGTGGAAGGCTGCGCGCATTGTGTCGCGCTTGCGCAATATGGTGATCCAGGCAAGGCCGGCCTGGAAACCGTCCAGCATCAGCTTTTCCCACAAGGCCCGGCTATCATATTCCGGCACGCCCCATTCAGTGTCGTGATACTCGGCATAGATCGGGTCGTTGATGCCAACCCAGCCGCAACCCTCTGAACCCATCAGACTTTCTCCGCCGGCGCGTCGGGGCGCAGATTGTTCGGGACATCGATATGGGCTGGCTGACCGCCGGCTTGCGGCGCTTCGCTGGCGGCTTCAAGCCGGTCGAGGCGGATCAGGGCGATGGCGTGGTGGTCATGGGCCGAGGTGATTTCGCCGAGCGTGCTGGTGCCGGCCATGACGGGGGTGCCCGCCGGCGGCGCCATATCGGCAAAGCTTAGGCTGAGCGAGCGTTTGCGGATGGTGCCGCGACGCTTCATGCGGGACACGACTTCCTGGCCGATGAAACAACCCTTCTTCCAGCCAATGCCGCCATAAACGTCGAGATTGACGTCGGTCGGGAAGACCTCGGCCTCGGCGTAATCGCGGCCGAAGGCGGGAATGCCGTGCAGGATTTCAGCTGCGTCGAGCGAGAGCTTGTCGCCGGCTTCCTCGCCAATGCCGCGATGGACTGCGCCGCCAAGCCGTGGATCCGGGGCCGAGCCCTCGAACGGGTGTTCGCTCCACAGTGCTGACAGATCGGTATTGATCACGATCTCGGCCTTGGCGCGCAGCTTGAACATGGAGAGGCGTTTCGCGAGTGCCTCGGCGGCCGCGCCGGGCACGTCGAGCCAGACCGTTTCACCATCGGCAAACAACAGGAAGTCGACCGCCAGCTTGCCTTGCGGCGTCAGGAGCGCACCGGCCCGGCACTCGGCGGCCTGCAGGGTCTCGACATCGACGGTGATGATCCGCTGCAGCAGGGCGCGTGCCTCCGAACCGGAGACGGAGAGAATCGTGCGGGCGGGGGCGGTGTGAAGGCTCGGGGCTGTGGTTTCCATACCTGTTCTATCGCATTGCCTTGATTGCTGGCCAAGTGGGGTGATGCGCGGTATTTCCGCGAGCATGCACGACGTTCTTCTTATCACATCGACCCGGATCGGTGACGCCATCATCAATTCCGGCGTATTGCGTTATCTGGTCGAGACCCGGCCGGAAGCGCGCTTCACCATTGCCTGCGGCCCGCTGGCGGCCCCGCTGTTTGCCGCCGTGCCGCGGCTCGAGCGCGTCATCGTGATGAGCAAGAAGAAGGCCGGCGCCCACTGGTTTGATCTCTGGCGCGATACGGTCGGCAAAAGCTGGGATCTGGTGGTTGATCTGCGCTGTTCGGCGACCGCCTGGGCGCTGCTGGCGTCGGAGCGGCGCATCCTCAAACAATCGAGCGCCCCGATCCACAAGGTCGCCGAGGCGGCCAGTGCGCTGGGGATCGACACGGTTCCCGATCCGAAAATCTATCTCTCCGACGCGGCGAAAGCGAAAGCGGCCGAGCTGCTGCCTGATGGCGCGCCGGTGCTGGCGATCTGTCCGTCGGCCTCGATGCCCTACAAGGTCTGGCCGGGGGACCGTTTCGGCGAACTGGTCAAACGGCTCACCGCACCGGGCGATGCCATGGCCGGCGCGCGCATCGCGATCTTTGGCGGGCCGGGCGACCAGGCCGCTGCAGCGCCGATCCATGCGGCCTTGCCCGATGCCGAATTGCTCGATTTTACCGGCCAGCTCGGCCTGATGGATGTTGCCGCCTGTTTCGAGCGCGTCCGCCTCTTCATCGGCAATGATAGCGGGTTGATGCATATGGCTGCGGCGATGCAGACGCCGACGCTGGGCCTGTTTGGCCCCTCCGACGAGCGCCGTTACGGGCCTTATGGTGCGCATTGTGCCATTGTGCGGGGCCAGACCGGATTTGCCGAAATTGATGCCGCCTTCGATGATCGCCGCCTGCATCCGGAAAGCCTGTTGCTCGATCTCGAGGTCGAAACGGCGTATGACGCAGCTGAAGCGCTTTTGAAAAGGACCTGACGGATATGGCCCGGACTTTCGATCTCATCCTGCGTGGCGGCGAAGTCGTCAATCATGATGGCCGCCGCATTTGCGATGTTGGCATAATCGGCGGCAAGACCAGCGAAATCGGTGATCTGTCCGGCGCGTCAGCGGGCGAGGAGGTCGATTGCACCGGCCTCATGGTTCTGCCCGGCGTGATCGATACCCATGTCCATTTCCGCGAGCCCGGGCTTGAGTGGAAAGAGGATTTGCAGAGCGGATCGCTCGCCGCCGTGCTCGGCGGTGTGACGGCCGTATTCGAAATGCCCAATACCGAGCCCGCGACCACCTCGCCGGACATGGTGCGCGACAAGCTCGCGCGCGCTAAGGGCCGCATGCATTGCGATCACGCCTTCTATGCTGGCGCGACGTCAGAGAATGCCAAGGCGCTCGCCGAGATGGAACGCATGCCGGGCTGTTGCGGCGTCAAGGTCTTCATGGGGGCTTCGACCGGCTCGCTCCTCGTTGCCGATGATGAGGGCGTCGAGGGCGTGCTTCAGGCGATCGGCCGCCGTGCCGGCTTCCATTCCGAGGATGAGTATCGCCTGCAGGACCGCCGCCACCTCGCCGTCGCCGGCGATTGTACCAGCCACCCGATCGTGCGCGATGCCGAAGCGGCGCTGATGAGCACGAAACGCCTGGTGCGTCTGGCGCGCAAGACCGGCAAACGCATCCATGTCCTGCACGTGACGACGGCCGAGGAAATGGAATTTCTCGCCGACCACCGCGATTATGTTTCCGTCGAAGCGACACCGCAGCACCTGACGCTCGAAGCACCGGACGTCTATGACCGGATCGGTTCGCGCGGCCAGATGAACCCGCCAATCCGTGACGCCTATCACCGCGCCGGTCTGTGGCGCGGCCTGCAGCGCGGCATTGTCGATCTGATCGGTTCCGACCACGCGCCGCACACGCTGGAAGAAAAAGCCAAACCCTATCCGCAATGCCCCTCGGGCATGCCCAGCGTGCAGACCATGGTCCCGGTCATGCTCGACCACGTCAATGCCGGCCGGCTGACGATTGAACGCTTTGTTGATCTCACTTCTGCCGGGGCGCAGCGCCTGTTCGGCATTGCCGGCAAGGGCCGCATGGCGGCCGGCTGGGATGCCGATTTCACCCTGGTCGACATGAAGGCGAGACGCGAGATCACCGACGCCTGGTCGGCCTCGAAATGTGGCTGGACGCCCTTTGCCGGTCATACCGTCACCGGCTGGCCGGTCGGGACCATTATTCGTGGCCGCATCGTCATGCGCGATGGCGAGCTTGTGACCGGCGGCAGCGGCGAACCCGTCCGCTTCGAGGAATCCCTCGCCCGGGTCTGATCAACTTATTTGAAGGAAAACGGGATGGACCGTCAGAGCTTCTATTTTTTCGATATCGACGAGAACATCCTGCATCTGCCGACGCGGATCCATCTTCTCAATACCATGACCGGCGAAGAGCGGGCCATGCGCCAGCACGAGTATGAGGACATCAAGGCCTATCTCGGTGTGCCCGGCCTGTGGGAAGACTGGGCCGATCCACCGGCGCGCGCCTATCGCGAATTCTCCGACGGCAAGGACCGCAATGGCGAGGAATACCTGCTGCGCGATGTCCGCCGCGCTCTCGATAGTGCCCACTGGAAGGGTCCGTCCTGGGATATCTTCAAATACGCCGTCCTCAAGCGCCGCCCGATTGCCGTCATCACGGCGCGCCAGCATTCGCGCGAGATCATCCGCCAGGGTCTGCGCCTGCTGGTCGATGCCGGACATATTCCCGAAGAGCCGGATTATCTCGGCATCTACCCGGTCTCAAACCCGGAAATCCGTGACGAGCTGGGTGCCCACATGACCACGGCCGGGCTGAAGCGCACGGCGATCCGCCATTGCGTCGAGGCTGGTCTGGACAAGCATGGCCGCGATCTGCCGCATTCCTTCGGCATGTCGGATGATGACCTCAAGAATGTCGATCTGATCACCTCGGCGATGCTCGAGGCCAAGCTGGATTATCCCGACAAGCGCTTCTTCGTCATCTCCACCAATCGCCGCCGCCATGTGAAGATGGAAATCCTGCCGCCGCACAAGGCCGCTGAAAAGCTGCGCGAGGCCGAGGACGATTATTACGGCTGACGGTTCGCCGTCAGCTCAGTCCTCGATATCCTCGGTCAGTTCTTCCTTGGCGCGTGCCAGGCGAAAGGCGTAATCGGCACCGTCGATGACGGGCAGATGGCCTTCCAGCCGGTCGATCAGGGCGCCCGCTGCCAACGCCTCGGCATTGTCATGCAGCGCATCGCTATCGACCAGCCGGTTGAGGGCCTCGAACAATACGATGGCCTCTGCCGGGCTCAGCTCGACCTTCACGATTTCGCTCAAATCTAGCTCCGATGCACGGCGAGCAGCGGCACGGTCGCTGCGCGAATGGCGGGGATGAGTCCACCGAGAAAGCCAACGATCAGGGCAAGCACGATACCGGTGATGATCGAACCTGCGGTGACGGAGAAGGAGAAGACGACCTGGGTGAAGCCGGATCCCAGCGTCGAGGCGCTAACGCCGTTGAAGAGCAGATAGACGGCAATCGCGCCGATCAGCCCGCCAATCCCGGCCAGGATCAGGGATTCCACCATTGTGCCGACCGCGGCCGCAAAGCCGGAAAAGCCGATCGCCCGCAGGGTCGCGATCTCGCGCATCCGTGTATCAACCGAGGAATACATCGTGTTCCACGCCCCGGCGAGTGCACCGATCGCCATCGCGATCGCCAGTGGCCAGCCCAGATACATGATCAAATCGGACGTGCCCCCTGCCTGGCCGGCAAAGTAATCGACCTCGCTCTGGATATCGAGATTCAGGCGTGGTTCGTCCTCGGAATAGGTGTCCAGCGCCTCGATCGCCTCCGGGCTGGTCAGCCGGGCGCGGATCGATTGCACCGAAGTGCCACGCTGATAAAGGTTCTGGATCACTGTCAGATCGGTCCAGATTTCGCTGTCGAACACGGTGCCGCCGGTCGAGAAAATCCCGACGACGACCCATTCATTTGAACCCAGACGCACGGTCTCGCCCATGTCGAACCCGGAGAACTCGCGGATAATGCCTTCGCCGACGATGAGCTCGTTCGTGCCCGGTTCATAGGCTCGGCCCGCGACGATGGAAAAGCCCTGCCGCAGGGATTGCGACGCCGGGCTGACACCGCGAAGCGGCAGATTGGCTTCGGTCTGCGAAGAGCGCTTGAGGCCATCAACGATGACGTAGAGCTCGCCGGCGACGATTGGCGTTCCGGCGGCGTCACGGGCAATGCCGGGCGCTTCCTCGATCAGGCGGCCCTGCTCGATCGAGAGGCCCGAATTGAGCTCGGTCTGCGAGCCGGTGCGAAGCATCACGGCGACGTCGTCCGCCCCGGTGCCCTGCAGGGTCTGTTTGAAGCCATTCGACATGGCGAGGAAGCCCAGCAGCACCATCACCACCAGGGCAATGGAGAAGACCGTCGCGGCCGAGAGCAGGGCGCGCTGCGGGATGGAGCGAAGATTGATCAGGGTGACGGCTGCGATCTGGTCGAACATCTCATCCGTCTCCTAAAGCTTGCCGAGCGCGGTGACGATGGTCACGCGCTGGGCGTTTATGGCGGGCAGAATGCCGGTGATAACACCCAGCAAGGCAGCCAGGGCGGCGCCCATGAGCAGCACGCTCACCGGCATGGAGAGCCCGGGCAGGAAACCGGCCATGGAGGCTGCGGCGCCGGTGACCAGCAGTGTCGCCAGGCCGAGGCCGAGCAGGCCGCCAACGAGGCTGAGCAGGATGGATTCAATCAGCACCATGCGGAAGATGCGCGGCGCCGGGAAGCCGAGGGTTTTCATCACCCCGATCTCCTTGGTGCGCTCATTGATCGCCATCACCATGGTCGTGCCGACGATCATCAGGATCGTCAGGAAGGCGGCACCGACGACGAAGAGCAGGATCAGGGCGATATTGCCCAGCTGCGCCACGAAGGCCTCGTTGAAGGCGGCTTCGGTGCTGGTCTCGGTTTCAGCGGGTGAGTTGGCGAATAATTCGTCGATCGTGCGCCCGATGCTCTCATTTTGCGACGGGTCAGAGGTTGTCAGCACCATCCAGCCGATATTGTCGCGATTGAAGGCCAGCGCCTCATTGTAATATTCGTAGTGGAACATCGCATAATTGGCCGGAACCTTCTCATCCTCGGCATCGAAAATGCCGCAGATATTGAATTCCCAGCTCGCGCTGCCATCCTGCTTTTGCCAGATATTCGACAGCAGCGGGATGCGGTCGCCAACGCTCCATTCATATTGAGCCGCCAGATCCGCTCCGACGAGCAGGCAGTCGCGCGTATTGAAGAAAGCGGCGCGCTGCTCGTCCGGCATGGTCAGCTCGGGATAGACGGCCAGCCAGCTCTCCGGATCGACCGCGAAGGTCTGGATGAAATTGGCCGGCTCCTGGTAATAGCCGCCGAACCAGCTGGCATGGCTGACAGCGGTCACGCCCTCGACTCCCTGCACCCGGCCCCAATAGGCGAAGGGCATGGAGACGGTGAAATTGATCCGGTTGACGGTCACCAGCCGGTTGTCCGCCGCGGTCGATGTGCCCGCCGTCCAGACCGAATAGAAGGCGCCCAGCGCCCCGAAGATCAAAAACGCGATCATGATCGAGAAGATCAGCAGCACCGCCCGCATCTTCTTGCGGAAGAGATTCTTCCGGATCAGGGTGAAGTCATTCATTGCGCCAGCTCCGCGGCTTCCACGAAGCGGCCCTTGTCGAGATGCAGTTCGCGGCGGGCGTATTTCGCGGCGGAGGGGTCGTGGGTGACCATGATGATGGTCTTGCCGAGATCCTTGTTGAGCAGCTGCAGCGTCTCGAGGATCTCATCGGCGGATTTGCGGTCGAGATCACCGGTCGGCTCATCGCAGAGCAGGACTTTC
>TARA_R110000868_G_scaffold14_7_pt1 | contig 16502 bp, 17 predicted proteins | sample TARA_R110000868 | Tara Oceans TARA_R110000868 (sample SAMEA4397489) | marine metagenome | biome: Polar Biome; feature: [SRF] surface water layer (ENVO:00010504); material: water (ENVO:00002006), including particulate matter (ENVO:01000060) such as... | depth 5 m | reverse complement strand
CTCTATCGGTATTGCTGCTGCGGGTGGGGTTACGGCTACGGCTCAGCCAAATACAGTTATTCGGGCATCTGCGTTTGTTGTACCTACTACCACGTTGGAGAATCAGACTGTACAGATGTCTGACTTCCGGCAGTTCTTTATTGAGCAAGTCAGCATTGATGTGGCTATTGCTACGGATGACGTAGCTATTTCATTCGATACGTCGTTCACAGACTCTGTAACGATGACTGATGCAGTCAATCGGATGTTCTATGGCAACATTGACTTTGACCCATCAGACCCTGATGCTGACCCAGACCCTATTGTTATGGCGGACACGGATGCTAAGGATATAGGGAAAACCCTTACAGACATAGCTACAGCAACGGATAGCCCAGCAAAGACTCCCGGTAAGGTAGCAACAGACTCAGTTACTTCTGCCGATGCAATCAATACTAAAGATGTTGGCAAGTCATTGGCTGATGCTGCTACAGCAGCAGACAACATCAGTACATTCAACACAGATAAAGTTGTTGCTGATAGTGTGTCAGCTACCGAAGGACTAACGAAAGAACTTACTCGGCCTAATGTTGCTGATTCAGTGACTACGGCAGATGATTCATTCCGTTCGCCGGGGCTGGGTAAGACCGACTCGGTGACTACGGCAGATGAACTCAACAGTTTTGATATAGGTGTAAACCCTAGTGATGCTGTAGCTGCTAGTGATGCAGTTAACAAATTTGATGTCACGACTGTACTTGCAGACTCTGTGTCAATAACAGACTTTATTGCCAAGACTCCGGGCTACAACTTTGACTTTGACATTGTAGATGCGGACGCTGACCCAGACCCAGTAACTGTGTCCGAGGTAATGGCGAAAGACTTTACTCGTCCAAACATTACAGACGCTGCATCTATTGCAGATAGCCCTGCCCTACAGGTAGACACCCCAAGAACCGATGCTGTTACAACTGCTGATTCAGATGCGAAGTCTTTTGACACGCCACGTTCTGAGTCTGTAGCTGCAACAGATGCGGCGGTACTTGCTACAAGTAAGGTACTTACAGACGCAACAGCGGGTGCTACAGACCTTGTGGCGCTTGTTTTTGGTAAGGTGGTTACGGATGCCGTGACTGGTTCTGATGCTATCAATACGAAGGCTCTGAACAAGACCCTTACAGACACTGCGACAATGGCGGATGTCATTAACCTGATACTGACCCTTGGGCAGTCTTCTCCGCTCTATGACTTTGCATTTATGTCAGATGACAAGTTTACGTACTTCCCAGTTCCGGGAACACTGAACGCCCATCTGATTCATCAACCGCTTATAAACGGCGAATTTGTGCTGACAACTGACCCCAATGCTGGTATTGTTTATACAATACGCACGGAGTCGTACAGTTATATGTTCGCTGGATACGGCCTCAACGAAAACCAACTCAACTAAGGAGTAACCATGATTCACGATACCATTAAAATGACTGGCGACCTAAAGATTGTCCTCACGGATGCAAATGGTCAAATCAAACACGAACAAGAAATCAAGAACCTTGTTGTGACTGTCGGTAAAAACTACATTGCTTCGCGCATGAAAGATGCGACAGCAACAGCTATGACACACATGGCGATTGGTTCTGGCACTACTGCCGCTGCAAACGGCGACACTACTCTAGAGACTGAACTTGGTCGTGTAGCTTTGACATCGACTACTGTGACTACAAACAACGTGGCGTATGTTGCTACATTCCCAGCAGGTACTGGCACTGGTGCTGTTACTGAAGCTGGTTTGTTCAACGCTGTGTCCGCTGGTACGCTGCTTTGCCGTACAGTGTTCTCAGTTATCAACAAAGGTGCAGCAGACACACTCGGCATTACTTGGACTGTGACTGTTAACTAAGGAGTTCGGGAATGGGTATCAAACTCACAAACAATGCTTTTGCTACGCTTGCAGCGGGTATCAACTCGTCTGCAACAAGCATCACATTGACATCGGGGCAGGGTGCTCGCTTCCCAACTTTAGCGGGTGGAGATTACTTCTACGCCACACTGGTAGACACATCAAACAACCTTGAGATTGTCAAGTGTACGGCTCGCTCAACTGATGTGCTGACTGTTGTACGTGCGCAAGAAACAACGACTGCTCGTGCGTATAGCACTGGCGACCGAATTGAAATTCGTATAACAGCCCAGACGTTTATAGACGCAATTACTGAGATACCTAGTCAAACTGGTAACTCCGGAAAGTATCTTACTACCGATGGTACTAATGTTTCGTGGGGGATTATTACAGCCCCAACACCTACCGCAGTTTCTGACCAAAACAATACTTCTACAGGCTACTTTGATTTACCTAGTGGCACAACCGCCCAACGTCCCGCTTCGCCTGCCGTGGGTATGATTCGGTTTAACACTACTTTAAACTACACTGAAGAATACCGAGATGGTGTATGGCAAGCATTGTCAAATGTATTTACGGCTGAAGGCGGTACTGTTACTACGAGTGGTTCGTACAAAATCCACACGTTTACATCATCTGGCACATTTACTGTTCTTTCCGGTACTAAGGCCGTAGAGTACCTTGTTGTTGCTGGCGGTGCTGGTGGCGGTGGCGATTCTGGCGGTGGCGGCGGTGCTGGTGGCTATAGGTCTAGCGTAACCGGAGAGTCCTCTGGTGGAGGAGCAAGTGCTGAAAGCCAGTTAACTTTAGGTGCTGGCGGTTACACAGTAACTGTTGGTGCTGGCGGCGCTGGAAGTTCCAACACTCCTAACGGGAGTGTCCCACGGGGAACAAGCGGTCAAAATTCAGTTTTTTCAAGTATCACATCATTAGGCGGCGGTGGCGGCGGCGCTGGTCAAGGAGTAGGCGCAACTGGAGTTGGATTATCTGGCGGTTCAGGCGGCGGCGGCGGTGGCGCATACCCAAGTAACGGCACACAAGGTGCTGGAGGTTCTGGCACATCTGGACAAGGCTACGCTGGAGCAGCAGGAAACTCAGTCGCATCTCCAGAGCGAGGTGGCGGCGGCGGCGGTGCTGGCGGTGTTGGAACCACAGGGTCAAGTGGCGGCGGTAATGGCGGCGTAGGAGTTCAGTCATCTATCACTGGTTCTGCGGTATACAGAGGCGGTGGCGGCGGTGGCGGTGCCTATACCGCTGCATCCACAGTTGGTCAAGGCGGAAACGGCGGCGGCGGTAATGGTGCAACCGCTGGCGTCACCAATAATGCGGTATCAGGTACTGCAAATACCGGCGGTGGCGGGGGTTCCGCTACAGAGTCAGGTGTTGGAGTAAGTGGTAATGGTGGTTCCGGCATCGTTATTATTCGCTACGTAATCTAAGGAGAAATTGAATGTCACATTTTGCAAAAGTTGTTGACGGTTTGGTAACGCAAGTTATTGTTGCTGAGCCTGAGTTTTTTGCAACATTTGTGGATTCATCTCCCGGCGAATGGATTCAGACAAGCTACAACACTCATGGCGGTGTCCATGCTAACGGCGGTACGCCTCTGCGTAAGAACTATGCAGGCGTTGGGTATACCTACGACCGCGCAAAAGATGCGTTCATTCCACCCAAACCATATAGCAAGTGGGTGCTAGATGAGCAAACATGTTTGTGGGATGCACCAGTACAAATGCCTAACGATAACCAGTTTTATACATGGGATGATGACGCAGGCAACTGGGTTGTAGTTCCTGAGACTCAAGGACAGTAATCATGGGACTAAAAGTAACCAACAATGCCTTTGGCACACTGAACGCTGGTATCAATAGCAGTGTAACTACGGTTGTTCTGGCGGCGGGGCAAGGTGCTCTTTTCCCTACTCTTGCTGGGGGCGACTATTTCTACGCCACACTGATTGATACCTCGAACAATCTGGAGATTGTGAAAGTCACTGCACGTAGCACTGACACCATGACAATCGTCCGTGCTCAGGACAACACGATTGCCCGTGCATACAGCACCAACGACAGGTTCGAGCTACGCCCAACGGCTGCACTGTTCAACGAGAAAGCAAACGCTAACGAGTATCTCCCCCTAGCTGGCGGTACGATGACTGGCGACCTTATTTTTAGTTCCGGTGCAATTAGGATGCCCGGTTCTCTTACTTCGGATGCGCGTATAAATTTTAAGAACTCTAGTTCGACTTCGGACATCTACGCTAAATTTCCACTTACTACACAGACAATACAGTTGCGTCCTAACGGAAACGGGCAGCTAGAGTTTTGGAGCGACGGCGCTGGTATAGGTAGAGTTCTTGGACTTGACCAAGACGGACGTGTTACGAATCCGAGACAACCACTATTTACTGGTGTTAACAACAGCCAAGGTTACGGGGTTAACACAACTTCCTCTACTTTATACAATGCGATGACCACAATATTAAACGTTGGCTCACATTGGAACGGAACAAGATTTACGTGCCCGATTGCGGGGGTTTATCAAGTTCATGCGCATTACATGAAAGACGCTAACGCAACCCCAGCATGTCACCTTGACATTTATAAAAACGGTTCAACATATACAGGTGCTCGAGTAAGGGCATCTGAAGGTGCTACGTACGATTACCCCAGTGGGACGTATTACATACAATGCGCTGCAAGCGATTTCATAGAATATTACTATCACGGCCCCGGCGGGATGCACGGCGGACATAGCGCTTTTTCAATCCGACTTGTTGGATAACTTAGAGGAATAAAAATGGCAAACTACACAATCACACTTACTACTGCCGAAGATAAGGCTTTGTCCTACGCTGCTTTCTCACAAGATAGCTGGGTTCAAAACTCTGTCCACGAACGCTGCCGCACTGCTATCGAAGAAATCGTAGCACTCACAGTGCAGAAATGCCTTGAGACCAACACAGCGATTCCGGGCAGCAAGGACGCAATGGTAGACCTAGCCTTTGAACAAGGTTGGGTTAAGACCGCTGCACAGCGTCAAGCTGAAGCAGAAGCCGCAGATGCTGCACGACTAGGCCAAGACGAGACAAACACGAATGTTTGACGGACGCAGACTCCCTCTTGTTATGTTTCCGAACGGCGCATTGATGCGCTGTGAAGCTGTACCTGAGGACTGCGTTCTTGTAATTGAACCTGAAGAACCAAAGGAGAGCGACTTCCCTGCGGTTATCGACCAAACACAAGCCGTTAAGGAGGCCGAGAGTGTCAACATTGCATGAACTTGAAGTGCAGATAACTTCACATGAAGCAGTCTGTGCTGAGCGTTACCAAACATTTATCCAACGGGTTGACCGCTTGGAGACGCTAATCATTAAAACCGCAGGTGCTCTGATAGTCGGCATGACAGGACTTCTTGTGGCTATTCTTTTTAGAGGACTTTAATCATGATGAACAAAAAACCTGCTATGAAAACAGCCTCCGGTAAAGCTATGGGCTACAAAGACGGTGGCATGGTCAAAGGTAAAATGCACATGATGCCCGGCGGTAAGAAGATGAAAGATTCGGATATGAAAAAAAGTCCTGCAATGAAAAAAGCAAAGTAACTCAGCCAGAGCCGGAATGATAGACGCCCTACCACCGCCGCCTCCACCTCCGCCCCCACTTGTTATTGTCTACAAGTGTGTGCGTTGGACTTGGACGGGCGATGTGTATAACAGGGTTGTTACTTGTTTGGAGTGGGTGAAAAAATGATTGACCCACTTACCGCCCTAGCAGGGATTCAGGCAGCGGTTGCGCTGATTAAAAAAGTCAGCAAGACTGTTGACGATGTTTCTTCGCTTGGCCCTGTTCTTGGCAAGTACTTTGACGCGAAGTCCACTGCCGTCAAGGCAGTTACCCAAGCCAAGAAGTCCAAGTCTAGCATGGGTGCGGCTATCCAAATTGAAATGGCGCTTGACCAAGCCAAGCGTTTTGAAGATGAGTTGCAACTCTTGTTTATGCAGTCCGGCAAGGTAGATGTCTGGAACAAAATTAAGTCCAGAGCAGCGGCGATGGATGTAGAGTCTGCCCATGATGCACGCCGTGAAAAAGAAGCTGAGAAGCGGCGTAAAGAGGAGATTGACGAAGTAGTTACTATTGTCCTAGCTGTATCCTTGTTAGCGATTTTGCTGGGGGGTATGGGCTGGTTAATTTATGAAGCCGTGCAGCAATGCGGCGGCAAGTGTGGTTTTCAAAGGGGGTAAATAATGTTTCCAATTACGGCATTAGTAGATGTTGGGATGAAAATCCTAGACAAATTTATTCCTGACCCTGAGGCTAAAGCCAAGGCGCAGCAAGAGCTTCTAAAAATGCAGCAAGAGGGCCGACTGGCTGAGCTTAATGCTGACAACATTGAAGCGCAAGAAGTGACCAAGCGGGCGCAAGCTGATATGAACAGCGATTCTTGGCTGTCTAAAAACATTCGCCCAATGACACTTATCTTTATCCTTCTTGCGTATACAACCTTTGCAATGATGTCTGCGTACGGTATTGATACAAACGAAAAATATGTTGAGTTGCTCGGGCAATGGGGTATGCTTATCATGTCGTTCTACTTTGGGGGACGTACCCTTGAGAAGATTATGGACATGAAGGAAAAGAAAAATGCAGTTGACAAATAATTTTTCTTTAACCGAGATGGTTAAATCTGAGACAGCGTTGCGTCACAACATGGACAATACGCCGGGGGAGAGTGAAATTGAAAATCTTAAAATATTATGTGAGCAAGTTCTTCAACCTGTTCGGGAACACTACGGCAAAGGAGTTAAAGTCAACTCCGGTTACCGACACCCCGATGTCAACGCCAAAGTCGGTGGCTCCAAAACCTCAGACCACTGCAAAGGCCAAGCAGCGGACATCGAAATCCCCGGTGTCCCCAACGCGGAAATCGCGGAGTACATCGCAAAAAACTTCTCGTTCACGCAAGTCATCTTAGAGTTCTATACTAGGGGGATTCCTGATTCTGGCTGGGTGCATGTGTCGTATGACCCTGCGAATCTAAAGAAACAAACACTGACTGCCATCAAACAAGACGGCAAGACTGTGTACTTACCCGGATTGGTAGCCTAATATGGCAGCGGTAAAAATCGTCAAGTTCCTTGGAGAAGCCCCGAAGATTGCTTCGGAGTTGCTGCCTGACGCTGCGGCGCAGATTGCCTTTAACGTCAAGTTGTACTCAGGTGATTTGATTCCCTATCGTTTACCCTACCTTTCTGGTCACGTAGACCGTGTGGGTACGATTAAGACGCTACATGCTTTGCGTGAACCCGGCACTGGCACACTGAAATATCTGACATGGGCAACTGACGTTGACATCATTACAGCCTCTGCGTCTGACGATAACGAGCAGCGGTTCTACTATACAGGCGATGGTGTACCTAAGGTAAGCAACTATGCGCTTGCTACTGCTACGGGTGTACCCTACCCCAACAACTATTACGAACTTGGGCTTGAACTGCCTGAGACAGTACTGACTACAGTCGCTACATCGTTCTCACAAAAAGAGTCTATAAACCGTACTCGTGACGCTGGTAACTATGCCACGGTGGTTACATCGGTTGCGCATACCATGCGCACGGGCATGATTATTACCATCAGTGGATTCCCTGTGGCAACCACTACGGTGGCTACGTTTAATGCAACCAACGCTGAAGTAACTGTAGTTAACGATACAACTTTCACGTACTTCAGCCCCGGTGAGCAGGTTGCTACTACTGCTGATACCGCTGGACGTATGTCTATTGCTGGTAATACTGTCCCACGCAGCTATGTTTACACATGGTATACCCCGTGGGAAGAAGAATCTATTGCGTCTAAACCATCAGACAACTTGTATATCAAAGAAGGTCAGACTGTCACAGTTACCAATCTTCCTACGGCTAAACCAACTGGCGATAACTTTGTACGTGGTGTGCAATTGTATCGCACGCTTGCATCAGCTTCGGGCACTGAATACTTCCGCCTAGGAACTTTGTGGTTCCCAACAACTACAGCCCGTGTTAGCCGTACAGGTAATGTCTCTCGGGTAACGCTAAGTAACCACCACAATTTTGGATTCGATGACCGCTTTAAACTGAGCGGCTGTACCGATACGTCTTTTAACATTACTGACGGTATTGTAACTAACCTCATCGACGACTACACATTTGAGTATGCGCAAACCGCAGGCAACGTAGCAGATAAAGCTGAGACTGCTGGTACTGCGTATCACGATGTTGCAGAGACTCTTGATAACACAGCACGTTACTGGGGCGATGGAAGCTATGCCTTTACGGATGACTTCGATGGTCGTAACTTGTTTGATATTTTGGATACCTACGAATATGACCCTCCTCCTTCAAACCTTACAGGGATTATTGCAGCACAAAATAATATTCTGGTTGGCTTTGATGGCAATCGGTTATATTTTTCCGAACCAAATGTTCCACATGCTTGGCCTGCCAAATATGCGCTGACCTTTGAATATGACATCGTAGGCATTGCTTCTGTCGGCGGCTACATTCTTGTCTTGACTGAGGAGTATCCATATCAAGTTTCAGGTAACAACCCTGCGACTATGGCGTATGCCCGTATTGATACCCTCTACCCTTGCCTATCCAAACGCTCTATTGTGAACATGGGGTATGGCGTAGCCTACGTAACGTATGGTGGCTTGGCTGTTTACAACCCAGCGGGTGGTATGGACTTGATTACTAAGTACGTCCACGACTGGGATACATGGCCCGAAGCCGTTGATTTGGTTAACGTAACTGGTCGTTTTTACAACGGCAAGTACTTTGGCTCAGATGGTACAGCCTCATTTATCTTTGAGCGGGACGACCGCATCGGTGGCTATTTTGTACAAATCAACTACAAATTTACTGCTGCATGGTACGACCCAAGGTCAAACAACTTCTACTACATTGCGGACAACCTAGGCAATCTCTACGAATGGGATAAGACCACTCAGCCTTTGTCTGCTTGCGAATGGAAGTCTAAAACCATTGTGACCAAGGATTACCTCAACCTTGGCGCGGCTCGCATTGTTGCTGACTATGCTACCCCTGATGCTGAGACAGAAGCGATTGCGGCCTACAACGCTGGCGTGCCCGCCTACAATCTGAGCGCATGGAATGACTACAACACTACGGCAGTATCGGTGTCTTATGCCCGTACTTCCAATGTGGCGACAATCGTTACAACCGCTGCACACAAGTTAGTGACAGGTAGTCGTGTCAGTATTACAGGGTTTATCTCTGGAGTAGGTGCAACATTCAACGACTCCGCAGCCATCGTTACTGTAATCAATGACACGACATTTACTTACCCTGACACGGGTGGTGACGTAGCAACTACCTCCGACGGCAATGGAATTATTGAGTGCCTCAAAGGTTTGGGGGACATGAATGGCCCTTATGACCGCATTGACGACCAAGGTAACCGCATCACCAATTTTGGTACGCTGAACTCTACTGTGATTAACGGCGACAACTATACACTCACGTTTAAAACAATCCAAGGTTTACTGCCCATTACGTTCCGGTTGTGGGTAGACAAGGAACTGTATTTCCAAGCTACTGTAACTACCGACGACGTGTTCCGCCTGCCTACAGGCTACCGCTCTGATACGTTTGAGGTGGGTGTGTCTGGCTCTGCACGGATACGGGCTATCCACTTTGGGGAAACCCCCTTCGGATTGAGGACTGCCTAATGAGCCGATTTACTGCCGTCCCTTCTGTACCCACTGGTAATGTTACCGAGTGGCAAGGTCAAATCCTACGTGCCCTAAAAGAGAACGTGGAGCTTCTTGCTGGTATTCGGGGCGAAGCAGACGGGGCAAGTAAAGCAGTTACCAAGAGTCAAGTCCGAGTCACTCAAGCGGCTACCCCAACATTTTCTCGTGTCTCTGCGACAGGTAAGGGGTATACTATTAGTGGGCAGAATGTACCGGATTTGGACGACTACGGAAAGTTAATCAACGATGTTCAACTTCTTGCAAACGATGTGGCAACTTTGCGGAATACCGTCAATGCCCTCATTGCCCAACTGAAAGGATAAATCATGGCTGCACCGAACCCAGTTCTGTCTATTTTAAACATGCCCCAAAAGGCTCCGGCCTCTATGCCACAGGCAGCACAGCCTACGGTTCAAGGCCCGACAGCAGTTAACTTAACTGCGACACCTGCACCTACTATGACCCCAACTGGGCCGGGTGCTGGTGCTGACTTACCTGCGTCTACTACGTCGCTTGACTTGCCTGCTTCGCTGCAAGGTTTGCTAGGCGCGGGGTCTCCGCAAGTTGCTGTCAACGAGCCACTCTTGGCACAACAGTCTCAGCAATTTACCCAGACTGGCACAGTTGCATCGAACCCTAATGCTCCTGCGCTTGATTTCCGTTTACAGCCTACATACGCTGACGGTGGCATGGTTGGGCAAAATGGTATGCCAATGGCTCCTGCTGGTACGGGTGGTCAAGGACAAGCTCCTATGGCTCCACAGATGTTGGAGATGCAGCTTCAAGACTTTATGAGAAAGAACCCAGAGCAAGTACAGCAGATTGCTCAGGCTGTTATGGCTGGCTTTCAGGCAGGTGAGATTACTCCTGACGAACTCAACATGGCGAACCAGTTAGCAATGACTGCGCTACAGAATCCTGAGATGTACCAGTACGTTCGCAAGTACGCTATCCAACAGGGTATTGCTACTGAGCAGGACTTGTCTCCTACCTATGACGAAGGTCTAATCTTTGTACTACTGCTTGCTGTGCGCTCTGTTCAACAACAGACCGGCGGTATGGGTGCAGTAGGCGGTATGGGCACACAAACTGGTGCACCTCCACAACCAATGATGAGCATGGCTGATGGTGGGTATGTTTCAATGGGTGACCATGCTGCAAAAGGCGGTAAGGTTGTTGGCCCCGGTAGCGGAACAAGTGACAGCATCCCTATCCGTGTATCCGCAGGTGAGTACGTTATCCCTGCTAAAGTGGTACAAGCAAAAGGCAAAGACTTTTTTGATTCACTGTTGAAAAAATATAAAGACGCATGAGCACTTTACCAGCAGGGTACGACCCATTACCTTTAGACGACTTTGAGCCGTTGCTCTTGTCTACGAAGGAGCATTTCGATGCGTATTGGGCATCAACCAAACCCTTGTTGGAGAAGTGTGTCAAGCGGGCTATGCACGGCGAGATGTCTATCCAAGATATTTATAACGCTGCGCTACAAGGCAAGATGTATATCTTTGTTGTGAAGTGTGATAAAACAATTACGAAAAGCGTGAAGTTAGCTCTTGTACTTGAGATTGTCCCGTACCCTCAGATGCGTGCGATGAACATCGTAGCTCTTGGCGGTACTGATTTAGATGCCCTACATGCTAAGTATTGGAAGATGCTTTGCGGTTGGGCTTATATGAACAGTGTCCGTTTTATTGAGGGATGGGTTTCCCCAGCAATGGAACGGGTGATTTCTCGTTATGGTTTTAAGCCTGTGTACGTACACATGCGACTTGAATTAACGGAGGCTATTAAATGAACGCAACTAAATTTGTCCGTATGCCCACTAGCAAACAAATGCTAATGATGGGTATTCCTGAATTACCTGAAGAAGCTTTTGGTGGTGACTTACCCCCAATGCAACGAAGGGCTTTAGTCCGAGCAATGGGTATCAGACCCCAAGGTGGCGGCGGTGGCGGGCTTAAAGCCATAATTGGTGTTGCTGCTGCTATTGCTATTCCATTTGCTGCACCTGCGATTGTGGGTGCACTGGCTTCTAGTACGGCGATTGCTGCTTCACTACCGTTTGTTACTGCGGCTCTAAGTACCACGGCTGGTGCTGTGATTGGCTCTGCGATTGTGGGTGCTGGTCTTGGTGCTGTAACTGCTAAGGTTACGGGTGGTGATGTCGGTCGAGGTGCATTGATGGGCGCTATTGGTGGTGGTATCGGTGGCTACTCGGAAGCTGGCAACATTGTGGCTCAAGGGCAAAACGTCGGTACTGGTGCTACGGCACTCACAGATGCAGGTACTGCAACTCTAGCTACTACCCCAACAGCTAATGCTGTTGTGACTAACGTCGGTTCTAACACTGGCTACTGGTCTCCCGAAATTGGCGCATACATTGACCCATCAACTGGCGCTCAAATTTCTGCACAGAACATTGCTTACGGCGGTACAGTTGACAGCACACTAGCAAGTCAACTCAGTACGGGTGCTGTTGATGCACAGACTCTTGCAAACTCAATTAACTCTAGCGGTACTTTGGCTGTTAACACTCCGGGTGCTATCGGCGGTAGTGCAGGTGCGTTTGGTGCTGGTGGCGGTACGTACTATGACCCAACTACTGCGGTGGCTGGCTCTGCTCCTAGCTACGCACAAGCTGGCTTGCAATACACCCCTGCAATGGAACAAGCTGCGGCTAATGCTGCGGTGCAGTCTGGTCAGATGGTTAACGTACCAGCAACTTCTGCTGCTGGTAGTACAGCCCAAACCGTTCAAGCTGGTACAGCCCCTGCGGTTACTGGTAGTGCGGTGGCTGCCCCAACTACATTTAGTCAGGCACTCAAACAGAAATTCACTGACCCGAAAGCACAGGCAGATATGTTCTTGCGTGCTGCTGGTCAACTTGCTGGTTCTGCGGTTGCTGGCGATGGCTTGTCAGACGAAGAAAAGCAGTTACTCCAACAACAAACTACTGAACTCCAACAGTTGCGTACTACCAACCAAGAGTTGTTCAACCAACGCTTGCAAGAAGCACAGGGACTTATCGGTGAGTCTAAGTACTTTGACCCAGCCTACTTCGGTATGCAAGCACAACGTGGTGTTCAGACCTCCGGTGCTCGTGCAAAACGTGATGCGCTTAACAAGTTTGGGTCACAACGTGCTGGCTTGCGTGCTTCTGAAGAACGTCGTTTCGACCTAGGTATTGCTACTGGTGGTCAGACTGCATACCTCCAAGGTGCAGATGCTGCACAACAAAACAAAATTCGTACGCAATCTGCGGGTCTTAGCGCAATGCCAACGGGTGCTCCAACAGGTGCACTCCAGTACGGTTCGTACATTGGTAGTTTGTATGATGCTGCTGACCGCCGTCGCCGTCAAACCGCTGGTGATATTGGCGACTTGTTTGGCTCTATGTCAGGCAGTCAGAAAGCAGATAGCACGGGTTTAAATATTAACCTTAGTCGCGGGTAAAGGGGAACACCATGTCTCTTAACTTTGGACAACTAATCGGTGGTGCTGGCATTGTTGCTGGTCGTCAGCGTGAAGCTGAAGATGCAACGCTTCGCTCACGCCAAACTTTGATGCAAGTCCAAGAGATTAACCGCATGATGGAAGTGCGTGCTCGTATGGGCGAAGGCACAAATGAAATAGCTAACGCTCCATTGCCACAGTTCTTGCAGACTCCGGGTACTAATGTTGGTGACCCTAATGCGCCTATGCCTGCTGCTGCACCTGCACCTGCACCTGCTGCTGCACCTGCTGTCGCTCCTACATCCGGTGCTGTTAGTACACCTGTTGCGCCTCCTGCAAGACCAGTTGTAACCCAACTTCCTGCTGCGGGTTTGCGTACTCCTGACCAGTTGGCTTCTGTACCTACTGACCAGTTAACTGCCGCTGAGTTCCAAGCTCTATCACCGCAAGCAAGACTGCAACGCTTACAGAATTTAAACCGTGAAGGCCAAGCTGCTGTTGACCGAGTACAACTAGGTAAAGCTCCTGCGGCTGCTGCTGACATCTTTGCTGGTGGCCCATATAACGTCATTGCTGGTGGCTTAACTGCCGCTGGAAACTTCTTGGGTGTTCCACGTATTGGTCGTGCTCTTGGTATCTACGACTCTGATGTCACCCGTATTGAAGTACCTAAGGTGGGCACTGGTTCTGCTACTCCATACTACGACATGGTTCGTCAGGTTGAGCAAGCTAATCAACCAGTTACGGAAGCACAACTGCTTGAGCGTTTGAAGACTGGTGAAACTACCCGTACTAAGGCTGTACAACAAAGATATGAAGCAGACATCAAGGCTGCTCCACAGACTTTTACTAAGCTCGAAGAAAAGTACAACCTTCCTTCCGGTGTGTTGAACGCTGTGATGATGGCTGAGTCTAAGGGTATTCCCGGACAAACATCTTCTGCTGGTGCGCAAGGTTATTTCCAATTTATGCCTGACACTGCTAAACAGTACAAGGTCAAAGTAAACGACCTGAACTCTGAAGCAGATGGTGCAGCACGTATGCTGCGTGATTTGTTGAAGTCTTCTAACGGTGATTTGCCAACTGCTTTAGCTGCATACAACTGGGGTATTGGTAACGTGCAACGCCAAGGTATGGATAAGATGCCTGCGGAAACACGCAACTACATTCCTAAGGTTCTATCCTTCATGGGTGGTAGTAACCAAGCTCCGGCTCAAACAGTTACTCAAGCGGTAAACACTGGTTCAGCTAGGGATGTGGCAACTGCTGCGTCTATTGCCGTACCAGTACAACCTGCCAAAGATGGTGTGATGTATGGTGCTGCTCAGCTTGACGCAAGTGCTCGCAATCCGCAAATCCAACAGTTACTGACTACTCGTTCAATGCTGCAAAAGCAAGTAGCCCTGTATAACCAGTATGGTATGGGTGATAAAGCCATAGAAGCTGCGTCTAAGATTCAAGCCATTGACCTTGGTATGTACAAGAACCAAGCTGACATCGGTATCTACGAAGGAGCCACTACTGGTAACTTCAGCCGAGCCATGTCTGTGCTGTCTACCTTTACTGGTGCACCACACCAAGTACTACGCCGTAACGATGGCAACTTTGATTTGTATATCAACGGTAAAGTAGCTAAGGCTGGTCTTGATGGCACGCAGGTTGAACAACTTGTTCGTACGCAAGTGGACTCTGACTATCGTAAACAACTTGCTCAACTGCAAGTCGAGCGTGGTACAGAACGCTTTAAGACTGACGAGAAGATTCGTGAAAAAACCAGTGAGGAAGTTCTGCGTACTGCCCGTGAGATTCAAGTCGAACTCATCAAGGGTAATACCAAACTGGCTGAAGAAAAAATCAAACTGGCTGGCTTTAAAGCAGTTAGTACTGGCGCAGGTGACGGTAAGATAAGTTACAGTAATGGCCTCGGTGACATCTTTGTAGTTGATACACAGAACAAAACAACGACCATCAACGGTGCTACAGTAGACATTGGGGTAACCGCACAACGGGTATCAGGCGTAGACAGGAGCATTTGGAGTTCGGTTAACGCCCCCCAACAAGGTAGGTAAGGTACATTATGGCGACTAAGCCCGCACAATCGTTTGAAAACCCGCTTTACTCTAGCTCTGGCGGTTCTTTAGCCAGTGATATGAGTGGGTATACCTTTCTAAATCCGGCTGCTAGTACGGGTGCAGATTCGTTGCAGAAAGGTTTAGCAGATATAGCTGCAATGGGCGGGACTGCACAGAAGCTGACGCAGTTTGAACTGCCTCAGATTAAACGCCCACCTGCTATCCAGTACAGTCCGTCACAGAAAAAACTTGCTGTGCAGGGTATCACGTTCGATGAGAACGACTCTGACATGACTATACGTGCAGAGGCTTTGTTAGACCAGCCTCCTGTTGGAACACTACAGGGTGGTGACTGGGTAACACTCACACCTCAAGCATACGGTCAGATTACCAGTGGTATCCGCAATCCCGGTCTTGGTCGTCTTATGTCCAAGAACTTTGGCATTGGTGTTGACCAACTGCAATTACTTGCTGGTCGTGGTTTGCAACTGGCTGGCGCTGAAGAAACAGGTCAGGGCATTGTCGATACGCAGATGGAAGACTTGCGTAAGAACCTTCCGTTCCGTCGTGAGTTCTCTGACGTTGACTCTACCAAGGGTGCTATCGACTGGTTAGCTGCAACTGTTGCGCAGCAAGGCCCGAATATTCTTGAGTCTATCGGTGTTGCAGCCGCAGGCTTCTTCGCTGGTGGTGCAGCAGGTGGCCCTCTCGGTGCTGCTGGTGGTGCACTGGCTGGCTTGGCAGGTAAAGCTGCCTTCAAACAATCTGTCGTTGCAGCCCTAAAGAAACGTGCCGCAGGTGAAGCCCTTGATGGTGTTGAGACTAAGCTGCTGAAAGAAGCGGCTGGTATTGCAGGTGCAACTATTGCCAGTGTTGGTCAGAACTACACCACTGGTGCTGCTGATATTTATGGTGAGTTCCGTGAGCAGGGGTCAGGCGCTGATGATACCAACGCCCGTCTTGCCGCCCTGTCTGGTGCAGTTCCTTACGCTCTCCTCGAATCTTTGCCTGAGTTCTTCCTTGCTTCCCGTCTGTTTGGAAGTGGTGGTTTGTCCGCTCGTGGTGGTGCAGCCAACCTACAAGATATTCAGGGTAAGACATTCCTAGGTACTCAGGCTCTCCGTGGTGGGGAACTACTCAAGCGAGCAGGTAAAGGCGCAGTCATTGGTGGTACATCCGAAGGCGCAACTGAACTAGGTCAAGAGAGTTTGCTGGTCGGTATGACAGGTCAGGACTTTGCTGACTCTGATGTACAGAAACGATTGCTCGAATCCTTTGCCGCTGGCTTTGGTGTTGGTGGAACGATTGGTGCTGGTGCTAACCTACGACGCGGCCCTATCAAC
>TARA_R110000868_G_scaffold234868_3_pt1 | contig 16525 bp, 20 predicted proteins | sample TARA_R110000868 | Tara Oceans TARA_R110000868 (sample SAMEA4397489) | marine metagenome | biome: Polar Biome; feature: [SRF] surface water layer (ENVO:00010504); material: water (ENVO:00002006), including particulate matter (ENVO:01000060) such as... | depth 5 m | reverse complement strand
CTGGGCCGACTCCGGCCCGATGCCACTGGCTCGACCGGCCAATAGCAGCCATTCACGTTTGGCTGCTTACGCAACCCTTTGCAGGTATTACTGGCTGCTCTCTGGACTCACCACTAGCTACGGTCTCTTGTCGTCTTTCGGGCGTGAGTGGCTCAGTTTTGCGCTACGGGTGCGCGAGCCTCTCCCGAGGTGCGAAGGCGGTGAAGCAAATCCGGCATTATGTATCCGGCATCTGGCCCTACGCCTCTGAGGGTTGCAGAAGCAAAGTTGCGTTGCTTAGGCAGGCCCACAAAGTACAAGCCGGGGACATGCACGGCTCGTCCGTCACGTTGCGTCACATGGCCTCGTTCGTCGATCACGGGCAGGCCTTCGAGGAATGGCAGGTTCGGACGAAAACCGGTGGCGAACACCAGGCTATCGACAGCTTCGTGCTGCCCATCGGCCCAGACAATGCCTGTTGAAGTTACCTGAGTGAACATTGCAGTTTGGTTGAAATATCCGGCTTTCAGCGCCTTTCTGTAGGTGCCGTCGTCCAGCACAGGTGTGCTTTGGTCGTTCAGCCAGCGGGTTTTCTCCAAGCCAGTCCATTTCAGCCAGGTATGAAAATCTGCCCCCAATATCCGTTGTGGCGCGAACCGAATCGCCTCTCGTGTGGCCAGCGTAACGGTGGCCACTTTGGCTAAGTCGTAAGCGATCTGTACAGCGGAGTTCGCCGCGCCAATTACGATGATGCGTTGACCACTGAAAGCCTCTGCATTCCGATAGTTGGCACTGTGAAGTCGAGTGCCGCTGAAGCTTTCGAGCCCAGGAATGTTTGGTATGTAGGGGCGACTAAAGGCTCCCGATGCCACGACCACTGCTCTCGCCAAAAAGCGTTGCCCGTTGGCGGCAGTAATTTGAAACGCTTCATTTTCCTGATCTACCCGCGTGACCTGAACGCCTTGGAGGATAGGTAGTTGGAATTGGTCGGCGTAATGCTCCAGGTAACGCACCACCTCATCACGAGCTGGGTAGTGGCTTGGCGCTCCGGGGAACGGCATCCCCGGCAGAGCGGAGTAGGCTGCCGGCGAGAACAGTTCGAGGCTGTCGTAGTAGTTACGCCAGTTCCCGCCAGGTTGCGATTGCTCGTCGAGAATAAGGAAGTTGAGCCCCTGCTGTTTCAGGTGCCAGCCGCAGGCCAACCCTGCCTGGCCAGCACCGATGACAACGACATCGAAAGGTTGGTCTTTTATGTTCATATATGCACACTCATGCACGCTTATGGGTAAATAATTCAGCCCTGCCTGCCTGGGCAGCAGGGCGGAGCGATGCTTTTTGTGTGGAGGAGGATATTTTCCAGACGCTGGATAATGGCTGGGCCATCCACCTCGTAGAACACCTGCCGTCCAACCTTCGAGGCACGAACGATCCCGGCGTCAAGCAGTACCTGAAGATGACGGGAGACTACCGAGCGCTCCTGAGGCAGCTCAGCCGCAATCTCGGTGACATCTGCTCGGCCTAATTGCATAACGCGCTTCAACACGGCGACTCGTGGTGGCTCGCACAGGGCTTTGAAGAATGCACCATCAAGTGATTCGATGGCGGCCTCGATGGCCTGGGTTCGGGTCGGTGGAGTAGTCATGTGGCGACTATATGTGCATGTGCGCGCACATGTAAAGAACTGATAGGACGCCAGGCACTGCCCCCTCCAGAGTAGAGAGCAGTGCCTGTGCGGCTTACTTCTTAATTGCTTGCAGGTAGTCCTTCAGGGTCGCCTCGTCAGCAGATTTGACGGTCATTCCATCCGGGCCTGTGCCTATGTCAGTGAACTGCTTGGCAGGCTCCCCAGTTTTCTTGAACTCTTCCAGCTCCTTGGAGCCTTCACGGAATACCCATAGGCGACCATCTTCGATCTCGGTGACAAAGCCAGGCTTATCGTACTGGCTGGCGAAGGTGGCGCTGGCGAACAGGCTGGTCAGCAGCATTGCGGTCAGAGTCAGTTTTTTCATCGCAAGTTTCCTGTTTGGGTTGAGGTGCGATAAAGCCTAAGGCCCTTTTGATGACAGAAAAGTTACAAGATATGGATATGCGAGTAACCAGATGTTTCACTGCAAAGCCAGCTCAGATTCCGGCCTTGGCGGTGCTGAACCCCAGTAAAACTGAACATAGGCGCAAGGTCTGCGCGTGAATCATTATGGGGTCAGCATTGTCGCTTTACTGGATATTCGTAAATCCGTATATTTGTTAAACCATATTCGATTCGAGATTTGGCAATGGCTTACAAGACCCGCGTGCTGTTCGTTTGTGTGGCTAACGCTGCTCGTTCGCAGCTGGCTGAAGCGCTGCTGCGACACACTGATTCCGAGCGCTTTGAGGCATTCAGCGCCGGCACCGAGCCCGGCGAAGTTGATCCTCGCACCCTGGATGCGCTTGAGCATCTGGGCGTGAGCACCGAGGGGCTGCATAGCAAGTCCATCGATGAGTTTGCCGGCGAGCGTTTCGAATACGTCATCACGCTGTGCGATAAATCGTCTCTGGAGTGTCATGCCCTGCCCGGCGCAGGAGAGGTACTGGCCTGGAACTTCGAAGACCCGGTGACCAGCACCAAGCCTGACGCATTCCGCCACACCCTTCACGAGATACACGAGCGCATCAAGATGTTAGTGCTGGTGAAAAACAAACGTTGAGACCCCTATGGCTGACCATCTGACCCCGACCACCGTATTCAAATGCCTGGCTGACGAGACCCGCGTTCGTCTGATGCTGCTCATCGCCCGTGAGGATGAGTTGTGTGTCTGTGAGCTGACCTGCGCGCTCGATGAAAGTCAGCCGAAGGTGTCCCGCCACCTGGCGCAATTACGCAATTGCGGACTGTTAGAAGATCGCCGGCAAGGTCAGTGGGTCTATTACCGCCTGCACCCCAGCCTGCCGGACTGGGTGATCGCCATCCTGAAAACCACTCTGGATGCCAATCAGCACTGGCTCAGCCCAGATGCCAAACGCCTCGATGTGATGGGCGACCGCCCGCAGCGCCTTGCTGCCTGCTGCTGAGTCGCGTTCGGCCTTTACGAGATAGCCTGATGAAAATTTTATTCCTCTGCACCGCCAACAGCTGCCGCAGCATTCTTTGCGAAGCTGTGTTCAATCACTTGGCATCGGCGGGCATGAAAGCCTACAGCGCCGGCAGTCAGCCGAAAGGTGTCGTGCATCCGTTGAGCCTGAAAACGCTGGAGAACGCCGGCATCTCGACCACAGGGCTCTCCAGCAAATCCAGCGACGTTCATGAGGGTCTAGCCCCTGACTACGTGATCACGGTCTGCGACAAGGCTGCCGGCGAAGCCTGCCCGGTGTTTTTCGGGCCGGCGACCAAGGCTCACTGGGGGCTGGCTGATCCGTCGGAATACCAGGGCAGTGAAGACGAGATCGAAGCCGCCTTTGATGCCACCTTGGAGAAGATCAGAACCCGTATCGAGGCCTTCCTGGCTTTACCGCTCAAGCAGATGGATGCCGAGCAACTCAAGGCCGAGTTGGCCTTGATCGGCACGCTCTGACACTGGAGGCATGACGATGAGCAAAAGCCGTCTTTCATTTCTGGATCGCTACCTGACGGTCTGGATTTTTCTCGCCATGGCGATTGGGGTCAGCCTGGGCAGCCTATTCGAAGGCCTGCCGGTCTGGCTCAATAGTCTGTCGATAGGTTCGACCAATATCCCGATTGCCATTGGCTTGATCGTGATGATGTACCCGCCGCTGGCCAAGGTCAGGTATGAAGAGCTGCCCGAGGTATTCAAGGACAAACGCATTCTCGCGCTGTCGCTGATCCAGAATTGGGTGATCGGCCCGGTACTGATGTTTGCGCTGGCAGTGATCTTCCTGCGTGATCAACCTGAATACATGACCGGCCTGATTCTTATCGGCCTGGCGCGCTGCATCGCCATGGTACTGGTGTGGAACCAGATCGCAGGTGGCAACAACCAGTACGTCGCGGGCCTGGTCGCGTTCAACAGCATCTTCCAGATCCTGTTCTTTAGCGTGTATGCCTGGATCTTCCTCGGCCTGCTGCCACCCTTGTTCGGCCTACAGGGCAGCGTGATCGATGTGAGCTTTGTCAGCATCGCCGAGTCCGTGCTGATCTACCTCGGCATTCCGTTTCTGGCGGGTTTCCTGACGCGCAAGATCCTGATCAGCCGCAAAGGCGAAGAGTGGTTCAACCAGCGTTTTATCCCACGCATCAGCCCGCTGACACTGGTCGCGCTGCTGCTGACCATCGTGGCGATGTTCAGCCTCAAGGGCGACATGGTGCTGCAACTGCCGCTGGATGTACTGCGCATCGCCATCCCGCTGACCATCTACTTCGTGGTGATGTTCTTTATCAGCTTCTGGATGGGCAAGCTGCTGAAAGCTGATTACCCACGTACTACCGCACTGGCCTTTACCGCTGCCAGCAACAACTTTGAACTCGCTATTGCTGTGGCCATTGCCACTTTCGGCCTGGCTTCGCCCGTGGCCTTTGCCACGGTGATCGGCCCGTTGGTTGAAGTGCCAGTGCTAATCGCCTTGGTCGGTGTAGCTCTTTGGCTCAAACGCCGCTGGTTCGACCAGCCTCGCGCAGCACTCGCTCAGGAGTAGACGTATGTCTGAAGAACATATCCCCAATCTCGATGCCGAACTGGTCGATCTGCCCACCTTAGACAAGCTCGGCAGCCCGCTTACCGTTACGCACAAGCCACGCATCCTGCTGCTCTACGGATCGACCCGCGCACGCTCGTTCAGTCGCTTGCTGACCGAGGAAGCCGCTCGCCTGCTGGAGCACTTCGGTGCCGAAACGCGGATCTTCAATCCATCTGGACTGCCTTTGCCGGACGATGCTCCGGACAACCATCCCAAGGTGCAGGAACTGCGTGAGTTGATGCAGTGGTCGGAAGGCCAGGTCTGGTGCTCGCCGGAGCGTCACGGCTCAATGACCGGAGTGTTCAAGGCGCAGATCGACTGGGTTCCGCTGGCGATTGGCGCGGTACGCCCGACCCAGGGTAAGACCTTGGCGGTGATGCAGGTCTGTGGCGGCTCGCAGTCCTTCAACGTAGTCAACCAACTGCGTGTGCTTGGCCGCTGGATGCGCATGTTCACCATCCCCAACCAGTCCTCCGTACCGAAGGCCTACCTGGAGTTCGATGAGGCAGGCCGGATGAAACCATCGGCTTTTTATGATCGCGTGGTGGACGTGATGGAGGAACTGGTGAAGTTCACCCTGCTGCTGCGTGAGCGCTCCGACTACCTGGTTGACCGCTATTCCGAGCGCAAGGAATCGGCGGAAGAACTCTCCAAACGCGTTAATCAACGTTCCATCTGAAGGATTTTTGATCGTGCAACAACATCCGTATTCCGTGCTGACCTCCGAGCAGGTCAAGGGCCAACTGATCTTCACGCCGTGCCCTGGCACCAAAGACACCTCAGTCGCGGAGGCGCTGGACACTCTCAAGGAGGCCGGTGCTTCAGCCTTGCTGACCTTGATGCCCACTGAAGAACTGACCCAGAACGAAGTCGAGAATCTGCCAGGGCAGTGCCAGCAGCGCGGCATCGAGTGGTTCCACCTCCCAGTGGAAGACGACCAGGCACCCGGCGAGCCGTTCCAGGCGGCCTGGGACGCCAATCGCGAGCGGATCAAGCAACTACTCACAGAAGGCAAGAACATCGCCATTCACTGCAAAGGCGGTTCGGGTCGTACCGGTCTGATTGCCGCGCAGCTGCTGATCGAATGCGGCGTCCCATTCCGCGATGCGGTCAGTGAAGTGCAGGCGCTGCGCCCCCGTGCGATTCAGCACCCGGCGCATATCAACTACATCAGCCAGTTCGACCAATAGGCGCAGCAACGTGATCAAGACGTTTGCATTATTTGCCATCACCGCTGTGGCCGAGATCGTGGGGTGTTATCTGCCCTATCTCTGGCTGAAACAGGGCAAGAGCATTTTGCTCTTGATCCCAGCAGCGGCCTCTCTGGCCCTGTTTGCATGGCTGCTCTCGCTTCATCCCGCAGCGGCTGGTCGGGTATATGCGGCTTACGGTGGTATCTACATTGGCGTGGCCATCATCTGGCTCTGGGTTGTCGAAGGCATCAAACCAACAACATGGGATCTGGTTGGATCGGGCGTGGCCATTCTCGGAATGGCAATCATCATGCTCGGCCCCAGAAGTTCGTCGCTCTAAAAATTTGAAGAGAACAAAAAGCATGGCCATCAAAATAGGTATCAACGGTTTCGGTCGTATTGGTCGTCTCGCCCTGCGTGCAGCCTGGAGCTGGCCAGAGTTCGAGTTCGTGCAGATCAACGACCCGGCAGGTGACGCAGCGACTCACGCCCACCTGATCAACTTCGATTCGGTGCATGGCCGCTGGAACAACGAAGCCAGCACCGAGGGTGAGCATGTCGTGATCGGCGGCAAGCGCATCAAGGTCACCGCCAACAAGGCGATTGCTGACACCGATTGGTCGGGCTGCGATCTGGTCATTGAAGCCAGTGGCAAGATGAAGACCGTTGCGGTGCTTCAGGCCTACCTGGATCAGGGCGTGAAACGAGTGGTGGTCTGTGCGCCGGTCAAGGAGAAAGGTGCGCTGAACGTCGTCATGGGCGTCAACCAGCACCTGTTCGATCCCGCGCAGCACCGCATCGTCACCGCTGCGTCCTGTACCACCAACTGCCTGGCCCCAGTGGTCAAAGTGATCCATGAAAACCTGGGCATTCGCCACGGCTCGATCACCACGATTCACGACCTGACCAACACTCAGAGCATCCTTGACCAGCCGCACAAGGATCTGCGCCGTGCCCGTGCATCGGGTATGAGCCTGATCCCGACCACCACGGGTTCGGCCACCGCGATTGCTGAGATCTTCCCCGAGCTGCGCGGTAAGTTGAATGGGCATGCCGTGCGCGTACCGCTGGCCAACGCCTCGCTCACTGACTGCGTGTTCGAAGTCGAGCGTGCCACTTCGGCGGATGAGGTCAATGCACTGCTCAAAGCTGCCGCCGAAGGGCTGTTGAAGAATATCCTCGGCTACGAAGAGCGTCCTTTGGTCTCCATCGATTACCGCACCGACCCGCGCTCTTCGATCATCGATGCACTGTCGACCATGGTGGTGAATGACACCCAAGTGAAGATCTACGCCTGGTACGACAACGAGTGGGGATACGCCAACCGTGCTGTCGAGTTGGCCAAACTGGTCGGCTTGGCCGTATAACAGGGAGCGATCATGAAGGCGTTGCCAGCCCTTTCCCCGGAAGTGCGCCAGTACCTGCTGGTCACCGGCAATTACTGGGCCTTTACCCTCACCGATGGCGCGTTGCGCATGTTGGTGGTGCTGCACTTCCACACGCTGGGCTACACGCCGCTGCAAATCGCTGCGCTGTTCCTGTTCTACGAGATCTTCGGGGTTATCACCAACCTGGTTGGCGGCTATCTCGGTGCACGCCTGGGCCTGAATCGCACCATGAACATTGGTCTAGGCCTACAGGTGTTGGCCTTGCTGATGCTGACGGTGCCCGCCGCCTGGCTGACCATCCCTTGGGTGATGGGCGCGCAGGCAATGTCGGGTATCGCCAAAGACCTCAACAAGATGAGCGCCAAGAGTTCGATCAAGCTGTTGGTGCCTGACAACCAGCAGGGCACGCTCTACAAGTGGGTGGCGATCCTCACCGGCTCAAAGAACGCACTGAAAGGGGTGGGTTTCTTCCTCGGCGGTGCGTTGCTGGCATTGATGGGCTTCACGGGCGCAGTGCTGGCGATGGCCGCCGTGCTGGCAGTGATCTGGATAGCCAGCCTGTTTCTATTGAAGAAAGACTTGGGCAAGGCCAAAGCCAAGCCCAAGTTTCGCGACATCCTCTCCAAGAGCCGGGCGATCAACATTCTCTCGGCGGCCCGACTATTCCTCTTCGGGGCCCGTGATGTGTGGTTCGTGGTGGCCTTGCCTGTCTACCTGAGCACCGTGTTTGGCTGGGACTTCTGGCTGGTAGGCGGCTTCCTGGCGGCTTGGGTCATCGGCTACGGCATCGTGCAGTCGTTCGCCCCGAACATCACTGGGAAAAAGCGCGGTCACGTCCCTGATGGACGAGCAGCCTTCGTTTGGGCGGCGCTGCTGGCTGGACTGCCTGCGGCGATTGCCCTCGGCCTTTCGGCGGGCTGGTCGCCTCAGGTTGTGCTGCTAGGTGGGCTGATGGTGTTTGGCGCACTGTTCGCGGTGAACTCATCGCTGCACAGCTACCTGATCGTTTCCTACGCCAAGGAAGATGGGGTGTCGCTGGACGTGGGTTTCTACTACATGTCCAACGCCTTGGGCCGCTTGCTCGGGACAGTGTTGTCGGGCTGGATTTATCAGAGCTACGGACTGGAGGCTTGCTTGTGGGTATCCACGGCATTCGTTCTGTTGGCCGCTCTGATTTCTATCGCCTTACCCAGGCACGCCGAGGCGATATGAGCCCATCACATGACGGGCTGTACCTCATCCGGCTGTATGTGGGGAGAGGCGTCTGTGGAATCCATCATGCAAGGATCTCCTGAACGGCTAGTGGTGTACACGAAGGTAGGCTGCAATTCGGTTCATGCACATTGACCGCCGAGAAAGGCATCAATCTCGCTGACCGTGCTTCGAGCTGTACGAGTGACGCCGATCAGTGTGGCTGAAGCTGCGCCTGTCCATTCGCCATAGCCAACCAGCCAAAGCCTGGGCTCTTGGGTCGAATGAGTGCCTGATACGTCAACACGACCCTCCGTATTTAGTACGCCCAGAGTAGACAAGTGCTCTAAGGCGGGCCTGAAACCGGTACACCAGATCACCGCGTCCACGGCAGATTCTGAACCACCAGCCCAGATCACTCCGTTGCGAGTGAAACGCTCGAAAGGGCGCACAGACTTCAGCGCACCGCGCTCGCGAGCCTCAATAACGGGCGGCACCATCACAATGTCGCCGAGCCCGCCGACTGGCTGATCAATGGTGCGACCCTCCAGTTGAGCTTTCCAGCGCTCTGTCGCGCGCTCGAACAATACCTTTCCATCTACATCGTCCGGCAAGAACAGCGGCTCAACAGGCGTCACCCAGGTCGTGTTTGCGACCTTGGACACTTCTGCAAGTATCTGAGCACCGGAGTTACCGCCGCCGACTACCAATACGTTCTTGCCAGCGAACGGTTGGGCTTCGACATAATGAGCGGAGTGCAGTTGCTGACCTTCGAATAGCTCTGCATTCGGGTAGCTTGGGATGAAAGGATTGCCCCAGGTGCCAGTTGCACTGACTACTGCCTTCGTATCCCAATGTTCGTCGCCAGACCATACCCGTAACCCTGACTCTATGCGCTCCACAGAGGTGACGCGAACAGGCCGCACCAACGGGAATTGGTAGCGCTGTTCGTACTGGCTCAGGTAGTCAATTACATGGTTGCGACTGGGATAGCCATCCTGAACAGGCGGCATCATCCAGCCAGGTATTGAACTCCAAGTGGCTGGCGAGAAAAGACGCAGCGAGTTCCAGCCATGCTGCCATGCGCCACCAGATTCCTCTTCCGCATCGATGAGCACGAATGAGCATTTGGTTCGACGCAGAAAGTAGGCCACCGCCAAGGCGGACTGCCCACCACCGATGATGACGACATCTAGTTTTGGCGTTTGCGCGATATCCATGCTTCGGGCCTTCCATCAATGCAGAGCAGGAAGTATATCGGCACAGCTCCACGCTCAAATGATTTGGCTCAAGAGTGGATGTGAGTCGCTCCTAGTTTCGTAGATACGCTTGGGTCGACTGCACCCCGCCACCAGCGTCCGCTTTTGGCCGTTTTTTGCCCATGAGCCCACGGCAGGGGCCTGCCAAAAGCAGCTGCTCAGATGTCTCTACAAAAGCAGGGGCGATTCAAGCCAGTGGCAGCTAGACTGGCATCATCGAATTCCAGAATCTTGACCGACTCCCACCCAAAATACCCGCCTTCAGTGGGGTGATGCCGTAATCAGATGTTCATATCCAAGCGATGCACAACACTGACGGAGTTTTCGAAGAACGAGTTCTCGTATTCCATGTTGTGGAGGTAGTAACTGGTTAGGTAACCCGTGATGCAGGTGCCTTCACGAGGATTCAAGGGATCCTCGAATTTAAGGCTATAGGCATCTTGCCAGGTGCCATCAGCAAACACTTCGACGGTGAGTTCTTTAGGCATGATCAAACCAACAGTTAGCGCATTGTAATGCGTTCAAATGTAGCCCGAATCCAGAATTAGCGCAATATAATGCACCAGCATGTAGTGATTGATGGGTTATGGCGCAATATAATGCGCTAATCGAATGCATCTCGTATTCTCAGTGCTTTTTAATGCACTGCGTAGTTAGAAATCAAATCGTCAGCGTAGGCTAGTCACCTGTTCAGACAATGGCTATGTCGCTAGCAGATGCAGCTTAGGGCCCGAGGCCAGTCACAGCAGATCTCCGAGCGGCCACCGGCCCTAGTTCAGCTGAGGGGCCTGATTGACCATACGTTCCTACGTGCGTGCAGCGCTGAAATCATCGTCCTATCCAGCGGGCGTCAGGATGAGAGTCAGATCACATTTCGAGACACCATCAGTGGCACATGGCTATGAGCTCTGAATAGCAATCAGGATGGTCTAGTGATCAAGACATTGTGCCCATCCAGCCCCGCTGAATGCCCGAGATGCCACTTAAAATGCCCAGCGTGCCACTCAGAGAGCCCGGTGAGGCACTGCTTTTTGGAGTGTTTTTGAGCCCTAAAATAACACGAAACGCAGTTAAATCAAGGGGTATAGGTGATCTTGAAGGTAAATAATGCAACTAACATAAAACCTTAGGTCAAGTGTTTTTATTGCGACTTTTTAGTGTGTTAAAACTCAAAATCGTATCGCATGCAAGCATGCAGGATGATATCGATAAAGCACCTAAAAAGCCTAGTATGTTTGCGATACTAGAATCGTATGACATTTAAACTTGCAGGATGATAGCGACATAACGCCTAAAAGCTCTAGCATGTTTGCGATACTAGAATCGTATTGCAATTAAACATGCAGGACGATAATGATAAATAGAGGAATATGACCAGTATACTTGCGATACTAGAGTCGTACAACAATCAAACACGCAGGATAATAATTTCAGCCAGTCATTCAATCTATTGACGGCAAACTGCTTTCAGTTATATGTCAATAAAAACCTGAATAACCTTAAACTCATGTGCAATAATAAGCATATAAGATCTTCTTAGCCAGTTGTGTCTATGTAAGACGAATATGAAGGCCGCTTGGCCAAATATTAACTGGTCTGCTCACTCCACTTCGTGGGTTGCGCTAATAAAAAAATAATAAAAAAGGTACTACCATGGCACACACAAACAAAAACTCATCAGTAACTTTCCGTCTCTCATCAGAAGAAAAAGAAAAGACCGAGAAGAAAGCAGAAGCTGCTGGCTATAACACCATCAGTGCTTACGTTCGTGATAACGTTATTAATGGCACTCCAAAAGACAAGGTAGTTCTATCTCCTGAGTCTTTTGAAAGCCTTGCCATCGCCTCGACTTTGAGCGGCATGCTTAACAACACTAGTCATTCTCGCGAATCCCAACCGCTTTTGTTGAGACTCACACGAATTTTAATGGCGGTGAGGTCATGATTGGCAAGATCTTCCCAAAGAGCACTGGTAGTTTTGAGAGCCGAATTAAATATATTTTCGGTCTCTCTAAGCACGACCATACGATTTCTTTGATTAAAACAGTCGGCGGAAATTTCTTTGCCAGAGACCCTCTGCCGGAAATTCAGGCCGGAAATAAAGATGAAATCAAGGCCATTATTTCCGAATTCGACGAAGTAGAGAAACTGCGTAAGTCTTCTATCGACTCAAATCAAGACATTAAGCCCGTATTTCACGCCATGCTTTCACTGCGCCCCGGCGAAAAACTGACGAAAATGCAGTGGGATAACGCCATTAAAAAATACATGCGTGATCTTGGCTTTACCAGCACTAACAAGTATGTCGCAGTTTTGCACGAGGATACGGATCACCAGCACGTCCATATCGTGGGAAATCGCATTCGACTTGAAGACGGTTTTCGCATGACGAGCGATAGCAACGAGCGAAAGAAAAACGTCAACTCAGTATCGGAAATTGAAGACGAGTACGGCCTTCATAAAGCCCCAAAACCAACAGAAACCTGGGGCACAGCCATTACTCACTCGGAAATGCAGTCAGCTATGGCAACCAATGACCTGCCCTTTAAGCACAAGATGATTGCCAAAATTGCAGGTGCCATCGAAAAAACCACTGAAAACAGTGGCGATATGTTCATGTTTGTACGCCTATTAAGACAACAAAAGGTTTATATCCATCTCACAAAAGACGAAAACGGCCAGCCCCAAGGCGTAACTTTTGAGCACAACGGCAAGCTAATCAGTGGCCGACAGTTAAAAAGATCACGCCTCACATGGCAGAAACTAACGACACAAGAAGGTATTGAATATGATCCAGAAACCATTTCAGAGCTTGAGGCTGAGATTGCAAGACGAATTGAAGGCGAATATGAAGTCACTACAGTCAGAACTCGATACTACGTCTTTGTCGCAAGCAGTCGCAGAATCTACATCAGCTTCAAATCCAAAGAAGAGGAAATACAGGACATAATCAATGCCCTTCTCCAGATACTCCTGCTACTTTTTGGCATTATTTTCATCCCGGAAGAATCCCCTAAAGGCACTTGGTATCAGCGCTACACACCCGGAAAGCCCTTCACCCCGACCTTTCAAAATCCACAGCCATAAAAAAGGCCCTCGCGCGGGCCTAATACTCACACTAGAATCCATTTAAAATCATAAATCAAATAATTTTAATATCCCGGCTTACGCATTTTTCAGCCAGTTCCACTTCATATAAAGCAATTACGCTACCGAAACGGAGCTTTCCATCAACCACAGCCTCAAAGGGCTTTCTACAGCGAATTTAGACCAGCTGTTTATTTTCTACGGCCTGAATAAAATCACTTACAAAGCTTCCTGAAGCTCCAGTGAGCCATAAATTAAAGTGTTCCGCCCTCTAAATCAGCTAAAACGTAGAATGGGTAATCCCAAGATTACTGCTCACAATCTTTCAAATACTTTTATCTTCGTTTCATCGTTAAGTCCAGCGACCAATTCCATGAAATTAGAATGGAGATCCATCAAGCCAACGCGAGCTTGATTCAGAATCGGGACGATATACCCTGACATAACGATGATGTCGAATATTCTGCATGACATTATTCTTGACGAATACGCTGAAATGAAGATGCCATATATTTCAACATGGCTGTACTTAATCCTAATAAGCCACTCGATAACCATTATGGCAATATCGTGCTGCCCAACTTTGATAGCGTTAATGCATGCCTTGTGCGCTTTAAATCCATGCAGCTCACCGAGGTTTGACAACAAATAGGCGACTAATTCCACGTCATTTATCACCGCCGCTGAACTGATATCGAAGAGGACACGTTCATTTCCGATGACTTTAGCCGTAGCTGCCAAGGTTCTTTTTTCTTCTGCTGTTAGTTTGTGCTCAAAATCTAGACAAGCTCTGCGGCTTTTGATGTGCATAGACAGTTCAACTGTCGCGAAAGCTCTTTCCAAACCTGACATTGAATTCGCGATAGTAATGACAGATTTCCATCGATTCTGGTCGTATGCATCTTTTAAAAATTGTATTTCTTTCATGCTGCTAGCTTTTATTATTTTTGTTTTTTCCATTGTAAGCTTTTCTTATTATTGTTGACTATTATGTTTTCATAAAATTAACTCAGAGACAGCATGCCCAGTACAATAATCCGTTATTTATCTGAAAGAAATTTATTGGGAAGTGATCAGTGGGGGCGCTGAATTGGCCACTTACTTGCACTTGACAAGTCGGCTAGGGCGGCTTTGTCCAGCACGCTTGCTGGTCTTGACCGACGGAAGTCGACCCGTTTCGGCCTGTGGCAACCGGCTGAAACCGGACACCTGTGAGCTTTCCTAGCAGCGCAAGCAATTGAGATAGTGCGCGAGGCGCTCAGGCTGAGATCCAAGCAGGGCACCTGGATAGGGCCTACGGTCATTCGCGCATCCGTACAGCACCACGACCAGCATGCTCCGCACCACCACCAGTCCGCTGTTACTACTGCGCTAATGACAATGGACGACTCCCTCGATATTGCCCATTTCAAAACTAGGCTACAACAGCGGGCCGCCGAACTGGATCGATTGCTGGAAGACGCTGAGTCGCGCAAGAGATCGGTAGAGCTGGATCAAAGCAAGGTAAGGCGTCTGTCGAGGATGGATCCGCTTTTCTTCGCTGTGATTTCGACACTTTATCGACACCTACGCTAGACATTCTGTAGGCCGAACAGTAGCGTCTAGCTATCACTGCACCTTGGCTGACTTAGCCCATAGGCCTTCCATGGCGCTTTTCGCCTACCTGAGTCGCATTTCTCATTCGTGCATCGTTGCAAATCAAGGGATTACAGCATGAAAAAGGACGTTATCAGACACTTTAAAGTGTTTTATGCGACAGCTATGTCGCCTAATAATAGTTAGATGCTATCCCAATCACGGAGTTATCCTCATGGGAACAATTAGCGAAATAAAGGAAATACCAGAAAAATACAAAAAATATCGTGACAAAATCATTGAGCTGTTCAAGCAAAACGATATAAACAGCATCTCATCACTCGTAGCTATGTACAAAGCCAACCCTCAGTTCAAAGAGAACTGGAAGAAAATATGGGTTGAAGTCAGCAAGGAAGACGGTGGGAAAATAAGCTTAACCACAGTCGGGGTAATCATCGGAAGTGCTTTAGGCGGCATTGGGGTTGCCACAATGGGCTCCGCAATAGGTGTTCCACTGGCGCTAGTTCTCGGGTTAGGCGGTTTCTTAACCGGTACAAAGTTTGATTCATTAAGAATTTTTAGTAACAACAAGAGCGTCACGATCTCCATCCCGAAAGACCTTTACGCAAAAATAGAGTCGGATGCAAAAACCCTAGATCAATCAGTAAGCAAATACGTAGAGCTAATCATCGAACAGGCCTATGAATAACGCATCTAACAACTGGTTCAAGTCGCTCGCTTCGCTCACTAGGACTGGCTAAAGCCAGCCCCTTAACCAAACGTTATACATTAGAGAAAATATGAGTCTCATCAGCAGGCTGAAAAAAGAAACATTGCTCTTCTGGATTTTTTCACTATTGGCAATTGCTGCGCCTATTGGCGCCTTATTTCCAATGCTCACACCTACAGGGGAGGCTCCAGCTATTTGGTTCCAACGCAGCGGAGCCATGACCGTCACGCTCGCCCTTCTAGCCGAGATCTTTGCTATCCGTTTTCAAAAAGCTTTATTTCCTAATTCTGCATTTGGAAATACCGAAGCAGAAAAAGCTCGGCCTATTTACCGTAAGCGGCCAGCAATAATGAATTCCTCCGCATTCCTGCTTATTGCAAGTGGCACCTTGATCTGGGGGTATGGGGATCTAATGTATAACACTTGGTTCAAACCGCTCGCTTCGCTCGCTGGGACGGGCTAAAGCCCGCCCCTTAACCAAACGTTATATGTCATTGCAGTAAGTCATGTGGAGGCCAAGGATGAAACTACTACGCGAGGCTGGAGATTTCCAAAACAAATCAACCGTAGAGTACGCAACAATAAAGGTGGAAATCCCGCACAAACTCATTCCGTCCAACATGATAAATCCACACTACAGAGACGAGGATATAGTCCAAGGGCTTTATCCAAGCCCGACAGGCCGCCTCTCCTACAAAACCCTGTATCTCAACAGTCTTGAGCTTGCAGAGAGTTTTGTGGAATATCTGCATTCGTTATTCAAAAACAGACCATACGCCAACAGCTACAATTTAAAAATCGAAGTAAAAACCACAACAGAAAAAGTAACCGCAACCAAGGGCAAAGCCAAACACTCCGCCCAGGTAAATGAAACACTTATCGGCGCAAGCAAAGCCATATAACAATTCAATTCGCTCGCTCCGCTCGCTGGGACGGGCTAAAGCCCGCCCCTTAACCAAACGTTAGGGATGATTCATATGAGAAAATTGCTTTCTATTTTCGGATTCATCGCAGTTCTTATCGCTGCGGCTATTGGAGGAGGCATTGGCAAAGAGGCCGGCAAGGCAGCTTTTTCTCCGTCAAAGCCGACTCAGCAGCAAGTTGAAGCGAAACTGTACGAGGGCTTCAACAAGGCTGCCGAACAAGCCAATAAGCGTGGGCCGGTTATGGTAGATCAAGATACAAGATGGGATAGATCAATAGCGGGGCCTGGAGCTCGCTTGACCTATTATTATTCTTTCCCGAACTATTCTTCTCTCGATATAAAACGCGACTGGCTGCTTACAAACCTTCAACCTGAAGTAAAAAAGGCCGTATGCGGAAGCCAGGAGATGAAGCTATCGCTCCAATATGGTGGAACCTATGTTTACACATATAGCGGGAATGACAATATTGAAATCGCAAGATTTGAACTCAATAGACATGATTGCGGCCTTCCCCAAGTCTCCCCCTA
>TARA_R110000868_G_scaffold36547_5_pt1 | contig 16530 bp, 8 predicted proteins | sample TARA_R110000868 | Tara Oceans TARA_R110000868 (sample SAMEA4397489) | marine metagenome | biome: Polar Biome; feature: [SRF] surface water layer (ENVO:00010504); material: water (ENVO:00002006), including particulate matter (ENVO:01000060) such as... | depth 5 m | reverse complement strand
AAGAGGTTCTTATGACTTCTACAAAACTGATTGGAAATACTTAAACGATGCTTCTACTAGAGGATTATCTAAAGAGATCGATGGTGTAATGGTTCCTGCTGGAACGACTACAGTATACGATCAAATGTTAGGATCTAATATTAGACGTCCATTCTTACACGTAAGGTATAGAGCTTCTGAAACTGAAGATCGAAGAATGAAATCTTGGATTACTGGTTCAGTAGGCGGTGCTTACACTGACACTTTAGATGCTATGACTGTTAGTTTCTTATCTGAAAGATGTTTAGTAACTCAAGCTGCTAATAACTTCGTGTTATTCAAAGGAGCTTAATTAATAATTAACATTTAAAAAATAAGAAAAATGGGATATATATCTTTTAAAAAATCAACAGGTGACGTAGATTTGCTACCTGCTGATAATGTAATGCATGTCGCAAGTAACGACGTTAATGGAGTAATTATAGAGTATGGAATAACTGGCGGTACAACAGCGACTACATTGAAAGCAGATATTACTTTTGCTTCTGATTGGGCTGATACTGGTGGAGTAACATACGACGTTCTGCAAAGAAACGCAGTAAATGATGCTCTTTCTATTGCCGCTGGCACATCTGGACCCGCTATACCGGTTCAAATGCCAAAAGGAATGTTCGTGAGTACTGTTTCGATACTTTTAACTGCAACATAGAAAAACAACAATAATAAGGTCCTGCTTAGGCAGGATCTTTTTTAATTATTATATTATATTATATTATGGAAACAAAAGAAAAGAAAACTCCCGAAGTTAAAAAAAATACTTGGGAATATAAAGATAGAAATTACTATCTAAAAGGAAATAAAGAACCTTTAACATATACTTTACCAAGTAGACATTCTGCTAGATACCCTTTAGTTTGGTTTGACGAAGGTTTAGGCTATGAAAGAGAATTAAGATACGCTTCCAACCACAAAAGTGTATTTGTTGATGAGCAAAAAGGATCTGTCACTTTAAAACACATTGTTTTTGAAAAAGGACATTTAACTGTTCCTAAAGAAAAAAGAAGTTTACAAGAGTTTTTAATAAAGCATCCTCATAACGGTGTTATATTTGAAGAGTATGATCAAGTTGTAGAAGCTGAAGATCAATTTGACAATTTAGAACTTGAAATAGCAGCTTTAAATATGGCTTATGAAATGGATGTAGATAAAGCAGAAGCTATATTGAGAGTTGAAAAAGGCTCTTCTGTAACTTCAATGAGCTCTAAAGAACTAAAAAGAGATTTGCTATTATTTGCAAAGCAAAATCCAGCATTACTTATGAATTTAGCTGAAGATGAAAATGTAGAGTTAAGGAACTTTGCAATCAGAGCGGTTGAAGCTAAAATAGTAAAATTAGATGCTGATCAAAAAACATTTAAATGGGCTGCTAATGGGCGTAAGCTAATGACAGTGCCATTTGATGAAAACCCTTATTCAGCAATGGCTTCGTGGTTTAAAACAGATGAAGGAGTTGAAGTCTATAAATCTATAGATAAAAAACTTAAATAACAAGTGATTATAAGTAAGGGTGGTTTTATCGCCACCCTTTTTTTTTAAAAATATTAAAATGGCAATAAACGTAAACACGGTATATACCACTGTATTAACTATACTTAATAAAGAACAAAGAGGTTATCTAACACCTTTTGAGTTTAATAATATAGCTAATCAAGTTCAGTTACAAATCTTTGAAAAGTTTTTTGAAGATTACAACCAATATATACGTATGCCAAAAACAGATGTTGAATTCGCGTCAAGAATGGATCATATAAGAGAAGAGTTCCAAGTTTTTGAAAAGACTGGACCTTCAATAACTATTCCATCTGGTGGTGCTCAAACAGATAATGTATATAATCAACCTAGTGATCTACATAGGTTTGGTTCAGCTTCTTGGAACAAAGGAGTTAATTCTCCTCCTATAGAGATATTAAGTAATAGAGATTACAATCAAATAAAGCTATCTCCTTTAACACAACCTACTAATAATTTTCCTGTTGCTAAGTATCAACAAGATAAACTAACAGTTTTCCCAAATTTAGCGCCTTATGCTAGTTCTGATGTTACTTTTAATTATATTAGAAAACCTGATTTAGTTAGATGGGGTTATTACGTAGGAGACTTAGGTCAATTTATATACGACCCTACGGTTTTTGCAGCAAACTTATTAAACAACGGAGGTAGTTTATTAAGTTCTATTAGTCCTAATTTGGATCTTGCTGCGCCTACATTGGCTTTAGCGGAGTATGACAACGCTTCTACAGGGGTAACAATAACTTCAACTGGAGGTGGTACGGGTTTAAAAGTAAAAATGGCTGTAACCTTAGCGAGTGGTATTACTACTTTATTTGTTTCAGATCCAGGAACAGGATATAGCATAGATGATACAATAACCTTTGCATCAGCTACTTTTGGCGGAGCTGTTAATGCTGTGTGCACATTAGCTACTGGTAATTTCAATAGTGGTAGTACATATGGTTCCACTAATTTTGAAATAAGTGACTCTATGCAAACTGAAGCTATATTAGAAATACTAAAATATGCAGGTGTTGTAATAAGGGATCCACAAATAATTCAAGCTGCTTCTCAAGAGCTAGCTCAAGACGAGGTAAATTCAAAAAGATAATAAAATATGGGACTGATAACTGAAACAAACGCACAGTATTACGCAGGACAACAAGCTTTTCTTGGTGACAATACCACGGTTGATTTTATTTGTAATTTTAACACAGATTTAATAGCAACTACTACAACTACAAATACTAATTTTTCTATAACAGTTAATGGAGTTCCAGTCACAAACTATACTTTGCCAAGTAAAAATTTAATACGTTTTGCTGCTGCTCCAGCTACTAATGCCAATATAGTAGTTCAATTAAATATACCTAGTATATGGGATAATTATGGTAGTTATTCTTATAACAGCTTAACCGATATAGTTAATAATTTTATGGTTGCTTATGTTGGTATGGACAAGTTAATACCTAGATGCAAAAGATCTGACGTTATATTCCATGCTAAAAGAGGTTTACAAGAGTTTAGTTATGACACTTTAAAGTCTGTTAATTCTCAAGAGTTAACTATACCACCAAGCCTTTCTTTAGCAATTCCTCAAGACTATGTTAACTATGTTCAATTATCATGGATTGACGCTACAGGAGTTAAACATATAATATACCCAACTAGACTAACTAGCAACCCAACACAGCCTTTACTGCAAGACGCGACTGGACAACCAACTCAAAATAGCTTTGAAGAAAATAATGAGTCTGCTCAAGCTTTAACAGATACTAGATGGGCTAATAACAACAATTTAGATATAACAGGACAGTTAACAACTCAAGAATTTAATAGCGCTGATGTTTACGATTGGCAATGGTGGAAAATGGCTTACGGCCAAAGATATGGTTTAGAACCTGAAGTTTCTCAAAAGAATGGTTGGTTTACTATAAATGAAAGAGAAGGTAAGTTTAGTTTTTCAAGTGGACTTGTAAATAAATTAATTATATTAGAATACATATCTGATGGTTTAGCATATGATATGGATACTAAGATACCTAAAATGGCAGAAGATGCCTTATATTCACATATAATGCATTCTATAGTATCTACAAGAGCTAACTTTCCGGAATATATAGTTCAAAGATACAAAAGAGAAAGATCAGCTAAACTTAGGAACGCTAAAATAAGATTAAGTAATATTAAACTTGAAGAATTTACTCAAGTAATGAGAGGTAAATCTAAATGGATTAAACACTAGACATGGCTCAAACTAAAAATACTTTTATAAAGTCTAGAATGAACAAAGATCTAGATGAAAGATTAATTCCTAATGGAGAATATAGAGACGCTTTAAATGTTGAAATTAGTCAGTCTGACGGGTCTGACGTAGGGGCTGTTAACACTTCTTTAGGTAATATAAAATTAACTGATTTTGGGCTAACTGACAATTGTGAAGCTAAAATTATTGGTATTTTTGCAGATGAAGAAAGCAAAAATCTATATTTTTTTATAACAAACTTTATAGATACTTCTCCTGACAAACTGTCTTTATTTGCTAGTAGAACTTCTTTGTGCCAAATATGGAGAAGAGATGTTGAAACAAACTCTAACACAAAACTAGTAGAGGGTAGTTTTTTAAATTTTTCTTTAACTCACCATATATTAAATATAAATTTATTAGAAGATTTATTATTCTGGACTGATAATAGGAATCAACCTAGAAAAATAAATGTAAACAATGCTAATTCTTCTAACTCGTCAAATCCCACTTATTATACAAATGAAGATCAAATATCAGTTGCTAAATACTACCCACTTCACCCTATTGAATTATTAGATAATTATATAGTAGATTATAATGTAACAAATTCCGGTGGTGGAACTGTTGTTTCTCCAGCTGGTTATTGGGATTTATTAAACGATATAATTCCTACAACTGCTAGCACTGGGGTTGGAACTGGATTAACAGTTCAAATAACTAGTGCTGGAACAAGTAACACAAGTGAAGGCAATGGTAATTTAGTAGCTGTTAAAATAATAGATCAAGGTGTTGGTTATCAAAATGGCGATATTATAAATATAGCGCCTAAGTCAGGTAGTGCCCAAATAACTTTAGTCATAGAAACTCAATCAACAATGAAAGATAAATGTAGTGAGTTTTTACCATCTACTTTTGAAGCTCAAACTTCGGCTACAACAATTACTTCAGGAACTTTTTTTGACGCAGGTTCAGTAAATGGATCTAATTTTAAGGGTAGCATGGTAAAAATAACAACACTATCGGATGTTGACTTAACCCCGCTTGGAGCTATAGTTACAGATGTAGCTTTTACCTCAAATGTTTTTTCTTTGAAAATAGAATGGAAAGATAACCCTCAGTCAATATCAGTTGTAGGTGCTAAGCTTATACTAGGTTTAAATCCTGATTACGATGCTGCGTGGCCTGGTGATTGTGAGTTTTTAAAAGATAAGTTTGTAAGATTTGCATATAGATTTAGATTTGATGATAACGAAAATTCTTTAATATCCCCATTTACTCAAGCGTGTTTCATGCCAAAACAAAATGGATATTTTTTATCTCAAAAGAGGTCTGTAAACACAGGTGGAGCGGTTAGTGATGTGGATGTTTATGATACAGAATTAGCATATGAGTCAACTGATTTAGGGTTTTTTGAAAATGCTATTAATAGTATAAGTTTAAAAATACCGTCTCCACAGCTTTTAAATTCTAATGTAAGGTCATTTAGTTCACTAAATGACCTAATGCATGTAGAAGAAATAGATATTATATATAAAGACGACTCTGAAAATGTTATAAAAGTTTTAGATACTATAAATAAAGCGGAATTCAATTCTATAAATAGTAGTTATATTACTTATGATTATCAATCTAGAGCTCCAATAAGGGTGTTACCTAGCGATGAAATAACTAGAGTTAGCGATAGAGTTCCTTTAAAAAGCTTAACACAAGAAGTTTCTGGCAATAGAGTTATTTATGGAAACTATGTAGATGGGCATAGTAGTGTTGAATCATTGAATTATGAAGTATCTGCAGCTGCAAAATCAATAATACTTGATCCTCCAACTGGGATTATTAATGGTAATATTAAAAAAGAATACCAAAACCACACTTTAAAGCAAAACAGAACTTATCAAGTTGGTATAGTTTTATCTGATAGATACGGTAGGCAATCTGATGTTATACTGTCTTCTTTAGATGATTTTAGTACTAATAATTTATTTTTTGGTTCTACTATTTTTCACCCGTTTTATGGACTTGGAGAACCTACTCTTATAAACGCTGGTCCACCTCCAGAAACATGGCCGGGAGATTCTTTAAAAGTTAAATTTAATTCTGAAATTCCAGAAGAAACTGGAGTTCCTGGATACCCGGGTTTGTTTACTAGCTATGACCCACCTAGTATATCTAATTTAACTCCAGGTTTTGATTATAAAGTTGCGCAAACAGGAGCTTCTACTACTGGAGGAAGTGGACTTGGATTGACTGTAGACTACACTCTATCAAATCCTCCACCTGTAGACAATGGTTTTATAACTTCAATTACTATAAATAACCAAGGTAGCGGTTATCAAAATGGTGATATTATAACCATACCTGGTAGTGTTTCTGCAACTCCTGGTAATACCAATGGTGCTAATGCTACTTTTATATATAACACCAATTCGTCTCCAAATCTTACAGGTTGGTATAGTTATAAAATAGTTGTAAAACAGCAAGAGCAAGATTATTATAATGTGTACTTGCCAGGTATAGTTAATGGAGCTATAAATGAAGAAGGTGTATCTAGTTCTACTAGAGCTACTGTAAGTTTATATAGCGATAATATAAATAAAATACCTAAAGATTTATTAGATGTAGGCCCTAGCCAAAAAAGTTACAGATCTGACACTAAGTTAAGCTTGAGAGTTGGGAATACATCAACTTCTTCTATTCAGTCCTATCCAGGCACAGATGTTGAAGATGTTATTTCATTATCAGAATTAAGTGATTTAGGCGTAAACTTAACTAGAATTACTGCAATTGTTGATACTAATGGTGGAGCTACTCCACCTAGTTTTGTAACTCTAGTTAATTTTGATGAAAATATACAAGCTGGAATGTCAGTTAGTGTTGTTGAAGCAACTACTGGCGCAGTGGTAATTGGATTAAGTGATGGAGCCTATGTGAAAAGCTATGTTAAAAACGCTGCTGGAGTTAATAGTTCGTTAAGAATACTTGGAACCACAATAACAATACCAAATCTTGCTATAATAACTTTTGGACCTCCTGGTGTAATATTTAATTCAGGTAATAATCCAATAATTGGTATATTATCTACTTCTAAATCTATAGGAGTTGCAGAAGAAAATGATTTTTCAGCTCAGTTAGCTATAGCTGAAACTAAACCTACTAAATCTTTATTAGATTTATTTTATGAAACAACTACAGCTGGTATTATAAGTGAATTAAATAGTGCTGTATTAACTGGAATTACTAATTTAGATGTTCCTATTGGAATAACAGGCATTGGATTTAGTCTTTCTGAAGCTAGTGTTGGACCTACGCCTTGTACTAATGTTTTTACTCTTTTAAATATAATTAACGCTCCTATAGTAAATGTTACTAACGCTACAGGATCAATAATTAGCGTGATAGATGGATTTGGAAGCAGTAGATTTGGAGAATTTGTAATAAACAATAATAACGGTCAATTTACAATTGTAACCAACAAACAAGCTGGGCAAGGTTTTTATGTAGGTTTTGACTCTAGATTTACTGAATTTGTTTTTACAATTAAACTAACTTTAAATGGAATAGATAAATTTAAAACTTTTAGTGGTGAAATAACTAATGTAGCACCAACATTATTTCTTCCAACTAATCCTGCAAATCAATCCCCATACACAATTTCATCTTCTACCATAATTCCAGGGAGTATTGCATTTACACAGGCAACTCTAGGAACTTGGGCGTTTAACGCTATTAATGGAAGTGGTGAATTAGGATCACAAAGAGAAGATTTAAGATGGACAATAACTTCTATAAAAGCTATAGATGGTCAAAACAAGGACACTTCTAATACTCCATTTAGTGGAGATTTAAGAATTATACTACCAGCAAACACGCCATCAACCGCAAATGTAGAGCCTTATCAAATAGTTTTACAAAGAGAATATTTGAATGTAAAGAATTTTATTAAAATTGGAGAAGCAATTCTTCCAGCCCCAGGAGTTAATATCACTTCACTTAGCCAGTTTATTAGAAATGCTAGTTACCAATCGGTAGACGCTGCTTACGTAGTTTTCTTTTGTCGGTCGGTGTTACTTAACAAGTCAGTAGCTTCAGCTACTATTGATCCAGATGGACCAGGTAATTACTCCGACACTCAATGGTGGCCATTCGGTGACAATTCTAATAATAACGCTAGTCCAACTACAGTAAGTGTGAATGTTGGAGATTTACTAGAAGAGGTTACTTGGCAAGTTAAGTTTATAGTAGAAGACGGTGGTGGTATACAGGCGAATGAACAAACTATTTTAATAAGGCAACTTTCATAGCTATTATAATGATAGTAATATTTATTAAAAATAAGTGATTATAATATGAGTGCAATAATAGAAGTAAATTATTTTAATTCTTTCTGGATAAAGCAGTTGCAGGGCAGTAGTACCTATAACGATCCTAAGTGGCCAGGTTTAGAATGGAATCCTTATGGTTATCCAGAATTCCCTATTTCAGTAGACACAACAAATACTATTGATAATTTCTATGCTGAAGAAGCTAGAATAAAAGGAGGGTTTAATAATAAAATGGTTTCTCAAGGAGTTAGAGCTTATTTAAATGAAAAAAATCCTATTCAAGATACTAGACAGTCTTCATTGATATATTCTGGTGTATATAACTCTAGAACTGATATTAATAGAACTAATGTTTTTTCTGTTGCTGAAGATATTACTAGAGACTTAGACCCAGCCAATGGAAGTATACAAAAGCTCTATGCTGAGAATACAAATTTAATTATATTCCAAGAAAATAAAGTTTCTTATTCGTTAATAAATAAAAACACTATATATTCTGGTACTCAAGGTTCTGCTGAAAGCACAAAAATACCTGTCATAGGACAAAATGTACCTTATTCAGGTACGTTTGGAATTGGTAAAAACCCTGAGTCATTCGCTAAATTTGGCTTTAGGAAATACTTTGCGGATCCAGTTAGAGGTTCTGTAATAAGGGTATCTATGGATGGGTTAACGGAAATATCTGAATATGGTATGAAAGATTTTTTCAGAGATTCTTTAAGTTCTTTAGATAACAATTATAAATCTAAAAACTTACCTTGGACTCTAGTTACTAATCCACCTAGGTCAATAATTAGCGGGATTAATTTATTTTCTGTTGATTTAGACTTAAGTTTATATACTTTTATAGCACTTGGCACTGTTTCTCCAATTGATGTAACATCAGACGGAATAGGTGTTGGTGCTCAAGTTACTGTATTTACTACTTCTCAATCAGTTGTTCAAGTTCAAACAACTTCAATTGGAGGATCTGGCTATAGAGTAGGCGATACTATTACTATACCAGGAGATAATATTAAGTTTAGTGGTTCAATAAGTTTTGTTTTAACATCATCTATGCTGAGCAGCGTAACTAGTTTTCAAAATCCTTTTTATATTGAATCTTCTGTTACTGATATATGTAAAGTTTTTTTAGGAAGCAGTGTTTTAAATTTAAACTCTTCTGGCTCAGTTATTAAAACAGGCGCTTCTGTAACAGGTATTTCTAAGGTAGATGGTATAACTCCTGCTATCTTCTCTGTATCAACAAATAACAATATAATTCCTGAGTCTTCTGGATTTTTTGCTTATGAATACAAAAGTAAGATAATAGGTGGTTGGGATAATCACAATAGATACTACACTGTTTCCATACAGTTAGAACCAGCTTTTGTTAGTAGTGAATCTTTTGTTACTTTATCATATAGTGAAAATGTAAAAGGCTGGGTTAGTACTTATAGCTATAAGCCTGGTTATTTAATTAGTTTAAAAGGTAGTTATTTTTCTACATATAATAACTGTGTTTATGAACATTATATAAACAACGTTACAAATGACAATTTTTTAAATTACTATGGAATACCAGTGGATTGTAGTATAGATTTTGTGGTTAACTCAAATCCTTCTACTAAGAAAAGCTTTCAAACTATAAATTACGAAGGTGATAATGGTTGGTATATTTCTAATTTACAAGGTAGCGTTACAAGGTTCACTAACAGTGGTTTAGGTTTTGCTGATGCGTCTCCTATAATAAAAAGTTATAATGAAGGCTTGTATGTAGATCCAAATAGTGGATACCCACAGAGATATGGCTTTAATAGAAAAGAAAATTTATATGTAGCTAATATATCCAATTTGTCAAGCGCAAGTGATGAGGAGATTATTCCAGGAAACTTGCTTAGTGGTATTAAAGGCTACGTAGCTAATGTCCAGATTCGAGTAGATACCAGCACCAACGTTGGAGGTCCAAAAGAACTTTGGTCTGTAGGTACTACATTTGTACAATCATCTTAAAAAATAAAATATGTTATTAGAAATATTAGAAATATACAATTACGAACCTCAATTAGGGATGGGGCTTCCCTTAATTTTAGGGCTAGTAGGTGTTGCAGGTCAAGTTGTTACTGGTATAAAAGCTAAAAATGCAGCTGAAAAAGCTAGAAGAAACGCTAATACTCTTAAAACTCAATTAACAGATTTAGAGAATGCTAGGCAAGATGTGTTTGACTCATCTGATGATATAAGGGCTTTAGGTGATACATTGAGTAATCCATACGCTAACTTATCTGTAGCTACACAGGCTGCTGAAATGCAAGCAGAACAGACAGATATAGCTTTAGCAAACACATTAGATGCTGTTAGAGCTGGTGGTTTTGGAGCTGGTGGAGCAACAGCGTTAGCTCAAGCGGCTGCTAGAAGCAAGCAAGGTATATCAGCTAGCATAGAACAACAAGAAGTTAATAACGAAAAACTAAGAGCTCAAGGGGAAGATAGATTACAAACACAAAGACTTTCAATTGAAGAAGCTGCTATAAACGCTGAAGGCCAAGCCTGGGCGAGACAAGAGGAAAGAGATTTAACCCAGCTAGATAGAAAGCAAGCTGAAATAGATCAAGCATTAGGACAACAAGCACAATCAAATAGTGATATGATGGGTGCTTTTACTGGAGCTTTTGGAAGTTTAACCAGCTTAGGCATGTCTGGCATGGGAACAGATACAACTAATATACCTGAAAAAAGTGGGTATTTGGTAGATAATTTTAATTCTAAAATGATGTTAAGACCTGGTGGAAATATTAATTCAGGTAATTACTCTAGAACTGCTATATTAGGCATGTTACCTGTTGGTGGAGGTCAAATAAATAGTGGAAGTACAACGCCTAAACTTAGGATAATATAAATTAAACATGGGAACATACAGACAACCAAGTCAAATAATAGATAAAAGCTTAAATACTTTAAATCAAGGTTTACAGAACGTTCAGCAGAATATGACAGTTGAATTAAGCCGCAGAAGAGAAATAGAGCTTAAAAAAGCTGAAGCTGCTGAAAAAAAATCTGAAGCATTTGAGTCAAGTAGGGATAGTAAAGTAGATGAGTATAAGTATGCTATGTCTGATTGGAAGACTATAAACCAAGGTAAAGATCCTAACTGGGAGTCTGAAAATGTTTCTGTTGAAAATCAATTAAAAAATAATGCTTTATATTATTTAGATATAATGAGTGGTTCTGTAGAAGGAGATGAAAGATATAGAAACGCAGAGCTAGCTATAAAGAGTATGATTAGAGATTATCCTGTTTTCGCAGAATTATTAAACTCAGAAGCTCAAGAATATAATAAAACTAGAGAAAATCCTGATTTACTTATAGAAACTGATGATCCTTTAGCAAAAACAAAACAAAGTATGTTAGGTGATATTTATGATGGTAAAAACCCTTATAGATTTAATATTCAAGCAGACGCAAAAGGTTTAAGCCTAAAATATAAAGATGGAGATGGAATTGACTTTAATTTAAGAGCTCAAGATTTTGAGAAACATGTAAGTGATGGTTATCCTCTTATTGATATAACTAATAACGAGACTTATAACGAGTTTATGGAAGGAGTGGGTGGAGTCGTTTTTCAGAATTATAACGATAACGTAACAGAACAACAAATCAGCACATTTAAAGATGATTTAAAAACTGGTAAAAGAACTACAACTATTGACACTATAGAAAACTTTGAAAGAGCAAATGCAAGCGTTAAGAAACAGATATATGCTTATGTAGATAAAGGTGCTCCTATAACTCAAAACGAATGGCAACTACTTGGTGGTACAGGAGTTTATAGAGGTACAGATGATCAGAAAGTTATTTTAAAAGATAAACTTTACGAACAGCAATTAGCTATGAATGGCGTTCCAGATTCAGATCTTAATATACTTAGAAAAAGAAGTACTAAAGAGAGTGGATTATCAAGTGACGATAGTTCAGATAAAGATGAAGTACAAACTATAGATTATAAAGATATAATTAATGACGCTAATAATTTAACTAAATTACTAGAAAATCCTAATCAAACAGTTAAAGATAAAAAACCAATTGCTGACATGACTCCTGAAGAAAGAAAAGTAATGCCATTTTCAGGCGCTGAAACTGAAGCTAAGAAAAAGCTAGAAGCTGACTTGTTAAAAAGATTTCAAGGAGAGTTGTTTGGAACAAAAACAAACGAACAAATTATACAAGGCGGAGTAGTGGGTGTTGCGGAAGATGGCGAATTACGTTATTATCCAAAAATCAACAAAGAAAAAGAGTTAGTTAATTTACCTGCTTATGATAATGGTATACTAATAGACGAAGTCTCTTTATTTAAGTTTCAAAAGCAATTAGACAATAGTATAAAAGACAGTATTTTAGTTACTGATAGTAGTAAACTCCCACCCGCATATTAAATAAAATTTAATTATGAATGAAGAAGTATTAAAGAAGCTTTATAACAGTGGCTCCAAGTATTTTGACCTACCAACGTTTGAAATGTTTAAAGAAGACATGAGTGACGATGGTAAACTAGAGAAATTTAGAGATAGCATGTCTCAACATTATTCAATACCTGACTTTAAAACTTTTAAAAATGACTTATCTAGTGTAGAAAAACAAGAAAAAACAACTAAACCTAAAGAAGAAGAAGTTGTTAAAACTGATGACGTAGAACTAGTTGGAGAAGTTGTTCCTATGCAAGAAAAAATTATTTCTGAAGTAGAAACTTTTGATTGGAAGCCAAGTTTATCTGCTAAAGAATATGAAGCTCTCCCGTTAATGGACAAAGAAAGAGCTAATTGGGATAAATTTAAAGAAATAGAATTTAACAAACAAAAAACAAGTACTTTAAATATTCCAGAAGCAGATATCACTGCAGATACAGATGCTTTTTCTAGCTTAGAAGATATACCAAGTTATGAAGGTTTAAGTCAAGGCACTAGTTTAGATCCTGACAAAGATGGTTTATACAGTGTTTTTATAGAAGATGGATCGACAACTATATCTACGCCTAGTTTTCCTGGAGAACCTAGCTTTACTAGTGGTGACAAAAGTGTAAACAAACGTAAAGCAAATAAAGAAGATATGGAAGTGTTACTTCCCGTTATGGATGCTTTACAAAAAGAAGCTTTTCAAAACTTATCAGACTATGGTTTTGGTAATGAAAATGGTTTAGGCTCTGATAATTATAATATATCTACTGAACAGCACACTGTGATAAAAGATAAAACTTACGATAAGTTTGTAGAAAAAGCAGGTATACCTGTTGATAGAAGTTCTTTTGATTTTCTATATAATGAAACTATTGTAGATAATAAAGACCAAGTAGAAAGAGACTATAATTCTAAAAGGATAAGACGTGAATCTACTGAAGTTTTACCTGAGTTTAAAAAAACATTTACTGCAGAAGCTGATAAAGGTAAGAATGAAGTAGAACTTATTAGCGACAGCTTAAGTGTTGAACAATTTAAGATAACTAAACAATTAAACAAGATAAATAATATTCTAATTCCTCAAGCAATTAATAGGACTGTTGATAAAGACGAGTCTTCTACTAAAAGAAATCGTCAACTAGACGATCTAAATAAAGGAAAAATAAAATTAGAAAACGATTATAAAGATCTTGACAAGGCTATAGAGCAAAACGCTACAAGTACTAAGGTAATAGGTGGTTGGATGCCTGGAGATCCTTTATCTTTTCAAGGAAAACCTAGAACTTACAAAGAAATAAACGAAGAGTTAAACTCTAAGTTTTTTAATATGCAAGGTAGAAGTAAAGAGTCTACAAAAAAATTAAATAAAGTATCTCAAGATGTTGAGAATACAGCTGGTGTTAGGGCTCAAAACTTAATAAATGAAAACCCGGCACTATCTCAAAGAGAAGCTGTAGAACAGTTGTTTGATAATGAGCTTCTATATTTACAACAGTTTCAAGGTGACGGAAAAAATAGTTTTATTGATTTAAAATTCACACCAGAGCAACTTTCAGGTGGTAATCCAATGGGAGCAAAGGTATTAAGAGCTTTAGATGCTAATGGATTAAAAAAGAATATAGATGATAATGGTAATATAAATATATCTCTATATGATTTAAGAGCTGCTGGGATTGATTCTAGGAACTTTGAAGGTTACTTTGATGAATTAGCTAACTTGATAAGTGATAAAGACCTTAATGCTGTTAAGATGTACAATGAAGAGGTTGATGAAGTAACTGTAGCTGCTAGAACTTTTAGAAATTTAGCTATAAACAACGTAGATGTTGGAGCTATAGAAAAGCCTGATGGTTTTGTAAATCTTTTGCAAACTGGAGCTGTTGCTACTTTAGAAACTTTAGGCATGGATAAAGGTGAAGCTGAAGAATTTTTAACAGGCACAACTGAAGGAACAGCTAGAACTCAAATAGATAATTTAGATAGAGCTATAAAAACTGCTAATAACACACCTGAGATACAAGCATCAATGGGTGGTAAAATAGAGTTAACAGAAGATCAGAAAGAAAACATATCTATGAGTATGACAGAAGAAGTTACTTCTGGAATAGGTGGATTTGTACCTGACTTAGCGATACTAGGTGCTACTGGAGGCGTTATGAATGCTATGGGTTATGCTAAGTTAATTAGCAAGATGTCACCTATGGCTAGGTTTATAACTGGAGCTGTTGTCGAAGAAGCTAAGATGCAAACAATACTAGATATGAAACCTGGTGGTGGTGCTACTTTTTATACTTTAGGCGCAGCTACAAGTGGTATAGGTTTTAAGAAAAAGTTTAAATGGTTAGACCCATTATTCCAAAAAGTTATAAAAGCTGGGCCAATTGGTGCTATATCAGCTGAAGGTGCTGGAGTTGCAGAACTAGCTTATGAAAGTTTTATGGGTGATAAAAACTTTAAAGCAGAGTTCGATGAAATGTATAAAGACTTTAGTACAGTGTCAAGAAGAGCTATTGTTAACAGTATGGTTTTTGGTTTAACAGGTTTTACGCACGTTAAAAGAGGAGACTTCATGACGACTCAGAGAAAATATGAGCTTGTTTCTGAATTAAAAAATGAAGTTAATAACTTAATGGGGCAAAATTTAGACTTTGTTGATGGTTTTTCTAGTGAATTAAAAGTAGATAAAGATGGTGTTGTAATTCCAGATGCATTGAAGCCTAAAGAAAAATTTAAAGATTTATCACCAAAAGATCAAAAGAAATTTGCAGAGTATACTAAAAGAATACAAACGTTAAATCAACAGATACAAACTGAAACAATGTATCACAAGCTGGATCCTAACTCTAAGAATTTTGAACAAGATTTTGATAAAATGATTACAGAGCCTATGAATAAGGCTATGAAAGCTCTTGTACCAAATTTTGAAGGTGTTAAAGTTAAGTTTGGTAGAAGGAGCGATCCTAAAACTCCTATGTTTAAAAAGAATTTTGACAGTGCAGAGAACACTGCTCAGTATAATCCTAAGACAAAAGAAATGTTTTTTGACTTAGACGCTTATACGGCTGGTAAACCTCCTCATGAATTTACACATGTTGCTTTAAATACTTATCTTGAAGCTAATCCTGGTATGAAATTAAACTTTACTAAAAACTTAGGCAAAGTATTTGAAGGATTTGACTTTGGTGAATTTGAAGGAACTGAGCTAGCTAAAAGAATTAAAGAAAGATATAATATAGATCTTAGAACATGGAAGGGTAAAAACTTAGCGGCTGAAGAATACTTAGCTTTTATGGGTGAATTTTTAGCTGATCCAAAAGTTTACTATACTAATCCAGACTTAGCATCTACTTTTATGAATCAAGTTAGATTAGAAGTTAAAGACTTTCTTGTTGAGGCTGGTTTAAAAACACCTAACGTTAAAACAGCTAAAGATGTAGTTCAACTACTAGGTATGATAGGTGAGAAAACTAGAATGGGTGGAAGGTTTGAAGTTAAAATGCAGACACTTGCTAAGTTAGACGAAATAGATGTAATAGGTGCAGAGCTAGTTAAAGCTAACAGAGAGGCTGAAGGTAAAAAAGTAGCTTCTAAAGATTTAACTAAAGAAGTTGAAGTTTCTAAATCTAATAAAGAAATAGCCAAAGCAAACACTAAAATAGAAGAAAAAATAATAAAAGCTGGAGATACTAGAGTTAGAGACATTAAAGATCAAGAGTTGTCTACAAAAATTAAAAAAGAATTATCTGAAAACAACATAGGCAAAGCTACACAATTAGCTAACCAAGCAGCTAAAAGTGCAGGTGCTATGTCTTTAGAGCCTAGCAAAAGAGTTTCAGCAGAAGAATTTAGATCTGGATATGAAGAACAATTAGCTAGATTAATTGAAACTTACAAACCTGTTGTAGATGGTAAGCGTATACCTTTTGGTGCTTATATGCAGAAAAATTTAAAAAGAAGATATGGTCAAATACTTCAGCAAGCTAAAAGAGGTAAATTTGAAGGC
>TARA_R110000868_G_scaffold233628_2_pt1 | contig 16538 bp, 17 predicted proteins | sample TARA_R110000868 | Tara Oceans TARA_R110000868 (sample SAMEA4397489) | marine metagenome | biome: Polar Biome; feature: [SRF] surface water layer (ENVO:00010504); material: water (ENVO:00002006), including particulate matter (ENVO:01000060) such as... | depth 5 m | reverse complement strand
GCGCGTTCGTTGGTGCTGCTACTGCGAGCATCAGCGTCAGTGTTGTCAGTACTGAGATGTCTGTTAACAGCTTGCGTGCGCTTGCTGTTGGGGCTGGTGCTGCTGGAGTCAGCGCACTACTGAGCCTTGTATCGCAGTTTGTTGGTGACCCTGAGAGTGCTTCTTTCGTCAAATAGTTTCACCATGTTGGCCCAATCTTGTGGACTTCGTGGTGGTCACGGATGCATATTGGGGAGTGCGCGTCCGTTGATTATTGAGGAGACACATGACAGTACAGATAGATGACAGACAAACTTGGAACGCGCGCCCACCTAAGAGTGCTGTGACGCCTTGGAAGGCTGGCAATCCTAAGGGACTGGTTGTGCATTGGGTTGGTGGTGGAGCTATGAACCTCCACGCACAACCACATTCTTCATGTCTCGCGGCAGTGCGTAGTATCCAAAGCTACGAGATGAGTAAGAATTATATTGATGTGGCCTATAATTATTTGGCGTGTCCCCATCAGATTCTTATTGAAGGACGCGGTAGAAACTGTGAAGGCGCTGCTAATGGTGGTGGAGTCAATGGACTCTACGCAAGCATCTGTCTACTCATGGGACAAGGTGACCCTTTCGTAGACGCATACAAGCCTGCAATTCTTGAGGCTGCAACTATCTTTGGTGGAAGCCTCCTGTCACATCGTCAGGTTAATGCTACACAGTGTCCCGGAGATGCTGTCGCGGCATGGGTGTTCACACAGACTCCTAAGCCTGTACAGATTCCTGTTGCAGTAGTTGCACAGAAACCTAACCCTTCTCCGGGTGGTGACCTTGCAGCATTGTATGTTGCATTACATAATCTTGGTACCACGATTCTGACTGGCCCTGTTGTATGGCCCCAACAGAACACTGGTGTGCGTGACATCCAGCTAGCGCTTGTTGGTGGCTTTGGTCAACAGATTAAAGTTGACGGATTGAATGGCCCTGCAACTGTTGAAGCGATTAAGAACGCACAGCGTTTCGGTGGGCTTAAGCCTGATGGTATTGTTGGTAGTTTGACGCGGCAAGTATTGTCTAAAGTTTTGAAAGCCAAATATCCATAATGGCTATGGGGCCAAGACCCAAGACTAAGACCTCTAACAAGATGGTTCCTGTATCCATTGAAGGAACCATTGCTGTACCGATTGCTCCTAAGCATTTCACTAAAGAGATGACTGCATTGTGGTCTACGATTTGGCAAGGTGGTGGAGGTTTCTACCAGCCTAGTGATGCTCTTAGTATTGGGCGCTATGTAGAAATTACACAACGTCGTAGAACGCTTGTTGACTTGTATGAGACTGATGGCATTATGGCTATTGGTTCTATGGGTCAGCCTGTTGCACATCCTGCGTTGAAGCTTGCTGCTGAAGCAGAAGTTCTTATGGGACGTTTAGAATGTTTGTTAGGTTTGAACCCTAGTGACAGGGTGCGTCTTGGTATTGCTGCATTGGAGCAGCAGTCTGCGTTGGAAGCTTTCTTTGCTAAGAAGCAGCAGGTTCTTGTGGATGCTGAGGTTGTTGAAGATGCAGAGTCGCAGGAATGATGGTTGGGTTGGTTGGCTAGTTTTGGTGTCTGTTGTTGTTGGGTGGGATGTTTACGCGCAACGTAGCGATGGTCAGACTATGACTGACTGGTGGAGACAGACGTTACGGAGACATCCTTTCTGTGGTTTGTTGTTATGGCTAATTGGTGGGACGGTGGGAGGTCACTTGTTTCTCAAGCCTAAGTGGTTTCGTCGCTTTGACGTTATCCACTTGTTAGGCAAGTTATCGTAAGCTTGCCCCTAGAGGAGTAAGCGTATGAACGATATCTGGAGTCCTACTAACGGTGTTCCAACTGAAGGCTATTTGTTTGCAGAGTTTTGTGAAGCGTTCTTAACTCTCGGTGGCAGTTATGGTGGTAAGCCTTTTGTGCTTGCTGACTGGCAGAAACACATGATGTGTGAACTGTTAACCTTGCGCCCTGATGGTTTGAGAAAGCATAAGGTAGGTCTTATTGGGATGCCGCGTAAGAGTGGTAAGAGTGCGCTTGCTGCTGCTCTTGCTGTCTATCTTATGGTGGCTGACGGTGAACCTAACGCACAGATATATAGTGTTGCTGGAGCGAAAGACCAAGCGCGTATTGTGTTCCGAGAAGCGAAGCGTATGGTGCAGTCTTCTCCAGCGTTGTTAGAAGTGGTACAGCCTTTCCAACATCATATGGAGATTGCTGCAACTAATAGTATCTACCGCGTGCTATCGGCTGATGGTGGACTTGCACAAGGTCTAGAACCTCATGCAGTTATCATTGACGAACTGCATGTGCATAAGAGTCCAGACTTGTATGAGGCTATGACATTAGGTAGTGCGACGCGTCGCAATCCTCTAATAGTTTCTATCACTACTGCTGGATATGACCACGACACTATCTGCTACAAACTCTATGAATATGGTCAGCGTGTCGCGTCTGGTGAAGTGGATGATGATACGTTCTACTTCAAATGGTGGGAACCTTCTAACAAAGAATGTGAACTAGATGATAGACATTCTTGGTATGAAGCTAACCCTGCGTTGGGTTCTTTCAAACGTCTAGATGATATGGAAGCTGCATTGAAGCAGCAACATGAATCTGCGTTCCGTCGTTACTATCTGAACCAGTGGACAGAGACACATAACGCATGGCTTCCACATGGTGCATGGGATGGTCTTACTGTTGAAGGTAGACACCTACAAGAGAAAGAGAACATCGTTGTAGGTTTCGACGGTGCATGGCGTGGAGACTCCACTGCACTAATCGGAGTATCTCTAGAAGACTTCCATATAGAAGTGTTAGGACATTGGGAACGTCCGATAGATGACGCGCACTGGCGCGTTCCTGTTGCTGACGTAGAACAAGCTATCCGTGACATTGCTTCCAAATATAGGGTTAGAGAAATAGTCTTAGACCCTTACAGATGGGAACGCAGTATTGATGTTCTAGAAGGTGAAGGACTTCCTTTAGTGGAGTTTCCTACCAACAGCATTGGGCGCATGTCTCCTGCAACACAAGCCTTCTATGATGCAGTGCGAGATGGGAAAGTATCTCACAATGGGGATGCTGCTCTTGCTAGACACTTTGCTAACTGTGTTCTTAAAGAGGATGCGCGTGGCGCGCGTATCACTAAGTCTACGAAGTCTTCAGAACGTAAGATTGACCTTGCTGTTGCAGCAGTGATTGCTTATTCTCGCGCAGCAGCATGGGAAGAGCCACGCGTTGTAGTACCAAGAATCATCAACCTTTAGGGAGTCTTATGAAGCGTATTGTTGTTCTTTGTTTAGAACTAGCAGGAATTGGTTTTGCTGTTGGTGCTGTATTCGTTTCACCATCTTGGGTGCAACTTTATGCTATCGGCGTGAGCAGCATTGTTGTTGCTAACGCGTTGGCTAAAACTAAGTAGCACTAGGTGCTGAGAAGGATTGATAATGCCAACCATATTTAACAGACTCTTTGGTAGAGAAGACATAGATGAACGTAGCCTAAGTTACCAGTCTATCTGGGGTAGTGGCAGTGATATAAACATTATTGCTGGTGGCACTACAGGACAGACAGTATCTGAGCAGACAGCATTAAAGTTGTCTGCTGTGTATGGTTGTATCCGTATCATTACTGATAACTGTTCTACGTTGCCTGTTGCTATTTATAATCGTCGTAATGGTACTAGGTTTCCTGCGCCCAACCAGCCTTGGTTGGATAACCCTAATCCTGAGATGACACGCGTGGGAATGTTTGACCAAGTGTTCTCTAGTCTGTTGTTGCATGGTAACGCTTATCTGTTGACTCCTAGAGATGGTCTAGGGAACGTGACAGAGCTATGGCCTGTCCATCCTTCTAACGTCACGATAACTAGAGGCTCTGACAGGAAACTTATATACACTGTATCTAATACAGATGCTATGGGTCAGACAGTTTCTCTTAGGTTGAATGACCAAGAGATATGTCATATTCCCGGTATCCGTATTCCCGGTAGCCTGTATGGGCTTTCTCCATTGCAAGCTGCTATGGATGTCTTTGGTGTTGGGCTTTCTGCACAGGAGCAGGCTGGACGTTTCTATAAGAACGGTAGTACTCCGGGTGGTGTTATCACTATCCCTAAAGAGGCTGGTGACATTTCACAAGAAGCAGTAGATGCTTTGAAGTCTTCATGGGAGTCATACCATAAAGGTACACAGAAGTCTTCAGGTCTTGCTGTACTAACAGCAGGCATGACCTATGACCCTATTACTCTTACTCCAGAGCAGTCACAGTTTTTACAGACTAGACAATTCCAGATACAAGAGATATGCAGATTGTATGGTGTTCCTTCCCATCTTCTTAACGATAGTAGTAACAGTACGTCGTGGGGTAGTGGTCTAGAGGAGCAGTCTATTGGCTTTGTGCGTTGGACTCTTTCTCCTTGGCTTGAGCGTGTGGAAGCATCGTTGCAACGATTGCTACCGGGTGCTGCTAATGGTGACTTCTTTAAGTTCAATCTAGATGGGCTGATGCGTGGTAACACTAACGCTAGATATACAGCGTATGCGTCTGCTCTTGGTAATGGGTGGCTGTCCGTAAACGAAGTTCGTGCGCTGGAAGACAGGGCACCAGTTGATGGTGGAGATACATACTCCAGCATGGCTTCACCTAATACGCAAGGAGTCACACCATAATGAGTAATGTAGAGCGTAGAACTATTACTAACGATTTTGAAGTGCGCGCTGCTGGAGGTTTTACAACCATCACAGGTTATGCGTCTGTGTTTAACAGTCTCAGTCAAAACCTTGGAGGCTTCGTAGAGCAAGTAGCTCCGGGTGCTTTCAAGAAGACTATCTTGGAAGCAGACGTTAGAGCATTGTTTAACCATGACCCTAACTACGTTCTGGGACGTAACAAGGCTGGAACGCTTCGTATGGTGGAGGACGCTAAAGGTCTTGCCTATGAGGTTGACTTGCCTGATACACAGCAGGCTAGAGACCTTGCAGAGTCTATGCGTCGTGGTGACATTACACAATCTTCATTTGGGTTCCGTGTCATCCGTGACAGTTGGGGAGTCACAGCAGATGACTACCCTTTACGCACTCTAGAAGAAGTTGCTTTGTATGATGTTTCTCCTGTCACTTATCCTGCGTATACAGAAGCGTCTAGTGCGTTACGTTCGTTAGCAAAGATGTCTAACACTGACATTGCTACTCTTGTGGATGCTGGTGCTGCTGGAGAACTGCGCGCCTACATTATGGGAGAAGTTGTTACAGAAGAACGTCAGATAATGGTAGATAGGTTCTCTCCTAGACAAGAACTTCTGTATTCTAGTTTAGAGACTGTTGTTGAGATGTTTGGACAGTTTGACCAGAGTACTGGTCCTGATGGGGCGCATTATGCTCCAGCGTCTCCGTATACTTCTGAAGGTCTTGCTTGTGCTAACTGTCGTTTCTATGAAGGTCCGCGTGGTTGTGAGCTTGTTGCAGGAGATATTGACCCTGCTGGTATTTGTAAGATGTGGATTATTCCAGAAGATTTACTAGTTGGTTATGTTCCAGCTGCTCCCCAAGAAATAGATTTAGAAGACCCTATGGAGATACCCGAACAACGTGGTAGTTCTGAAGAGGTTGATACTGCTCTGGCGACTGCTAGTGCTGAGACAGATGGGCCGGACACTGTTCACCTTTCTTCTCAAGAAGCACAGCGTCGTCTTCGGGATGCTAAGGCTAAAGAACTTGCCTTGCGTCTCCGTGTCGCAAGCCGGTAACTCCACTTGCATTTGCTATAACTGATACGCAATCGCGTATTAGCATTTCATATAAGGAGAAATAGAATATGTCTTATGACAATGTAGAAGCGCTCTTCTCTGAGCGTAGACACGCTGTTGAGGAGATGCGTTCAGTAGTTGACTCTGCTGGCGCTGATGGCCTTAACGGAGAAGACACCCAAAAGGTAGAGCGTCTTGACGCTGCTATTGATGGACTTGACTCACGCATCAACTCTCTAGTAGAGCGTGCCGAAAGAGACCAGAAGTCAGATGAGGCTCGCGCCAAGTTTGAAGCACTACGCCCAGTAGCAGCACCAGTCGCGGAGTCGCGTGACCTTGGTGATGAGGCTGTTCTTCGTAGTCTTATTAATGGTGAGACACGCAATGCTGATTTCCGTAGCCTGTATGCAAGTGGTGCAGCTGGAGCGTCAGTAGTTCCTACGTCTTTCTACAATACTCTTGTTGAGTACTTTGTAGAGAACGCTGGTGTTCTTGCAATGGGACCGACTGTTCTTAACACTTCTGGTGGAGAGAACCTTCAGATTCCTAAGCAGACTACTTTCTCTACTGCTTCACTAGTTTCTGAGACTTCAGCCATTGGTGCTTCTGAGCCTGCGTTTGGTCGCGTCACCTTGGGTGCGTACAAATTTGCTCACCTTATTCAGGTAAGCAATGAGCTGCTTTCGGATTCGGGAATTAACATTGTTGATTTCCTTGCCCGTCAGTCTGGTGTCGCACTTGCTAATGGTGTTGGTGGATATCTTGCTACTGGTACTGGTTCAGCGGAGCCTGCTGGTATTGCTACTGGTGCAACGTCTGTTGCAGCAGCAGGGTCAGTTGCTATCATCGCTGATGATATTATTGACCTATACCACAGCCCAGCAACAGCGTACCGTAACAATGGTGCTTTCCTTATGAAGGACAGCACATTGAAGGCAGTGCGTAAGTTGAAGGACAGTACTTCTGCTTACCTATGGCAGCCGGGTCTTACGCTTGGTACTCCTGATACGCTCCTTGGTAGGCCAGTGTTCACTGACCCTAACATGGCAGCTATCGGTACTGGGAACAAGATTGCTGTATTCGGTGACCCGCGTGCATTCTATGTGCGTATGGCTGGCGGAGTACAAGTTGCTCGTTCTGAGGACTATGCGTTCAACACTGACCTTGTTACATTCAGGTTCGTGATGCGCGTTGACTCCGCTGTTGTTGATACTAAAGGACTGTACGTTCTTAAGAACACCTAGTCACACGCTGCTTATGGCAGTATAAAGTTATGTGGTGTGAGTCCCTATCTACGTTCTGTGGATAGGGACTCTATCCATGTGTTATCTATCTTCTGATTGGAGAGCTAATGCCTGCACAATATCCTAGCGCTACTCCAACATTGGATACAGGAATAACAGACGCTAGCCCTGCAACACCAGACGTACACTCTGGTTACCACGATAAGTTGGCGCTTGAGGTTAATGCTATTGGTGGTGACCTTGTTACTGCTAGAGGAGCTACTTCTAGTGTTGCTGCAAAGATTGCAGCAATGGACTCTACCGTAGTATCTCTTACTACTACTGTTAGTGGCAAAGAGGCTACTGCTAATAAAGGTGCTGCATCAGGCTATGCACCACTTGACAGTGCTAGTGCTGTCCCTATCGCTAACCTTCCTACAGGTTCCACTAGTTTGACTGTTGCTATTGGTAATGATGCGCGCCTATCTGATGCGCGTACTCCTACTGCACACGTTCAAGGTGCTTCAACTATTACTTCTGGTACGTTAGATATTGCTAGGATTCCTACAGGAACTACTAGCGCTACTGTTGCTGTTGGTGATGATTCTCGCATTACTGGTGCTGCACAGAAAGCTTCTAACCTTTCTGACCTTTCATCTTCTGCTACTGCGCGTACTAACCTTGGTCTTGGTACTGCTGCTGTTAAAGATATTCCTGCTACTGGTGATGCTACTTCTGCACAAGTTGTCTACGGTACTGACACTAGACTCTCTGATGCGCGTACTCCGTTAGCACATAACCAGTCTGCAACCACTATCACTAGCGGTACGCTAGATATTGCTAGAGTCCCTACAGGGTCTACTAGTTTGACTGTTGCTATTGGTAATGACAGTAGGCTGTCTGATTCTCGTACTCCTACTGGCAGTGCTGGTGGAGATTTAACAGGAACCTACCCTAGCCCTACATTAACTACTTCTGGTGCTACTGCTGCAACCTACGGTTCTTCTACAACAATACCAGTCATAGCTGTTGACGCTAAAGGACGTATAACTTCTGCAAGCAATGCAGGGTTCACTATTTCTCGTTTCGGTGGTCTTGTAAGTTTCGGACATTCCTACACCCAGATTGGTGGCTATGGTGCTACAGAGCCTAAGTCCGATAACTTTACGCGACGTGTCGCTGCGAACATGGGTATTCCTGCATCTGAAATAAGACTGCTCGGAAAGAGCGGAGGACAGGCTTCTTCTCCCAGCACTGGTGATACTGATAGTGCTGGTCCGGGCCAGATATTTAGACATGTTCATCCGTTACATTATTCGTCGCCAACACAGTTGGCTCCCGGTTCGGCAAAAGCAAACCCTGCGCTATACATGGTCATGCTAGGCATCAACGATCCTGTGAGAGATTGGACTGTTGCTTCTGCTAATGGCTCGTATGTTCTTAATGCTTACATTCATGGCTTAAAAGCCATTACCTCGCGGTTTCGTTTGTCGCATCTATACAACAACGACTACGCAACAACATGGACGTATACGGGTACTTGGGCTGCTGGAACCAATAACCAACTTACTGAAGGTACCTATCAGTATTCTTCTACTTCTGGTAATAGTTTTACTGTCACTTTGCCAGCAGATTTCCAAGGTGGAATCGTTGACGTTTTCCTTATGGGGAACCATCAGGAGAAGACTGACTTAAGCACTGCTATTACTACTACCACTCAACTTACGGTGGCTGTGGACAGTCGTACAAGTTTTCCACAGTCTGGAAACTTTATCCTCAAGATTGGTAGTGAGAACATACTTATCACTGGTGGACATGGTACCGGTGCTGGAACTTTCACGGTAGATGCTGCCGGTCGAGGCTATAACGGTACTACTGCTGCGACTGCTTCCGTCGGAGCTGATGTGGTCAGACCACAGGATACGTCTTATATCACTTGGACTGGTACTGCTGCTGGACGTAGTAAGACTGTTACAGACGGAGTAACGACTAGCGGCTCCGCTGTCTTGTCTTCTGCTACGGCAGCATTTAAGGGTGCCAATGTTGGGGACTCTATAAGTGGTACTGGTATTCCTGCTAATACAACAATCTCTTCAGTCCAGTCTGCTACTTCTATAACGATGTCTGCTAGCGCTACCGTTACTAATACTGGTGTTTCTGTGACGATTGCTAAACCTGTTACTAACATTGCTGGACAGGGTTGCGCTGGTACACAGATACAGCAAGTTGTTAGGTTTAATTGCTCTAGAAGTGATGCTGGTAAAACAATTATAGGTACAGCCACGCTTGCTGTCGGCGACCAAGTACAGGTTGATAGTTGGGGCATTGAGGACGGTGACGCCCCTACAGTTCTGTTACAGAAGCAGCCGGGGTTTGGTTTTGCTGGCACCGCTAGTTTCTTTGCTACCACAAACCAAGTCGCTTTCAATGGTGCGCTTGATACCGTACAAGCACAATATGATGCGAGCGTAATTGTTGTAGACCACGAAACACAATTTAATAGTTATACCAAGTCGGCGCTTCTTACAACCATATCTACTAGCGCTCAAACAACCTTCTCGGTGAATCCTACATCTAGCACTAACTGCCTAATTGATGTCGGTTCTGTTATCCGAATCGGTCTTGAAGATATGCTTGTTACTGCTATTACTAAAACTTCTAGCAGCTCGTGGGCGCTCACAGTGACAAGAGGATATAACTCTACTACTGCAACTACATACAGCATCGGCGCTTCAGTCTATGACTGCCTACCTTGGAGTTCAGACAGGATACATCCTAGTTCTGTGGGCCACGACTGGTTAGCGGCAAACGTGTTAGAAGCATTGTCACTTGTTCCGCAAACAAAGTACCAGATTGCAAACTCTGGTACATATAAACTTGCAGAGAAACAAGGCTGGACGGATAGTTCTTATCTTGCTGTGAAAAGTGCTGCAAGTTCTCGCACCACTAGAGTTATGACTGCCAACAAGTTATGGCTCAATCCTATATACGTTCCAGTGAACGGAATTATCACAGAGTTCGCTTGTTATGTTTCAACTGGTGGTGCTGCCGGTAGCGTCTTAAGGTTTGGGATTTGGACTGATGGTGACGGTTGTCCCGATAGTCTTCTTGTAGATACTGGCACTGTCGCTTCTGTTACAAGTTCGGCTCTTGCATCTAAAACTTGTTGGGTTCCAGTTGCAGCAGGTTGGTATTGGGTTGGTGCTGCTGGTCAAGTTGCAGCACCAACCGTACGGGGTAATGCAAACATTGCTTCAACTTATGTGTTCCCATACGATTCTGCGGCAACCCTAGTTACCTCTGAACCTAATGGATATAGCACTACTGGAATAACTGGCGCTCTTCCAGACTGGAGTCTAGGTAGCGCTTCTACTAATTTTGAAGTTGCGACCACTCCAGCAGTCTTTATCAAACTTAGCGTTCCATTGGATTCGTAATGAGAACATTTGGCACTACGGAACCGCGCACTATGTTGACGCTGTTTGGGCCTAGCACTACTCCACATCCTTTTGCAGATATGTCTTTACCTATAGATGTAGCAGCTGCTACTGCAAGATGGTATGAAGGTAGTGGTGGCATCAGACAGATTGACAGTAGTGGTGGGATTGTAAACCTTGTTGATGGTTCTGGTGGCATAAGACAGACAGATGGTTCTGGTAGGACACTAAACCTTGTTGATGGTTCTGGTGGTATGAGACAAGTTGAAGGTGGACAATGATAACAGGACGCATAAACCAAGGAAGCGGTACACTCCTCTATGGTTACTTCTATGTTGACGGTACTCTTACTTCTGCTAGTGCTGCTGTAACAGTAGCTATAACTAGAGAAGATGGTGTAGCAGTATCTAGTGGTACTGCTACGTCTGTTGCTGTTGGTACCTATTCGTTTAGTCTTCCTGTCCAGACTGACTGTGATGTATTGACCATTGCGTGGACTGGTAGTGTTGCAGGTCTTACTACGACTATTAAGACGCGTGTTGAAGTTGTTGGTGGACGTTACTGTACGTTGTCTGAAGTACGCGCCCAAGACGGATTGTCTGACGCTACCTTGTTTCCTGTCAGCGTTCTAGAGGATGCTATACGTTGGGCTGAAGACACCATAGATAAATATGTGGGTACTCCATTTACGTTGCGTTACTATCGTGAGCGTCTCACTGGTGACGGTAGCGCAGAGCTACGTCTTAGACAGAAGTTCCCCTACCGTCTGTTGTCTGTTATAGAGAACGGTAGTAGTACTGCTGCTAGCACTATGGCAACATGGGTCTTGTATGATGCTGGACATATAACTAAAGACACAGGATATTTCCTGACTCCTAGCACTACTAACCTTGCAGGACGTAACATAGAAGTACGTTATGAGTATGGCAACCTATATCCTCCTGATGATATTGCTTGGTGTGCGCGTACCCTCGCACGCTATTATTGTGTAGAGCTATTTAATCGTATGCCTGATAGGGCTACTGCTGTACAGAATGAATACGGTACTGTCAACATGGCTATGGCAGGTGGACCGGGTAGACCTACAGGGTTACCAGATGTGAACGCAGTATTGAATAGGTATCGTGCTGGTGGTGGGCTGGTGGTTGGATAATGCCTACGCCTACTACAACTATTCCAGCGTTTAAGAGTGCGCTTGTTACAGCGTTACAAGCTTCCAGTGTTCTAGTTGGAGTGCAGGTTAGTTATGGGAGTCCCGGAGATATCCAGCGTAGTGAGTCTGTATGGGTAGGAGATTCGCGTTCTCAGCAGCAGCCTTCTGCAATGAAGTCTCTTCCTGTACGTCGTGATGAGGTTTACACTACTGACGTTATGGTGGAGATTACACAGCCTCGTAGTACTCAAGAAGGTGTAGACCTGCGCGCTACTACTCTTGCTACAGCAGTAGAAACTATTATTGCAGAGAATCCCAGTCTTGGTGTTGCTGGAGTCTTGTGGTCTACCGTCGTTTCATATGATATGGCTGGAGGCTTCGATGCTGATGGACGCGTATGCATTATCACCATAGGAGTAGAAACACATGCCAGACTCTAAACCACTAGCAACTAGACCTATACCAGTAAAGAGCGTACAGGTTACTGTCTCTTATATTGGTGGCACTGATGGTGTTGCAGGACGTTTCCCATCTGGGAAGTTGTATGAATGTGATAAGGGTAGTTCAATAGTTATAGACAAAGAAGATTATGAAAGTCTCGCACCATCAGAGTGGACTCTTAAAGAGTCTTCTACCAACCCAAGTAATTCTAAGGAGAACAAATAATGAGTACCATTCTAGACCAAGCAGTATCGTTCGGAGTTGAAAGTACCTACGGTACTAGCGTAGCTCCTACGCGTTCATTTGAAGCACAAGCAGACATTGCTACTAAGAAGGTAGAGTTCCTAGAGTCTAAAGGCTTTAGAGCTGGTATCTCTAGTGTACGTTCAGATAGGCGCACCATCATTGATATGGGTGGAGAAGGCACGCTAGAAGCAGATATCCTTACTAAAGGTTTCGGACTGCTCCTCCAAGGCATGTTCTCTACTAGTGCTATTTCTGCACAGGCTGCAACTTCAGCATACAAGCAGACGTTTACTGCTACTGGTGCTGCTCCTACCAAGTCTTATACTGCACAGGTCTTGCGTGCCGATAGTGGCGGTACGTTGCGTACCTTCACCTATGCCGGTACCACGTTCACTGGTTGGGAGATTGGTATTGAACAAGGTGGACTGTTAAACATTAAAGCAGATTTAGATGTACGCACAGAGCTTACTGGCCCTAGTGCTACTGCTACTTCATATCCTACTAGTACTGTACCGTGGGACTGGTCACAGGCTGTAGCAACTATCAATGGTAATGCTAGTGCTGTCAGCAAGTTCTCTCTTAAAGCAGATTTGGGTATGCATGTGGAGCGACGTTACCTTCAGGGTAGCGCACTTAAGGCACAACCTATCCGTAAGAGTCTTCCTTCGTATGAGGGTACTATTGAGCTTGACTATGCAGACACAACATTCTATACGATGTTTACTGCTGGTAGTGTTGTTCCTATTACGTTGACTTGTACTGGTTCTAACATTGCGTCTACCTATTACTACACTTTCAAGATTACGCTTCCTGCTTGCCAGTTCACTGGTGAAACACCTAAGTCTAGTTTTGATGACTTGACAAAGCAGGCTCTACCGTTTGTAGTTTTGGACGATGGTACTAATGCTCCTGTAACTGTAGAGTACACAAGCATTGACGTAGCTCTGTAGGAGTCTTATGGCTTATGGAGAGAAGCTTCAGGTTGAAGGTCTCGGAGCATTGAACAAACAGTTGGATGCTATTGGTGGTAAGGAAGCGCGTAGGGCTATGGCTGCTGCACATCGTGTGACAGCAATGATGGTCTACCGTGATGCTCATATTCATGTTCCGATAGGTTCACAACGTGGAGCTAAGGGACCAAAGAGTGAACATGCTGGACGTTTGTGGCGTTCGTTACGCGTTCAAGCACAGGCTCATAGGGGTAGTGTTGTTGTCGGTGGTGGACGCGTACCGTATGGTGCTGCTATCCATTGGGGTTACCCTAAGCGCGGCATCATCCGTAGACCATTCATCTGGCAAGCATTAGGACGCAACCAAGCAAAGATACGTTTAGAGTTCTTTAAGGAGATGGACAAAGTGCTGTCTGCTTATGGACTGAATAGAGATAACGTCTAGCGGAGCGTTTCCGTGAGAAGCCAACTGTACTCTAGGCATGAGGTCTAGGGTCTGTTGGCTTCGTCCATGTAACTGGGAGGTTACTTATGATTGAAGATAATGAAGTAATGGATTTGAATATAGACATTAACAGTTTGACTGTTGGTGAGATTGAAGCAGTGGAAGAACTGTCTGGTAGTTCGATTGACCAACTGTTTAGCGCTAACGGTAGGAAAGGCAAAGCACTGCGTGCGATTGCTTATATTACTAAGCGTAGAGAGAATCCTGATTTCACTTGGGAGGACGCAGGCAACCTTAGAATCAACTTGACTGCTCCAGAAGAAAACCCTACACAGCCCGAAGAATAGAAAACATTATGGCTGTCTGCCATTTCTATGGATGGTCTTTGCATGATGTTAGGGCTATGACTCTTCGGGACTATACAGGTGCTATTAACTTTCTTGTGGATTATAAGGAAGCAGAAGCAAAGAGCTACAACAGTTAGGAGCAAGTGGTATGTCTACTAAACCCGGTGAAGTTAGAATCAACATTACTGGTAATGCTGACAGGTTGAAGAAGGCTACTACTGAGGCTAGTACTACTGTTGGTAAGATGGGTACTGACATCTCCAATAAGATGAAGAAGATTAACGGTAGCATTGGTGCAATGGGTAAGAACCTTACGCGTAATGTTACGTTACCTATTCTTGGTGCGTTGGCTCTTGCTACTAAGGCTGCTGTTGATGAAGAAGCAGAGATTGCTGCATTACATCAGACGTTGAAGAACGCTGGTGTTCCACAAGAAGTTATTGACAGTACAGATAAATGGGTTACATCGTTCCAGAATCTTAGTGGCTTTATAGATGGTGATGTACGTTCTAGTCTCGGAGAGTTTATCCGTCAAGGAGAAAGCGTTACTAAAGCACAGACTGATGTAGCACTTGCTGCTGATATCGCACGCGCTAAGAATATAGACTTGTCTGCTGCTACTGGTCTTGTGATTAAAGCTAACCAAGGTTCTACGCGTTCTTTGAAGCTGTTGGGTATTAGCGCTAAGACTTCTGGTGGTGAGCTTAAGACTGCTGCACAGATTTCTGAAGAGTTGACTGCTAAGTACTCTGGGAACATTGCTGCGTTTGCTGGTACTACTGCTGGTAAGATGGCTATTGCTAAGGCACAGTTCCAAGATTTGACGGAGGAGATTGGTAACCAACTGTTACCATATTTGTCCCAGTTGATGGATTGGGTTTCTAAGAATATGCCTGACTGGATAGCGAAGATAAACGACTTGAAGGAGAAGCATGGGCCACTGATTGAGAAGGTGGTTGTGCTTGTTGCTGTTCTTGGGCCTTTGTTGACTGTTGTTAGCAAGGTTGGTGGTGCTACTGGTAAGATGGTTGGCGCTTTTGTAGATATGGTAAAAGGTACCGCTAAGGTTCTTGTTGCTATCTATGGGAAGATTGCTGCACACCAGTTGTTAGCAGCAGCAGAACTTGAGGCTGCTGGTGCAGCAGATGTTCTTGCAGTATCAGAAGCAGCAGCTTTGTCTCCGTTCATTGCTATTGGTGCTGCTATTGTTCTTGTTATTGCTGTCATGTCAGCGCTTGCTGTTGGCATCTATCTTATTATCAAACACAACAAGACTGCTAAGAAAGTCTTTACAGAAGTATGGAACAAAATTAAAGAGGTTGTAGGCAAGGTTGCAGAATGGTTTAGTGCTACTTGGGATAAGACGCTTACTGCTGTTAGTAAGTGGTGGAAGAAGAATGGTAAAGCTGTTGAAGAAGCAGCAGGTCATATTGTTGCTGTCATCTCTCCTGTCATCCAATATATAGTAGACAGTTTCCAGACTATCTGGCCTGTTGTTAAAGCTGTCTGGGATGTTATCTATAGTGTTATCAAGTTTGCTATCCAATTGATTATAGATATCTTCAAAACTATTGTTGACGTTATTAACGGAGACTTTGGTAAAGCGTGGAACGATATCAAAGACATGATATATAACATCTGGAATGGCATCGTAGACATTGTTAAAGGTGCTGTGAACCTAGTGTTGGTTGCTATGGGCGCAATGGTTAACGGTGCTATAGATGCGTTGAACTTTCTGATTGGTCTTGCTAACGATATTCCGGGTGTGAATATAGATGTGATTGGTAAGGTCAAATGGAAGTTACCTTCTGATACTCCTGCTCCGTCGCATGGTAGTGGTGGTCATCGTCATTCTGGTGGTGTTGTGCCGGGTGTGAAGGGTAGAGATACTCTGATGACACTACAAGCTGGTGAGGTTGTGCTTACGTCTGCTCAGGCTGCGCGTATGAAGAATGGTGGTGGACACACATTCAACATTACTGTGTCTGGTAGTAATGCGACTGCTGGTGATATCGCTAAAGAGATTGCATGGCAGATGAAAACTTCTGGGAGATAACATGGCTGTTGGAGATTTGATTACAGATGACTACCAGCTAGAAGTGAATGAGAGTCTCCTGTTAGGTGCTGGTACTGTCTACGACATTATTAGCATGGAAGGGTTTGACCTTCCTGAGATGCGTACTGGTGATACTGCTAAGACGTTACGCAATGGCTATTGGGCTGGCAGTGACCTGCTAGAAGGACGCACGATTACGTTAGAGCTTACTGTCTCTAGTGATGATGATGCTTCACAGGCTGCTGCATTGGATGCACTTACTACAGCGTTCCGTCCTACAGCAGTGGAAGGTACGTTTGCTTTCCAACTTCCCGGATATACGAAACGCTTTGTTAATGCGCGTGTGCGTCGTATTAACATTCCTGTATCTTGGGAGTACCAGTTTCATCTGCCTACTGTCACTGTAGAGCTTTATGCTACTGACCCTGTTATCTATGACTGTAGTCTTAGTGGTCAGACTGTGACTGTTCAGGTTGTTGGTGG
>TARA_R110000868_G_scaffold822_2_pt1 | contig 16554 bp, 6 predicted proteins | sample TARA_R110000868 | Tara Oceans TARA_R110000868 (sample SAMEA4397489) | marine metagenome | biome: Polar Biome; feature: [SRF] surface water layer (ENVO:00010504); material: water (ENVO:00002006), including particulate matter (ENVO:01000060) such as... | depth 5 m | reverse complement strand
TTTCGGCTCTGAGGGTTGGGGGTTCGAATCCCTTCGCGGTCACTGAAACTAGAGTGATTTAGTAATAAAACCATGTAATTTTTATCAATCGCATGGTTTTCACGTTTTTAGAAGTGGATTAAGTATGGTATAAATTGGTTTAAAATGTTCGCTAATCGACAGTAAAATTCAAAGTGTCAGTTATACTGTCGATTTGTTAAAATTTTGTTAACTAATTTTTGTTTAGTTGATTTGACTTTCGTCTCAATAATTGTTTAATAATTTAAAGACGACAACTATGCGCACTACAAACACATTCTCAATTCTTTTTTGGGTTGACCAAAAGAATTACACAAACGAGATCACATTGACATTTTTTCTGTTGGAGTTGTGACATTTTCAAGCCAATTGCTTCATTAAAATTAAAATTTTACAATCTGTTCTTCAATTTCTGATTTACGATGTTTCAAATTGGACTGTAAATGTGCAGTAACCAACTTGATTATGTTAGAGTTGGTGGTCTTGAATTCCAAATGACGAGAGTCTCATATTTGAAAGGAACTCGAACCGTCCTGATTGTAATTGAACTGGGTAAGTTCATTCAAGGTTTCAATGAGTCGATCTCGTTGCGTAACCAGACCTCTTAATTTTTCAAACTTTTCAATCCTGTTGTCCAAGTTGATTACAAGTTTTTGATTGGTTGTCTTCTTTTCGGGGACTACAATTTTTCCGATTGCTTTTTCGGTCAACTTTTTTTGGACTTCCTTTTTTGTGGTTGCATTGTATGATAATAAATTAATTTAAGAAGATGTTATAAAGAAATTTATCCTATTCAGTATAATATCACGAGCAATTTACTACAGTGTTGTAAAGTGAATACCTACATATATATTTATTTTTCTCTTAGGTTATTACTATCTGAATTCCTGAATATAGATAGTCTTTTTCTTTTCATGCCATACTTGGAAGTGAGTTAAGCCGTTTTTTTGTAAATCAAATCATGAGGATTTAATTCTTTCAAAAATTCTAAATCTTACCTAATTATGAATAAAGTTCTACTTATTTGTTTTCTGTTCTTGAATGCCTTCCAACTAAACGCAGCCGACTACTATTGGGTAGGCGGTTCCGGAAACTGGTCTGACCTAAACCATTGGGCCTCTGTTTCTGGTGGTACACCAAACAAATCCATCATTCCGCTATCAGGCGACGATGTTTATTTTGATGCCAATAGCGGACTGGATGCTAGTTCAGTTATTATATTGCCAACCTTGGCTAATGCTGCTTGTCACAATATGTCCTGGGTTGGCGTAACTGCCGCCGCTACATTTCGCGCCAATAGTTCCAATAGTGTATTGGAACTTCAGATTTATGGCAACTTAGAACTCTCGCCCATTGTAAAATATGGTATGGCAAATATGGTGTTTATGGGAAGTGGCAATGCAACCTATAAAACGAATGGTGCATTACGGCTTAGTACCAATTGGTACAACCAGCTTACGGTAAATAAACTGGGAGGCTCGCTTAAACTGCTCGACGGTATTCCGGAAGCATTGGGAGTGGGTGCCTTAACATTGCAGGAGGGAACTCTAGACTTGAGCGGCAATACACATGAAATAAATAGATTGTTGGGTGGTTTTACAACTGCCCGCACACTTAACCTTACCAATGCTACGCTTAAAGCGGGCACTGAATTCTACTTCAATGCAACCAATGGTACTTTATTATCAACTGGTTCCAGTATCATAACGAATGCTTTTTCGAGTAACGGACTTTCTTTTTCGAAGGTAGAGGTAACAGGAGTCAGTGGAAGCCCAAGCATAGGAAATACCACTATCAGTGAGTTGTTGTTTTCTGATCCCAATGCTACCGCAGGAAGTGTAAGACTGACCGCAGGCAACACGGTAGATCGCCTGGAATTTAAAGGGGGAGGCCGCATAGAGTCGGGAAATAACGTGATTAACAAATTAATCCTGGCACCCAGCAAAGGTTACGTTTTCAGAGAAAATATTACAATAAATGAGCTTTTTCAATTCAATACGCCCGACTGCGAGGCACTCGGGCAAATTACAGGTGGGCCGGCCATTTCACTCAATTTTGCACCAGCTGCAGTTGTAGATATAGGGAATGCATTTTTAACAAATTTAGTCGCCACCGGTAATGTAACACCCATTACGCTTACGGGTGCAGATGGTGGGGGCAATATTGGCTTTAACATACAACCTAGGGCTACAGGGAGCACGCTTTATTGGGTAGGTGGTACCGGCAATTGGGACGATAAAAGCCATTGGTCCGCTACAAGCGGTGGTGTAGGTGGTTCTTGTGTACCTTTTACTGGGGATGATGTCATCTTCGACTCCAATTCAGGCTTTACAGCAGCAAGCAAAACGGTTACAGTTGCAGGTAATGCCTGGTGCCATAACATGACCTGGATCAATGTGGCCAATTCACCTGCTTTGAATACGGGAAATGCCGTTTTGGAGGTGTACGGGAATATTGAGCTTGATCCTTCATTAACGATTTCGGGCATTCTCTTTTCAAAAGGCTCCGACGAATCCACATTCACTACTAAGGGTTGTAGCCAGGGAACGCTATCACTTAGAGTTGAGAAAGCAATGGGGGTTGGCGGCCTTACACTTTCAGACGATGTCAATTTTCCTCTTTTAAGTATTCAACATACAAGTGGCAAATTAATAATGGCGAACCACAGCATTACCATGTCTGTTTTTAATAGTAGTGGCAACGGACGTATCGTAGATATCAGCAACTCCATCATCACTGTCACAGATAACTGGCTGATGGCTGCTCCTGGTGCCACTTGGGTGAATAATGCGGTGGGTTCTTTTGTGACCTCAAATAGGGCATTTACCACTAACGGCCTAACCTATCCGAAGGTTTACCTAAGTACTGACCTGAATGTTGTCAATATCACTGGTACTACAATTGCAGAATTGGTATTTACCAATACCAGTCCTACATCTTTGGTCTTTGCATTAAATGGTGCGGGGAACAATACCATTGGTACACTAGATGTAAAAAGTGGAGGGGTAACTTTTAGGGGAAACAATACCATAAACAACCTCTTGCTTACGCCATCCCGTACCTATTATTTCCGTAACACGCAAACCATTAACGGTCTGTTTCGTTTCAATAATCCAGATTGCGAAGGTTTGGGAGAATTAAGAGGTTTTGACGGGACAACACCTACGATCAGCTTTGGCCCTGGTGCTACGCAAGATTTTAACAATGTGTACGTGCAGAACATGACTGCAACTGGATCTGGTGTTCCAATTTCAGTTGCAGGTGCAGATGCCGGTGGCAACACAGGATTTAATATCACTGCTTCCGCTGGGGGAGCACGTTATTGGGTAGGCGGTTCAGGCGATTGGAATGAGTCGGCACACTGGAGTACGACCAGTGGTGGCACAGGCGGGGCATGCGTGCCAACGGTTAGTAATGATGTTTTTTTTAATGTTAATAGTTTTACTGCAGGCAGCAGTGCAGTTACCATTTCACAAGGAAATGCTTATTGCCGGAATATGGATTGGACGGGCGCTACAAATTCGCCTACTTTTAGTAAACCTACAGCACTTACCTTAGAGATTTGGGGAAGTTTGGTGATGAATCCACTGGTAAACCCTAGCATAAGGGTTGCTTTTATGGGGCCGGCCAATGCCACTTTTAGCCCTAACAATTCTACTTTGGGTACCTTTAGCATGGATATCCTAAAGCCTGGGAGCAGTCTTACTTTCCTTGGAGATTACAACAATCCCAATGCAGCAATCGTGTTGACCAGCGGAGGGCTTGATCTAAATGGTCGCAACATCACGGCATCTGTCATTACCGATGAGTCTACTGCACAACCTACCAGTTTAGATATCAGAAATGCAAATTACACTGGCAAATGGCAATATACTGGTAGTAATAAAACACTACAGGCATCAGGTTCGAAACTAACAGCATCTGTTTTTAAAGTTAACGGAGGCATATATGACAAAGTGGATGTAACCGCTAATGCATCTTCAAATATTTCTATCACGCAAACCACCATTGCAGATCTTTTATTCAGCAATACAGCAAATACCTCACAAGCCTTCGTTGCTGCGAATAATACCATTGACCGCTTAGAATTTAAAGGAAAAGGATATATTTCCGGCACAGGCAATACCATCGAAACCCTGATCTTTTCTCCAGGTAAGATGTATACTTTCCTGAGTGGTTCTACCACCACAATTACTAAAGACTGGTTTGGCAGTGGTACACCTTGTAACCTGACGGAAATCAATAGTTCAGCTGCTGGTGCTTTTACAATCACTAAAACAACCGGCGAAGTGGAGCTCGACTATGTAAGGCTTCGTAACATAACAGCAGCAGGTGTTACGCCTTTTAAAGCTTTAGAACATACTGAGAATTTAGGTGGCAATACCAACTGGAATATTACTCCTTACAACAACTCGACACCAATACTTGGTCTCGGCTCGGATAGAACACTCTCTGCCAGCGATTTTCCATATACCATTAAAACCAACGGTTTCTTCGCTTCACCAATGGCTACATACAGCTGGGGTGATGGCAGCACCAGTTCCACACTGATAGTGGCAGACCCCGGAACTTACAACGTAACAGTAAGCTACCCTGATGGTTGTTCACGTCAAGATGAGATTATAATTACAAGAGCTGCTGCAGATCTGGCTGTGGTAAAAGCAGCGGATAACATGACACCTGCCGTGGGCAGCGATGTGGTTTTTACCCTTGCAGCCACCAATAATGGTCCTCAACAAAGTGTGGGGATCTCGGTAACCGATCTGCTTTCGGCCGGGTACACCTACAAAAGCGCGGTCGCTCCGGTTGGTACTACTTATGATGCCGGTACAGGTGTCTGGACCATCGGAACACTGAGTAATGGGGCAACTACAAACTTGACCATTACGGCCACCGTAAATACAGCCGGTCCATATGCCAATACGGCCACGATCACCGGGCCGGAAGTGGACTCGGATCCAGCGAATAACACTTCCGAAATTACACCTGTTCCTGTTCCTACCGCAGATGTTTCCGTAGTAAAAACAGTAGACAATGGCAGCCCACAAGTGGGCAGCAATGTGGTGTTTACCCTGGATGTAAGCAATGCAGGGCCGAGTGAGGCAACCGGTATTGAGTTAACAGATGTATTACCTTCCGGTTATAACTTTGTAAGTGCTGCTACCCCTGCCGGTTCCACCTACGATCCTTCGACTGGCTTGTGGGCCATCGGGACACTTGCAAACGGGGCTACGGCCACGGCAACGATTACCGCTACAGTGAATGCCTCAGGTATCTATGCCAATACAGCAACAATTACCCTGACGGAGAATGATCCGCAAGCCGCCAATAACAGTTCTACCGTAACGCCTGTGCCGATATCACAGGCCAACCTGAGCATTGCTAAAATAGTCAATAATTTACAACCTTATGCAGGCAATAATGTGACTTTTACCTTAACTGCAGCAAATGCAGGACCCAGCAATGCAACGGGTGTTCAGGTTAATGACCTTCTGCCATCCGGTTATACGTTTGTTTCTGCTACCCCATCAGTAGGGATTTATAATTCTTCAACCGGTATCTGGACCATCGGAACACTGGCAAACGGCGCCAATGCCACTTTGGGAATAACTGCAACTGTTAAAGATGCAGGAGTATTCGCCAATTCAGCTACCATTACCGGCACGGAAACTGATCCGGCCACCGCGAACAACTCGTCAACGGTCACTCCAACGCCAATTATCATAAAAATAACCAAAACAGGACCTATTACCGTAAATGCAGGCAGCGTAGTACAATATACTTTGTCGGTAAAAAATACAGGAACGGGGAATGCCCTTGCTGCGGCGATCTCTGATATGGTTCCTGTAGAATTGACCAATGTAAGCTGGACCACTGCAGTGCAGGGTACCGCTGCCATTACCAATGGAGCTACCGGAACAGGAAATAACATTAGTGTAACGGGAGATATCCCAGCAGGTGCCGCTAACCAGATAGACATTTTGGTGAGCGGGACCATTCCGTCCTCTTCACTGGCTACCTCGATTTCAAATACAGCAACAGTGAGCGCTACAGACAGTCCAGTGTTTAGTTCCAATACGGTAATTACTGCAATTGGCAGAGAAGTAGACCTGCATGTTCAAAAGACAGGCCCTGCAACAATCGTTGCCGGAAGTTCCGCAACCTATACACTGAATGTTACCAACACTGGTCCTTCAGATGCCAACAACGTGACCATTACCGATAACATTCCTGTTGGTCTGAACAATGTAAGTTGGACAGCATCGGTACAAAACGGGGCAACCATTAACGGGGCATCCACAGGAATGGGAAATGTAAACCTTTCGGCTTTTATACCTGCAGGAACGGCTTCGATATCAGTGACCATTACTGGGACACTGGACACCAGCTATGCAGATGCTACGCTCGTAAATACGGCTACAGCAGATCCTGAGGCTGGTGTGACCGACCCTACTCCTGCAAGCAGTACGGTCACTTCTACTGTTTCCAGAAGGGCAAATGTCCGGATCGTAAAATCCGGTCCAGCCAATATCGGAGCAGGAGAAAATATATCCTATACCATAAGGGTCACCAACGACGGGCCAAGTGACGCTCCCGACGTAGAGATCCAAGATATGATCCCTGTTCAGGTTTTAAACCCAACTTGGACGACAAGCGTGCAGAATGGCGCAACCCTGAATGCCTTAAACGGTACCGGAAACATTAACCTTACAGGGAGCATCCCTGCAGGTACCGGACTCATAGAGATCGTAGTTAGCGGGCAGGTGGACCCTGGACTGGCGGATGCCAGTACTTTTTCCAATACCGCAACGGCAGACCTGCCTGTGGGAAGCCCGGTTACCGATCCTGAACCGAGTTCAAATACCAGCACCATTCAAACCATAGTAAATAATACTCCTGATATCAGGGTTTCCAAGAACGGGCCTGCTACGGTGAACATTGGAGATCCGATTACTTATACGATCGTTATTACCAATGGTGGAGGAGGCAATGTAACCAATGCCTCCATTGAGGATAATGTGCCTGCTTCTGTAACCGTTACAAACTGGAACATCATTGCAGTAGGAGGAGCTGTTGTTACAGGAGCGGCATCCGGAACCACCAATACCATCAACACTACGGGAGATATCCCGGCAAGTGCGGCCGCCAGCCTGACCTTAACAGTACAGGGAACGGTGAATGCGACTGCGACGCCGATATTTACCAATACGGTAACTGTAACTGCAGATGGGGTGGCAACCAGTTCGGTAGCTACAGCGGTCAACCAATCGACGGATATCGTTGTAGAAAAAAATGGCCCGCAGGCTGTCATTGCTGGCAGGCCAATCTCTTACACAATTAAACTTGGTAATGCCGGACCGCAAAATGCGCAAGGTCTGATCCTTGATGATGTTATTCCAGCAGCGGTGGAAAATGTAACCTGGAGCGCTGCAACTGTAGGAGCGGCTGTACTAAACAGCCCATCCAGTGGAAATACCAATACAGTGATGTTGAATACTGATGTAAATGCAGGGGCTGGTAACTATGTCCTGGTTACGGTCAATGGCACAGTTAGTCCCTCAATCCTACCATCTACTATTACCAATACCGCTTCGGTTACCCTTCCGGGAGCCTTGACGGATTTTGACCTGACCAACAATACAAGTGTCGTGGCGACAGTGGTAAGTCGGGAAACCAATCTGGCAATCACAAAAGCGGTAGACAATGTAGCCCCAGATACAGGCACCAATGTGATGTTTACACTTGTGGCGACCAATAATGGACCGAGTGAGGCAACAGGGGTAAATGTAGCAGACCTTCTTCCTGCAGGCTATACTTATGTGAGCTCAACTCCCGGGGCTGGGACGAGCTACAATGCGGGCACAGGTGCATGGGCAATCAATACACTGGCCAATGCGGCGAGTTCAAGCCTGACCATTATCGCTACTATAAACGCTGCCGGTTCTTATGCCAATACCGCCACCATCAGCGGTACGGAGCCTGATCCTATCATGGCCAACAATACGGCAACAGTGACACCTGTTCCTGTGCCGGTTACCGATCTGATGATTACTAAGGCAGTTGATAACCTGACTCCAGATGTAGGCAGCAATATCGTCTTTATGATAGTGGCTTCCAATAACGGACCAAGTGCCGGAACAGGGGTTAGTGTTACGGATCTTCTTCCTGCGGGCTATACCTATCTGAATTCAACTCCTTCGCCAGGGACCACTTATGACCTTGTTACTGGTTTATGGACCATTGGCACACTGACCAATGCCGCTAGTTCTACCTTAACAATCACCGCTACTGTAAGGGCATCGGGTCCTTATGAGAATACCGCCACGATTAGTGGAACGGAGAACGATCCAGTAATTGGAAACAATACGGCAACGGTTAGCCCGGTACCGGTACCGGTGACCGATCTGGCCATCACTAAAACAGCGGATAACCTGACACCGAATGCAGGCAGCAATGTAGTGTTTACTGTTGTGGCGACCAATAATGGGCCGAGCGGAGCGACAGGGGTTAACGTAACAGACTTGCTTCCTTCAGGCTATACCTATGTAGGTTCAACGGTGCCAGGAACCAGCTATGCGCCGATTACCGGGGTATGGGCGATCGGTACACTGGCAAATGCGGCCAGTTCAACCTTAACCATTACCGCCAGGGTGAATGCATCTGGACCTTATACCAATATCGCCACCATCAGTGGGACTGAGGTTGATCCATCAGCGGCGAACAATAGCGCAACGTTTACACCAGTACCTGTGCCAGTGACCGATCTGGCCATCACTAAAACAGCTGATAACCTGACACCGAATGCAGGCAGCAATGTAGTGTTTACTGTTGTGGCGACCAATAATGGGCCTAGCGGAGCGACAGGGGTTAACGTAACGGACCTGCTCCCTTCGGGCTATACCTATGTGAGTTCTGCTGCTCCGGCAGGGACTACCTATACGCCGGTTACCGGGGTATGGACCATCGGCACATTGGCAAATGGAGGGAGTTCAACCCTGACCATTACGGCCAGGGTAAATGGATCAGGCCCTTACGACAATACCGCTACTATAAGCGGAACAGAGAGCGATCCTTCAGCGGCGAACAATACATCCACAGTTACACCTGTGCCTATACCTGTGGCCGACCTTTCTATAGCGAAAACCGTGGATAATGTAAATCCTGAAATCGGCAGTAATGTTGTCTTCACGATTGTGGCTACCAATACCGGGCCAAGTAATGGTACAGGAATCAGCGTAACTGATGTGCTTCCTTCAGGTTACACCTATATAAACTCAACTGCTCCGGCGGGGACCACTTACGACCCTGCTACCGGTTTATGGACTGTCGGCACTTTAGCCGATGGGGCAAGTGCGACCTTAACCATTACCGCCAGGGTGAATACATCCGGTCTTTATGCCAATTCAGCAATCATCAGCGGAACGGAGACCGACCTGGTTACTGCAAATAATGCATCAAGTGTTACACCAGTTCCTGTGCCAGTAACTGACCTGATGGTCGTTAAAACAGCCGATCAGTCAAGTGCACCTGTAGGCAGTAACATCGTGTTTACCATTGTGGCTTCCAATAACGGGCCGAGTGAAGGAACAGAAGTTACCGTGACAGATCTGCTTCCTGATGGTTACACCTATGTAAGTTTAGATCCTGAGGTAGGAACAAGTTATGATGCGGTTACAGGAATATGGACGATTGGCACACTGGCCAATGGTGCTAGCGCCACTTTAACCGTTACCGCGACACTAAATGCTAGCGGTGATTATATGAATACAGCAATTATCAGCGGATCAGAAAATGATCCTATAGTTGAAAACAATACAGCAATCTTTACACCGACAGCTCAAAACTCGGCGATCACTTTGGTAAAAACAGCAAGCGTTGGTGGTACAGGATCCTTAGGGGATGATATAATCTATACCTTTACCGTAACGAACACTGGGGAGGTTGCCCTAACTGGAGTTGTAATAGAGGATGCCTTAACAGGGAGTGCCGATTTAACCGTTAGTCCATCGACCTTGGCGCCTGGGGAAGTAGGCACCGCTACGGCGAGCTATACCATTACCCAATTGGATATAGATGCCGGACACGTAAGCAATACCGCTACCGTTACGGGCATAGCCCCAAGCAGCAGTATCGTAACCGACACCTCGGGTACTGCAATGGATAATGACGACCCTACCGTTACGGTACTTGATCAACAGTCGAGTATAGCCATTATAAAATATGCTCTATTTAATGACGAAAACAATGACGGGTATGCTCAAATTGAAGAAACTATCAGCTATTCATTTTCTGTTGTTAATACAGGAAATGTGATGCTCACCGATATAATGGTGCATGACCCACTACCGGGGATTGTAATGCAGGGAGGGCCAATAACTTTAACTGCAGGAGCAAGCGATACCACCACGTTTACGGGCCAGTATGTAATTACCTCCTCGGATTTTACGGCAGGAAGGGTAAGTAATCAGGCTACCGTCTCGGGGATAGATACCAAGGGCCTCCTTGTTACTGATCTCTCGGATCATCAAGATGAGTTTGGGAATAGTCCCACTATTGTTGAAATTGAAGGATGCACACTAACGGTACACAATGCCCTTTCCCCCAATAATGATGGAATGAACGATTTTCTAAATATCAAAGGCATAGAATGCTATCCGGACAATTTAATTCAAATCTACAATCGTTGGGGAGCACTGGTTTTTGAAATGAAAGGGTACAATAACAGTTCTAATGTGTTCCAAGGCTATTCGGATGGTAGGTCTACAATTAATAGAAATGAAGCCTTGCCTGCTGGTACTTATTTTTATGTCCTTCATATCAATAAGACCGATGGGACGACCACTAATAAGAAGGGATACTTAAACATTAATCGATAGCCTTCACCACAATTGAATTTTATACTCACAAAATGAAGACAAAATTATTACTTATAGCAAGCATTTTTATAGGGTTTATGGGATTCTCCCAACAAGATGCCCAGTACACCCAATACATGTATAATACTATTAATGTAAACCCAGCTTATGCTGGATCCAGGGATGTAATGAGCATTTTTGGATTGTACAGGACCCAATGGATAGGACTCGAAGGTGCTCCCAAGACGGCCGCCTTTTCTATTAATTCGCCCTTAGGAAACAATAATTGGGGAATGGGACTATCCTTTGTATCCGATAAAATAGGGGCTACGGATGAAAGTGCAATCTCCGTTGATCTGTCCTATGCCATTAATGTAAGTGAAAATTTTAAACTTGCATTGGGACTAAAGGGTACCGGGAATTTATTTAACTTGGACGTAAATAAGTTGGATATTGAACACGCCAATGATCCCCAATATCAAAATTTGGGCAATAGTTTTACTTCCAATCTGGGAGCAGGATTATATCTATACTCCAACAAAACATACCTTGGGATTTCCGCTCCAAATTTCTTTGAGACGACCCGATATGACGACAATGCTGTAGAGCTATATACGGAAAGACTGACCTTATATTTTATTGGAGGACATGTGTTTGACCTTAGTCCGACCCTTCAATTGAAACCTGCGGTACTAGCCAAATTGGTGGAAGGTGCACCTTTGCAAGTTGATCTTTCAGCGAATTTCCTGATTCGTGAAAAACTGGTTTTGGGAGCTGCCTATCGCTGGGATGCCGCCTTAAGTGCCTTGGCAGGCTTTCAGATAAGCGATGGTCTTTTTATAGGATATGGATATGATTACGAAACCACGAACCTTTCCCGTTATAATTCTGGATCCCACGAAATATTCGTTCGGTTTGAATTGTTCAATAGATATAGCAACATTGTTGCTCCAAGATTTTTTTAAAAGCTACTACGATGATCAGAAGAAAATTTCAATATATATTTTTATGGGTAAACATGATGGTTTTGCCCGTTATAGCACAAGAGACAAGTAAAGGTTATGCAGATGGGAAATATGAAAAATATGCTTATGTAGATGCCATAAAAACCTATGAGCATCTCGCAAAAAAAGGATACAACTCTCCCGAGCTATTAAAGCGTTTGGCCAACTCCTACTATTTTAACGCTAGATTGGAAGAAGCGGGCAAATGGTACGCAGAACTGTTCAAATTAAAGGATAATATAGAAGCGGAATATTATTATAGGTATGCCCAATGCCTTAAATCCATCCAAGATTATAAAAAGGCGGACGAGATGCTGGTTTCCTTTCATGCCATGGTTAAAGATGACGCTAGGGGGCAATTATTTGTAGAGCAGCAAAATTATTTGGAAAGTATTGCCAAAAACTCGGGAAGGTATACTATGGATAACCTAAAGGAAGTGAATTCGAAATATTCCGATTACGGTACCGCTTTTTATGGAAATGCAGTTGTTTTTGCCACGACGCGGGAAAATAGAGGGATTTCAAAAAATGTGCATACCTGGACCAACCATGGTTTTGCCAATCTCTATATTATAGACGATAAGGAACAGCCCTCCCACCCAAGGAAACTGAATAGCGCAATCAAAACAAAATTCCATGAAGCTACGCCCGTGTTCAGCAAGGATGGGAAAACGGTTTATTTTACCCGAAACAATTTTAATGAAGGCACACAGGGGAAAAATATTGAAAATATAACCCTTTTAAAGATATACAAGGCTACTTGGGAAAACGAGCAATGGAGCAATATTACGCCTTTGCCATTCTGCAGCGATCAATATAATGTAGCCCATCCATCATTGAGTCCGGATGAAAAAATCTTATATTTTGTTTCCGATATGCCCGGCACCTATGGCGATTCAGATATTTTCAAGGTAACCATCAATGGGGACGGTACCTATGGGGAACCTATCAATCTGGGGCTCCATATCAATACGCCGGGACGGGAAACATTTCCTTTTATTTCGGACGATAATGAATTGTATTTCTCATCCGACGGTCGGCCAGGTTTGGGAGGGCTGGATATATACGTAACCATGATCGGGGACGGCGTAGCAAAGAATAAAATTTACAATATAGGAGAACCTGCAAATAGTCCGCAGGATGATTTTGCCCTGATCATTAATTCCGTGTCCAGGAAAGGGTTTTTAAGTTCAAATAGACCAGGGGGTATGGGGGATGATGATATTTATGCCTTTACAGAGATCCTTCCCTTACAATATGATTGCCAACAATTATTGCGCGGAACAACTACAGCAAGAAACAACGGGGAAACACTTTCGGGCGTAAAACTGGTATTGTTCAATGATACCTTTGATACACTGGCTACGGTGGCTACGGATTCAAATGGAAATTATAAATTTGATGTAGCATGCGGAAGTACCTATTATGTAAGGGCTATATTGAACCAATACGAAATAAATGAGATCAAGGTAATTATAGGTGATTCTACAGGAATTACGGAATTGCCCATTACCTTGGAAAAGACATTGCAAAAACTTAGCATAGGCGATGATCTTGTCAAGGCATTCGGAATTGAACATATCTATTTTGATCTGAATCATTCCAATATTAGAAAGGATGCAGAGTTAAATTTGGCAAAAATATTGGATGTAATGCAGCAATATCCTGCTATGAAAATTGATGTAAGATCGCATACCGATAGTCGACAGACCCATGTTTACAACAAATGGTTATCTGAAAGAAGGGCAAAATCTACCATTGACTGGTTAGTAAAACACGGGATAGCGCCATCCCGGCTTTCTGGTACCGGTTACGGAGAAACCCAATTGGTCAATACCTGTTCCGATGACATTCTATGTTCCGAAGCGGAACATCAACTTAATAGAAGAAGCGAGTTTATAATTACCGATCTTTGATATTAATGTTTTTTCCATAAGAGTGTTATTGGTAAAAGCTCAAGGCGAATTGGGACAGGCGATTCCTGTGCTGTTTCTGAAAGGTAAGCCCACCAATTTGGTCTGATCTATCTCAAAAATCCAATGCAATTGAAGTTTCACGAACCAAAAGTTCCTGTGCGCATTAGTGTGAGGAGTCAAAATTGCTAAACCACTACTCTAATGGGATTCCCTGTAGTGAAGACCTCCATCAGGTGAACAGAAGGAGTGAATTTATAGTTGTTGAATAATAGGTGTTGATTGTCCCATACTGTAGTTAACATTTGTCAAGGATAACTACAGTATGGGATACTTATTTATCCTTTATTCTCCATTTTGTTCTTTTCTCACTTGATTAATAAAGGAAGAGGGGGTGAGTCCGGTTACATTTTTAAAAGTGGCCGTGAATTTGCTGTGGGATGAGAACCCGCATTCATAAGACAGATAACCAATCTTATAATCTAGGTATTCAGGACATTCTCTTAACTTTTTAAGGATATACAGGATTCGCAATCTATTGATGTAATTGTTAAAATCACTTCCCTTATGGTTGTTTATGGCATAAGAAAGGTATTTAGTATTGACATGGAGTTCCACTGACAATTGTGGCAAGGTGAGGTTGGGCTGAAGATATTGCTCCCCTTGTTCAAAGATTTTCAATTGTTCCAGTAAAGCGGTTTCGGTTTCTTTAGACATTAACCGATCATCGGAAACATTCCTATTGGGTATCAATGATGGAGTCTCGGTTGATTTTTGAAGGATCAGACCAGTTGGATTTTTTAATTCCTTCACCATTTCCCTATAGAGCTGTTGCTCTTTTTTTTGCATTCTTTTAAAAATGAGCGATGATTTCAAGAGTAGTAAAGACATGAGGATGAGCGCACATATGAAGATAACCTTTCTTGATAAGACAATATTTTTTAATTTGTATTCTGTTTTTGTAATTATATTATCTGCATAGTGCTGATTGTTCTTCACACTATTCTGAACAACCATTAAATATTGCTCATTGTATGTGGTATATTGATCAATATTTCCAATGGCCTTGTAATACTGCGCCAAAGTCTTGTAAACATTGGCCTTAAAATCTGGAAGGCCGGCTGAGTTGGAAATGTCCAAGGCCTTATCCAAATTGTCAATCGCCTTCTGGTATTTTTTCTTTGCAAGGTAGACCTCCCCCAATCCTAAAAAGATGAACCCTTTGAATACAGTTTTGCCATCGCTTGTGAGATTGGCCAAATCCAATCCCTTTTCATAATGAAGTTGGGCTGAATCCAATTTTTTTAATCTTAAAAAAGCCGTTCCCAATTGCTCCTCAGTTTGTGATAGAAACGAAGAACGAGTTTGCGATTGGGGTAGGGGCTTAAAAAAAAATTGGGCAGTTGTAAAATGTCTAATGGCTTGGTTGTATTGTTCTTCACTTAGGGCATAACATCCTTTTTCTTGAAAGACTTGGCCTTTGAACTGATTGGCAACATTAACATCCTCGATCATTTTGCTGGCCTCTAAACCTCTTTCCAAATAGACTTTTCCTTGTTTTTGTAGCCCCATATTCCTGTACTGGGTTGAAAGAACACCACTAATTCTGGCCTGCCAGGTATAAATATTGGCATCGTTGGCAATTTCTTCGGCAATTGTTGCATAGTGTATAGAAGAATCCCTATTAGCCTTCCGGTGGTATATATCCGAAATAAGCATCAACGAACGAACCTTGAAAATATTGGTTTTGGAAGTTTTATATAAAGAATCCGCTACACCGAGCGCCTTGTTTAAATCGGTAGTTGCAGTTTCCATATAGGTATGAAAGAAAATGCTATCGAAAGCTTTTTTATGGACGCTACTTTTGTTTTGAGCAAAGATCACTATAGGGAATAGCAAGATAACTATTCCAATGAGGGGGTTTTTCATTGCAAGGTGGGTTGATTGATGTAAGAAAAATAGGATAAATTAAGAAAGAATTTTCCATATAAAACAAATATACAAACTTCTAGATCTTATAATTGAATTTTTGAAGAATTAAGAAATTTATATATACATATATATTCAATTCTTGATGAATTTCGATGAATTTATTAGCGGAGTACTTCCAGGTTGTCTTTTCCATTTTTTGGCAAGAAATTCTTTTTAGGAGAAAATTAGAGTATTCATAAAAATAACGACAATTTATACTTTAATGATAAGGATAAAAAAAATGATGGGCTCATAAATCAAAGATAGGGCGGTATAATAATTTATTGTCAAATCTTATATTTTTTTTCACAATTTATAAGGAGCAAAACATAAAGTTCTATTCAGCAAAATTTTTAAATAGCATTTAAATTGAACAATTTAAGTATTATCAGGTGTTTTTGTTTACATCAGGAAAACTGTAATGTTCCTTAACCTTTAATTGAACTTACTTTCATTTTATGCTCGTCTTTTGAGAATAGGAATACTTCCTCTACATTCTAAGTATTTAATTTTCGATTTTCTTATGGATAACTTAAACTACTAGGTTTTATTTAAATGTTTCGCTATAATTTCAATTTTATTAAAACAGCTTTATTTATAATCATCCTTTTAAGTGGGGAATCCAATAATTATTACTATAATTTTTTAAATCCGAAATTAATAATCAGTAAAAAGTACTATTGAATCCATCAATCTTACATTGACTCAACTCGAAACAACTGTGCTGTTATGCAGGTATAACACCTACTATCAGGCAATCTGGCAGTAGTGTAAGAGGACGGAGTAGGATAC
>TARA_R110000868_G_scaffold259361_4_pt1 | contig 16562 bp, 17 predicted proteins | sample TARA_R110000868 | Tara Oceans TARA_R110000868 (sample SAMEA4397489) | marine metagenome | biome: Polar Biome; feature: [SRF] surface water layer (ENVO:00010504); material: water (ENVO:00002006), including particulate matter (ENVO:01000060) such as... | depth 5 m | reverse complement strand
TCATAGAGGAATGATTCGTTACGCCTATGGAAGAGGGCAAAAACTTTCTGAAGCTGTAGAAGATTCAATTATCACACGTCTAGTTAATTTTCAGCATAAAAGAGAAAATCCTAATCAAGGCACTAGTTTTTTTGCAGAACAACATAGTAGCAATGATCCGTATCGAAGCGGGTTCATTTGGCGAGGAATTAATTATTATGTACAAAGTACCTTTTGGAAAGGGTATTCTTTCAATCAAGATTCGCTCACTTTTGATGAGAATGCAAATTTCAGGTATGCCACTGCTTATCTAACTTCTAAAGATACAGTGATGGGAATTGTCCCAAGGCTAGAAATAGAACTATTACCTGCTGGGGTAATAAAGAGCCTTAAAGTAGATATGGGTACTACTGAACTCAAGACAGAGATGGGTTCAGAAGCAGGGAATAATTTTATATTTGGTATTAGCTTGTTTTTTGGGGTGTGGTTGTTAATCTCATTTTATTTGAGAATTAAATCTCGCGCTGTTGATACTAAACCAGCACTAATAGTGGCAATAGTTTGTGGATTTTTAGTGCCACTTTTATTGGTTTTAGAATATTCAAGAGAATATGCTCTTAACTTTGAAGCGGAACAACTTTCCACCTTTTTAAATGTAATGTTCGCTTTTGGAGTGGCAGGGGCAATTACAGCAACAGCTTTTTTTGTAATTACTGCAGTTAGTGATTCCGTGACGAGACAATATTGGCCAAGTCAACTTAGAACTTGGGACTTAGTTAGGCGTGGTATGTTTAAAAATAAACCTATTGGCTGGTCCATAATTCGAGCCATTTGTATTGGGGCTATTTTGGCAGGCGCATTTTCCATTTTAATTAATTTTTTCCCTGATTTATATATACGCGGAGATGTACTCTTTTTAGAAGGAAGCTATTCACTGGCAACATTGGCAAATATAATTATTACCCTATTATTAGGACTAGCCTTTGTATTGGTTTGTTTTCTAATTTTGGGAAATCAATTATTCGCTATTACTACAAAAAAGTGGGTCATTCCTATTGTAAGTGGACTGATATTCGCTGTAATTGATTTGGTGCCCATAACTATGGAACCAACGTCTAGCGAGTTCTTTTTGAACTTTATTGTTGGATTTTTAATAGGCGTATTTTATATCAATTTCGATTTTTTAACTACTGCGCTTGGGTTTTTTATATTTCTGAACTTTTTAAGTACTTCTAAAGGATGGTTAGTAGCGGGCTCTCCTGATGCACCAATATTTTATGGTTTTATAATTACGTTAATATTTTTATCAGGAGTGTCATTATACTTTTTAATTTTGGGTGATGATCGAGATCAATTACCAGATTATGTACCTGAATACATCGAAGACCTAGCCAAAGAAGAGCGAGTAAAACAAGAGCTTGATATTGCAAGAACAGTACAGAAAACCTTTCTACCAAGTACAACACCAGATATTCCAGGTTTTGATGCAGCAGCTATATGTTTTCCGGCACAAGAAACTGGTGGAGATTATTACGATATCATTTGTTTAGATGATAAAAGGGCAGCAATTGCAATTGGAGATGTAAGTGGAAAAGGAATCCAAGCTGCTTTTTATATGACATTTGCCAAGGGAGTAATTCACAGTTTATGTACCATATTTCCATCCCCAAAAATGTTGTTATATCGGGTTAATAAATTGTTTAATCAGCATGCAACTCGTGGAACATTCATTTCGATGATTTATGGCGTACTAAACTCAACCGATAGAACATTTACATATATACGGGCAGGACATAACCCAATGCTTATTAAAAAAGCGGATGGAAGAGTGAGTTGGTTACAGCCTAAAGGAGTAGCTATTGGCATGTGTAAAGGGGAAGTTTTCAATAAAGTGATGGAAGAGGACACTATCTCAATTGAAAAGGGAGATGTATTGGTGCTTTATACAGATGGGATTACAGAGGCCCAGAATGAAGAAGAAAATTTTTATGATGAAGAACGCCTATTTAAACTGTTAAAAAGGGAAAAAACGGATTCTGCGAAAGAACTTCGCGATTTAATTATAAAAGATGTTCGTACCTTTATAGGTGATGCACTCCAATATGACGACATGACGCTCGTTGTAATTAAAGGCTAGAAAATTAAAGGGCACTACTTAATGAACATTCGAATATTTTTAATAATTATGCTTTTTGGCTTTATTCTAATTGGAGAGTCAAAAGCTCAATCACAATCAGAAATTAACTCTGGATTCGAATGGCTTACTTTGGATGAAGCTCAGATTAAAGCAAAAGAAACGGGTAAAAATATCCTTCTCTTTGGATATGCAGAATGGTGTACCTATTGTTTAAAGATGAGAAAAGAATCGTTTCCAGATTCTACTGTTCAAAAAGCAATTGCTGATTATTATTATCCTGTACAATTAAATGGGGAATCGGAAGAAAGAGTAACTTGGAATGGCAAGAAAATGCCAGCAGTAGAATTAGCTAGATATCTTCGACTCAGTTCATTTCCAACCCATTATTTTATTAATTCTGAAGGGGAAATTTTAGGGGCACAACCTGGGTTTATAGAGGCTGATATTTATTCTCCTTTACTTAATTATGTAGGTTCAGGTGCCTTTGGCAATATGGGATTTGAAGAATTCCTCGAGAAGGAAGAAAAAACCCAAGAGAATAAATGAGTATAAGTCAATCGGTTGAAGATTATTTGAAGGCTATATATATCCTAGAAACAGAAGGAGAAGGGGCAACAACTACGAACATAGCAGAGACTCTAAACATTTCTTCAGCCTCGGTTACAAACATGCTAAAGCGGCTGGCAGGCTTAAAGTTTATAGAACACAAATCTTATAAAGGAGCTAGACTTACCGAGGCAGGTACGAAGATAGCACTTGAAATACTTCGTCATCATCGATTATTAGAGCTATACTTGCAAGAAATTATGGGTTATTCTTGGGATGAAGTTCATGATGAAGCAGAAAAGCTTGAACATCATATCTCAGAACAATTTGAAGATAAAATCGCAGAACTACTTGACCACCCAACTCATGATCCACATGGTGATCCAATTCCTTCTAAAGATGGTGTTGTTCCGGAAATGGCTTCTCTTGCTTTAACCGATGCCGATGTTGGAGTTCCCTATTTAATAGGAAGAGTTAAAGATCAAGATCCAGATCTACTTCGATATCTGGAGAAAACCGGAATTATTCCCGGTGTAAAGCTAACAGTTCTGAATAAAGAACCTTTCGAAGGTCCAGTTCAGGTTATGTTAGAAGACATAGAAAAAACTATCGGTTTCAAAATTGCAAGTCAGGTTTTCTTATTAATCAATCTTTAGACTACTAATCTCCAAATAAAGGCTAATACAAGTAGAAAGGTTATTCCAAAGCCAATTGGAAGTAAAGAAGCCAACGCCGTCCACTTAATACTTTTGGTTTCTTTGTAAATAGTAAATATGGTGGTGCTACAAGGGTTATGCATCAAACTAAAAAACATTACACTAACAGCTGTGAGCAGAGTCCAACCACCTGCTTGTAATACTTCCCCAATAGTACCAACATCTTCTGGTTCGAACATAATCCCAGCTCCAGAGCCCACACCAGTTATATTAGTACTAAGAACAGTTAGCATCAAAATAGTGGGAATGACAATTTCATTTGCAGGTATTGCAACAATATAAGCCACCAGAATTACTCCGTTCAATCCAATAAACCAGCCCGCAGGTTCTAATAAATTAATCGCATGAACAGCAATACTAACGTCTCCAATCATAATATTAGATGAAAGCCAAATAACAGCACCTGCTGGTAGCGCAAAAACTATGGCTCGCCAAAGTACAAATATGGTTCTGTCGATTAGAGAGGTGTACAGTGTTCTTAAAATTCGAGGTGTACGATAAGGAGGTAGTTCTAAACTAAAAGTAGAAGTCTCTCCTTTTAAAACTGTTTTATTCAACATCCAAGAAGCTACAAAGGTCAGAAAAACTCCAAAAAGAGCAATACTAACAACAGACAAAGCAGTGGCAATTCCTGCAAACCAAGCAGGTGCTAAGGCCCCAACAAATAAACTAGAAAGAATAATTATAGTAGGCCATCGACCATTACAAAGAGAGAAATTATTCGTGATAATAGCAATCAATCGTTCTCTAGGACTATCAATAATTCTGGTTGAAATTATACCCGCAGCATTACACCCAAATCCCATCATCATGCTTAAAGATTGTTTTCCATGAGCCCCTGCTTTTTTAAACAATCCATCTAGATTAAAAGCAACTCTTGGCAGAAAGCCAAGGTCTTCAAGCAAGGTAAACATTGGAAAAAATATTGCCATTGGGGGAAGCATTACAGCGATAACCCAGGCTGTTGCAAGGTACATTCCATCAATTAATAATCCACTAAACCACCAAGGCCATGAAGTAGTCCAATCTTTTAAGATAGGATAAAGATCACTTATTAAAAGTGTGGCAAGCATAGAGGAAGGATAATTTGCCCCAACAATCGTAATCCAAATTACCAATGTAAACAAAGCAACCATCACAGGGAAACCCCATAATTTACTGGTTAAAATACGGTCAATTTTTTCATCTTTAATAAACCGAGCTTTACTTTTAATAACGGTATTAGCGGTTATTTGAGCTGCTTTCTTAAATAAATTCTCCACATATATATCATGTACAGAAGAAGGTAGTTCTTTACGATAAGTGGACGCTTTATCTATTAAGTTTTGTGAAGTTTGAGAATCAATCATAACTATTCCTCAACCGAGTTTAGAATTTTCAACTCTTCATCAAGATTAAGAGGCGGCTGATTATAGTGCTTACTCAGCCCTTCTAGTTCCCCAGAAATTAATGCGTCCTGAATTTTTTCGTCGCCTTCTAATAAACGTATTGCCAACCATTTTTTATTTGGAATACCAGGATACAGCGCTTCAATTTCGCTGGTTAGATCATTTATTGAAGATTTAAGTTCCTCGGGTATTTCCATCTCGCTAGCAGACTCATTGTTAACTTCTCTAGTAGCAACTTTATGTATTGTAGCTAAAAGTTCATCAAATCCTTTTTCATATCTAGCAACGGTATCAACTACGGGGACTCCAAGCTCTTTGCTTAATTTATCTATGTCTATCGAAATACCCTTCCTCTTTGCTTCATCCATCAGATTTAAACAGACAACTACGTTATTTGTTATCTCAATAATTTGAAGAGTGAGATTTAGATTCCGCTCTAATCGAGTAGCGTCTACTACAATAACGGTTACATCAGGTTGACCAAAAAGAATGAAATTTCTAGCAATTTCTTCATCTTCACTTGTAGAAAGAAGAGAATAGGTGCCCGGTAGGTCAACTAGCTTAAATCTATTGTTCTTATAATCAAAAGCTCCCTCAGCTCTACTAACTGTTTTTCCAGGCCAGTTACCAGTATGTTGCCTTAAACCCGTTAAGGCGTTAAATACGGTGCTTTTACCAGTATTAGGATTGCCAGCTAGCGCGACCATATAGTCCCACTTATCAAACTTGAGCCCTAGTTTTTTGAGCTGTTCTCTTTTGAATAATTCTGTTTTACTTTCGGTTGCCATTTTTAAATCTCTTGAAGATATATCCTATCCGCTTGTTCTTTTCTTAAAGCAATTATGGTACCTAATACTTCATAGGCTACAGGTTCACCAGAAGCACTTTTGAAACAATTTCTGATGGTTACCCCGGGGTAAATTCCAAGATCAAGTAATCGGCGCCTCTCAGACCTATCAATTCTTTCATCAATCTGTTTAATTGTTGATGACTTGCCTTCTTTTAATTTTGAAAGAGCTAGCATTTATTTTTGGTTGTTTAAATTCAAAATTAGCCATAACTAAATTTAAATTCAACCATAAATAAATAACCTGGAAATTGCTCAATAATTTTTATTAAATGAGATTTAAGGTGATGAAAGTGGTTATTTAATAAGCATCATTCTTTTTGTAGAAACGGCATCTCCGGCAGTTATTCGATACATATATATTCCTGAAGGTACTTGAGAAGCATTCCATGTAACGCTTTGCCCACCTGATGTTTGAAAACCATTAACCAACGTGGCTACTTCTTTTCCAAGCAAATTGAATACTTGCAGTTTCACTTGAGCGGGAGTTGCTAATTGGTAAGAAATAGTTGTAGAAGGGTTGAAGGGATTAGGGTAGTTTTGTTCTAACTTTAAAGTTGAAGGGAATACTTGTTCATCTTCCGATGAGGTAACCAAAGTTGATAATTCTGTTTCGATAACCTCTATTACAGTTTCATAATCTGAACTAACATAACCAGTTCCTTTGTACTTCAATTTTGCATCCGCACCGATAACAACTGAGCGATCGTAAAACTGAGATCCACCATAGTAATTTACCAATGTTTGTTTAGCCTGAAGCAAGAGCTCATAAGTTATCCCTGTTTGATTCCTGAAAGAATTATTTGCTGAAACAGAATAATCCCAAGTATCTAATCCTAGCGCTACAAAGTTGGTATCTTCGATAAAGGATTGATGGATTTCAGTTTCTGTAACTGGACCATTACTTAAACAATGAGGACATCCCGCTCCATAAAAAAAGAGGTAAACAACTTTACCATTCAGCTCAGAAAGCGAAATTTTTGTTCCTTGGCTTTCTCCTAAAACTTGAAGTGAAAAATCAGGAGCATCTTCTCCAACAATAACTTGAGCATAAGCATTAGAAATAGTTAAGATGAAAGAAATGAATAAAATAACTGAGGCTTTCATTGGGGTCGGGATTAAGGATTAAATTCCATCAAGTATAGATTGAATTACATTAACGACTTCATCTGCATCTGTATTTACATATCCGTTGCCTTGGTATGCAATTCTTCCATTAGAATCGATGACAACAGATCGATCATAAGAGGTTGTATTTCCATAATAGTCTACCAGACTTTGTTGTGCATTTAATAATAAACTATAAGTGATGCCTGTGGTAGCTTTAAAAGAATTATTAGCACTAGAGGATTGATTCCAAGTATCTAATCCAAAAGCAACAAAATTAGTATCTGTTTTAAACCGTTGGTTTATCTGATTTTCAGTTACAGGACCGTTGGATCTACAATGTGGACAACCAGCTCCATAAAAAAAGAGATAGACTACTTTATTATCAAATTGTGATAGTGAAATTTTTTCACCATCTAAACTTGAGTAAGTAAATTCGGGCGCTACTTTTCCAACGGCTTCATCAATACTGCCCGAACTTGTACTCTGATTACATCCTAAAATGAGGATTGAGCAAATTAGAATTAATGATAATGAACTACTCATAATTACATGTACACTTTATTAAAATCTGGTAGAGAATCGAACTTCAACACCTTCAAAATCAAGGATCTCGTAACAAATACCTGAGGTACAAGCTGGGCCACCTCTTCGTTTTCCTGCAAATACATCAACACGGTTTCTAGAATTAAACTTATAAGAAACATTGCCACCAAACCAGAGTCTAGTATCTGTTTCTACACCAAAAGTTTTTGGATTGTCAGTTAATTGAGGATCTGTGCTTGCTTCAAAAATAAGCCCTGCAGTAAAACTAGGTAAGTATGAAAAAGTAAATGATCCATAATAATTTTTACTAGGATCAGGCTCAAAAGAACGAGTAAAAGTTTGATATTGTATATCGAGTGCTATTCCCCAAATATAATTGTAAGATTTCTCAGTGATAAAGCCCGTTGAAAATCGGTTCTCTTCACCTTTTAAATCATCATTAGCATAATCGAAAAAAGATTTGAAAGACAGATAATCGTCGACAACAAAATAGCCTTCTAAAAAATATTCCTGATATTCGAACTCTTTAAATAGATCATTATTAGCGGTAGAATAATTAACTGTTATAGAATGACCAGGATCAAAATTGTAATAAAACTCTGCTTGAATTCCCGTTTCGCTAGAAGTTTCCAGCACGTGTGTACTTCTGTTTAAAATTGGATAGGTATGTTCTTTAATTAATGATGGAGGATCATTATAACCCTGACCTAAACGGAACTTATTATAATTTTTATACTCAAAACTCCCACCAAATGAATCCAGATAAAAGTTCATTCCCGTATAAAGGGCGTAAGAATCCTGTTCATTGAAGGCAAGTAAGTTGGTGTTAGTTTCGAAGGCATATTCACTAAAAAACTGAATATTTGAAATGGGGGAGAGGGTAAACATCAGGGAACCATATTCCTGATATTGATCTGAAAAACTTGGATTGGATCTTAGAAAAGCTCCACCTATACTTAATTGTTCGTTTATAAATACATTAGCTTGAATCGCTTCAACCAAATCGGGTCTGCGTAAACTATCTGGGTTAAAATCGGGAGGTAAAATATTAAAAAGTGGTTCAGCTCTTAAGGCTTTGATTTCCAACCATTCCGTATTTGCATTAATAGCTATTCCTTCAAGATCTCTGAAAAAAGAATAACGCTTTCGTTGGAATGCATCTTCATAAATTGAACCCGGAATATCATAGCTACGGAGTAATAGTCCTCTACCTATAGTTTCATAAAAGTTACCTACTCTGATACGGAAATTATCATCCTGATACTGAAATCTTTTTTGAGTGAGTTCTAAATAATCCAGTTCCTTATTGGGAGTAAGAAATTGTTCAAGTTTGCCATAGAAACTGATTTTATCGGAGTCATAGAATAAGTTAAGCTGATTATAAGAGGTGGTGTAATTTCTATTTTCTTCATTGGGTAGATTCCCATATTGAAATTCAAATACATTAGATCCATAAACCTGAGCCTCAACAATATTGGAATTAATAATGAACGGGAGTAAAAACCCTATGTATAGAAAGGCTCTCATTCGCCAAGTAGTTTTAAAATCTCTTTTCTAATAGCAACTTCTTCACCCGGCTTATAGCCCTCATGGAAATACACAATTTCATCATTGCTGTTTATGATAAGAAGTGAAGGAACGGCTTGAACACCCAATTTCCCCATTATCTCGCTATTAGTATCAAGCAAAACGGGATAATTTACCCCGAGAGATCGAGCAAAGGGTTTTACTTTAGCAAGATTTCTTGGACCATCAATGCTAATTCCCACAAAGTTTACACCTTCAGATTTAAACTCATCTGAAAGTTCAACTAATTTTGGAATGGATTTAATACAAGGTTTACACCATGTTGCCCAAAAATCAATTACGGTGAATTGATCACCTTTTATACTTTTATAATCAACAAAACGATTGTCCAAGTTCTTAAGGCGAAAATTATTCACCTTTGGTGGGGCAATAGTAAGACTACCGAGTAGTATAATAAGTGAAAGTAAAAGCTTCATGATCATTCAACTTAATATTAATACATGTAGTATCAACAATTAAGCTGAATTAAATATCACAAAAGCATAAAATCAAAAGACTAACCTAGTCTACCCAGTCTGCAACGAATAAGTTTGTCGAGCGATCTCCACCGTTAAAGCGGTTTGACGCAAAAACTATTTTAGTTCCATCATAAGAGAACATAGGGAAGGAATCGAAGGTATTATCAAAGGTGATTTGTTTTAAATCGGTTCCGTCGGCATTAATCATAAACAGATTGAAAGGAAAGCCACGTTCAGAAGCATGATTGGATGAAAAGATTATTTTCTCACCAGAAGGGTGGAAGTAAGGAGCCCAGTTTGCATTCCCTAAATTAGTAATTTGTTTCAGCTCAGTACCATCAATATTTACAGTATAAAGCTCCATATCAGTAGGTTCTACCAAACCTTGAGAAAGTAGTGAGGTATATTTTTCAACTTCTTCTGTAGTTTTAGGTCGTGAAGATCTGAAAACTAGTTTTTTACCATCGGGAGAGAAGAATGCTCCACCGTCATAACCAAGTTCATCTGTGATTTGCACAACATCAGAACCGTCAGTATTCATTATGTAGAGCTCCAAATCGCCCGATCTCATTGATGTAAATACCATTTTAGTGCCATCAGGTGAAAGAGTAGCTTCTGCATCATAACCAGGACTATCTGGTGTAAGATTCGCAATAATTTCACCTTTTAAATTTGCTTTAAAGATGTCATAACCTTCATAAATTGGCCACACATAAGCACCATTTGGTCCACGTTCTGGAACTTCAGGACATGCTTTATTTGCAAGATGTGTAGAACCATAAACGAATGTGGTATCACCAGGTAGAAAGAAAGAACAAGTAGTACGCCCAGTTCCAGTACTGATCATGGTTGGCATGAAATCTTCATCTTTTTCAGTAGTGGCGTCCATATAATATATTTGATCACAATCAGCGCCCCAAGCTGCATTATCAGATTGAAAAATCAACTTTGTATCTTCAAATCCCCAGTAAGCTTCGGCGTTATTTTCACCAAAAGTAAGCTGTCTGATATTTTGGAAATGAACTTCTTCAGTGTATTTAAGGGTATCATTTTCTGGATTATATGAAGCTTCTTTGGGTTCAGAAGAGCAATTAATAAGAAAAAGAGGTACTAGAAAGAGAGAAAAATATTTCATGAATTCAGATTGTTAAAAAATTAGGCTCAACTTAAGGCTCTAATGTGAAGATTTTATGAAGACGACTAAAAGAATTGAAATGAAATTGCTAATCCAGTGCTACTAATTTTTTCTTCAAAATTATAACCAAAGGAAGGTTCCAAAATTAAATTAGATGTACTTGAAAGATTCAAGACAAAACCAACAGCAGAATTGATTAATAATAACTGATTCTGGTCAATCTGATTTTGCTCAAGCTGTGTTCTTGAAACTGGAAAAAAAGAAACAGATAGCTGAGGTACGAGAAATCCAAAAGAACCCTTTTGTGCTTTTTTTGAGATATTTAATCCAACTCCAAAGGAATTATTCTTTAGGTCAAGATAAGATGAATAACTATAGATCAATGCTATTTCAGCCCCAAAAGGATCGCTATTTATTTCATTGGCAAAAGGAAAACTTGCATAAGCCCCTAAACCATTTGTAATGCCAAAAAAAGCATCTGTTTTAGGAGAAAAGCTAATAACTGAAATGCCGAAATTATTTAATCCTTTAGATATAAAAACTGCACTAATACCAAATCCTCTAAGGTCTTTAGTTGAAGAGTTTACGGCAGAGATTACTCCTCCCTTTTCAAGAGAATCCATGTAAACCGATTGTGACATAGCAATCGTTGAGAACAAGAAAAGGTATAAAACAAAAAGTTGTAGGGTTTTCAAACACTCAAAATTAAAACAAGAAACAAAGATATACCTTAGCTTTAAATAAGTAAACCTAAACAAATATTTAAAAAATGGCAGAAATACTATGTTTAAAATTATGTGTAACGGACGGCTCAATTACAAACCTGATAGAAGATGTATTTCCTATTAAAATCATTACCTGATACAAAAGGATCTGTATAAACTCCTTGTGATATTTCATTATTAAAAAACTCGAATTCTGAAATAGGAAAAGCCGTTATTCCAGCTTGAAAGACAAGATTACTTGGCTTCTTTTCAATCTCATAATTTTTTTTAATCTCATAAGATTCTGATCTTTTACTAAAGTTCAATCCTACACCTAATACCCGAGTCTGAAAACGATCATCACTTCTTCCTTCTTCTTCAAAATCAGTGCCTTGAAAGGTGAATCCTAACTCTACACCAAAAGGATTCTCTCTTAGCTCGTTGAGTATGGTAAAACTCCCGTATCCTCCAAAGCCATTTCCAGTGAATTCATTACTGTATTCATCATTCTCACTTCCTGTGATATAAACTAAACCAAAGCTTACAGAGCTATTAATGGTATATGAGATACCGTAGCCGAAGCTATTGAAGTCACTACTTTTGGAATAAGAAAAGCTACCAGAAAAAGTATTTTGAAGACTATCTAGATATACAGATTGCGCATTTAAGCTTATTGATGTAAAAAGTAAAGCTGTTAATAATAGAAGAAGCTTCATTACCAATAGTTAGAAAGTTGAAACAAAGATAGAATTATAGTCTTTAAATAATAAACCACAAACAAAATTTAGAACTATGAAGAAGTATTTAGCACTTAATTTATTATTAGTTGGTACACTTATTTTTACAGCATGTGCCAAAGAAACCAGTAATAATCTGAATGAGATTTCAACGAATGCAGAACAAACCTTTCAAGACAAGAAGCAGGAATTTCTGTCTGACGCAGAAGATCAGCTGGATAATATTAAAGATGAAATTGCTGATATTGAAGCTGAGATTAAAGATGGTTCTACAGACTTAAAGGAAGAAACCGTTGAAAAATGGGAAGACTTGAAAGGAGAACGTACTAAACTCGAGAAAGAGATTGATGAACTAATGGATTCAAGCGAAGAAAACTGGGAATCAGCCAAAGAATCTTTTACCGAAAACATGGAAGATTTTAAGACTGAGTTTAATAATTTTATGGAAGGACTAAAGATTGGATAACTAATTATTCTTTTCTCATAGAAAAGGCTTCACTTCAAAAGTGGAGCCTTTTTTATTCATAATTTTTTCCTGTTGATACAACTTCCATGAGTTGTGTAAAAATTCCCTTTCCAAATTTTAAAAATCGCTCTTGATTTCCCATTGCTAGGAAGCGAAGAACTTGTCTTAGTTCTGCAAGCAGAGCAGGTGGATTGTTTACTAGCGAATCTTCTTGAATGATGTAATCCCAGTTCATCGGTTTTTGGAATTTTACACCAGCTTGACGCATTACCTCTCGATATACGTTTGCCATCAACCCATAACCAATTGTGGTTGGGTGAAGTCCGTCAAGGCTGAAAATCCCACCTTTATATAGTTTCCCAGTTTCTTTATTTACACGAATAAAATCCGTTGTAAGTAAGGCTTCGTTATTCTCATCAACTAAATGTGCTGTTTTAGGATTTCGTTTTAGGGCAGCAACAAAATCATCAGGGTAACTACGAAGTAACTCACCACCTAAACGACGGCGAGCCATACTTGCCACATTTTTTGCCATTGGCACCACAAACCAATCATATTCTCGAGCTACTTTTCTAATAATAGAATTGAATTCATCTACAGCAAAATCAATTTGAATGGCTTCATCTTTTGTTAAATGAGGGTGTTTTTCAGGATCGAAATCTTCATCCCAAATCCAGAATCGAGTGTAATAATCGAAATAGCCAAGGTTATTGCTCGAAAACTCGGAATTTACTCCTCGACAAACAGGTGGAATCGTTGGATAAGGAATAGTGGGTACAAAAACGCGTTGTGCTCCTATTTTCGAAACTCGTTCAGCTAACTCACGATATTCGATTTCAAAGTGCTCGGGACGGTAAATGGTATGTTTCCGGTTTGCTATAAAAGCATTTAAGTCTTCTGGTTCCGACCATGTCAAATCCAGATTTGCGACTGCTCCGAGCGCATTATTATGCCCAAGACAAACAATTAGGTTTTCAATACCCCCATCTTTTTGCAATTCTTTAACATTATCTAGTTGGGTATTATTCTCAAATTCTTGAGTAAGTCTTGGATTGAGAACCAAGCGAGATGTAGTGAACTTTGCATGCTCTGGTAAAAACCCGAATACAGAGAAATGATCTTTATGTTGATCAATATACTCACGGCTATTTTTGTCAGTAACCATCCAGGAATCATTTACTGCCAAACCCCAAATTGCTTGATTATGATATGGAGTTGGTTGGTTTACACTCAAATCTTTCAGCCCACCTTCCCAATATTTCTTAATTCTTTTTAGGGTTTTGAAGGTATGAGAAGCTGCGCCTGCGTACTCGCTCCAATCAACTTCATTACCGAATTCGTCAGATAATCCGCGGAGTAATACTTCAAGGTTTAGTGGGATTCCCGCTTGCGCTGTAAACGAAGGTTGATTGAAAACCGGAGCAGGGTTGAAACAACGATTAATAAATGAAGGGAAATTGATGTCGGTACGATAGATACCGCCATTATTAAACCCTTGAGAAAGACTGTCTCCAACGACAACTAATTTATGTTTAGCCTGATTTTTTCCGAACATTAAAATGAGACCCTCTTGAGAGGGAATTTAGGGGTGTTTAATTCAGTTGAATTTGCCACTAATTAACGAAAGCACAAAATAAATCTAAAGGTCATTCAGAACTTGTTTCAGAATTTGAGAAGGGATAAAATTGGCTCAGGTACAGATGAAAGGTCAAACCTCGAATTAACTAACTTTTCACGAATGACCTTCCCTGACTTTGAGGTAATTCAAGATTTTGAAATAGCGCCTCCCCTCTTTGATAAGGAAGAGAAAGTGGGGAATGTCGGAATATATTAGATATTTCGAAATACGGTATTATGTACTTTCACTTATATCAAAAAAGAACTCACGACATTTCCAGCTTAAGTGCTTCCGTGGCTAATCAATCAAACATAAAATGAATTCAAAAAACAAAAACCGCCTGCAACAATTCAGAGAAAAAAGGGCAGAGCAGAACGAAAAAGTCCTTGGACTTGACCATCTTGGAATCAAGCGCTTCTTTAATATGGACACCAATACGTACAAAAGTGGAGCACTTGATACTAAAACTAAAGAGCTTTTAGGACTGGTTGCTTCAACTGTTTTGCGATGCAACGATTGCATTGATTACCACCTCGAACAATGCGCCAAAACAGGTTCAACCAAAGCAGAAATTGTGGATTCTTTAAATGTGGCGTTAACTGTTGGCGGTAGTATTGTGATTCCTCACCTGCGACATGCGGTGGAAACCCTTGGGCTGCTTGAAGAATCAGGCTTGTTAACTTGAAAGTCTCACTTTTTTTCTTTTTACTCCTAGTAAAAAAATTTTTTGGGTTATAGAACAGAGACAGAGGTACTAAAAACACAAGTTCAGAGCTTATATTTATTGGATAAGCTTTTCCGGAAAAACTTTGATTCGCTGCAAGGATTGGTCGATCTGATGCCGGGCATATTTCATGTAAATGATAAAAGTGATCTCACTATCGGTCATTTAAATAAAGCGGGAGAAGAGTGGGGACTGCTTTCGAAAGAAGAAATCAATGATATGGGCATTGAGTATTTCAAAAAGTATGTGCATCCCGATAGTCTGAAGTATGTAGCTCCAAGGTTTCTGGAATTTTATGAGAAAGCCGATGATGACCAGCTTCATGCAGAATTTCAGAAAATTCGCAATCCAAGAACGGGCGAGTTCGACACTTTCTTTACGGTTTGTAAACCCTTCAAAGAGCATAATTTATTGCTCACTTCCTCAAACCCGATTTCCGGAATAGATTCGGTAACTCGCAGAATAGAGCGTATTGCAGGTGAGGAGATGTACGTGAGAAAGCATTTTGATGAATTCCGATTGCTTACCAGAAGAGAAAGACAGGTTTTAACCAGGATAGCGCAGGGATTTAGTAATAAAGATATTTCGGGACAGCTCTATATAACTTTGGAGACGGTGAAAAGTCATCGAAAAAACATTAAGAAAAAAACGGGGATACCAACAACGGCAGGATTGGTTCAATTTGCAATAGCCTTTGAATTGATCTGAAAAAATCACCAGAAGTGGGGATTTACAGCACCGATGGAATCGAATATTTTAACAAACAAAAAGACATCATGAAAAAAGCTCTCTTTATACTCATCGCTGTATTAGCAACTCAAACTACAACGGCTCAGAATATCCTGATAGTTGATAATACAGAAGCAAATCCTTCGGGTTCTAATTATTACTCAGATTTGCAGGAAGCCATAGATGCATCTGTGTCAGGTGATATAATTCATGTATTGCCAAGCCCAATAAGTTATGGGAGTGTGGACATTGAAGATAAGGAAAGACTCACCTTAATCGGGTTGGGCTATAATACTTCCGCAATAAATAAGAACTTCAATTATGGTTCAGATCTGAGAACGGTTGATGTTGATAATTCATCAAATCTGGTATTTAAGGGGTTGCAAATACACAATCTCTCTCTTGATAATCCGAATAGTACTGATCCTTCGTCTACTATTGTTGTTCAAGGATCTGTGTTAGGCAGTATTACTGCCGGTTTTGTACAAGGGCTTACAGTTTCTAACTCTTATATCGATTTAATTAATCTTAGCTATAACGATAATACGGCTATTATTTTTCGTCGTTGTATAATTAACCCTGCAGGTTCTTCTGATGATGATATTAGAAATGCAAATTTCCATAACAGTATATTTTTTGACCTCGATATAGGATCAATCAGTAATAGTACCTTCAAAAACAATATTTTCCTAAAAACAACAGACTTTGGAAGTGGGGTAATTGAGGATAACAATAATACATTTCTGAATAATTTCTTCGATATAACCTTACCACTCAATGAGGGTTCTAATTTTGCAGAAAATAACGTGGTAAATGAAGCTCTCAATCCTACTGATATTTTTGCAGATACTGCCGTTTCAAATAGTACAAATGTATTTGATATGAATTGGGATGTGACTCCAAAGCTTAGCAGCTTGCTTAATGCAGGTACAGACGGAACTCATATTGGTCCGTCGGGTGGTGTAGGTACTTATTCTAATTCCTTATTTTCTTTACCATATGTGTATGACATTATAATTCCTACTGAAGTTAAAGCCGGTGAGGATATCGAGGTTACCATCAAAGCAAAAGGGAATTAAGTCGTGAAATTCCTTGCAAACGTATTTTTGATGATCCTTTTAGCTTCACCGTTGATGGG
>TARA_R110000868_G_scaffold237486_4_pt1 | contig 16574 bp, 13 predicted proteins | sample TARA_R110000868 | Tara Oceans TARA_R110000868 (sample SAMEA4397489) | marine metagenome | biome: Polar Biome; feature: [SRF] surface water layer (ENVO:00010504); material: water (ENVO:00002006), including particulate matter (ENVO:01000060) such as... | depth 5 m | reverse complement strand
GCTGTAACGCTGAAGTTCCTCATATTTTCTTGCCGCGTTGTAGTCCAGGAAGGTGGAAACCATCTTCGAGCCATCCAGCGGAGGAAAAGGAATCAGGTTAAAGACTGCAATTACGATATTAATCATGACTGCAATCCTAAGCATTTCAGTGAATTGCGTGTGCAGAGCAAAGTCTTGAGGTACATGTGTAACCATCAAGGCAAAGCCGAAAGCGCAAATAATGGCCAAAGCAATATTGGCGAGTGGGCCTGCGAAGCTAACCCAGAAAATACCAGATTTAACATTTTTGAATTGGCGTGGATCGACTGGAACCGGCTTGGCCCAACCAAACATCACCCCGCCCATCATCGCTCCGATAAGTGGAAAGATAACTGTGCCGACTAAGTCATAGTGAACAGCAGGATTGAGTGAGAGACGACCCATTGAGCGCGCCGTTTGATCGCCAAAACGCGTGGCCATCCAAGCGTGGGCGGCTTCGTGAAAAACTATTGCAAGCAGAAATCCAGGAAGTCCGATTGCAAGGCGCGTTATAAAGGCTGAGGTGTCCATCATGACTAATTTCATACCATTTTGGGCGGATGTAAGCAATTGATCACGCCTCGCATAAACCTTGTTAGAATCAAGGACTTAGGCAGAAATTAATGAATGTTTTTTGGTATTTTCCTGTTGGAAACGCTCAAGCATGGTTTCTAGGGATTCCAACAGATCGAGACTGCTATGATGGAACACTCCTTTGAAGGTTCCCCTATTTTGCGAAAAAAACGAAAGATCGAGCTTAAAGTCCTCTACATCGTTCGTGCTAAGACGCAGAGTTAACCTCGATTCGTTAAAAGCGCGGTGCTTTCCAAACAAGGTAAACAATTGGCATCCGTAGATATTCATATCTTTGATATTGATCGGAATAGGTGCACCGTTTTTACTTTCAATAAATCCAATTTCATCGAGATGAACTCTGGGATAAATCTGTCTCAAATATCCTGGAATTTCATTATTATCGTGAACGCGAACCCCGGCCATTGGCGAGACAGATCCCTTCACCAGAAAGCTCAAGACCGTCATGCTAAATTCATTGGGTTTTTGAACCACGCATTGGTGATCGGTCCCACTAATCACCGCCAGTTGAGCCGTCTCTAATCGGCGCGCAACCAAGAAATGATCATGCACTGATGTATAGGGGTCGTACTCACCTGCGACCAATAGAGTTGGAACTTTTACGCCATCGGGAAGATCATCACGACCCAAGTAGCGCTGTAATCGATTGATTCCCGCTTCCGGATCCTCGTTACTAATTTCTCCCAACAAAACTTCATAGAGCGAGTCTTTAGCTTTTTGATAACCATCAATTTGTGTTCGCTTGGAGTGATTTAAAATTCCTGCATGCATGCCAGTTAAAAAGCGATCCTTCTCGGCATTGGCCAGGGCATCGATATTGCCTTTAAATAAAGTTCTAACAGCATCTCGAAGACGAGCGGCGACTCCACTTAAGACCAATTTGCCCAGCCATCTTGGATACATATAGGCGAAGAAATACGCTACAGCTGTGGAATCCCCGATGGCTAAAAGGTTAGCTCCGCGCAGTCCTCTTTCTTCAAAGAACTTGGCCAAAACATCCGCGCTATCGACGTCATTTAAAGGATGGGATGAATTACTCCCCCAGCCCGGCATTTCAACTAAAATTACAGGAGAAAATTTAGAAAGTGCAGCTACGATATTTGCTAGATCTTTTGCCGTTTGCAAATGACCCGGTAGCACGACAAGGGGCTTGAGTTTGCGTGCACCATTAGGAATAAAGTCCTGGTAAAGAACCTTAATGCCCCTATAGATAAAGACTTTTTTCTCATTTTGCATCATAGGGCAGCTTAGCAAAATTTCAAATGACCTCAACTGACAATAAACTAGGCGATTTGCCCACCTATGTTCAGGAAGTTGGATTAGAGATGCCAAAAGGTAGTGGCGGTTTGCCAGAATCTTCCCTACTATTATGTTATGAAATTTGTTTTCTTCACTGCCATGATTATCTCACTCCAGACTTTGGTCTTGGCGCAAGATCTTTCATTTGAAGAGCTTGAGAATGCTCCTAGCAATGAAATTGATGGTCTCGAGTTTATTGATCAATTGACCAATCAAAAAGAGGCCGTCGAAAAAGCGCGAGTTCGCGTTTTAAAACCACAACCACTTCCACCACCTGAAGTCAGACCCGATGCTTTTCGCGCTGTCATTCCCAAGGGCACAATTATTACCCGCCTAAGCGACGATCAAGACTTTAAGACATCAAGACGTATTCAAATCTGGGCACAGGAAATTTATCCTGGCTCGCAAGTGACCCATATTTTAGACAAGGACAACCTTGCCAGTTTTTCGGCCAGATCGATCCATGTTGTCCCCATCGAAGCCGATCTTAAGCTTACTCCTGCAGTTAACCCAAAGATAACTTACGATCGCTCAGCAGGATTAAAATACAGCGCCTTTGAAAACTCATTAAAGATTAAAACGGATCTAACTTGGGAGTTAGAGAGCATTGCTCCTAATTTTTGGAATCAAGTTTTCAATCAAAGCCTTGAATCAGCATCTGGTACGAGACTCACTCTCAAGACTTTCTACGACGACTTTAGACTTCCAGTAAAATTTGGACTTGGGGTTTCCTATCAAAATGCGGCTGCCTCCGACGTAGGGTTTGAAATCAAATGGACCGCACTTTTTATTGGCCCTCAACTCTCCTATACATTTATTAATCGTGAAGCATGGCAGTTTGATCTAGAAGCGCAAGCTGGTGCTGCCATCTTTTCCAGTGCCAGAACTGCTAGCGAACGCTACTCACCCAGCTCTTACGAATGGGGACTTGCAGGAAAGTATATTCGTAAAACTTGGCTAGGTGATTTCTTAGCGAGTCTCGAGTATCGCACAAATTATATCTCCCTCAACGAAGGCTCAAGTGAGACAGATTTATCGGATCAAAAGCAGGCTCAAACTTCTTTGGCCTTAAGCCTTGGCTACCGAATTGGGTTTGAACTATGAAATTATTTATCCTCTTTGCTTGTCTATTTTTAAGTGCGAACGCTCACACGGCTGATGGAATTGTATTAGTTCTAGAAGCTCCCTTATTGGCCGCTCCATCAATGGATGCCCAAGTTAAACAAACGGTAAGGCGCGGGGATAAGATCTATCTTCACAATCAACACTTTAATGCTTCTTCTTGGGAGTCGACGTCTGACGCTAGCCAACGCGTCAGCATTATTGATGACGTTTATAACGAAGAATTTTACCAGACTCTTTCGAAAGATGGGCTGCCAGCTTATATCCAATCTAAGTACGTCAAAGTTATCTATATGGATAACAGAGAAACTAGTGATCCGGTGTCACGCTTTAAGAACGATCCCACTGACTATCGCTTAGAGGAGCCGCTACCGGAAGGATTTCCTTTATCCGAGCGAGAGAAAAAGAAAGCATCTGCCCTTTTCACCATGGCAACTCATTCTAAGTCGAGCTACAAATTTGATCAGCCGCTCATTGATGAGAGTTTTGATACGGCCTACGGCATAGAACTAATTTATATGACCAAGGTAAGCTACGACCTATTTGATCGCTTCTACTTTGGAACTAAGTTTGGTTTTGAAAACAACGATGTTGAACTAGGTTTTCAAGGTGGTGATACCGTCAAACAATCTATGGGGCGTTATAGCGCTGCTCCGTATATATCATTCGATATTTATAAAACTGAACACTCTAGAATTTCTGCTCACGCAAGTATTGCTGTGACCTATCACCGCGCTTATATGACTTATGAAGCCGCCAATGAACAATTGGAAGAGCGTGTTTTTAGTGCCTGGGGATTCACCCCAGAACTAGGCGCCTCTTGGCAGTGGGTTGACGTTATTCCAAAAGTTGATTTGGTGTTGGGAGCTAGTCTTATCGCCCAACCAGCTGTTGAACTTGCACCAGCATCATCACCCGTTGCAAGTTTTTGGAACGAAGAGGACGACGTTCTTCGCATGAAATCTGGGCTTCGCGCCAACTTTGCATTAGGGATTCAGTCTCGCTATTAGTTGACTCTTTTCCTTTTATTAAAAGTGTCCAAAAAATCAACACGTTACAGCATCAAAATTGTCTAAAGTTTAGTCATTCTCCCCCGATAAGTCCTATAAGAAAGACAGCAGCACACTTGTCATGGAGGACAGAATGCAAAAATCAACATCACAATCTGAAGTACTTTTTCAAAAGCTTGGTCATACTTGGTATGTGTTCTCCGAAATCAATAACGAGCTAGTTTACTCTGCACTTCCAGATGGCATGAATCCTCACGAAACAAAACTTGAGCTTTACCATGTGATTGAAGAGCATATGCAAAAAGTCTCAAAGCAATACAAAGAAATTAAGTCACAGGTTGCTTAATGGGCGCCGAAAAACTTCATAATCTTTTTAAAGATAAGTCTTCCAAGGATTCAGGCGTGCATGAAAAAGCGCGCCTCGATCAACTCATCAAGAAGCTTCAAGAACAACTCAAAGATCCACAGCAAGCAAAAAAAGCGGCACTAATTATTGAACGTTTCATTCATAACAAATAGGCTTTATAAATAAATTCGTGTTAAGCTAGCTTATGAAGAAATTACTCAATAGTTTGATCTGCCTCATTGGCATTTTAGGAATCGCAGTTGTAATTATCGAAATTATTTCGAGGTTCTATTTTTCTGAACAATACAATATCTCCAATACCGCCAGGCAAAAGCCTGACGAGCTGATTCAACAATATATTACTCGCACCAGGGCCGTAATCCCTACAAATACTGAGGATGAGTACGTCGTTTTCTTTGGTGACTCATTTACCTACGGCGACACCTTGCCTCTCAGTGAGTCTTACCCAAAAGTATTCGAGCGCTGCTTGCAAAGAAAAGGTAGCAAGTTAAAAGTTATCAATGTCGCTGTACAAGGATCAAGCTTTCTTGATCACTTCCAAGTAGCTAACAGATTTTTAAATGTCGAGCTGGCCAATACCAATATTAAGAAAGTCATCCTAGGTGTCACAGACAATGATCAATATATTGAGCACTGGGGTTATCACCCCTACGATACATGCCAGGATCTATATCCATATAGTAATACAAGATTTTTGCACCACCACCTTTTTTCCGCCTATTACTTGGACTACCTCTTAAATGTGTCCAATCGCCATGTTAAAGACAAAAACGTCGAATCAAGAGCAAAGCTCTGTTTAAAACGCAATATTGATAACTTCAAAAGTTTAATCAAAGAAAAGAATCTTCCCTTGCAAATGACTTTCTTAATCGATGCTATGAAGGACTATAATAATACAGGCGTGCTTGGAGTTGAGTATGTAGAAAGATCAAAAGACTTTGCTAAAAAGTTTGACCTGGATTTTATTGTTATCAACGAAGCCTTTAAGAATCTCTCTTCCGATAGAGACGTCTATGCGATTGATAATTACCATTTTAACGCTAGCACCAATGCAATTATAGGCGAGTACCTCTGTGAGCATATCAAAATCTAATTATATCCTAGGTATTTCCGCTTTTTATCATGACAGCGCTGCCTGTTTAATTAAAGACGGTGAGATTGTAGCTGCCGCTCAAGAGGAGCGCTTTACTAGGCTCAAACACGACTCAGCCTTTCCCTCCAATGCATTATCCTATTGCTTAAGTGAAGCACAAATCTCGATTGAAGAAGTAGACATCGTTGTTTTTTACGAAAAGCCTTTTTTGAAATTCGAGCGACTACTTGAAACCTACTTAAGCTTCGCTCCCAGAGGATTTAGCTCCTTTAGAAAAGCCATACCCGTTTGGATCAAAGAGAAGTTGTTTCAAAAATCATTATTAAAGAAAGAATTGAAAAAGTATGGGGAATTTAAAGGTGAACTAAAGTTCTCCAGTCATCATTACTCTCACGCCGCCTCCGCCTTCTTCCCCTCTCCATTTGAAGAGGCTGCCATTTTGTGCATGGATGGGGTTGGAGAATGGGCGACGACATCTCTGTGGCAAGGTAAGGGGAATTCTCTTGAGTTGATTGAGGAGATACATTTTCCCCACTCGCTAGGCCTGCTTTATTCCGCATTCACCTACTATATTGGCTTCAAGGTCAATTCTGGTGAGTACAAGCTCATGGGATTAGCTCCTTATGGCGAGGATAAATACAGCCAATTGATCAAAGATAATCTCATTAAGATATTTGAAGACGGATCATTTCAACTTAATATGGAATATTTCGAGTTCGCCACCGGACTCAAAATGATCAATCCCAAATTTGAGTTACTCTTTGGCAACAAAGCCCGATTGCCTGAAAGCGAGTTAACTCAATTCCATATGGATATTGCTCGCTCGATACAAGTCGTCACCGAAGATATACTCATCTTATTGGCTAAAGATATCCGCTCCAGACTCAACGTTAAAAACTTATGCCTGGCCGGTGGTGTTGCCCTTAATTGCGTCGCTAATGGAAAAATAATTGAGAATAAAATCTTTGATCAGGTTTGGATTCAACCAGCCGCCGGAGATGCCGGTGGTGCTTTAGGCGCAGCTATTGGCTATTGGTTTCAAGGACTAGAAAGACCTCGAGTGGCAAATCCTCAAGATGATATGAAAGGCAGCTTCCTTGGTCCTAAGTATACAGACGACCATATCGTTTCTGAAATAAATAAAGTTGGACTCATCAGTCAAAAAATTGAGGGGCAACTGGAATTACAAAAAAGTATTGCAAGACTTCTTGTCGATGGAAAAATCGGTGGCTTGCTCCAAGGTAGAATGGAGTTTGGGCCACGTTCTCTGGGCGCCAGATCCATTATTGCTGATCCAAGATCAAAACAAATGCAAAGCTCTCTCAATTTAAAAATCAAGTACAGAGAAAGCTTTAGACCTTTCGCTCCTGCAGTATTAGCCGAAAAAGCGACACTTTGGTTTGAACAAGAAGAAATTAGTCCTTATATGCTAAGTGTTTCTAAAATTAAAAAAGAGCATCAAGCCAAACTTCCCGAGAATTACGAAACCCTATTTGGGATTGAAAGACTGAATATCCCAAGGTCGACGATACCGGCCGTAACCCATCTCGATCTGAGTGCTCGAATTCAGACTGTTCACAAAGAAACAAACCCCTTCTTTCACGGTTTAATCACTCAGTTTGAAGCTCTAAGCCAGGTTCCTGTACTTGTGAACACTTCGTTTAATGTGAGAGGTGAGCCCATCGTCAACTCTCCTGAAGATGCCATTCGTTGTTTTTTAAATACCGAAATGGATTTTTTAGTGTTGGAGAATTTTTTAATACTAAAAGATGGTCAGCCGGAAGATCTAAAGTTTGAAAAAATTCCTATTATCGAGCTGGATTAATCAATGACACCACAAACTAGTAAAACTTTCTTTTTGATTCTCAGTCTCTTTATACCAGTGTTATTTGGAATAATTTTACCGTGGCCGGATCTCCTACCCTTTCCTACTTGGCCTTGTTTTTTTGGCTTAGCGTTTTTATGTCTGGCCTTCTCACCGAATAAGGTCAGAGATAGTCTGTTCATGCCAATTTTTAAAATTTCACATTTTATTGGCACAATCAATCAAGTGCTCATCATGGGCATTATCTTTTTTACTCTCTTCGTACCACTAGCGTGGATACGAAGACTTTTTAAGATCGATTCAATGCGCTTGAAACAAAGTAATCAGAATTCTTTTTGGCGCAAGCCCGACGAGCCTCTAATTAACTTTGATCGTCCTTATTAGAAAATCGTATAAATAAATGGTGCTACTGCGGCATTTTGAGAAAGCACAATTAGTGCACCCAAAACAAGCATGGCTAGAATTATTGGAGCCAGCCAAAACTTCTTTCTAACCTTTAAAAAGCCCCATAAATCGACAAGAAACTCTTTCATCTCTACCTAACCTGTCTAATGTCCAACCACAGCACCGCGGTATAAACCATTCTATTATCTAAATAAATAAGTGATCTTTAATATAATTGTCGATTGCTGGGATTAAAAGCCTCATGTTATCTTTGTCAAAATTCTTATTGGAGAGCCCTATGGCCGTTTCTTTCTATAACTTTACTGACCTTCACCATAAGAGCTTTCGCGAGGACATCAAAAGCCGTCTTTCCAAGATCATTGATGATGGCTCATTCGTTGAAGGTGAATTTAACGGCAAGTTTGAAAAAGAGTTCGCGCTTAAACAAGGAGCTAAACACTGTTTGCTCGTGGCCAACGGAACTGATGCTTTAGAGATAGCTTTGGCCGCTCACGGAATTGGACCTGGCCACAAAGTTGGAGTGCCTGGCATCACTTTCTATGCAACTGCAGAGGCCGTTCTCAATGTTGGCGCTGAACCAGTTTTCATCGACGTGGATCCAATTAGTGCTTGCATGTGTCCCGAGTCGCTTAAACGAGTGATGAAAGAGCATACCATCAACGCTATTATGCCGGTTCATATCTACGGTATTCCCGCACCGATCAAAGCGCTCGAAGCTGTTTGTCAGCCAGCGGGCATTCCTATCATTGAAGACGCTGCTCAAGCCCACGGAACATTTGTCGATGGTAAACCTGTCGGCAGTACAAATAACTTTGTGACGTTTTCTTTTTATCCAACAAAAAATCTCTCAGCTTTTGGTGATGCTGGCGCAATTCTTTGCCAAGACGATGAGCTAGCAACCATTGTTAAGACCATCAGAAATCATGGTCGCGGTGATGCTAATCGCTTGGGCAGAAACTCGCGCTGTGATCATATGCAAGCAGCAGTGCTCGATCTAAAAATGAAGGACGTCGATGGCTATAATCAAAGCCGCAAAAAGATCGCTGGCTGGTACAACGAAGCGCTTAAGGATCTGGATGTTGAGATTTTACCGGCCCATTTTGTAGAGAGTTCTTCATGGCATCTCTACCCTATTAAGCTGGCCAACGTTGAACAAAGAATTGGGCTGCAGGAACATTTGAAGAATCAATCAATTGGGACCACACCATTTTACGAACGCGCCATGTCACAAGAAAAAGCTCTTGGCGACTATAAAGGTGAAGATAGCGTAGCGAAATCATTAGCGGGCAGGATGCTTTGCCTTCCAATGAACCCATTCTTGACCAAAGAAAACGTGAAAGAAGTAGCTAAAGAGATAGCAAACTTTCTTAGCTAATTGCGCTATATGACGTTCTTTGATAAGAATTCCAGCAATGGACCATACATTTCAAGAACACTTTAAATACACTCATCGTAATCCCTATCACGACAAGCTGACAGAGTTTGGCGACTTTCTTCTACGCGACGAAGACAGTGAGCAAAACTGTGGCAAATGGAATGAAAAAGTTTTCGGTAGAGAAGGCACCCTTTGCACCGAAATCGGAAGCGGCTACGGCCATTTCATGATGGATTATTGTGAGAAGAACCCGAGTGTAAATTTTGTCGGCATGGACTTTCGTTTCAAACGAACTTTCTATCTGGCTAAAAAACTTGCGGCCCATCCAACCAAAAATTTCCGCTACCTTCGCGCCCGTGGCGAAAGACTCAAATTCATTTTCGGCGAGAGCGAAGTCGACCATATGTTCTACTTCTTTCCTGACCCATGGCCTAAAAAGCGTCACCATAAAAAACGTCTATTCCAACAACCGTTCATTGAAGCCGCTCACCATGTGATGAAGCCCGGTGCAACACTTTGGATTAAAACTGATCACGATGGTTATGCTGAGTGGATGCAAGAGTTCATGAATAAACCTGAAGCTCAGGCCTTGTTCGAATGTAAAATGCACACTGCTAATCTTCATGAAGAACACCCCGATCATTTCCTGGCTTCCTTTCAGACGAAGTTTGAGAAAATTTTTGTCGGCCAAGGCATTAAGATCAAGGCTTTTGAACTCGTCTCAAAGAAGTAGCCGAATATGGCGAGCTTAGAAGATCTCAAACAACGCATTAAAGATATGCCGATTTCCAGCGTGATCGGCATGTATATTCCAGTGTCTAGAAAAGGCACTAAGCATATGGCTGTTTGTCCTTTTCACGATGACAACGATCCATCAATGCATGTGGATGACAATCGCGGATCTTTCATGTGCTTCGTCGATAACACTGGTGGCGACGCCATCACCTTCGTACAAAAATATAAAAACTTAGAATTTTTAGAAGCGCTTAAAGATATCGCCGATAAACTCAGCCTTAACTTTGACGACTTTATTCAAAAGAAAAACAAAGATCCAAAGCTAGAGCTCGCTCAAAAAATATTAGCTAAATCATCCCTGCTCTATCGAAAAATCGCCACCGATAAAACTCCAAAAGAGTTTGCTGAATTCATTCAAAATAGAAAGCTTTCCGTCGAGACGGCCAAAACTTTTCAACTTGGCTACGCTCCTGGAACCAACCTAATCACTGGTTACTTGAGCTCGATTAAAGACGAAAATGAGAGAGAGAAAACACTCAAGCTTGCCCAGGAAATCCATCTAATCCGCGAGAGTACGCGCGACAATCAGGGACACTTTGACACTTTCCGTGACCGAGTCATGTTCCCTATCTGGGATCAATACGGCCATGTTGCCGGCTTTGGTGGACGCCAAGTTTTCGACTATCAGAAGGGTAAGTACATAAACTCACAGGAATCCTTCGTCTTTAGGAAAAAGCAAATCCTCTACGGTATGCATCTTGCAAAAACTAGCATCAGACAGCGCGATGCTGTCATCCTTTGCGAGGGCTACATGGATTGCATAGCACTTCACCATCATGGTTTCACCAACGCCGTTGCGGTGATGGGTGTTGCTATGAGTGAAGGCTCATTAAAAATGTTGAAGTCATTAACGACTAATTTTTATCTGGCCCTCGATGGTGATGATGCCGGAATGAAGGCCATGGAGCGACTCAACACTTTGGCGCTTGAAAATGGAATTGTGCCAAAATTGATCGACCTGAATCCGGTAAAAGACCCGGACGATTTCCTAACCCAGCACGGAAAGCTTGCCCTGCAGGAGCGAATTGACGATGCGCGTGCTTTTATCGACGTTTTAATTGAGTCGCGCCTGCCGGAGAAAATTCCCGAGGTGACCGATCGAAAGCTTGAACTATTGCAGCAATTCTTTGCTGTGGTGGCGCCGCTGGGAATGGATATGGCGGCTACAGAGCGCCTGACCAATCTGGCCAAGCGAATTGGCTTAAGCTCGGATTCAAGCCAAGTGGTTAAAACTTATGAGGATTATCTAACCTCAAGAGGCAAGCAACGTGTAGCTCCAGCTCCTGAGCCAGTACATGAAACACCAGTCGCCACTGAAAGTGCACCGGTCGTTATCAAACCCCGTGCCAAACTTGCTCGAGTAGAACAATTTCTCCTGCAAGAATTGATCCTATGTCCGGAGCTATTATCGCGCCCGGAAGTAAGCGAACTCCTTGATTTTGTACGCTCTGATGAGGTACAAACGTATGTTTCGAGGCTTCGTGACCTAGTCTATGAAGTCGATGAAAGTGAGTTTGCTCGCGTAGTGCTCGAGATGACGAGTTCGGAAGAATTCAGTCTTGAACTAAAAGAAATTGCAGGTGCTGCAATCTTTAAGTATCGACCGCACTCCCCCGATGGGAAGATCCTTGAAAAAATGTTCAAAGATCTGCGAATCAAAGCTCAAGAAGAAGATTTGAAAGAAAAGCGTGAAGAAGTTAAGCGCTTGCAACGACAGGCCGTTACGCACGAAGATAGCGAACGCCTCTTGCATGAACTAGCAGCACTCGATCGTCGCTTACAGGCTTTAAAAAAACGTTCCTAACCTCCACTTAAAAGGGAGACACCATGTCAGTTGTCGGCGTATTCATCAACTCTAAAGAATTTTCTAAGTTGTTGGTGAAAGGTAAAGATCAAAACTATCTCACACCAGAAGAGATTAACGACGCTATTCCTGCAAGCATTGTTGAAGCTGCTGCCGTTGATGAAATCATGGCAACTATCTACGAAGCTAAGATTGAAATTCATGCAGAAGAACAAGACGAAGAAGAAGAAGGCATCCGCCTCGATGGTACAGAAATCATCGAAGAGACTTTGTCTCGTGAAGAAAAAGCTGAGCTTCGCTCCGCCTCTACAGATCCAGTTAAGCTTTATCTTAAGCGTATGGGTTCCGTTGCTCTACTAACTCGTGAAGGCGAAGTTGTTATTGCAAAGGAAATTGAAGAAGGCGAAAGAGAGATCATTCTTTCTTCACTAGCTTCATCACACGCACTTGAAGAGATCGTTAAACTTAAAGAAAGAGTTGAAACTCAAGAAAACCAAAACGAATTCATTAAAGAATTGGTTCGTGGTCTTGATGATGAAAGCTCGGTTGGCGATATCAAAAAATACAAAGAACGTATCTATAACGTTGTTGCTCGTATCGAAGAAATTCTATCTGACATTAAAGAGGAAGACGGAACGCTTAAGAAGTTTACAAAGCAACAGCAAAAAGAAATGGAAGTTATCGGACAGGAAATGGCCGACCTTACTTTCAACCGCAAGATCATTAACTCATTCGTTGAACCAGTAAAAAAATACTACCTTCAGTTCAGAGAGCTGTTTGAACAACAAGATCGTATTTTCAAATTCCTCGAAGTTAAAGATTCTGAAGAATATAAAGTTCTCTATGACAAAATCATGGAAGACGACAATTTCAAGCGTCAGTTTGCTAAAGATCTTTTCACGACAGATGCTAAGATTGAGCAATTGATCCGTAACCAAGAAGACATTCTTAGAAAGCTTCGCCGCCTATCTCTAGATGCCGGTATGGAGTTTGAAGATATTGAGAAGGTTTTCAATATTATTCAAAATGGTGAAGAGAAGGCCGACCACGCTAAATCACGTTTGGTTGAAGCCAACCTTCGTCTCGTAGTTTCGATTGCTAAGAAATACACAAACCGTGGCCTTCAGTTCTTGGATCTAATCCAAGAAGGAAATATCGGTTTGATGAAAGCTGTTGATAAATTCGAATATCGTCGTGGTTATAAGTTCTCAACTTATGCTACTTGGTGGATTCGTCAGGCCATTACACGTGCCATTGCCGACCAAGCTAGAACGATTCGTATTCCAGTTCACATGATTGAAACAATCAACAAAATGGTCCGTACTCAACGTCAATTGATTCAGGAACTTGGTCGTGAGCCAACTCCAGAAGAGATTGCTGATCGTATGGAACTTCCAGTTGAGAAAGTTAAGAAAGTACAAAAAATCTCTAAAGAGCCTATCTCTCTTGAAACACCAATTGGTGAAGAAGAAGACAGCTCTCTTGGAGACTTCATTGAAGATAAGAAGATCATCTCGCCACAAGACGCTGTGATGTCTGTAACTCTTTCTGAGCAAACTCGTGCAGTTCTTTCAACTCTTACTCCAAGAGAAGAGAAAGTTCTTCGTATGCGCTTTGGTATCGGTGAGAAATCAGATCACACTCTTGAAGAAGTTGGACAAGACTTCTTTGTTACACGTGAACGTATTCGTCAGATCGAAGCCAAAGCCCTTCGTAAACTGCGCCACCCTTCACGTGCTAAAATGCTAAAAAGTTATATTGATAACTGATTTAATTTGAGCCACTGGCTCAAATTAAATCAGCCTTGGCGATGGGCGTGACGCGATAGCGTCGACCAGCGCTAAGGAGTCAGCCTTTAAGAATGCCCTGCACCCGCGGGGCTTTTTTATTTAGCCCCCAATTCGGCATTGCCCAACTTGTTCATTACTCCCCACCGTTTTTGCCATTCCTCTTTATTATAAAGTGTCTAACTTCTTAATTCAGAGGCTATTTATGGGAACCGTGATTGCTAGTTTCATTTTCTTTCTAATTATCTTCGTCATTATTGGCGTCTCTTCAAGCATGAAGAGCAAGAAGAATAATACCGACTATCTCATGGCGGGGAATTCAATCTCTCCTTGGCTTGCGGCCCTATCCGCCGTCGCTACCAATAACTCTGGTTATATGTTTATTGGTCTGATCGGCTTTACTTACACCAGCGGTCTGCAAAGTATTTGGCTGATGGTTGGCTGGATTCTTGGCGATCTTGCCATGGCTAAATACGTACATAAAAAGCTTAGAGGAAAATCGGGCTCGCTTAATATCCTAAGCTTTGGTGGGGTTTTAGCTAGATGGAATGGCACTGAATACAATAGTCTTCGAAAAATTGTCGGTGTCATTACCGTACTTTTCTTAGGTATCTACGCTGCCGCTCAGTTTAAGGCTGGTTCCAAAGCTCTCTATGTTTTATTTGGCTGGGACTATAGCGTGGGTGCCATTATCGGCGCGATTATCGTTTTTGCCTATTGCCTCTCAGGCGGTATCAGAGCTTCGATCTGGACAGATGCTGCTCAATCCTTTGTCATGATCTTTGCTATGATTTTGCTCTTCATTGTTGGCGTCAATAGAGTTGGTGGTCTAAGTGAAGCCTACTCACAGCTTGATGCCGTCTCCCCCACGTTTTTAAATCTCATGCCTACAGGTCTAGCGATCGATAACGGCTTCGGAATATTTTTATTTATACTCGGATGGTTTTTTGCTGGCTTTGGCGTGATTGGACAACCACATATTATGGTTCGTTTCATGAGTATTGATCACAAAGAGAATATGAAAAAGACCCAAGCCTATTATTATAGCTTTTATATTATCTTCACCATTCTAACTTATGGAGTTGGGCTCCTAAGTCGAATTATTCTCCCAGCAACTGCTAATTTTGATGCCGAACTCGCACTTCCAACACTAAGTCAGATGTTGCTACCTGATATACTGATCGGTGTTGTTCTATCAGGCTTGTTCGCTGCCACTATGTCGACAGCTGATTCACAGGTCTTAAGTTGTAGCGCAGCCATTACCAGAGACATTCTTCCAAAGAACGACAATGTTTACTTCACAAAAATTGCGACGGCGATCGTAACGATTATCGCTCTTACAGTTGCACTATGTGGTGGTAAAAATGTTTTTGAATTAGTCGTTCTTTCTTGGTCGGTGCTAGCTGCTTCGTTTGGTCCACTACTGTTTATTTATACGATGAATAAAAAAGTATCAGAAGTGCTAGCTATCATCATGGTTCTTGGAGGTTTAGCCACCGTGTTTATTTGGCGTGCAATGGGCCTTTCTGGCAGTTTCTATGAAGTTGGCCCAGGCATAATTGTTGGACTAGTTCTCTTTGCTATCCTGGCTAGAACACGTCTAAATAAAATAATCTAGAAAAATAGAAAAGTAGGAAAAGAGAGACATTCCTGTTAAAATAGATGCTTTGATTTCGACGCTAGGGGCCATAATTGATCGAAGCATCGTGGAATATTCCAACTGAAATAGAGAAAGAGGCCATGCGCCATTTTCAACCGATGATCTTTGCGGACGCGGTTAAACTTCTCAAGCTCTCACGCACAACTATCTCATTTAGCCGAGGCGACACTGAAACATATTTCATCGTCTCGGGTATCGTAAGAAGTGATCGCACCCATGAATCTAAAGCCGTTTATAAAAAACGTCTTGAAGGTAGTGAGGAAGGACCACTTTCAACCAATTGTGATTGTCATACTTGGAGTGCTCAAAACCATTGCCCCCACGCGGCCAGCCTTTATGTTGCTTACTTAATGCAATTGCATTTTGAAGGGGCCAGCGATGGCAGAAACCTAGATAGCAATCCTCCAATTGCTCTACATACAACCATGGCCGTAGCTCCTATGGAGTACGGGACAATTCTAGTGGGTGCCCACCAACTTCAAGGTGCTCCCCCATCGGCCACATGGTCAGCGCTTCAATATCTTTTGCACGACAAAAAGATCATTAACTTCCCGTTGCCACAAAATTTTGAGGGACGACTGGTTATCGATTACAAAAGCGATGAGATTGATGGCCTATCTAAGATCGAGTATGCCTTGGAGGCACCGGATGGATCGGTCTCACGTGAGATTAGTTTATTCGAACATATTTACCTTTTTGATTGGCGCAGTGGACGAGCTTTCCATATCCCCAATAATCTTAAAGCATTAATTCAAGAAATTAGACGTTCAGGAAAACATCCCACAGCTGATAATCTTCTACGCATGCTAAGCAAGCATACCGATGTTTCAAACGCAGTAGTTCACCTTGATGGTAAATCAATCGACAATATTCCTACGGAAGAAATCTTTGTTCGCTTAAGCTTTCACCCAGGTGATAAGAGAAATCTGATTGCGCTTGAACTTGAGTTTTTCAACCAAGAAGAAATTATCTCTCCAGCGCCAGAGTTTATGCGCGTGCTGACCTTTGGCTCAGGACTTCTCTCCAGCTTTAGAAAGAAAAAAGATGGCTATGAATTCACTAAGGGTGTGGCCGACTATCTGGCCGATCAAGATGAAAGTTATAAAAAGGCCTTAATTGGCATCAGTACTAAAGATGCCATTCAGGCGGTGATTGATCGTGTGAAAGAAAACGAATTCACCATGCACTATGATGGAACTAGAAAAATTCTGCAAAAATTCTCCAATGCACTTTTAAAAGACGTATTCGTCACACTCACCCGTGAATTCGGTGAAATCCTCTACCGTTTTGCTACTTACGATGTTGAAACTAAAGTTGTGCGCTATGAAATAGCTGCCAGTAACTTGTTCCAAGGTCTTGCCGCTGTTCAAAGAAAGCTAACTCCATTTGGTGTTCAACTTTTCTATGACCGTGAAAAAGT
>TARA_R110000868_G_scaffold17137_3_pt1 | contig 16574 bp, 13 predicted proteins | sample TARA_R110000868 | Tara Oceans TARA_R110000868 (sample SAMEA4397489) | marine metagenome | biome: Polar Biome; feature: [SRF] surface water layer (ENVO:00010504); material: water (ENVO:00002006), including particulate matter (ENVO:01000060) such as... | depth 5 m | reverse complement strand
TCTAAATCCTATTCCCTGCATTCTTCCTGCTAAAATCCATTTTGCAGCACTAAATAAAGCTCCTCCAAGTACAATTACAATCCCAGCAACTAATTTACCCCATCCATTCAAACTATTGTTTAGCCACATTAAAGCATCTGTAACCGCCTGTAAAACTGGTTGGAAAATAGAAAATGCAGCAAATACTGAAGCTTTTAAGTTATCTAATGTCTCTTGAAAAGCCATATTTGCTTCAGCCTGCTCTGCAAGAGAGCCTTTCTTTTCTTTTTCGACTTTCATTGCTTCATCGATGGTTTTTTGACTTATTGCTGACAAATCAGTAATACCTTCCATTGAGCCTGTCATTGTTAACTTGCCATCTTTTCCAATTTTAGACATACTCATAAAGAAAGCTTTCTGCTCATCATCCATTCCATCCAAACTGCCTCCAAGACCACCAAGTAAATCTGCTTTTTTAACATCCTCAGCATTTTGAGCAATCATAGTTGTTAAGCTGTCCATAGATTGGCCTGTTGCGGTTGCAACCATTTCTAATCTATCTGTATCTACTGGGTCGAATTGGTATATCTCATTTCCTTCCTTATCTTTAACCCATGCACCTATATCTTTACCCATGCCACCCAATATTTTTTGCATCTCTGCTGGGCCCTTTCTTGCTGCAGACAATAAGTCCATTGGGTTTATTGATGCAAATGAACCTCCTGCCAACTGTAAGTCAGCAGCCATTTCCATAGCTCCTTCAATATTTCTTGCTCTTTTTCCTGTCTCAAAAATTTCATCAACTGACATACCTAATCTCTTAGATTCTAAAACCATTTTTCTTAAGGATTGTTCTCCACCTACAAATCCCATAGTTCTCATTTTAGATAAATTGTTAGCCATATCTTGCATGACTGCCTTACCATTAACGCCATATGCTACTGCCATTTGCATAGTTTCTTCTCCGAATTTTGCCAAATCTTCAGAAGATTTTCCAAATTTCATAAATTCTTTTGCAATTTTAGCAATATCAGCACTAGCAAGACCTGTAGCTTTTTGCATTGCTGCCAAATTCATTGTGGCCTCTTCTAATACTGCAAAGTTAGTTGTACGCAACTCTGAACTCAACTCTCCCATAAACTGAGCTGATTCTGCTACACTCATACCAAACTTTTGAGTTTCGCTAGTTAACATAGCCATTTGCGTGGTGTTATCACTAAAGTTTATGCCAGTTTCCTGTTGAGATTTTTTTATCGCCGTATCGAAATCTACTATAGACTTTAATATACCCTTCTTCATTTCGGCACCTGCGGCAGCAAGACCACTTCCCATAGAGAAAACTTTATCGTTGACATTTTCCATTTTGTCATTAAGAATGTCTACTTCGACGGTAAGACTTGTCATATTTTCCATAGACCCGTTAAAATTGCCCTTTAACTCTTCACTTGCCTCATCAGAGTCTTGTATTGACTTAAGGAATTTATCTGCATCAGGGCCCATACCTTTGATGATTGCATCTATATCTCCTATAAACTTACCAGATTCATCAAAAGCTCCTTTTAGCGCTTCGGCACTTTCTTTTTGTAGGTTTAATTTTAAAGCCATTTCCTCAGCATCCATTAAACCTAAATTCATGCTTTCGGCAATATCCGAAAAATGTCCACTCAAAATCTCACCTTCCGCATTAGCTTTTACCATCACACCTGCCATTTGAGAGTTAAGCTCATCCATTTTGGCGCCAATTTCCCCCTGAGTTAAGCCTCTAAAAAAATCTCCTCCATCAATACCTAAAAACTTAGTACTAATTGCGCCAACATTTTTCTCCATTTTAGCCATGTTTTTTTGAGCCTTTTCAAGGGCAGCATTATAAGCTACAGCCCTTTTGAGGTCTTTTGCGCTTAAGCCTTTTAAATCCATTGCCATAATTAGATAATATTATTAACTATAAATAAATACTATCTAATAAATTTATTCAAAAAAAAAATAAAGTAAACAAAAAAAGGCCGAACATATTGCTCAGCCTTTTTTTGTTTGTTAGTTTAAATTTAATTTTTTCCTCCAAATAATTCGCCCATATATTTTTCTTTATCAGAATTAGTCTTCCAAGACATTGAAGAGTTAACATAACCTTTAAAATCTTCTATTTCATTAAAATCACGTTTTCCTGTTGGATTGTAACTTTTGTTTGTGCTACCTATTACAACATTTGGTTCAGGGATTTTTAAACCGAAACCTGAAGGGGTGAACATTTGCTCTCCATTCATGTAGGATGTACCTTTAATTAATTGTATTAAAAAAAACAAACCAACACAAAGCATCAAAAAAGTTAAATACCCACCGCTGATACCTAATAATTCAATATATCCTTCTATAGTTTGTATGTATATCATACCTAAAATACTATAAGCGGCCATAAATAATCCTGAAAATAACATAAAAGCATCTCTATTTCCCTTGTACTTATAATAAGTATCTCCTGTAATAGCGAATCTAACTATAAACCTAAATACGTTCACTATAATATTAGTCGAAGGGTTTAATTTATTATCATCAACTTTTGGCTCATCTTTAAATAAAGCAGTTTTTCCGAATTGTCTTTCAAAAGCCTCTTGTCTAGTTTCATATTTTTTGTTCATAGTATTAATTTTAGATGATTATTACATATAGAACGAGTATATTAGTAAAATATTACAAATATTATTGACTTGCTAAAACTTCTCTTAGTATCTTAGATAAAGATAAGCTATTTGATTCACTCTTCAATTTGGTTTTAGCTACTCTTTCAGTTTTTGAAACACTGGCATTACCTTTTGCTTTTACTTTAGCCTTGGCTCCCCCAACTTCAGAATCCTCTATCTGTTTTTTTATTAGTTTTTTGTAATAATCACCAATTTTATCAGATTGAAAATTGTCAATAACATCTTCTCTAAATCTTCCAAAATACTTTAAAGTTTGGTCTCTTTTTGCGTCTGGGTCCTTGAAGGATTCTCCTTTTTTCTTTGGAAATAGAAATGCCAATTCAGGATTAGTGCCAAAACCATCTATTCTACCATCATCAACTAAACTTTTAAAATACTTTAAATACTTAAAATATTTTCCAGAATTAATATCATTTTTATATCTATTAATTGAAGATATCAAATCATCATCACTTGCATCTATATCCAAAACATAATAACCCCTTCCTCCTGGAGTCCACCCAGCCACTGTTGATTTAATGTCAAATTTATTATCTGTGCTTGATTTTTCCTTTTCAGTAGATTCGCCAGACTTTTCAGTAGATTCGCCAGACTTTTCAGTAGATTCGCCAGACCCTTCGCCATCCTCATACTCTTTGTTTTTAATTTCTATAGATTGAATTCCTTTACTAATATCTATAACGCCAGGTATTGAAAATTTACTACCTACAGTCATATAAGTATTTTTAAAATCTCCTTCGCTTTTGTTGTAATTCTCCCAAGAAACTTCACTGTCATTAATTTTCATGTTTAAAGATTTATAATCCACACCTTTATTCATATTAATTAAATGTTCCTTATCAGCATTATCAATTATTTTTATTATCTTATTACTTGGAACTTGCACTAAAGATAAACTTTTATGATTTGTATTATCCTTTGCCAACCTTAATCCAAACGCAAAACCTGACGCAACAGACATCCCTCCAGACTTAAAGTCCCAAGGTTTTATTTTAAACCCTTCTGACTTTGCTATATAATATCCATCTATTATTTGGCCTCCATTTATCTCTCCATTTTTTAGAACTCCCATAAAAGCTCCGCCATTCCAATTTCCAGTAAAAAGAATAGCCTTTCCTCTAATTGTACCTCTTCCTTTGATTGAATTGCTTGACAAGGATAATGACTTACATTCATAATCTCCTTTAAATAACCATTCTAATTGTGGATTTCTTTTAAAAGCCTTTTCTGGATTTGCTACGTATACAATACTTCCTTTTTTTTGTTTTTCTTTATCTATTTCAAAATGAAAAAATGCCTGTAAAAGTTTATCTATTTCTAATACTTTATTTTTTCCTATTTGATAATATTCTGCACTTCCCGCTGTAGCTGCTTTAAGCGCATCACTTCCTGATGTTGCCAAATAAGAATCAAATCCCTTTTCTTTTGACGTTTTACTTCCAGTTATTTTTCTTTCTTGTTCATTATCTGAATCAGTTCTACCTATGCCTTGTCCTAAGCCTTTAATTGCTTGTCCAATTTTACTAAAAACACCCTCCTCAATAGAGTCAAGGTCACTTATTATATTTTCTATTTTTTTATCGTATTCATTCATCATTTTACGATTTTTTTATAATGTACCAATTTTTTACCTTTTCATTTCCTAAAGAATTGGGAGAGTTTATTTTTAATAACTTTTCTACATCAATTAAAAATGAATTAAACAATTTTTTATCCGAAGCTATTATGCCACCTACTTCTAATTGTTGTTTTAATTTTTTAGATAATTTTTTAATTTTATCATTTAAATCTGTTAAACTTTTATTAAAATCCTCCAAATTAGAAGCTCTACTATTAGATTTAATGACCTTCATTACTTCTCTAAACTTTAAATCGATTTCTTTATCTGTTAAATTAGAACCTATAAGAAAATGATTTTCTATAGTGTTTTTCTTTTCTAGTTTACCATCTTCTTTTTCAGGGCCTTTCAAAGCAGCCTTATCTGGGTCTCTCTCCAAATCTAGAGACTTAAAATATCCACCAGGAGGTGCTTCCATCAAATAAAAAGTCTCTCTAATCAACTTTCTTAACTCATTAACGCTTTTCATAATATAAAAATTACAACTATTATAAGAATAAATAGTTGTAATTTTTATTCAATGAGCAAAATATTCATCCACGCCAATATTTTTCAATCGATTAGCTTCTATTTTATTTAAAATTCTATAATGACGTGGAAATTCATGGGCACACATCCTAACAAAAAACATATCAGAATTTACTGCTGGCTCTATTATGTAAGGAAATAAAATAGTGTTATCTTCAAAATCATGCGCGAAATTTATTGACATTCTCTTTTCTATTAGCACATTTCTCCAAGCTAATGGATTTCCAAAAGTAGAAAGTTTATCTAGCTTTATAGCAATAGTATTTACAGTTAAAGATTTTGAATATAGATGATTTTTTCTATCTAAGTAATGCGCAAGAAAGGCGGGCGTGTTCACAAAGTGCCCAAAACTATTGTCGCACACTAAAACGTTTGCATACCAAGGAAGAATTTTAAAAATAAAGTTCTCAAAACTTTCTAAATCTGATAAATTTCCTCTTACAACATGTTGGTCAAAAACATAATCTAATGAATTTTTAATAAAAATTTTTGGATTATTAAAAGAGTATTTTTCGCTTGAAGAAATATTAAGTCTATTATAATAATATTCTCTAGACTTTGCCATCAGATACAAGACTTAAAAATCTCTCTTCTGTATCTTCAACAATGCGATTAACCTCTTTATTAATAGCTTCATTTTGGTGCTTAACAAACAAGTCTGCCAAAGCATTAAATTCGCTTTTATCTAATTTAAAACTTGAATATTCAACAAATTCACCAAAAATAACATTTATTTTATATTCATAACTCTTTTCTTTTCCTGCACTTCCTGTTTGAGTTGCTGAAATTGTAGACATTATATTTTCATCTACATTTAACAAATAATATGGGCTATCGTCAGAACCAGCTGTAGAAAAACTGTTTTTATCTGCATTTTCCTTACACACTCTATTCCAAAGTGAAATTAAAGCTTCTTTTTTTAATTTATTTTTATTCATAATTAATGATTTAGTAACTAATATATTGTTTTTTTATAACAAAAGCAAGCTATTATCTTTTTGCTTGACTTTTCGCCTTATTTTCTGCAGCTTTTTCTGCTTTATTTTTTTTGTCAACTTCTTCACCTATCCTTTCCATTACCCATCGTCTCTCATAAACTGGCATGCTGTATAGCTCATCTCTTGTATGCCCTCCCTTTCCGTAATATGAAATTAAAAATATTTCATCCATCATATTCTTTCTATATTCTTCTCCTAAATGAAGAAAACCTTGTCCCATAGGTAATATATTATTAGAAGTTTCTTGACAAAAACTACATGAACTCTTAATAACACTGTCTATTCCTGGCTCTGTTGAATTCATATAATTTCTTAAAATAGCCGAATCAGAAATGGGCATTCTTTTAATTATGTTTTTTATAAATTTTTTATCTTCTATATCATTAATGCTAGTTATTTGAACTTGATATCTCGCCTCTATAGATGATTCTATTTCAACTCCTTTTATTGTTTTTTGGATTTTTTTTGTAATTTTATTTATATTAATCTCATCCCCTACAGTTCTTGGTCTAAATTTTATATTAACACTTTCCTTATCTCCTTCTTGTGTTAATTTTATTTTCATTTTTGGAAGAGTGTATGAAAATTGTCCATTTTCATCTGGAATGTCTTTGATTTCTTTCATTTCTAAATTAGAAAGTAAAATACTGCATTCTGAATCTTTTTTACAACTAGAACATGTGTAATTAAAGGTTACTTTATCACCATAAGAAGTAGACCTTAGATAAAGAAAAAAAGCATCTCTATCACCAATTAACATATCTTTTGAATCACCTTCCCAATCAAGTATGCAAGAGCTTAAAACTAAATCTGTTGCCTTTCCGCTATCTACCAAACTAGGTGAAGTTAATACATTTTCTTCTTTTGCAGTCAAGTATTTTACTAAAAAAGATTCTTTTTTACTCTTATAAAAAAGCCCCTTTGAAGGGATAAAAATCTCATCAAAGGGCACATTTGTATTTTGAATAATGTTATTATTATTCATAAACTATATCTTAAACGTTTGCGTTAGGCCAAAATAACTTTGCTGTAATTGGTATCTCTTGATTGTAGTTATTTCCACAGTCAGAACATACAAAATCACTATTCATATCAACTCCAGGCTCAACTTCTTTAATGTATTCTCTAAAAAATAAACTATCTGCTATTGGCATTACATTAATAAACTTTTTAATATAAGTCTTATCTCTATTTCCATTTACATCCATTATATGCAATAAATATCTTTCGGTAAGAACGGTGTTTACTTTAACGTTGTTTCCAACATTTTTCTTACCAGTTTGAGCAACTTTTTGCAACCTTGCCTCATCAGTACCTCTTAATAGTCTAAATTTAATATTAGCTTTGCATCTAGGTAATTGAACTGAAAATAAACCTTCTGAATCTGGCGTATCTGCTACATCCTTCATTTTTAATGAAGATAATAAAACTTCACCAATATTATCAGCACCACAACTATTACATTTAGTTTTTGTTTCATATTCATCTCCGTATCCCGTACTTCTAAGAGATAATAAAATCATATTTCTATCTCCAGTTAATAAATCTTGTGCTGAAATGTCTCTATCTATTATTGAATTTTCAAGTAAAACATCTAATACTTTTCCGCTTTTAATTAAATCTTGACTTGTTAATATATTTTCATCTTCTGCTGTAAGATATTTTATTTCTACAGTTGATTTTCCATTAGGATAAAACATCCCCTTTGAAGGTAGGTCCACAAAATCAGTTGGCACTTCAAATTCAGTATCTATAAATTGAGCTGGCACTTCTTGGTGACTACTATTGGAACTCTGTGCTTTAGTGTGAACTTTAGGTTCTATATTACCTTTAGAATTAGAGTTTTCTTCTTTTTTTGTTACATTAATTTCTTCTGACATGTTTACTTTTTTTTTTTAATTTTTATCTTTAACTATAAATAGTGTCTTTGAATTTTTTTAGATTTTTATAAAATAAACCTAAAATTAAAAAAGTAAAGCATTATTTATATAATGTTATGAATAAGTATGATAAAGAAAAAAAAGTAAAATCTATCTTAAAAAGCACTAAAAAAAGACTTCTTAAGCCAAAGAATAAAATTAAAACAATAAAATATCTACAAGCTCAAGCTTACAGAATGGATAAAAATAAAACTTGGCCAGAAATAGAGTTTGAATCGATACTAAAGGAGATGAATATCAAATACGAATCTCAGAAAATATTAAAGGGAAAAATATATGATTACTATATCCCAGACTATAATATGTTATGTGAAGTTGATGGAAACTACTGGCATGGTGACCCTGAAAAATATGAAGTATTAAGCGAAATGCAAAAAAAGACTTCTCAAAATGATAGATATAAAAATATAATAGCCAAGGGAATGGGTTACAATATCTTTAGAGTATGGGAGTCTGAACTGAAGGAAAGTAGAGAAGATGTTAAAGAAAGAATTGAAAATGAAATATTAATCAAGAAATTCTAATTCTGTTTCTATTTCTTCGTGATGCTCTTTTATAAATCTAGTTAATGATGTTTGTCTAATGTTTGGATTAATATTTTTAACAGACCTTTCAAAAGCATCTCTCTCTCCAACAAAGATAGCCATACGCCTAGCTCTAGTTAGAGCTGTATATATTAAATTTCTATATAGCATTATATAATGTTGATTAAGTATTGGTATTATAACTACATCAAATTCAGAACCTTGAGATTTGTGACAAGTTATACTGTATGCTAAATCTAATTCAATTATATTTTGTCTTTCATAAGGAATTAGCTTATGAGACTTTTTGTTTCCAAATCTAATAATTAAACTAGAGTTTTTTGAGTTTACTTTTGTTATATAGCCTATGTCGCCATTGAAAACATTTAAATCATAATTATTAGAAGTCTGCATAACTCTGTCTCCTTCCCTAAAAATCTTTTCTCCTATTAGAATCTCTTTCTTATCATCTGTCTTAAAGTTAATCTCTTCTTGTATTCTTCTATTTATTTCCTTAGTTCCTATTGAACCTTTATTCATAGGAGTTAATATTTGTATTTCACTATCTGTACCTAAATATTTAGATACAGTTTCAGAATATAGCTTAATAATCATATCTATTGCATTTATTCCATATTTTAATGTTGAAAATTTAACATCATTTTTATCTAAATCCATAGAAGAATCTATAAAAATACAATCACTTCCATCACTCCATACTTCTGGGTGCTGTATAGGTGATTCTATATTTGGTACACGACCCTTATTCATTGTATGTGCATATTTGATTATTTTAGATTTTTCCGCTTGTCTAAACACTTTTTCTAAAGCATATACATCTATGCATTTACTCCCTATTAAGTCAGAAAGGAAATTTCCAGCACCAACTGATGGTAGCTGGTCTTTATCTCCAACTAATAAAATTTGAGTGTTAGGGGATATTGCCTTAAAAAATGAAGCAGCTAATCTAATGTCAATCATGGAGCATTCATCTAATATAACAAAATCACATTCAAGTAAGTCTTTTTCAGATTTTCTAAAATTACTTATAGACGCATCCCACTTTAGCAGCCTGTGAATCGTCTTTGAGTTAAAGCCTATTATTTCAGTCATTCTTTGTGCTGCCCTTCCTGTTGGGGCTGCCAACAAAACGTCTTTACCTAATGATATTAACATATCATAAACAAATTTTACAGTCGTAGTCTTTCCAACTCCTGGCCCACCAGTTAATATGGATAGGCCACTAGATAAAACTCCAATAACAGAATCAAACTGTTCATCGCTTAATTTTATATCTGATTCTGAAACCATTTTGTTCAACTTAATTTTTAATGGCAACATATCGCTAGCATATTTCTTTTTTGCTAGTCTGACAACTTTTTCTGAGACATATTTTTCATCAAAATATAAATCTCTTGAATAATACCTTCTTTCATCCCTACCGTTATCTTTTGAAAAATTTATACAAACTATTTCCTCTTCAATCTCTTTTTTTGTTAAAATTTCTACAATTTTATCAGAAACATCTAATCCTATAAGTTTTTTTACCCTTCCTTTTATTTGTCTTTCTGTTAAATAACAGTGTCCGTCAGAATTATTGTTAGATAATATGTGATGTATTGCTGCTGTAATTCTTTCTTCTCCATATTCATCAAACCCTAAGCTCATGGCTAATTTGTCTGACATTGAAAATCCTACGCCGCTTATATCAGAAGATAATTTATATGGATTCTTTTTTATTATAGGAATAGAGTTTATTCCATATTCTTTATATATTTTAACTGAAAAAACCGTACTTATCATATGCTCTTGTAGGAATAGCATAATGTTATTCATCTCTTGATTCTCTCTCCAGCTATCTTTTAGTACATTTAACTTCTTTCTATTTATACCCTTAACCTCCTCTAATCTATTGATGTTATTTCTAAAAACGTCTAAAGCATCATCTCCAAAATAATTAACTATCTTCTTTGCTGTAACATGACCTATTCCAGGAAAGAATCCAGAGCTTAAATATCTAATAACAGCATCTTTAGTTGCTGGAGGTAGTTCGTAGCAAGATTCTGTCTTAAATTGCTTTCCGTATTTTGGATGTTTAGTCCATATTCCAGTAAAACTCATTGTCACACCTTCAAATATTTTAGGTTGACTTACGGTGACTGTAACACTTTCTTTTACTTTATCATCTTCTATAATTTCAACATTAATTATTCCATATCCATTTAATGGACTGTGAAATGTAACTCTTTTTACAACTCCAATAAAAGTTGACTTATTATCTGTGTTAATAAATTCTTTCAACATCTTTTAATTTTAAATATTTAAATTCCACACTATTTGTCTTGTAAAGTTCATTAATTAAAATCTTCAACTTGAAACATTCCCAATTTTTTCATGCCCAAAACTAAATCATCTAACATTCCCCCTATAAAAACTCTTATATTTTCATCTTTTGATAAATCAAATTCTTTATTATTTATTATTTTATTAATATTATCACAATGCATAACTAAAGAATTTAATAAGTAGTGAGGGTCGAAATACCATCTTGATTTAATTAAATTATATTGTAAAATATTAGAATTAAAATCATCTTTATTCTCAAAATTTATACCCTCCCCCTTTAGTTTAGCAGAAGTTTTACTAAAAATATATCCTGGGGTTTTCTTTAAATAATCTTTATCTGATAAATCTATTTTTCTGACAGACTCTCTAGGAGTTGAAAATATAATACCAGAAATAATATTATAAAATAAGTGTGAAGACGAAAACATACCTTTCATATGATTGCTAATTGCAGAATATGATACTATTTCTTTTTTAGATTTTATATCTACAAAATTAACAACTCCTATATTTACATACTCTATAGATTTATTTTTAGCATGTTCTTTCTTTATGTAGAGAGAGCTTTTTTCATCAAAACCATTTCTTAAAAACAGTATTCTTGAGTCTAAATTTTTTATAACATGGAAGTCATTATAAAAGATTTCTTTCTTACTATCTTTTAACTTTTCTTTTAATTTTTTATCTAATTTAAAATCTTTTTCATATAAAAACTTATCTATTCTATGTGAAAAGTTTTTATTAAAAAAATTGTAACCTATCATTTTTGATTTTATAGAACTATCACCTTCTGATACACCCTCTATAATAGATGCTGACTTTATAGCTATGTTCATAGAGATAAATGATTTTGAAAAAATTAAATTTAACAAATCATTATCATTGGCCACTTTGCTTATATCTTTATTGGAGCTTTGTATATAGTCAAAATGAGTTCTATTGTGGAAACAATTCTTTAAATCGAATGAATGTGGATAAATTACTATAGTTTTATCCTTTCTTTTATCAACCCTAAATCCCCAATAATTTAGCCACTCAATTACTGTTACGCTTTCTATATCTTTATTTAACTCTATAGTATGAGGAAAATATAAAATTAAATTTCCGTCTATTATTTTGTCCTTTATTTCACTATGGTCTAATACTATACTCATTCGTTTTCTTCTTTATTTTCAACCTCCAAAGAAGCTTTGTGCTCATCTGCTAAAGCTTCACCCAATAATTCTAAATCAATATTTATGAAATTACCCAAATTTCTATTTCTTGAATTCATAATATTTTCAGAAAAAACATTTATATTGTCGACTAACCTTTTTACTTTTAACCTTTCATAAGGACCGTATTTATATATTTCTATTAATACCATCCTTCTGTTTTTAAATAAATTATAATCATCATTATAATTTACTTTACGATTTTCATAATCTTTAGCAGACTTAAATAATCCTTTCTTATCTTTTGACATTATCCCCTCAATATATTAGTGTTAGAAATTCTACTTTTTTTGAAAGACTTTATCTTAATATTTTTAGAGTCTAACCCTAAATCTCTTAAGTACTCTTCCATCGTTGGTATTGCTACGTTAAAATAGTCACAAATACACTCCTCATATTCTTTAACGTCTTCCTCTGATAAATTTTCTACATTAATTTCATAACCAGAAACATAATTAACACTATCTTTATCTAATTCCTTAAATGAATTAAAAGATTCTTTTAAAAATTTTGGAGCAATAATATCTCTTCTAGATTCTTCACCATCTTTTTTTGTATACTTAAAAGATATTTTTCTTATAAATTCGTTGTTATTTTCCATTATTAATATTATTTTTTATATTTATTATAGTAATAGCTACCCTCAAAGGTAAAGAAAAAAAAATCATGATACAAGAAAATAATCTTATTTTAGGTTTTAAAAGCTTAAAAGAATTAGCAACATACATTTTTGGAATTAAGAGTTCTTTTGTAAATTTTTGCACCTCAACATTAGCAATAACAACTTCTTTTATAACGAGCTATGTTTGGGATGATGCTAGTGCTGTATATTTTATGCTATTTTTAATAATAGCAGATGCAGCAACTGGTGTATGGAAATCTATAAAATATAAAACTTTTAGAAGCAGTAAGCTTCCTAGGATACTAGTTTTATCAATACTATATGTCCTTATGTTATCTATAAGCTGGAATGCATCTAGGTTTTCGCCTTTGTTTATATGGCTACCAGGACTTGTTTACGGAGGCCTTATTGGTACTCAAATCGTTTCTATATATGAAAACATTTCAGAGCTTGGATACCTGCCGAAAGGATTACTTTATGATATAAAAGACAGAATAATAAATAAGATTAGAAATAATAAAAATTAATATATTCTTCTAAATTGAGCTCCATCTTGAAATTTTAACCAACCTCTATCTTTAGAGAACTTTGTTAAATATATACCTCCCACTTCCATTTTATCTTTTATTCTATCATAAGCATCTTCCCACACAACCATTTTTACAGATGAGCCTCCATCTCCAAGCTCAAGAGACCAATAGTTTTTACCATTTTTAGAAACTTTTTGAATTACACTCTTTAATACAAAAAAGTAATATTTTTCTTGTTTATCAAAATCTATTACAGACTCTATACTAAAGTTATATCGTGTTTGAAACTCTTGCTTTATGGTTGATATTTTATTAAACAACTCTAAATCTAAAGAACAAACTTCAATAAATTGTTTATATTTTTCGTCTTTTTCAGTAGGTTCATATTTATCCTTTATGCTTTCTTGAGCTATATCAAAAGAGTTTTGACCAAACAAGTCAAGTTGCATAGTATTAGTTTTCATCTTCATTCTCCTAAGCTCTTTAAGCTCCTCTCTCGACTCTGACCAGTCATCAAAAACTCCAGCCTTTAAGCATGATTCAAAATTAGTTTTATTAAACTTACTAAATGCATTAGTAAAAAACTTATCTTTACTTATATTTTCTATATTTACCTTTTGCAATTCATCATAAGCAATTTCTCCCATTCCATTTATACCAGAAAAGCCCATTAACACACTTTCTTCATCTAACATAGTCCATTCCCACTTAGATTTTCTACTAGGAGGCAATATTTTTATGCCCTTTAAAAATGCTCCCATTATAGTTGAAGATAACCAATCTTCATCATTTTTTGCATTATTTAACAATGCTGTATAAAACTCTGTGGGATAATATCTTTTCATAAATAAAGTCTGCATAGCAATATAGCTGTAACTCACTGAGTGTGAGCGATTAAACGAATATCCCAAATATTTAACTAACCACTCTTCTATAGATTTTATTTCTCCATCATTTAAACCATTGGTTTTACATCCGTCTTTAAACTTTTTCCATAAATCTATATATTCTTTATAACTCTTATCGTTCTCTTCTTTAGGTTCTAGCTTATCTCCAGAAAGTCTCTTTTTTATAATCTTAGAGGCTTTGTCCATAACTTTTCTCAAATTATCTCCTTCACCCAAACTCATACCTCCCAACTCATGGGCTATAAACATAAGTTGTTCTTGAAAAATTAAAACACCATTAGTGTTTTTTAATAAAGGCTCCAAGCAACTATGTACTAAAGATGTTTCTTCTGGGTGTTTTTTGTTTTTTATATATTCTTCATGAGCTTTTAGTCCCATCGGGCCAGGTCTATATAGTGCATTTGCAGCAACCATCTCCTCAAAGCTTTCAGTATGCATTTTTTTAATCATTTTTGACATACCGTCTGATTCAAACTGAAAAATCCCTTGATTATTTCCCCCTCTTAGCTCTTCAAACAAATCTGGATTGTCTAAATCTACATACTTAACTTGTTCTGATATATCTATCCCTCTATTTATTTTAACAAGATTTATAGATTCCTTTAATACATTAAGAGTAGTTAAATTTAGTCTATCTAATTTTAATATTCCTAAATCAGATAAGTCTTTACCGCTGCCCGACTCTTGAAAGCCAGAAACTCGAATTCCCTTAACTACATTAATAGGCATAGAATTCCAAACGTTGCTTGGAGTTATAACAATACCTGCCGCATGCTTTCCCAAATTTCTAACTTGACCTTGTAGTCTTAGAGTTATTTCTATTATTTTTTTATTTTCAGGGTCTAATATCCAATTTTTAACCCTAGTAGAACATTCTTTATTGTTTGGCCAATCTCTTAGCCAATCCTTTAGGTCGCCATCATATTTCATAAACATTTTTGGCATTTCTTTTGTGACCGAAAAAACATCAGACTCAAAACCTCCCTCTTGACCAAAAGCTTTTGCAACATCTTTAAGACAACCTTTTTCATTAAATGTTGAAAAAGTAATAACTGGGAATACGCATTCTTTCCCGTATTTATTATATAAAAACTCATCAGTCTTAACGTCAGAGCCAGTTTCAAAATCTATGTCAATGTCGGGTGGAGAATTTCTAGTTGGATTTAAAAATCTTTCAAAATATAAGCTAAACCTGAGTGGGTCAATCTTTGTTATATCTAAACACCAAGAAAGCAAAGAGCCTGCAGCACTTCCCCTTCCAGGGCCTACTGATATGTCTTCTTTTTCACAAAATCTTATTAGCTCCCATACAACCAAAAAATAATCTAACATTTTCTTATCCTTAATTACGTTAAGCTCATAATTTAATCTATCCCTATATTTTTGCACCTTTTCTGCATCTACTTTTACTGGTCCATTATTTTCGTATATTTTTAATTTTTGATTTAATTTTGCATGAGATAACTTATGTATCAATTCTTCAGTATTTTCAGTTTTAAAATAGTTTACAACATCTTCTGTCGCCTTATAGTTAGGATATTTTTCAACATTTATTTCGAAATCAAAATTACATATAGAGGATAGTTTTTCACTTGTAATAAAGCAGGTTTTAAGAAATTTTTCATCATAATTAAAGCCAAAGTCTTTATTAATTTCAAAGACATCTTCCATACCAAGATAGTACATTCCTCTATTTTCTTTTGTTCTAGATTTTTTTATAGACTTTTTTTGACTTACAGACTGTAAGACATCTTGAATTACATTATCTTCTTTTTTGGGATAATATATTTCATTACTAAATATTAAAGCCATACTATATTTGTTGGCCATGTTTATTATGAAATTATTATATTGTCTTTGTAATGAATTATCCTCTATAGATATTTCTGCTATATAAGATTGTTTTCCAAATTCATTTAACATTTTTTTCAAATAATTTTCAGCATCTAAATATTTACCCATTTGTAAATACTTTGAAATCATTCCATTTTTAGAAGATGTTGTTAATATTAGTCCCTCTTTATTTTCTAATATCCAATCTGTTTTTACTCTAGGAACCCTATAGTATCCGTCTTGAAATGACAAATAATTTATTCTATTAATATTTAAAAACCCTTGATAATCTTTTATAATTACTTTTTGAATTACATTTTTGTTTTGTAATTTTGATTCATATTCACCTATACTATCATTAACAAAAAATTCACAACCTATAATTGGCTTTATATTCTCAGATTTACATTTTTTATAAAAAGAAAAAGAGCCAGATAACGTACTTAAGTCTGTCAAAACTAAAGATTTATGATTATGCTTTTTGGCTTCTTCTATATATTCTCCAGCCTCACCAGCACCCTGTAATATGGAATGGTAAGTATGAACTCCAAAATGCACCATTGATGAATTTTCTTCAATTTCTTTACTTTTACTTTTCCACTTATCTAAAATTGAAGACTCAGAAACTTTAGAGTCCAATAGAGAGGTTTCATATTCACCAAAACTTAAAGCTCCTAACTTTTTTAACTCAAAGAAACATTTGGCCAAAGCTTCAACATCAACCAGTGCATCATGTGCATCTTCAAACTTTTTTTCAAATAACTTTTGATGTAATTCTGTAAGTGATGGATGTTTTAATCCCATCTTTCCTTGAATTCTACAAAAATCTATAGTA
>TARA_R110000868_G_scaffold93810_1_pt1 | contig 16581 bp, 16 predicted proteins | sample TARA_R110000868 | Tara Oceans TARA_R110000868 (sample SAMEA4397489) | marine metagenome | biome: Polar Biome; feature: [SRF] surface water layer (ENVO:00010504); material: water (ENVO:00002006), including particulate matter (ENVO:01000060) such as... | depth 5 m | reverse complement strand
TTCATAAAATTATTAAACGTAAAGATAGTGTTTTTTTAATGCGATGAAAAGAAAGAGTTCCGTTGTCAGCGTTAAGCTGTACTTAATCATGAAAAATAACCCCTAACAGTAGTATTAAATATTAAACCTTGACCTAAGAAGAAAAAATATAAGGTCATTTTTTTAATGGCGCACAGGTCAGAAATAATTGTTTGGACCCGATTAAAAACAACTGCCCCGCCAACGTCAGAAAAAAGCCTCTACAACTTATAACCTCAACAAAAGAGCTACTTCTTGTACTTTAAAACTTCCGATCGACCCTTTTTAAATATCTTGTTGCTCACCACTTTCCCCTTTCTGAGCCTTTTTTGTTCCTCAAAAGGCAATTCATGTATTTCCTTACATTCCAAGGAACAACATTCGTTCATGGCTTCGGCACAAGCATCACACTGAATAAATAGTAGATGGCAGGCCTCATTGGCACAATTTACGTGATTGTCGCAAGGATTGCCACATTGATGGCAATGGGCAATGACATCATCAGTAATCCGTTCTCCCCTACGGTGATCAAAAACAAAATTCTTTCCTAGAAATTTATTTTCCAGATTAAGCTTATTTACCTGACGTGTATATTCTATAATACCGCCTTCCAGCTGATATACATTCTTAAAACCCTTGTGTTTGTAGTAGGCACTGGCCTTTTCACACCTAATTCCGCCAGTACAGTACATGACCAATTTTTTATCCTCCTTATGGTCTGCAAGGTCTTTTTCTATAATATCCAGCGAATCCCTAAAAGTATCCACATCTGGGGTAATGGCATTTTTAAAATGTCCAATTTCACTTTCGTAATGATTCCGCATGTCCACCAAAATAGTTTCAGAATCTTCGATAAGTTCGTTAAACCTAATGGCATCTACATGAATTCCCTTATTGGTTACATCGAATGAGGCATCATTTAATCCATCCGCAACGATTTTTTCCCGAACCTTCACTTTTAGTTTTAAAAATGATTTATTGTCCTGTTCAATGGCGATATTCAATCTAACATTTTCCAAAAAGGTAATGCTGTCCAAATGAGCCTTAAAGGCATTGAAATTTTCGGCAGGAACGGACAGTTGGGCATTAATACCTTCATGGGCCACATAAATACGGCCTAGAACATCCAGCTCGTTCCAATGAATAAATAAATGATTTCTAAAAATTGGCGGATTGCCAATACGTGCATATTGATAGAAAGAAATAGTTAGGCGTTCCAATCCCGCCTCCTCTATAAGGGCTTCCCTTTCCTTTGCACTTAAGGTATTGTACAGTTGCATACTATACTAATAGTTTAAGTTAAAGAATTATTTTAAGAGAGCAAAAATAGGACTTAAACGGCGGGATTAAAAGAACTAATGGCAGTTTTTTAATTTCAGGCGAAGCACACTTCTTACTGCGCACTAAAAAATATGGTGGGAGTGGGATTTATTTCTGCTCGGATACAAAGTAAAAAAGGATCTTGAATTTATCAAGACCCTTTTTATGGTCAATATCATTTTTTCTTTTTCATAGAATTAAAACAAAATATTGACCCACAACCCTTATTGTTTTACCAGAACAATAAGCAACCTAATTTGAGTTAGTTATTTTTTAGATGCAGTAATCAAAAAATGGTTGCGTCCAAAACCACGAAAACTTGGATATTTTTAAAAAAAATATCGGTAATTGTAGTCACTCGTTCTGATAACACCTTTAAATAAAGGTATTGACAATGTTTTTTAACTTTTTAATAATTTTAGTGCAAACAAAATAATAGCCTAATTTCTCCATATAAAATCCTCACTATTGGTGGTATTATGCAAAAAGAATTGGTATTTTAGCATCCCTAATATGATATGAAAATGAGTTCCGAAAAAGAAGCAAAATTAAAAGCACTTAAACTTACCCTGGATAAATTAGATAAAACTTACGGAAAAGGTGCCGTAATGAAGATGGGCGACAGTATAGTACAGGACGTAGAAGTAATCTCTTCCGGTTCTTTAGGATTGGATGTAGCACTCGGTGTTGGAGGCTATCCTCGTGGAAGGGTGATCGAAATTTATGGACCCGAATCCTCTGGTAAAACGACCCTTACGCTTCATGCCATGGCGGAAGCACAAAAAAATGGGGGTATTGCGGCTTTTATTGATGCGGAACATGCATTTGACCGTTTTTATGCCCAAAAACTTGGGGTAGATATTGATAACCTGATCATTTCCCAACCTGATAATGGTGAACAGGCTTTGGAGATAGCAGACAACCTTATACGTTCTGGCGCTATCGACATTGTTGTTATCGATTCCGTTGCCGCCTTGACTCCAAAAAGTGAGATAGAAGGTGAAATGGGCGACTCCAAAATGGGTCTTCATGCGCGATTAATGTCACAGGCCCTTAGAAAACTTACCGGCTCTATCAGCAAAACAAATTGTACCGTAATCTTCATTAACCAATTAAGGGAAAAAATTGGGGTAATGTTCGGTAATCCGGAAACAACCACAGGTGGTAACGCCCTAAAATTTTACGCTTCCGTTAGGTTGGATATTAGGAGGTCTACCCAAATCAAGGATACCGATGGTGCCGTACAAGGTAATAAGACCCGTGTGAAAGTGGTGAAGAACAAAGTTGCCCCTCCATTCAGAACCGCGGAATTCGATATTATGTACGGGGAAGGAATTTCCAAGGTTGGCGAGATAATTGACCTAGGAGTTGAATTTGAAATTATTAAGAAAAGTGGGTCATGGTTTAGCTACGGCGACACTAAGCTTGGACAGGGTAGGGATGCTGTAAAAAGTTTGCTCCTAGATAATCCCGAACTGCTCGAAGAACTGGAAGGCAAAATAAAAGAAGCCATTAAAACAGTAAAATCATAAATTTAAAATCCCGATCTAATCGGGATTTTTTCTTTCCACACGCAACCTTTATTTCTTCTTTACATCTTATAGCAAAAAGAAATTGCTATGAAATCGACATGCCCTTAAAGATTTGAAAAGTTATTTTCACTTTTTAGGGCTAAAGGTTTCCAAAACCATTTTAAACAAACTAAATAATTAAGAACATGAAACGAGTATTCTTTTTGCTGCTTGTTGCCTCTTTTACACTCATGACATCTTGCGATATAGATGATGATGTTAATTATCATTTTGAAGCTTTACAGGTGAAATCTGTAGAAATGCCAGAGGCTTTTGATTACGGTCAGATTTATAAAATAAAAGTTACTTACTTTAGACCGGATAATTGTACCTTTTTCGAAGGTTTTGATGTGGTTAAGGAGGATTTAACCACTAGAAAGGTAGTTACTATTGGCACCGTGATTGAAGAGGAGGACGAATGCACCGGTACAGGAGAGGACTTGGTTGCTACGTTTAATTTTGAGGTTTTGTACGATCAACCTTATTTGTTTAGATATTGGACGGGAGAAGATGCAAACGGAGATCCAACGTATCTAGAGATTAGTGTACCGGTCAACGAAGACAGTTCGGCCATAGTAGTACCGACCAACGAAAACGGATCGACCATAATTAAGAATTAGTTATTAACCCAGTCCATAATTTGAGTAATCTAGTAGAGCTCATTAATAATTGCAAAAAGGGGGATAGACGAGCACAAGAACAGTTATACCGGGATTATTCCCGGATACTGTTTGGTATTTGTCTCAAATACTCGCGCAATAAAACGGAGGCGGAAGATAATCTACATGATAGTTTTATGACTATCTACAGTAAAATAGAACAGTTTAAACATCAAGGCTCTTTTGAAGGCTGGATAAAGCGGATTACCGTAAATACAGTTCTTCAGAAATATAGGAAAGAGGAAAACTTGACAGTGGTTTCCGAAAATATAGAGGAGGAAACACCTGAGGATTCTGGTTATGTAAATCTTGATTTGACCACCCTGTTAAGTTATATACAAGAACTTCCCAATAAATACCGCTTGACGTTTAATCTATATGTGCTGGATGGTTATAGTCATAAAGAGATAAGTGAAATGTTAGGAACGTCCACAGGGACATCCAAATCCAATCTTGCGAGGGCGAGAATGATATTAAAAGAAAAAATTGAGGCAAATAAGGCAGGAATCATTATGGAAGGGTAATCTTTCCATGTTATGATTCCTGCTGAACAATTGAAAACATGAGTGAAAATAATTTAGACAAATTATTTCAAGAGAAGTTGGCCAACTATAATGAAGTTCCGGATGACAAGGTCTGGAATTCCATAGCCGCTTCCTTGGATAAAAAGAAGCAATCGCGCAAGCTTATCCCCCTATGGTGGAAAGTTGGTGGAGTGGCAGCAATACTTGCCGTCCTATTTTTTGCAATTAATCCTTTTTCTACCTCCAATACGGAAGCACCTATTATTACGGATATCGAAAATAACACCCGTGGCACTAGGAATAATAGCTACTTACAGGACGCAACGCCAGAAGCAACTAGTAATATTGCTGTTGAGGAGGCAACCCCTGAGGAAAATCAAATTAAATCTACCAAACAAACGGAGCAAGAAAAAATTACCAAACCATTAAACAGTCAGGAAAATAGTGTTGCTACCGGTAAAACTAAAAGCGATTCACAAGGTATAGGCCATAAGACATTTGATGCAACCAAAGCCGTTACTAACAACTTGGCCAAAAACGATAAGGCCAATGTTGGATTTGATAAAAATGGAGGAAGCACCAAGCCGAATGCGATTGAAAAAGAGTCTTTGGAGAATATATTGCCCCAAAAGAACCTTCCCAACACCAATGAGGAATTTGTGGCTCAACAGGAAGTTCAAAACGCTAATAAAAAAGAAGGGATTATCCCGGAGAGTGTTCCAACAAATAAAAAATCCATTTTAGAAGCTATTGAGGAAAATGAGGTTGTTGATGTTGCCGAAACCCGAAACGGAAAATGGTCCGCCGGTCCCAGTGTAGCTCCTATATACTTTAGCGGTATGGGACAGGGATCCCCGATCAACGATATCTTGGCCACCAACACCAAGACCGGAAATGTAACGCTAAGCTACGGTATTACGGTAGCCTATGAAATCTCTAATAAACTAAGTGTACGTTCTGGTGTTCATAAGGTTGATTATGGTTATGATACCAATGATGTTTCCTTTACATCATCATTCAACGCCTCGTCAGGAAACCAACTTAGAAATATTGATTATTCCAATGACTCCCAATCCATTATTTTGAATAATCCAAATAGCGAAAATGCAATACCCAAACCCGGGTCTATATTTGCTTTGGATGTAACCGGTAAGAACCCCACGCGCTTAGGGACTATGGGACAACAATTTGGTTATTTGGAAGTGCCACTGGAATTAAATTATGCCCTCTTGGACCGTAAATTTGGGCTTAATATCATAGGAGGTGTAAGCTCCCTTTTTCTAACGGATAATTCGGTGGTATTGGAATCCAATGGGCAGACCACTGAGGTCGGGGAAGCCAACAATATCAATTCCGTCAATTTTAGCACCAACTTTGGCCTTGGGCTGAATTATAAATTTACCCCGAAGTTTAAATTTAATGTGGAACCAGTTTTTAAATATCAATTGAATACCTTTTCGAATACCTCCGGAAATTTTAACCCCTATTCCTTAGGTGTTTACAGTGGCTTTAGTTTCAAGTTTTAATCCTAATAAGATTGGTTTCGTGCACGGACATGGTGTTGTTTTCAATTTAATGACCAGACCCAACACCTTGGAGCTCCTTTAGAATTACGTTTCGAACCTTTTCCCTAAGGCCAACTTTGTCCGACTCGTTTAGTTGATCAGTATTAAAAAATTTGTGGACTTTGACCCTTAACCTTCCTGGGCCACCACTATAAAATGTAAACGAAAACCGTTTTTTATTGTCATAGAAGGTTATAGGCACAATAGGGATATTATGGGCTATGGCCATTTTAAATGCCCCGTCCTTAAACTCGTCCAAAAGTATACTTTCATCTGGCACTCCTCCTTCAGGGAAAATACAGATACTCAGCCCTTGATGCAATCTTTTCTGTGCTTGCCTATAAACTGCGGTCCTACTTTTAGAGCTCTCCCTATCCACCAATATGCATACCCTTTTATAGAAAAAACCAAATATCGGTATATTCCCCAATTCCTTCTTACCAATAAAAACAAAAGGATTTTTGCTTACCCTTAGCATCAACATAATATCCAGCATACTGGTATGGTTGGATACCAACATATAACTTTCGCCTTTATTAAGCCTTTGTTCCCAATCTATTTTCGGAAAACATCCCATTCCATAAAGAATAACGTTGGCCCATAAATTACGCGCCATCCAAAAAAACTGAGGGTAAGTTTTTTCGGAAATGGTAAAAAGGACTAGAAAGGGAAACATTAATAGGATGGGAAAAATCACTAATATATGGAACCAAATTCTGTAAATAGTATGGCCAATTTTCTTTAGGATCGATAGCATGAGATCAAAAGTAATAATTTTAGTCCTTTTTTAGGATTTCTTTTACCTTTGTCCTTCTTTGAAAATAAAATAATGGCAAGAATCTTAACAGGCATACAAAGTACAGGTACCCCTCATCTTGGGAATATATTAGGTGCAATAATCCCGGCGATAGAAATGGCGAACAATCCAGAAAACGAGTCCTTTCTCTTTATTGCGGATATGCACTCTCTCACCCAAATCAAGGATGGGAAGCAATTACGGCATAATACGTACGCGGTGGCGGCTACCTGGCTGGCATTTGGTCTGGACATAAATAAAACTGCCTTCTACAGACAAAGTGATATTCCACAGACCGCAGAACTTGCCTGGTATCTCAGCTGCTTTTTCCCATACCAAAGATTAACTCTTGCCCACTCGTTTAAGGATAAGGCGGAAAGACTTGATGATGTGAATGCCGGCCTATTTTTCTATCCTATGCTGATGGCGGCGGACATTCTTTTATACGATGCCCAGATAGTTCCTGTTGGCAAGGACCAAATGCAGCATTTGGAAATGACCCGAGATGTGGCCTCAAGGTTTCATGCCCAATTGGGGGAAACCTTCGTAATGCCCGATGGCAAGGTACAGGAAGAGACTATGTATATCCCCGGTACCGATGGCGCAAAAATGAGCAAAAGTAAAGGTAATTTAATCAGTCTTTTTCAAACGGATAAACAATTGCGCAAGCAAATCATGGGCATACAGACAGACAGTACTCCCATGGAAGACCCTAAAGACCCGGATACCGATAACGTTTTTGCCCTGTACAAAATTCTCGCTACGGAAAATCAGGTTGCCGAAATGAGAGCTAATTATATAAATGGCAACTATGGCTACGGGCACGCCAAGCAAGCTTTATATGAAGTAGTGCTGGAGAGGTTTGGGGAGGCCAGGGAAAAGTTCGATTATTATATGAACAACTTAAATGAACTGGACGAAGCATTGGCCATTGGTGCCGAAAAAGCCAAAAAGGTGGCCGATGGCGTTTTGGAAAGGGTGAGAGCCAAAGTGGGGTATTGATTTTAAAAATATACCCATTGGTCGGTTTACTCCATTCCGACATACCTCTATATCAAAATAAATAGGGCTAATGGTCCTTTTATCACGACCTAAGGTCTAAAAATATGAGTTAACCCTCTACAAAAGCCACCTTACAAACCTATTGGTTTGTAAAGTTTGTGTGCGAGACAACCTAATTGGAGGTTTAAAACGTGTAAAAATCTGTAGAAAAAGTCCATTAAATCTAGTTTAAGAACTATTTAAATGGCCTCGAACAACTTGCCTGGAAGTGGCCTTACCACTCCCTTCATTTCCATATTTAATAGCGTTGAGGAAACCTTAAAAATGGGAAGCTTGCAATCCAAGGCAATACTGTCCATCAATTGCTTGCCACCCTGCTGCAAATAATTATATATTTCCTTTTCGGTATCATCCAGATCTACAAATAATTGCTTTTGAATGGTAGTGGTCTTCTTTTCTTCCAATTCCCAACCCAACATATATATCAGATCGGCAGCCGAAGTAAGCATATGTGCCTTCTGTTGTTTAATAAGGTTATTACATCCACTGCTATATTTATCCTGGGTTCTTCCCGGGACGGCAAAAACATCGCGATTATAGCTATTGGCGATATCGGCCGTTACCAAACTACCGCCTTTTTCGGCAGATTCCACTACAATGGTAGCTTCGGCCATTCCCGCAATAATCCTATTCCGCTTTAAGAAATTTTCCCTATCGGGTTGACTAGTACTCCAAAATTCAGTAAAAAACCCACCATTTCTATTGACCTCTGAAATATATTTGTCGTGTATTTTAGGATATATCTGATTTAACCCGTGCGCCAAACAGCCTATTGTTTGCAAGCCATGCCTTACCGCTGCCTTTTGTACACAAATATCCACTCCGTAGGCAAATCCACTTACAATTATAGGATTTAAGGGAGCCAGTTCCTCAATTAGTTGTTCACAAAAAGCAGTTCCATAACTGGTTATATTCCTTGTACCAACAACACTTATGATTTTTTGTTTGTTCAAATCTATGTTCCCTTGACTAAATAGCAAAATAGGGCTATCTATACAGTGTTTTAAATAGGACGGGTAACTGTCATCCATAAAATAATGAAAATCTATTTCCTGCTGCCCCAAAAATTCGAACTCTGCCGCTGCTGCCTCCAAATGTTCCATGTCCATTAATCCCCTAAGGGTAGCCGATCCAATGCCATCTATTTTTAGCAAATGATGCATTTTATCCTCAAAGATTAACGATGGACTACCACAGTTCGAAATTAATTTTTTTGCGGTTATATCTCCGATATTTGGTACGTGCTGTAAGCGTAGAACAGCAATTATTTCATCTCTAGACATTTATGGAAATAGCTTAGTTGTTCACAAAATACATAAAATATAATGTTAATAAAAAGTTACGCCAAGAGTTTTGAACTTGTGTTATTTTTCCAATCTTTGTCCTTATGGGAACCGAACATTACATAGCGGAGCTGCTTTATAGATACAATTGTGTAATGGTACCAGAATTTGGTGCATTCTTAACTCAGATGAAATCTGCCGTTATCAATGATGGGACTAATTCCTTTTACCCTCCCTCGAAAATATTATCCTTCAACGAACAATTAACGTCCAACGATGGATTATTGGTTTCATATATGGCCGATGCCGAAAAGATGTCCTATGAAGACATGCAGAAGCAAATCGCCGCCATATCTTTGAAATGGAAAAAACTTTTAAAGGAAGGAAATCGTTTAAGTCTTCCCAATATTGGTGAACTTTGGTTGAACAAGGAAGGAAAAACCCAGTTTCAACCGTCTTATCAAGTAAATTACCTAACATCATCCTTTGGTCTATCTACCTTTGTTTCTACTCCCATTTCTAGGGAAGTTTTAAAGGAGGAAGTAATTGAATTGGAAGAAAAGATTCCTTTTATGATTACTCCCGAAACTCGAAAGGAATCTACGATAAGACCTTATTTAAAGTATGCGGCCGTTGTATTGCTGACCATTGCTACAGGGTTTACAGGATATCGCCTTTACAATGAGAACGAGTCCAACCAGGAACTGGTAACACAAGAGGCTCACCAACAAGTTTCCAAAAAAATCCAGGAAGCTACTTTTTTTAATACTGCCCCTTTGGAATTGCCTGCGGTTTCATTGAATGTAATTTCAACCAAAAAAACTGGTGTCCACCAAGTTATTGCCGGTGCGTTTAGGGTACAGGAAAATGCGGAAAAAAAGGTACTTCAATTAAAAGAAAAAGGCTACGATGCCTCTTATCTTGGTGCAAACCAATATGGGTTGCACATGGTGGCCTATGGCAGTTTCGATGACGCCAACGAAGCCCTAAAATATTTAAGGAAAATTAAACTTTCCGAAGCACCTGAGGCCTGGTTGAGATCTGTAAAATAATTCCCTCCCTACTTTTTCGCTTAACAATACCAATGTATCTTTGCCCTAAAATACATTTATGGAGCCAAAGACGCCCAGTGAATCGCGTACACTTATGACCGATATGGTCCTTCCCAGTGAAACAAATCCTTTGAACAATCTATTTGGAGGGGAATTGTTGGCCAGAATGGATCGCGCTGCCAGTATTGCTGCCAGGCGCCACAGCAGACGAATTACCGTTACTGCTTCCGTAAACCATGTAGCTTTTAACCAAGCCGTACCTCTTGGTAGTGTGGTAACGGTCGAAGCAGCTGTTTCAAGAGCCTTTAAAACCTCTATGGAGGTTTATATAGATGTTTGGATGGAAGACCGGTTTAATGGGGAGAGATGCAAGGTAAATGAGGCCATATTTACTTTTGTTGCCGTAGATGATACTGGAAAACCCACAAAGGTTCCAGAATTAAAACCAGAATCGGCCTTGGAAATTCAGCGATTTGAGGCTGCGCTGCGCAGAAAACAGCTTAGTTTGGTTTTGGCTGGGAAGTTGAAGCCCAAAGATGCGACCGAACTTAAGGCGTTATTTATGGACTAAAAGTCGAAATTATTGGGGTCGGGACCAAATCGTATTCCACAATCCAATTGATCCAATTTTTTGGTATCGGCCGCTAGGAGTTCAAAATCGAAAATATCCGCATTTGCCTTTATCCGTTCCTTTTTTGTTGATTTTGGAATGGTGACCACCCCTTTTTGTAAACTCCAACGCAATACAATCTGAGCAATCGTCTTATTGTATTTTGCAGCTAGGTCCTTCATAATATCCAATTCAAAGATATGCCCCTGCATTAAAGGGGACCAGGCTTCATACTGAATGGTATTTTTATTGCAGAAATCTATGAGATCTTGTTGCACCAGGTAAGGATGAAATTCCATTTGGTTCACCATAGGAACATATTTTGAGGAAGAAAGTAAATCCTCGAGATGATGTTGCATAAAATTACTAACTCCGATGGCCTTAACACGCTTTTGACCGTACAAATACTCCAAGGCACGCCATGTTTCCTTGTACTTTCCCTTAACCGGCCAATGCACCAAGTAAAGATCCAGATAGTCCAAATTTAAACGCTTTAAACTGGCCTCGTAAGCTTTTAAGGTAGCGTCATAGCCCTGATCGCTATTCCAAACCTTACTTACTACAAATATATCTTTACGATCAATACCGCTTTCCCTTACCCCTTTACCAACCCCTTCTTCATTTTTGTAGATAGAAGCAGTATCTATATGTCTATATCCTTCTTCCAGCGCCCATTTTACGGCATTGGTCACTTCTTGGCCATCCTCACTTAAATAAACACCTAAACCAAGATAGGGCATCTTTACGCCATTGTTTAAAGTAAATGCTCCTTTTAAATCGGTTAAATTTTTCAATTTCAAATTTTTTATAATTGATATATCCACTCTTCCGGATTAAGACGGGTAGTATCCTTGTACAGGTAAAATTTCAATTGTGTGGTGCCACTGGATTTGCTGGTGTATATATCACCCAAATCCGACTTGGTATTCACCTTATCACCCTTCTTTACAAATACCCTGGAAAGATTGTAATAGGTACTTATATAATTTCCGTGCTTTATCTGTACCCCCTTATTGCCTCCAGGTACGGAAAGAATGGCAATAACTTCCCCTTCAAAAATGGCCCTCGCCTTGGAACCCTCATCCGTAGCAATAATAACTCCGTTACTTTCATGTTTTATCCCTGGGTACACGGCATCATTATACACACCAAATCCCTGTCTTTTTATTCCCTTTTCCACCGGCCAGATAAGTTTTCCTTTGTTAGCAGAAAAATTATTGGCTACAATGGTCGCCTCTGGGGTTAAAACAAATCTACTACTACTTGCGGCGCTGGTATTTGTAGTTTTACCCACTGCTTTATTGGAAGCTGCAATAGCACTGCGAATTAATTTTTCTATCTGTTGATCGATTCTCTTGGCCTCCTGCTTTTTCTTGTCAATGGCAGCAGCATATTTGCTCTCGTTCTGCCTTATGCTCTTAAGCAATTCCTTTTGGGACTGAATTTCCTTGTATAATTGATTCTTGATCTCAGTATTTTCGGTCACCAATTTGTCCTTCTCCTTTCGCTGGTCCGAAAGATCCTTATTCAACTGGGTAAGCTCATCTGTTTTGGCCACAATCTGCTCACCCTGTTCCTTTCTATACTGGGTATATTGTTTCATATACTGAAACCTTTTGAAAGCTTGCAGGAAATTCTGGGAGGACAAAAGAAACATCAATCTACTTTGTCCAGATTTATTCTGATAGGACTTTTGAATCATATTGCCGTATTCTTCCTTGAGGAAGGCAAGATCGTTACGCAATTTTCCAATATTCCTGATATTGGTATTAATTTGTCTGTTAAGTAAGTTGGACTGCTGATTGGTAACCCTGATCAATTGTTGGCGAACATTTATTTTTTGGTCCATGGCCTCCATTTGTTCCAAGACATTTCCCTTTTCCTTTTTCTCCGCGAACAACAATCGGTTAATCTCGGATATTTCTTTTTCAAGTTGTTCCCGTTTGGACTCCAATGCCTTTTGCTCATTGGTTTGCGCAATGGAAACATTGCCCAAAAAAAGGAACATAACTAAAAGAAAATAAACTATATAAGAATACTTACTTCCCATATTAATTTAAGACTATTTCTTTAAAACCATTTGGTATACTATAGGGAAAATTCAATGCTCTATTGAACTCCATATTTCTAAATTCAACAGTAATATTATTGGTGTGCTGGCCCTCTAGAGCCAATATTTCTATCTCCCCGGGCAAAATCCATTTATTTACTTTTTGATAGTTCTTATAACTTATTTCCAGCAGCCGTTTTTCTAGAGGCTGGGATAACTGCTGTGTGGCCATCTTATAATTCAATGGTTCAATTTGAAACAGGGTTTTAAATAACTCACCTGCCTTCTTTGGCTTTAACTGATAATTCCCATTGGCGATATCCACCGAATATTTTTCATCCCTTAAATCGAAAAGAGCCTCCCCTAGAAGTAGGTTTTGCACTTTTTGAAAATCAAGATCAGTTCCTAACAATTGACTTAAGTACGAGAAATTTCCGTCGAAATATTCATTGTCCATTTTATTGTAAAACGAAACGCGCTCAGGGGTAATGTAGGCCTTTACGATTCCCAATGGGGCACTAAGCCATATAGCCTTATCTTTTTCCATTCTAAGGCTTACGCTTACACTCTGGGTAGTCTCGCCATCAGAATAGTCTATTCTCATCTTGCCACTTAAAGTTTTAAAACTTAATTGGGAGTAATAATGGTTCCTAATGACGGCTTTTGCGGCTATATTTTCATCCACATCTCCACCTTTGATTAGGCTACTGGACTTACACGAAAACACCAAAACGACCAAACTAAAAAGTAAAGCCCATTTTTGAAGTTTATATTTACTGTATACCATAGTTTTATGACCCGGATTTAATTTTACTAAGATACATATTTGCCTTGTAAGAATTTCCCAAAGCCTTACTTGCATCCACTAATTCTTTATACATTTTATTGGCGAGCTCGGGGTCGTCCAATAAATAATCCAATCCCGACTCCAAAATGGACATGGCTTCCTTATACTTCTTAGCTTTGTTTAGCGCAAGTCCGTAAGTAAAATAAAAATAGGGTTGTGTAGGAAAGCTTTCCAGAGCCTCCTTACTTACAGAGGCCACATTGTTAAAGTCGCTCTTTGCCAAAAATTCCGAAATAATTGATTCATACTTATTTAATGGGTTTTCATTGTTTTCTTTTACGTCCAAGGAATCTTCACTTTTTTCAATTATTTCCTTAGACTTTATAGAATCATTGATTTTTAAAGTCAGTTGCCTTGAAAAGGGCGATATTTTCATACCGTTTAGTATTTTCAGAGCGCTATCATAGTTTTGTTGATCAAAATAAATAAGGGCTAAATTTTCTTTTAACTTGGAATCGTCGTATGGAATCTTACCCTTTACCATATCTATGGTGGTACCTTGACGCTGTAATATCTCAAAAAGGGAATTCAGCACCCAATAATTATCCGGTCTCGCCTTTATGGCTGCAATAGCATATTCCTGTGCCAAAACAAACTGTTTAGAGGCCAAATAAGCTTTTGCCAGTTCGTGGTCGATTACTGAATTATTTGGATCCAAAGACTTGCATTCCAATAGGAGGTTCTCGGCCCTATCATAGTTCTCTATTCCCTTTTGCTTTAAGGCTTCAAAGAACTTTTCTTGAAACTCATCGGTATATTCATCCAAATAAAGCTCTGCGCTTTCTTCCTCCTTTAACTCATTTTCTTGGGCGCAAATAAGTTCTGGGACCAAACATAGCCCCAGGGCAAAAATTAATATGCAAAAGTTTTTAATCATATCTAAATATTGCTCCAAACCGAAAACACACATAAGCCTCCATGGAAAAAAAGCCCATAACCAACAATTTTTGTGCTAAAAGCACAAAATCCTAAATTAAAGCATAGGGGATAAGGCCCATTAAAATTAATGATAAAGCTAGATTCTACCTTGTATTGGATAGCTATTTTATTTTACCCCTGTACTGCCAAAGCCACCTTCACCCCTTAAAGTTTCAGAAAGCTCCTCAACCTCGTTCCATTGTGCTCTTTCATGTTTGGCAATAACCAACTGGGCAATGCGCTCGCCATTTTCAATGGTAAATGCTTCATTGGAAAGGTTTATCAGGATTACCCCGACCTCTCCCCTATAATCAGCATCAACCGTGCCAGGTGCATTTAGCACTGTAATACCTTTCTTTGCCGCCAACCCACTCCGGGGTCTTACCTGTGCCTCAAAACCTATGGGAAGTTCCAGGAATAGTCCGGTCTTGACAATGGTTCTGTCCATTGGCTTCAACACTATTGATTCGGTAAGATTGGCTCTTAAATCCATCCCGGCAGAAGCCAGGGTTTCATAACCAGGTAATGCGTGAGCCGATTTATTGATAATTTTTATAGTCATTTCCTTAAAAATATTTGTTTGAGTTTATCACTTTCAAGCCGATACACCATGCCTAAAAACAAAATAAAAAATATACTGCCAATAATCAAATTGCGATCGAAAACATAAAACGACAACATGGAAAATAAGATGGATACCGCTAGGTAAAAAATTATTTTTCTGTGGTTGTACGGAATAGGGTAGTACATTCTGCCAAAAAAGAAGGATAATATCACCATAGTCCCGTAGGCAACTAAGGTAGCTACAGCAGAAGCAACATATCCAAAATACGGAATAAAGGCAAAATTAATTATAATGGTCAGTATGGCACCTATCAAAGAAATATAAGCTCCAAATTTTGTGCGATCCGTTACTTTGTACCATACCGATAGGTTGTGATATATCCCTAAAAAAAAGCTGGCCAAGATTATAATGGGCACAACGGACATGGCTTCCCAATAATCTGAATTGGGAACAATAATAAGTTTGAGTACATCGGCAAAGACGACAACTGAAAGTAAAATGACACTTCCCAAGATTACAAAATAATTTGTAATCTGCGCATAGGCCTTTTGCGGATTATCGCTCTTGGAATGACTAAAAAAGAAAGGTTCTATACCCATTCTAAAAGCCGTAGCAAATAAGGTCATAAACAGAGTGAGCTTATAACAGGCCGAGTATTTTCCAATCTCACTCTCCGCAATATCGTTTGGCAGAAGCCAATCCAACATAATTCGATCAAATACTTCATTTATGGTAAAGGCTATGCCTGCAATTAATACCGGAGCAGCGTAATTCATCATTCTGGCCCATATTAGGCTGTCGAATACATATGGCCTTCTTAGATAGAGGCGCAACATCAATAAGAGAGTTGTACCGCTGGCAATTAGCATTGAAATAAAGATGTAGGAGATTTCAAAATTAGGCTTGTATAGGCCACTTAAAAACGAATCTGGACTACTTTCCACCAATATTGGAAGAATCAATAGAAAAAAACAATTCAATCCCAGGTTGATCATCACGTTGGCAATTTTGACCAAGGCATATCTCATCGGCTTTTCATTCGCTCTCAACCAGGAAAAGGGTATTATGACCAAAGCATCCAACACTAAGATCCAAATGGCATAGGTGATAAATTGTGGATCTATGTCACTTAACGATGAAACGGTTCCCTTAAATATAAAAGCTAAGAGCATGAAAATAAAGGAAGAAGCACCAATGGAAATTAAGGAGGTAGTAACAACCGTTTTCTTATTTAGAGCGGTATCGTGGTAAAACCGAAAAAACGCCGTTTCCATACCATAGGCAAGTAACACATTAAAAATAGCAAACCATGCAAAGATAATGGAAACCTCCCCGTACCCATCCGTTGGTAAAACAGTGACATATAAAGGCGTTAAAAGAAACGATAGCATTCTGGGCAATACCGTAGCCAAGCCATAAATAAACGTCTGTTTAAATAGTTTTTTAAGTGGATTCAAAGAAATCTATGAATTAGCTTTAAAATTAGGCATTTAATCAATGCGGGCAAAGTTAGTTAAATAGCTTATTCAGCAAATAACCTTTTTAAATCATTTATTTTGACTATCCCTGAATAAGGAATAGGAATTCCCACTCCGCTTGTTCCCTGAAACATACAAAAAAACCCCACATACCTGTGGGGTTTTATATTTTGAATCCTATCAAAATAGATAAGATCTATTTTACAACTTAATTGTTGAACGCCTCCGCCCAGTTGAAATTTGACTCCGCTACCGCTTCGTCC
>TARA_R110000868_G_scaffold8808_7_pt1 | contig 16600 bp, 10 predicted proteins | sample TARA_R110000868 | Tara Oceans TARA_R110000868 (sample SAMEA4397489) | marine metagenome | biome: Polar Biome; feature: [SRF] surface water layer (ENVO:00010504); material: water (ENVO:00002006), including particulate matter (ENVO:01000060) such as... | depth 5 m | reverse complement strand
GCGGCGAAATTGCCGCGATCGGTCGCGATGTTCGACAGGCCGAAATGCGCGCTGATGAGGCGGCTGACGGACGGCGGCGGTGTCATGGCCAGCACCTGACGATAGCGCGCCTCGGCACCGACGGTGTCAGCGGGATCGGCATCGGCCAGCGCATCGCCTTCGCGGATCAGCAACGAGGCATCGATATCGCGCTCTGCCTGCGCCGCGCGCTCCCGGATGCGGGTGGTGCGAGCGGGATCGGCAAGGCTGGTCGCTTCGCGCGCCGCATCGCCAAGGCTGGCGCGCGCACCGTCGACATCGCCCGATTCCGCTTTCACATCGGCAATCTGAAGATGGATGCGCGCGTGATAATCCTCCGCATAGGGGCAAGGCGCGGCGAGGAGCGCATCGTAGGCAGGCAGCAACTCTGCGGCAGGTTCCCCGGCAATCCGGCGCGCCGACACGGCATCATAAGCCGCACCGCGCGCAGCGACAGTCTGCGCATAGTCGATGCGCTTGACGAGATAGGACGCTTGCGCCGCGATATCGGCATTGGCGCCCTTTGCCGCTGCCCGGGCGGCAAAATCGCGCGCCACGGCATAATCATCGCGCGTGAGAGCCGATTGCGACAGGCGCAGCGCGGCACGCCGCGCCGTCTGGCGACGGTCGGCAGGCGTGGTGAGCAGGCGCGTATAGATGGTGTCAGCTTCCTCCCGCCTGCCCGCGCGGCGCATGATGTCGGCATCGTAGAACGCGCGGGCCGCCGGTTCCACGGGTGGCTTGCTCTTCCCGGTCGGTGCCGGAGCAGTACGCTCGCTGACCGGGGCCGGGCAGGCAGCGGCCAGCGCCGCCGTGGGCAGGCAGAAGCCGGTCGTAGCCAGCAAAAGAACGCGGGTAGAGCGGGATAATGTCATGGGCTTAGCTCCAAAAGGACTTGAACCAAGCCGCCAGGCGGCTGAACAAGGTCGGTGTTGCGGGATTGGGATCGACAGGATCGACGGCCGGACAAAGCTGCGTGCGCAGCGTGCCGGACAACGGGTCATTGCTGCGCACCGCGATGTCGGACAGGAGCGCGCGGTCATCTGGCAGGATGAAGGTATAGTTTGCCGCCATGTCGGGGGCGGCGCGGCTATCCATGTCGACGGTATCCTGACGCCCGTCGACATAGTTCAGGAAGACCGTGAAGCGCTTGAAAGCGGCATTGTCGCTTTTGACGGTCATCTGGATCGGTGCGCCTTCCGGGCCGGCGTTCGCAATGTCTTCCCCGGTGGCAAGGGCGCTGAGGCCTGCGCCCAATGCTGCGCTGGTCGCCGGCGTGTTGGCCGGGCATGCCGTTCGCAGCACACCCCCAAGCTGGCTGGCGAAACCGGCATCGGACATCATGGACGGCGAAAATTCCCAGATGAGATATTTGGGCTTGTCGGTCTTGAACCGTTCGGACGCAGCATATTGCCGGAACGCCGTCAGCGGCCCGCCGCCAGCGACGGCCAGATTCTGCGTAGCCATGCCGGAATAGGCCTGAACGAACGGCGCGAAGCTGTAGCGATGGGTGAGCGCCGAAAAGCTGGTGCCGACCAAGATGATGTCCGCGCGGTTCTGCGTAGCGGGCGTAGCAGGGAGAGTGAAAGCACGGACCGTCTGCCCCCGCCCCGGCGTGCGGCACAGGGTATCGAGCGTGGTGCGATAGGACTCCGCCCCCACCAGCGACGCCGTTCCCATCAGTGGAGGAACGCCGCCTTTCAGCTTTTGCCGGGCAATCTGGCGCGTGACGGCAAGCGACGCGATCCATGCCCCAGTCGTGGACCAGTGCATGTCCGAAGGGCTGGTCAGGCGGTCCAGCGAAACGCCATTCCGATTGGCCTCCGCCAATATATCCGGCACCATCGGCCCGGCCCGGCGAATATGATCGACGAAGGACTGGTACGCCCGGAGGCGGGCGTCATATGGCGTCGCCATGGTCCCGCGCGCCTGCGGCGGCAAATGGCTGTACGCGAGCAAGCCGCGCGGCGGCGGCACCACGACCACCAGTTTGGTCCCGCGCTGTGCCAGCGTGCGCGTCAGGCGTGTGAAATCGTCCAGCAGATCGGGCGTTATCGACGGGTTCGAATCGAGTTCATCGGCATGGAAGAACCAGCCCGTGTCGCCTTCGAACACTTGCTTCGACGGCAGCGCGTAATTCTTCGTCCGCAGCGACGCGCGGCAGAAGGCGTAACGGGTCGGGGCCGGGTCGATAAAGCCGTCGCTTGGCTGAAAAGCGCGCAACGGACCGCGCACCGCCGCGACCGGAGAACCGCTGCGCATGTTTTGCGCGACGGCCAGCCCATGCGTTAATGCAACAGCAATCGCAAATATGCTAGCGGTCGCACCGCGAACGCAATACGAAGAGTTCGAACCGTTATTCATCCTGCCCTCAAATCTGTGGAGGCTCTATGCATCGCATGGCCATCAAGACCGTATCTTGCCTGCTTGTATCGTCCGCCTTCACGGGCTGCGCGGCGCGCGCCTGGGAGCCAGCGACGCTGTATCCTGCGCTGGTGACGATGGCCCCGTCGACCGATAGCGAAGCGTTCGAATGCCCGACCGCGCCCATTGCCGTCGTCGACATTCAGACCGTGAGCAAATATGGAGAAAAGGCCGGAAAGCTCAACAATTCCACGATTGTCGACAAGGAATCCGAAGCGGAATACACAGCGGATATCGCGCCCATCAAAGCCTATGTGAAGTTCATCGTGAAGCGCGCCGACAATTATGTGGAAGGCAATACGACCGCCAATGCCGAAGCGCGCTGCGCGCTCGACTGGCTGGATGCTTGGGCAAAAGGTGGCGCGTTCCTGGGGCAGATCAACCGGCAGGGGCAATCGGTGCGCAAATGGGAACTGGGCAGCTTTGCCACCACCTATCTGAAGGTTCAGTCCGCGTCCGACGACGCAGCGAAGAAAGCCCGAATCCGCAAATGGATTAGCGATATCGCATATAAAGCCAAAGAGGATTTTTCCACGCACACGGAGATGAAGAGCCGGCAGAACAATCACCTGTACTGGGCGGCATGGGGCGTGCTGTCCGCTGGCCTCGCCACCGGCGACAAGACCCTGTTCGATTGGGGCATCGACCGGTATCGATTTGCAGTCGGCCAGATCCGCGACGATGGCTCGCTCGACCTGGAAATGGCGCGACGCACCAAGGCTGCAAGCTATCACATGTTCGCTTTGCTCCCGCTGGTCATGATCGCCGAAGCGGGCGAAACCAACGGCATCAAAATGTATGCCGAGCGCGGCAATCGTCTGCAGAAACTGATCGACCTTAATCTGGCCGCGCTGGACGATCCCGACGTGATCGGCCGCAAGGCCGGATATGAGCAGGAAGACCTGTACAACGAGTCCTCGCTCGCATGGATTGAACCCTATTATGCGCGCTTCCACGACAAGCGCGTGGTCAAATGGCTGGAGAAATATCGCCCCATGGGATCGAGCCGCATCGGCGGAAACATGACCGCGCTGTACGGCACCGGCGAACCGGCGATAGGCGCGGTCGTCAAGCAACAGAAGTAGCTTTCGCAGGGGCCGGGGACGCCGGGCGGCGGCGGGCGACGCGCCGTGCAAATTCGATGAGCAGGACGAACGGCCCCGCCATTGCAATGGCAATCAGCCACATCAGCGGCAGGACATATTGCTCCTCCGCCCGACGCCAGTCGCCCGGATAGAGCAGCGCCCACAGCACCACGGGCGCAACCGCGAGCAGCGCCGTCATCAGCGGTTCGAGCCGCCCCGCCCTGGGATGGAGCGGCTCCACCGCTGCGTAGATCATCAGCCCGAACAAAACTGTAAACAGCAGATCGAACGCGCCAAGCGGCCCCAGCAGATTTTCACCGCTCAGCCATTTGTAGGTGCCGGTGGCACCCGCAATGAAATCGCCGATGCGCCCGGCTTCGCGGGTATCCATCAGTTGATCGCGCAGGACCAGAGCTGCATAATTCCACCCGCTCGTTACGCCCACCAGCGCTGCGTAAGTGAACCAGCACAGCAGGACCGTGAGCATGTAGAGCACCGCCGTGCGCAGCACGACCGGGCGATCCGCCGCCGTTGGCGCGACCATCCGGGCGAGCAGCATCATGCAGCCCAGCCCCACCGGGACGCTGCCGCCCGCAGGATCGAGAGAGACCAGAGCCGCCGCCATGAACGGAGCGGCGACATACAGAGAGTCAGGCGCGGCCCCGTGCTTTCGCAGCGCGATCAGGATGCCCACGAGGCTGACGACGAGCAGCGCGATCGTCGGTATGGCAGTCAACGATCCGGGAATGGCAAGGATGAAAGCCGCAGCGCCCATCATGCAGGCAGTTGCCGCAATCCGATCCCGTCGTCCGCCCATCGCAGGCGCCGTGCAGATGAACCACAGTCCGCAGGCAGTCGCCCCCAGCAGAATCAAGGCACTGGCCCACCGGGTAGCCGCAACGCCCAGCATCGCCATCGCAGGCAAGGTCAGACTGCCCGCCGTGTGAAAACCGTCGCGGCGCGACACCTCCCGCATGTTGCCGGACAGACGTTTGCGCTCGACGGCGCTGGCGAGCAGCACGCAGGCATTCACCTTGCGATCCGCCAGCGCGAACTGCGGGCGGGCGATGGCGGCACCGACGGTCAGATTGCCCGAAACCAGTGGCATCAGTTGCTGGCAATCGAGTTGCGCTCTGGCGACGAGCCACCAGGGCGCCAGGTCCACAGGCGTGATCGTTTCGAGCGCGCCGCTGGCAAACCCATCCTGAATCGCTGTGCCGTTGCTGGCGCGCGTTGCCGTGAAGTTGATTGCTATGCTGCCCAAGGCGAACGCCAGCAGTGCGGCCAGGATATGGCGCCAATGGCGCGGATGACGGCGTTGGGCCGATGTCAGTTCCAAAGGTGCGTCGGTCATCCTTTTGCTCCCGCAAGCAGGAGGTTTTCACGCCGCTGCTGGTCGATTTTCTGCTGCTGGCGCGGGTCGAACTGGTTCATGCTGCGCAAGACGGCGCGAGCCGGGCCATAGCCCCGCTGCGCCGCGCTGGTCAGGATGCGGATTGCCTCCGCCTCGGACCCGGGCGCTTCGCCCTTCAGCATCAGGATCGCCGTCTGGAAATCGACGTCGTTATTGCCGCGCCCGAACACGCTGACGATCAGGGCATTGCCCCGCGCAGGCTGAGGCCGGGCACCGCATCCGTCGATATAACATCCGGCCAGAAGGATAATCGCCTTGAGATCGCCAAGCGCATCGCCACGCTCATAATAAGAGATCGCCCGGCGAATATCCTTAGGTACGCCGAAGCCCGCCGCATAGGCGACCCCCATGCCGCGAAAACCCGCAGCCGTTCCGCGACTGGCCGCCAGCTTGTAATATTGGAAGCTGAGTTCAGGATTGACCGGAACCCCATTGCCCGAAGCATAGATCGACGCGAGAGACGCAAGCGCTTCGCCATTGCCGCTGGCCGCTGCCTGCTTGAACAGCTCCATCGCCTGCGCCGCGCTTTGCGGGTCGCCGATGGACAGGAGCAGACCGCCCAGCTTGGTGCGCGCCTCTACGCTGCCCCCTGCTATCGCCAGATTGAGCAGTTCCTTGGCGCGGCTGAGTTCGGCAGGGCTGATGCCGCCCACCACCACCGCCTGCGCAGCGATGATGCGCAGATTGTTGTTCGTGCTGCCTGCATTGACGGCGCGCAGGGCCCATTCGTTCGACTGTTCGATATCGCGATCGACGATTTGCCCGACACGATAGATTTCGGCCAGTTGCGACATCGCCCGGATGCTGCCGCGCTTGGCCGCTGCGGTATAATATTCGACGGCCTTGGCATTGTCCTGCGGCATGGTGCCACCCGGCATGTAGGCCTGCGCCAGTCGGGCATAGGCCGATGCACTGCCAGCGGCAGCGGCGCCGTTGTACCAGGCGAAGGCCTTTTGCGGGTCGGGTGTACCGACTGTCCCCTGCGCCTCGAAATCGCCCAGTCGCACTTGTGCGCCCGCGCTGCCCCCGCGCGCCGCCACCTGATAATAGGCGTAGGCCTTGCGATTATCGACCGGCACACCGCGGCCAAGCCGATAGTTTTCCGCCATGATATAGGAGGCCTGCGACGATCCCCTTTTGGCCGCATTCTGCAAAAGGTCGAACGCGCGCCGCGCCTCCGCCGGAGTGAAGCCGGGGCTGAGAAGCAAGTCGGCAAGCCGCACCATGGCGCGCACGGAGCCGGCCGCATTGGCCTGCTCATAAAATTCGCGCGCCTGCCGGATATCCTGCGCCCGACCGCGTTCGCGCAGCAAATCGCCCAGGCTGACCATCGACGTCGTGTTGCCGGAAGAGGCTTCGCGCCGCATGAGGCGCTCCGCCACGCGGCGGTAATCGCGCGATTCATAGGTGCTGAGCGTCAATTTCGGCTGAAAGCTGAGAAACTCTGCGGTCTTGAGCGCCGCTTGCGAACGCTTCATCGCGATGGAGCGCCATAGCGGACCCACTTCGCCCCGGCGCAGGTTGATGCTTTCCAGGCTCTCCGCCAGCAGCGCAATCGCGGCGGTGTCGCCCGTGGCCGCCATGCGCTGCAAGGTCGCTATGCCGCGCGATGCCGTGGCAGCGGTCAGGGCCAGTTCGAACGCATATTGGCGTTCCGCCTCGTCGCGCGTCTCTGAATATTTCAAGGTTGCCAGCCGTGCCGCAGTCTTTGCGTCGGCAATCTGCTCCGGCGGCAAGGGCAGAACCGTCTTGCCGACATTCTCATAGCGCCGCAGCGAAGCCAGCGCGGGAGACAGTGCCTCCAGCCGCTTGAGATTTGCCGCGAAGGCGAGGCGATCGTCCTGCGCAACCGCAAGCCGGACGGCGTCATCGGCCTGAACGATGGGATTGGGAGGCGCAACCTTGAAGATGTAAGCGCCCAGCGCCATCGTCCCCAGCCAGAGCAGGACTACGCCGGAGATCAGGACCGACCTTTTCATAGCGAACGCCTCCTCCCAGGGGCCGCCGGGGCAAGCGCCTCCGCAGAGTCCTCGACATCGTCCTCACGCGCACGATCCGGGGCAAAGCCGGCAGCGCCCTGTTGGGTCGCGGCGTTGACGATGGTGTTGCCCGGACAGGACGGGAAAGGGCGACCGACCGACGGTGCAGCCGCCAGCTCACCCGACAGATAGTTTTGCTGCACGAACGGGCAGGCATAGGGCCGCTTGGGACGCGGGCAGGCGCCCGACACCATCACACCGTCGGCCTGCCGCGAACCGAGGCCGTTTTCCCCGCGTTTCAGATCGTTGAGGAACAGACGCTTGGACGAACCGATCAGCGTATTGTCCTCCAGCAGCATCGCCCCCATGCCCGTCATGCCCAAAGCGCCCTGCCCGTTATTCTTCACACGGTTGGAAACCGCAGCGGCGGACAGGAATTGCTCATAGGGATCGAGCAGAAGGTTACGCGACGGAGCCCCCGGCTTCGTCACGAACTCGACGGCATAACCCTCGATACCCAGATTGCGGTTGTCGCGGATCGTATTGCGGAAAATGCCCACGTCCCAACTGTTGCGCACCGTGATGCCGGAGCGGCCATTGTTGAACACGCTGTTCGAAGCGATGATGTTGCACGGGCTTTCGTAGATCGAAATGCCGTTCGAATGATTGTCGAAGGCCGTGTTGGCATACATGATGTTGCGACCGGCATAGCGGTCCATCATCATGCCCGATCCCTTGTTGTCGAACGTCAGATTGCCGATGTACCAGCTATCCTCGACATTGCGCGAACCGATGATGCCGTGCTTCTTGAGCGAACCGTAGACGGTGTTGTAGGCGAACAGCAGCTTGTGCGAGCGATCGTGCGGATCGATGCCATATACGATATTGTCGCGATATTCATTGCCCACGACCTGCACGTCATTGGCTTCGTAACTGTAGAAACCGTAGAGCATGTTCTGGAAGCTGTTCTCAACCAGCGTGCCGGTCGGCGGACGCACCTGTTCGACGTTACGCTGCAGCAGGGAGACCGGACCGTAGGTCAGCGTCATCCCGTACGCCTTGCCCGCCGCATATCCCAGATTGAGAAACTGGGTGCCGACTGCCCGCGTCGCCGAATTGCTCCAGGCGATGTAGAAAGGTCGGAAATCGTGGCGGGTATCGTAGGTCATCGGCGTCGGCCCACCGGTGCTTTCGGTCCAGCCGACCAGCGTGACGTCCGCAATCCGCATGTCCCCGGCGTTCACGATGAAGCTGGCGCGCTCCGTAGACAGTCGCAATGCCTTCACATCGCTGCCCGATACGGTCAGAGTCGCGCCATCGCTGACGAACAGCGGCGCGCGCAAGGTGTAGGTGCGGCCGTTGCGCAGCAGGAATTGCCCCTGCCCCCTAAGCGTCAGTTGTTCCCAGAGCTGCGGGATATCGAGGCGTCCGCGGCTCAAGTGCAGATAGACCGGGTGGCGGCTCGATTGCGCCGCCATGACAATCGTCGCGCCAACCAGCGTCCAGTCATCCTGCACAGAGCGGGCCGTCAGGAATTTCTTGTTATAATCGTTGTTCACCAGCGGAATGATGTCGAGATGACCGCTATTGTCATTGTGCGGCAAAGCGCTTCGCACGGTCGATCCGTCGACGGCATCGCTGTTGGGAAGACGGGGCAGATAATCCCCCAGTTTCTGCTGCCTAACATCAAAGGTGGCATAGAAATCGCGCTCAAACTCCGGCACCGGAACCGTCTGACGACCCGTATCGGGGATCAGGGGCTGCTCCTGTCCCTGAAGCGCCGAAAAATGATCGAGGCGATTGGCCTGAAGCCCTGCGATAGTCCGGAAGGTGCGAACGCGCTTATCCACGTCCATCATGGACCTTGCGGTATACGCGGCGGCACGGATCGCACCGATCTTGCCAAGCTCCACAGCCAGATCGGCCCTGAAGGCATCGGCATTCGCCGTATCCATCGCAGGAAAATTGCGCTGCAAGGCTATCGCGCCTCTATAATCGCCCTTGCGTAGCAGTGCGACGCCCAGGCTACGGGCCACCTCGCCCCGCAGGGCGAGGTCGGTTATCATCGGCAATCCGCGAGAGGACAGAGCGTAATTGCCCTGTGCAATTGCGAGGGCCGCATCGGCATAGGCCAGATCGACTTCACCTTTGGGGTCAGTGGTCGGCATCGCCGCCAGACGCGACCGGGCATTGGCAACCCACGGCTTTGCCGTGTAGCCTGCCATCGCCAGCCGCGCTGCCGCGTGAAGCCACGCATTATCGTCGGGTGCCTGCGCAACCAGCCGTTCGGCCAGCGCGAAATCGCCCGACCGATAGGCGATGGCCGCAGCCCGGCCGATCAGGTCTCCCGCCGGTCCGCCTGTCGTCCATTCGGCGAGATCCGCAAGGCTCTTGGCGTCCTTCACGCGGATGTAGTGGTCGGCGATGCGTATCAACGCAGCGTCAGTGAGTGGCGTATTGCGACCCGCCAGACTCAATAGTTCCGTCGCGCCATCCAGATCCTCCGCTTCGGCCAAGGCGCGCGCGCCATAAGCCGCAGCAGCCTGTCGGGCGCCAGCGTTCTTCATTGCGGAGACAGCGGGCAACGCGCCTGCCAGATAAGGCTGTGCCTGCGTCTGATATCCCGGCCTGACGAGGGCCAGACCGATCAGCATGTTTGCCATCGTCTGCCGGTCTGTGTCCTCGATCCGGGATTGCGCGACTTGCGCCTCGTGCATGTAACCGCGGCCGCTGCCGACATTGACGACGCGCAGCAGGGCCGCATCGCGCAAGGCCGGATCGGCAATCGCCAGAGCGGCGTCCAGCCCGTCCAGAACATTGCCATCCGTGAGCAGCCGGTCGGCCACCATGCGCAACATGCCGTCGCGGTTCTTGCCCGAGCGCACCGAAAGCGCGGCGGCGGCGGCCACGGCGGTCTTGCCCTGTTTGACCAGCAGCGCCGCATTGGCAGCATCGATTAGCCCGCCGTCGGTCCGATTGCCCAAAGTCGGGCGCATCATCAACGTCCCGATTTCGCGATAGGTCTGCACGCGCATCGGCGCATTGCCGATCCGCCGGGCGAGCAGGAATGCCGATTGCTGTGCGTCCGCGCTGATAGTGGCATGCGCCGCGAAATAGAGCGCAAAGTCGCGCATCAGCGCGTCGCAGCTCTGCGTAGCGGCCGGGCAGGAGCGGTCCGCCAAGGCCAAGGTGCGGAACAGCCGATCCAGCCGGTCCGGCGCCATAAACGGGCCCTGCATCGTAAACAGCGCCAGACGGCGCGCCGCTAGCTGCCGCACCTCAGCACTGTCGATCAGGCCGAAAGCCTGTTCCGCGGATTCATAGGCTGCATTGCCATCGCCCCGCAAAAATTCGCCCCTGGTGACGGCAATAAATCGCATCAGATGCCGGTCGAGCGCGATTCCGGAGCGGCCCTTCACCAGCTTTAGCGTCGAAAGCAGTTTGAGATGGTCGTCCGCACGTTCGGCAAATCCTGGCGTGCCGGGTTTCAGCGCCGCAAGGCGGTGATCGAGATTGGCGATATCCGGTGCGCTCAGTGTCGATGTGTCGCGCGCGGCGCCGATGCTCCATGAGCGGTGCCCGTTGCTGTCGACCTCTGTATACAGCAAAAGGACAATCAGGAGCAGGACGACCAGCCCCGTCACGATAGCCGCGGATTCAGGCCGATGGGCACTTACCCAGGAGACGCCGCGCCGAAGGGCGCTGCCCCGTTCAGGGGGCATGGCAATATCGGAGGGGGTGGTGGGCATATCCATGGCCGCGTTCACGATCTCAGCGATATTGCGGGGACGCGGAGACGGGGCTCCCGCACGTCATGCGACAGGAGCGACGGCAGGGCCCGCATCGGCGATCCTGCCACGGGGTAGCCGATCGACTGTTCGAGGCGGGAATACTGCATAGGGTGTCCTCAAGCGCCCGCGTTACAGGCCGAACCGCAGCGTACGGACGCGACCCGACACCGGCTGACCGATGCGCGCAGCATTGATCGGCGTATCGAACGCGACGACGACCGAGCCCGCCAGATCGGGCACGCGCAGGCCGGTGCGCTCAAGCGTTTCAGGGTCGGTCAGGCCCGGCAGCAGGATGCTCTTCACCCGGCCCATCGCTTCGGTATCGTCGTTGAAGAAGTTGATCGCCACGCGGTCGCCCACGCTGACCTTGCGTAGATCCTTCAGGCGCACGACGAGGGTCGATTCCACTTTGCCCCGCAATGGCGCGAGGCTGATGATCGGCGCAGCGCGCGACAGCGGCGTGCCGAGCTGAGCCAGACGTTCCCCCACCACGCAGCGGCAATTGCTGACCACATTGAGGATCGACCCGTCGATGCGTTCCATCGATGCAAGTATCTGGTTGGGTTCGACCTTGTCCCCCGGCTTGACGGCGAAGGATGTAACGGTCGCGCTGGAAGGCGAGCGCAGCACGGTGCCCGACGGGCTGGTGACTGCCCCTTCCGCCGCCACGACGAAGGTGCGCGTATAGAGGTTGACGGCGACATAGGCGCACAAGGTGGCCGCCGCGACGACGAACAGCAGCAGCCCGAAATTCTTGCTGAGCGCGTCGAACAGCGCGCGACGGGGCGTCTTTTCTTCTTCCGGCACGCTGCTGGAGCGGACGCGGGCGCTATTGTCGCGCTGAATGACGTGGAGCATGTCCCCGGCGTCGACCACTTCGCCGCTCAGATAAGCGTCGCGGACATAATGGAGCAGCGAAAGCTGCTGCCAGCTCATCTGGGAGAATGCGCCGCCGATGGTCTTGCCGTCGGCGCTGATGTGGCGGACGGCCAGTTCGACGTCGATGGTCATGTCGAACCCATCGAAATTGAAGCGGATTTGCGGGAGCAGGATGTCGCCGACCGCGATGCTCTCATCATAATCCTTGATGCACACGCCGCCCACGGACCAGTCGAATGTAGGATAGACCTTGCCATCGATGATCGCCTCCGCAGCGACCTTCATGCGGGTATGCTGACGCTGGCTAGCCGCCTCATGGCTAATCGTTGCGGCTGTGCTCATAAATCCTCCTGAATCACTATTCGCTAAACATCAGATCGACATTCTCCACACTGTCGACAGTCAAGGCTCTCATGAAATTCCCGACGAATACGATGAGTGCAAGAATGGCGAAAGAATGAACGAAGAATGAGGATGCCGAGATATATCGTTGTCTGAACAGGGACGTGACGCCCTTGTTCGTCGTCTTTTGACGCGTCCATTTCTGCCGGTCGAGCCGGAAGAATATGTATGTCTTTACAATCGATCCGTAGATCTGATTGTAGTAAAGCAGGAACGGATAGGTCCAGTTGACTTCCTGCCGCACGGTCAGCAGCGCAATAGTCTGCAGCAGACGGGTCAGCGCGACCCAATAGAGATAGCCCAGGATCAGGGTCGGCTCGATGAAGATGCTCGCCAGGATCGCCGCGACGAGTCCCGTGAGCGACGTCCACATCGAAATGCGCTGATCGAAGATCGACCACCATGTCCACCAGGTGATCTTCTTTGGCCCAAGCTTCAGCGCGCGTCCGTTGGTGCGCAGCATGTTGCCGAACCAGCGGACCATCAACTGCGTGGAGCCGATCAGGAAGCTGTTGTGCGGCGGATGCTCGATGGTGACGATCCGGACGTCGGGGATGTAGAGCATCTGCCAGCCGCGACGCAGCAGGAAGAACCAGCTCGACTTGTCGTCCCCGGTCAGGAATTTGAGACGGCCCAGACGCCAATGGTCGATCCAGTCGACTTCGATCTGCCGCACGAAATCGGGATCGGTAACGAGATCGGCGCGGAACGCCGACATGCGACCGGTCAGCGTCAGGACGCGCCGGGCGAGACCATGCGACGACATAAGGATCTGCCGCTGGGCAAAGCGCATCGAATACCACTGACGGAAGATTTCGCGGCCTTCGACCTTGCAGACTTCGTCGGTGGTGAAAGCGCCTGCTCGGGGGTAAACCGACAGGAAGGGCAGGCTGCGCCGCAGGGCGCCGTCTTCCAATATCGAATCGCCATCGATGACACAGGCCACCGCACCGGGCGGCGGCTCTTCACGGGCAATGAGGCGGAAGCCTTCGGCCAGCGCGTCGCGCTTGCCGGTGCCGGCGATGCGTACGAATTTGAGATCGACCAGATCGGTCTCCCCCGCCATCAGCCGCAATTGCTTGACCAGTCGCTGATCGCCCATTTCCAAGAGCGACGCGACGACCGTGCAGCGCAGGCCCGATTCAACCGCTTCCTTGAAGACCGAATGATAGACCTTGCGGGTGGTTTCGGTGTCGATGCGGAAACTGGTGACGAGCAGATAGACGTGGGACGGCATCGCTGCTTCGCCCGCTGCCTCCACCTTGCGGCGCATGCGGGGGAAGACGATGTGCAGATACAGCATAGCGCGCACGATGTGGATCGCGGCCCAGCCGTAGCGCCAGATCCCGATCGTGCCGATCAGCGCCAGATAATAAGGCGACAACGGGTCCAGCCAGCTCTCGTCCAGTTGATAGACGAGAGCAGCCAGAATCAGGGCATAGAGGATTAAACCGCGCATGGGGTTCGCCGCGTTCGCTATGCGTCGTTTACCAGCTCAGCCCTTCGTAGTTGCTCTTGGTCCGCAGCGTGCGGTCGATGCGAACGAGATCCACGACCGTCTTGCCGGTCGGGATGTTGCCCGGCAGCGCGCGGAAACGTTGGTCGCCATTGCCGATCACGATGGTGTCGCCATGCGAGACCACTTCCTCGACATCCTCGACCAGCAATTCGGCCAGATGCGGAATGTGCGAGCGGATGAAATGGAGGTTCGCGCCGACCAGCTTCGAATAGCTGACATTGGCATCGAAAATCTTGAGGTCGTAACCTTTGCCGTACAGCTTCTCCGCAACGCTGACGAGCGGGCTTTCGCGCAGATCGTCGGTTTCGGATTTGAAGCTGAGGCCCAGCATACCGATACGGCGGCTGGTGGCGCGCGAGGCGATCAGATCGAACGCGCGATCGACTTGCAATTCGTTCGATTGCTGCACCGCTTCGAGCATCGGAACGCGCACATCCATCGACGCCGCCTTGTACCGGAGCGCGCGCAGATCCTTGGGCAGGCACGAACCGCCAAAGGCCATGCCCGGCTTCATATAGGCAGGCGAGATGTTCAGGCGCTTGTCCGAGCAGAGCACTTCCATGACTTCATGGCCGTCGACATCGGCGGCCTTGCAGATGTTGCCCATTTCGTTAGCGAACACGATCTTCGTCGCGTGCCAGCAGTTGTTGGCATATTTGATCGCTTCGGCGGTGCCGACTTCGACCACGCGGACTTCGCCGACGATGCCTTCGTTGAGTTCGCGCAGACGCTCTACCGTCAGATCGTCCATCTTGCCGATGACGATGACTTCGGGTTCGAGATAGTCGGCAATCGCAGTGCTTTCGCGGAGAAATTCGGGATAGATCGCCACACCGAAGTCCTTGCCCGCTTCCATGCCCGAAGAGCGGGAGAGCGAGGGAATGACCGTGCCCGACATCGAGCCGGGAAGCATCGTGGAGCGCATGACGACGGAGTGGAACATGTCCTTCTTCGCCAGTGCGACGCCGATTTCCTCACAGACGGTGACGACATAGTTCAGATCGAGATTGCCGTTCGGCAGGCTGGGCGTGCCGACGCAGACGATGGATAATTCGGTGTTGGCGATGGCATCGGCGACATTGGTGGTCGCACGCAACGCACCGCGCGCCACGGCGCCGGAGATCAGTTCGGGCAGGCCCGGTTCGACGATAGGCGCCTTCCCGGCGTTGAGCAGGTCGACCTTGGCAGCGTTGTTGTCGACGGCGATGACTTCATGCCCGCTCTTGCAGAGGCATGCCGCGGTGACCGCACCCACATAACCGATTCCAAAGACTGATACGCGCATGGAAACCCCCGACATTGATTGAACTCGCAGGCGCACAGTGATCGAATTCCCCTCCAATTCGGTGATTGGCAATCGAATCTGTGCGTTAGCGCGTCTATTACCTTCTTATATTGCTTAAATGCAAATTTCTTTTTGCGTTTGCGAACATATGCACGGATAAGCTGAGTAAGCCGTACCAAAGTGGACCAAGCGGCGAAGCATGTATTAATTCCAGTATAGTTTTGATTTACATTACTTTTATTGGCCGTTTACGGCGAATACGCCAAACCGCCCTGTCAGACATGATTCGAGATCGCACACATCGTCCGTCGGCCCTGCGGCAATAATGTAGTTAATTGCTGATTTGGGCGTTTACTTTCGATGGCAATGAAATTGCCTCCGGCAGTTCGGTGACACGATAGAATGACGGCGCCGAACACTAGAAAATACTAGGATAATTCCCACTCTCGGATCTATGGCCGATTGAAATGGGTCCAGAGATCCAGCGAGACGGCCCCAACCCATGAAAGAATATGGTTAATCGTAATCGTTAATTCTGAATTACCCACATTCTTTGCGAAGATTGGATGGAATCACGTTGCATATATGCACCCCTGTTCACGGGTAGCATGATATTTTTCGTAGATTATCACAATATATACGGGGTTGAGCAAATGAGCATTACTGCAAGCGGATTTGAGTATTCAGAGTGGCGGATTGCGCTTCCGGTGGACGCAGCCGGCAAAACCACGGGCAATGCGGCCCAGATTGATAAGTTGGCAGGCTATGGCGGATCGGAATATTTCCGCCCATCCGATACGGCGCTGGTCTTCCGCGCTGCTGTCGATGGCGCGACAACTTCGGGCAGCAAATATGCCCGATCCGAATTGCGCGAACTCACCAACGGCAACTCGGCCGCATGGAACCTGAAACAAGGCGGCACGATGACCGCAACCTTGTCGGTGGACAGCGTGCCGACCTATTTCAACGGCACGCCGGGCAGACTGGTGATCGGCCAGATTCACGGCAAGGAAAACGAGCTGGTGCGCCTATACTGGGACAACGGCACCGTATATTTCGTCAACGATCTGGCCGGTCCTTCCAACAAGGAGCTGAAGTTCCAGCTCCTGTCGCCCAATAACGAAACGCCTTCGATCGATCTGGGCGAGGCATTCTCTTACAAGATCAACGCCGTCGGCAACACGCTGGAAGTGGTGGTCTATGCCGACGGGCAAACTTACAGCAGCACCACACAGATCAACGCGATCTGGCAGTCGGATTCGTTATATTTCAAGGCAGGCGTCTATCTGGGCGTCAATGAAACGCAGGGCACTGGCGTCGGGCAGACCAGCTTCTTCGGGCTGGATATCGCGCATACGTAGGGCGACGGCCTGGGCGGTCTGGGCGCACCGAGCGGTCCCGGCGGGCCTGACGGTTCGGGCGGGCCGGGCGATCCAGACACTCCGGTCGAGACGGGCAACGTCCTGATGGGCACCGCGGGCGACGACCAGTTCGACGTGACCGCCAGCACCGATATCATCCGCGAAGCCGCGAACGGCGGGATCGATACCGCGACGGCGCATGTGGACTACACGCTGGGCGACAATGTCGAGAACCTGATACTGGCCGATGGCGCCACCACCGGCACGGGCAATGGTCTGGCAAACGACATTACCGGAACCGACGGCAATAACAGCCTGTACGGCATGGCAGGCAATGACCGGCTTTACGGGCTGGCGGGCAATGACGTGCTGGACGGTGGCACAGGCGCCGACGTCCTGACCGGCGGCGAAGGCAATGACAGCTATTATGTCGACAATGTGGG
>TARA_R110000868_G_scaffold23303_2_pt1 | contig 16603 bp, 17 predicted proteins | sample TARA_R110000868 | Tara Oceans TARA_R110000868 (sample SAMEA4397489) | marine metagenome | biome: Polar Biome; feature: [SRF] surface water layer (ENVO:00010504); material: water (ENVO:00002006), including particulate matter (ENVO:01000060) such as... | depth 5 m | reverse complement strand
CAATTCCCTATGCAGTAAAAAAGATATTGGGATTTGGTTCTTAGCACATTCAACCATCAAAAATGTTAACGATCCAACCCGTGGGGAGTATGCAGCTTTCCAAGTGAGGGGAGATAAGAGCTTAACTGAATGGGCAACAAGTTGGGCCGATTTAATTGGGTTTATTGAAATCGATTTGTTGATTGATGAGGATGGTAAATCAGTTATTAAAAAGGAGGGTGAGAATGTTAAACGAACTGTAACAGTAACTCCAAGGGGAGGACTTACAGCAAAATCTAGGATACCCGGTGTATCTGGTGTAATGTCTGTTGATGTTTTTGTTTCTAAGATCAATTCTATTTTTTCTACTAAGAAGGAGACTTTATAATGTCTGTTGATAACTACGATGCTTTTGGGAATGGTTCAGATGATTTTGAGATTTTTGGTGCTGAAGAAGCTAAGGAAATTTTAAATGAGAATATATTACCACCCGGTGATTATCCAATTACAATTACCAAGGCTGAAATGCGATCCAAAGAATTATCTAAATGGATTGCTTTAACTGTAAAAATTGAAGATCCACATGAAATGTCTGGAAGGATTAAAACCTTTTCTATGTACATTCAGGGAGGCCATGCTAACCCTAAAGTTTGCAACATTCATGCGAAGATTCGCCAATCCCTAGACAAAGCTTTAGGTATGGAGAAGTTGACATTAAGAGGCATCATAGGCCAATCTTGCATGGTTAAAATAAAGAACTCTGAAAAAGATGGAAATGTTTACGAAAACATTGATAAATTCTTTTCCGCAGTTCCATTCTAGTACAGGTGTAAGAACGGGGGAGGAATGAAAGTTCCTTCCCTTTTTTAATGAGGTGATTCATGGATGAATTATTATTTTCGCCTGATGAATGCAAACCAATTCCCAAGGGTGTTTATACTGCCAGAATTGCAAAAGCTGAAATCAAAATATCTAAAGCGGGAAACAAGTATATTTCTTGCGATGTCCAGATTATTCAAGGAACTTCCCAAGGGAAATTAGTTGATTGCAATTTTCATCTTTGGGCAAATGATTCTAAATTTAGGTCAGATTCAAGAAGAAAATTTGCTAGGCTTGTTTCTTGTTGTGGGATTCAAACAGAGATCAAAGTCAATGATCTTTCTGTTATTCTTGATAAACCTTTTCTTGTTGATCTTGGCGAACAAGAAGATAATTTTGGAAATGTAAATTGTATTAATGGATTTAATAAATTAAGGGGAAAATAATGAGAAAACTTCTTAGCCAAAATTCTGAATTAAAAAAAGATGGAATTTGGAATTGGTCTATACCAGCTTGGCAAGTTCAGTTGTCAAATGGTTCTTGGTTTAATTGTTGTCCTAATGCTGATTTTTGCGTGAAAGTTTGTTATGCAAGGAATGGAACTTATTTGTTTCCTGTTGTGAAAGCAAAGCATCTTTCAAACCTTGAATACACAATTAACGATTTAGTTAATTGGGGTTTAGATATGATTAAAGAAATAAATAAAATAGGATTACACAAAATAAAATTTCTTCGCATTCACGATGCTGGTGATTTTTATTCTGATGAATACTTGCAAGCTTGGATAGATATTGCAATGCAAATACCAAGCGTTACCTTTTATTGTTACACCAAGGAAGTAAGCAGATTTAAAAAGATTGTGCAAGGTAGTTGCCCAAAAAACTTCAAGTATTTATTTTCATTAGGAGGGAAGGAAGATCATTTAATAGACTTGGAATTGGATCGCCATTGTGATGTTTTTCCAAGTCTAGAAGCTTTAAACAATGCGGGTTACATGGATCAATCAGAAAATGATTTATTAGCTATTACTTTACCAACAAATAAAATCGGGATCGTTTCAAATAACATTAAGCATTTTAAAAAAATACAGGGTGAATTGACATTTAAAAGCGGGCAAGAAAAAAGAAAAGATTTGAGGGATAAACAATGCTAAGAAAATACCAACAAGATTCTGTAGATGCTTTATTTCAGTTTCATCAAGATAACCCTAGTAAATCAACTGTAATTGTAATACCTACAGGGGGAGGTAAAACAAGGGTGATGGCTGAAGTAATTCGCAAATCATTTGAATCAAACCATGATTGCAGGGGGATGATTCTTAGCCATGTTAAAGAACTATTAGAGCAATCGGAAAACACCTGTAAAGGGTATGCTGTTGCAACAGGTTTACCGATTGAATCAATTGGAATTTTTTCTGCATCAATGAAAAGAAAAGAAATCAAACCGTTGACAATTGCGGGCATTCAATCCGTATATCGTAAAGCTGATTCTTTTGGTGTTCTTGATTTTGTAATGATTGATGAATGTCATTTGATTTCACAAAACAAGGAAACAATGTACCGGAAGTTTTTATCATGCCTGAAGATTAGAAACCCAAGGTTAAAGGTAATAGGTTTAACAGCTACACCATACAGATTACAATCTGGAATCATATTTGGAGAGGGCAAAACCTTTGATGATTGTTGTTATGCAATAGGGGTTAAAGATTTAATAACAGATGGATATCTTTCACCATTAATAACCTTTGCATCTGATTCACCTGATTTAAAAAATGTGCGAATTCGTGCGGGAGAATTTTTAGATACCGATCTAAACAAAGTTCTTGAAACTGAAGAACTAGTACAATCAGGTGTTAACGATGCAATCAAAAAAGCTAAAGATAGGAATTCAATTTTAGTTTTTGGTACAAGTGTTCGCCATGCCGAAATGATTTTAGAAGAACTAAAGAAGCAGAATCAAAGTTGCAGTTTGATAACTGGTGAAACACCTTTAGAAATCAGAGAATTCACGATCAATTCTTTTCGGGAAAATAAAATCAAATGGTTGGTAAATGTTGCAGTTTTGACAACTGGATTTGATGCACCCAATATTGATTGTGTTGTGGTGATGAAACCAACAATGTCAAAAGGGTTATGGTATCAAATGGTTGGGAGAGGGTTTAGATTGAATCAGGGTAAACAAAACTGTTTAGTTCTTGATTATGGTGATAATGCCTTGCGACATGGTTGCATCGATCAAATAGAAGTATCTGCAAAAGGAATTGAAATACCATCTGCAAAGGTAAAAAAATGTCCAGCTTGCAAACTGGTTTACAAGATTCATATCCCAATTTGCCCAAGTTGCGGATATGTAAAACCAAGGCATGAAACCCCTGAAATATCGTCAAAATTGAGCAATCAACAAAGTAAGGGTGATATTCTAAACGGGATGAAACCTAGAGAATTTGACATAGTTTCAAGCGTTTATTCCATATACAGGAAACACCCACAAGCAGAACCTTGTATCATGGAAACACATGAAACACTTTCAGGAACATTAATAAAATCGTTTCATTCATTAAAATCAGGTTTAGAATTTTCTGTATGGAAATGGTTAAAGAATCTTACATTAGATATTCCTAAACACCATTGGCATTTAGATAAAAATAAAATCCAATCCGTAGATTTTTTAGATGCTTTACCAAAACCAATAGGTATAATCGCACACCGAAACGAAAAAGGTTATTACCAGATTGATTCGTATCAATTCGAGAAAGTATCAGTTTAATCATTTTAAAGGGAAATCATGGAAGATATTAAAAAAGAAGCATTAAAGATTCGTAAACAGGGGTTGAGTGTTTTTGCAGCAAAAACAGATAAGACACCCGTAATAAAACGAACAAACAGAATTGTTGAACTGCGGACAAAGTTGCAGTCAGAGCATGAAATTGAAATAGATTTTGGTCAACCATTAGTTGCAGGTATTGCGATTAATTGCGGGCCTGTGCCAAATAAAGATAAAGATTTAGAATGCCTTGACATTGATTGTCCAAAGCTTGCAAAAACTTTCCTTGATGAATTACTTATTAGTAACCCCGAACTAGGGGAAAAATGTAAAGGTTGCGTAGAAACTACACCATCAGAAGGTTTACATATTTTTTATTATTTACCTATGGGCAAAAGCAAATGTAAAGAATTGGCAATGATGAGCTTGGAAAATTCAAAAGCTTGGTGTGTTGAAGCAAGAGCAAGGGGATCATGCAAATTAGTTGCACCACCAATAATAGAAACTAGAGGGGCGGGCGGGTATGTTGTAGGATTTTTTTCCCAAGCCATTTCTAAAATAGATGGAACAGTAAAACCCTACAAAATGGTTTTTGGTTCGGTCGAAAACATTCCAATGTTAACGGCTGAAGAACATGATTTCTTAATTGCATTTGCACAATCTTATGATGAAAAATCAATCAAGAAATTTGCAACTGTAAACCCTGAACCGATTCATAAATACGAAGTTGACAAAAAAAGTGCGTTAGAACAATGGAGACTTGAAACACCTTGGAATGAAGTGCTTCCAGAATCTTACAGGATGATTGAAGTTAGAACAGATTACTTTCAGGTATGGCATCCTGATTCATCAGGTTCAGCACCTAATGCAATTGCTGGTGCAAAATCAGGGGGATTAGATCGGTATTGGAACTTCTCACCATTAGATTGGAGATTGCCAGCAAACACCCCATTAACAAAAGATTATGTGTTTTGTTTGTCACGAGGTTGGAACCCCGGTTCAAGGGAATTCAAAGGATTCTATAAAAAGGTTTTTGATAAATATTGCCCTGCTGATGAATCAGAAATAGTTGATGAAACCAGATGGGAAGATTTTGATTTTAAAGATACCACCAATTCCAAAGTTAAAACTAAAAGATCATTAGATGTTGTTCCAGATGCAGCGATAAGTTTTCCGGGCTGGATTGATACCTATGTTGAGCATTGCATGAAAAATGCGTTATACCCTGAAAAACGAATAGCTGTTGCATCTGCATTAGGTTTATTTTCTTCCTTGGTTGGTCGATCTGTAATGGGGCCGGGAGAAATGAAGTTGAATCTTTATATTGTTATTTTAGGTTTAACTGCAAACGGAAAAGATTTTCCTAGAAAGTTGAATGCTCGAATCTGTATGGAAATTGATTGCGGAGATTTGTTAATGACAAAGGTTGGATCTAGGGAAGGGCTTGAAGAAAAAGTAATGCAAGGCCCAAAGTTTTTAATGGCTGATGAAGGTGCTTTTGATTTGGAAAAAGCTAAATCAGGTGATGTAAGATTTTCAGATATTATGGGAACAATGTTAGAATTGTTTACAGCGAATTACATAAAGAAGCGGGCAAAAGCTGGTGATGAATCAGAAGAAAATTTTATTCGATACCCTTTCCTTTCTGTTATGACTAGCTCAACACCTGAAGAATATTTTAAAGCGTTATCGCCTAAGATGCTTCGATCAGGTTTTTACAATCGTTTATTGATTCTTCAAGCTTCAATCAGGGGAAGAATGAACTTGCGGGGGATTTCGGTACAAGAACCAATTCCAAGATACTTAATTGATACTGCAACAAACTTGCTGATGATGAATGAAAATTTAATTGCAGGGAAAACAAAAGCATTCATTGAAGAAATGGAAATAGAAAAAGAATTTGGTAATGAAGTTCTAAACAAGGTTGAAAACGATTCGAGAATCTTAGAATTAACACCTGAAGGATTAGAATATTTTGGTGAACAGGTTTGGAAAAATGACGATCTATATGCAGAATATCAGAAAAAAGGGGAGGAAGAAAAAGCTTCCAGTTGTGCAAGGTTACCAGAATTAGCTTTAAAAATTGGTTGCTTGTGGGAGTTATCAAGAAATATTCATGCAAAGAATCTTTCTCTTGAAGGTATTACAGCGGGATTTAAATTTGTGGTTGAGGTGAACAAAAGACAAACTGCAAATACTGTAATGATATCTGATACAAAATTCGGAGAAATAACTGACAAGTTGTTAACAATGATTTCAGGTTCTTCCAAGGAAATTGAACCGGGAATTATGGGTATTAGAATGATAGATGCAAAAAAGCTGCTAAGAAAGATTGTTCACAATGGGCAATCGGTTGATGATGCAATTAGATACTTACAGGATACCAATGAAATAAGTGTACGGAAAAAGAAGGATGCAAATGGGCCGGGTTCAATGTATTTAGTGATTACAAATTCCCAATGATTTTTTCAATTCCCACTTTAGGAATTGACATCAAAGAAAGGTTGAAAGCATCTGCAATATCAGGCGAATGTTTCAACCTTCTTTTCATAACTTCTTTAGATTCAACAACCCTTCTTCCAATCGAATCTACAACATAAATAGGTGTTCTAAGTTCTTCACAAAGTTTTTCCCTTTCATTGATCGGAAGTCTAGAAATAGATATCTTCCCTTCAATTGCAAGTTCTGAAGCTTCAAACCAAAGTGAAGATCGAGTATTGGGAAATTCTCGCCATCGTACTGCTTCTGATGAAGAATTAACACCATAGAAAAGATATTGACCACGATTATCGACAACACCACCACCAACACCACCTTCATCAATTAGCACCGGAATTCTAAATTCAGGTTGATTTTTACTTGCGTATTTATTGCAAAACTCTTTTATCTTCTCTGCAAATTCTTTTGTAGACAAACCACGATATTCTTTCATTTCAAGAATACAACTACCTTTGCGAACAACTAAACAAGATCGATCATCACCAAACCTTGCAGGATCTGCACCAATTTGGATTGACCAATTTTCATTCATTTCTATTGGATCAAGTAATTGCTTCAAACACATTGCAGACCAAACAGAGTTGATTGCCTTGGTTGGATATCTACCTAAAACCTGAATATCAAATAAAGGATCTTCAACCATGTAACCCTTGTTTTCAAATTCAAAATAACCGGGTTCACCTTCTTCGCCATCCATTGCAGACCTACATTCATTCCTTAATCTGTTTACAACATATTCGTGATTGATAGCACCGGGAATTAAATCTTGTTGATAAACTACATTAGGATGATCTAAAGCAGATAAATGAAACACTTTCCAATCAGGTGAATTCTCTGCAAAGTATGCAGGGCTTGAAGAATCGTAAGGGTTGAAAATGCAGAACCACAAACAATTTTCTTTTGATGCTGATAGCATCGATTCGGCTCTTTCCCAAAATGTGGGTTCAATACCTGAAGCTTCATCAAATAGAATGCACAAACCACCTGCTGAATGTCTTCCTTGAAAGGCATCTGCTTTCTGTGCTGTTAAACCTTGAATATAATGACTAGGATTCTTTTCTAATCTGTTTGCTTTTGGAAGCCAATTTGGATCGCCTAAACGAACCCTTCTAAGTTCTTTAAAAACACCATCACGAATTTGTTGGGATACTGGTGCTGATATTAGAACTTCAGAAGGTGTAAAATGATCGTGAAACCAACTTGCGATAACTGCACAAAGATAAGTTTTTCCTTGGTTATGTGCTGATCTTACTAGAACTTTTCTTGCACCATTGGCAACAGCTTCAAAAATTTCCATCTGTTGATTTGTTAATTTTATTTTCAGGTAATCGCAATATTCCCTTGGATTCTTGGGAATCTGAATAATCTTCCTGTTCGCTTCCTGATACTCCTTCAGATTCTTTATTTGTTCCAATTGTGCCTGTAATGCTGGACTCGATAAGAGCTTTTGCCAGTTCTTTAGCAATCTGTTTGTTGATTGCGATTTCGATGTTTTGCCCATTTTCCTTTACCCTATTGTTTCTTTCAATGATCCATTGCATTGCTCGCCAATCTTCTGCACCGTGTTCATTGATTATCTTTTGCATTGATATCGTTGCTTGTGCTTTTGCTTTAATACATTCAACTTTATGCCAGCGTTCTAAATCATTTTTAGAAACTCCAAAAGCTTTCATAGCTAATTTGATATCAACACCATGCTGAATATTTTCCAGCATTTCATAAAATGTATCAGGTTCAATCATGTGGGAAATTCCTTGCCACCGGGGAATTCAACATCTTGGGGTGTTTCAGGATCAAGAAGCATTCGCATCATTTCCAAAGTTTCAGAAATGTAAATTAATGAAGCTGCAACACTTTTAGAATGATCGTTTTTTTCCCAAGCTGCTATTGCTTCAATCATCCAATCTGCACCAGCTTTTTCCAGCATATTGATTTTCCCTTATAATAATGTTAACATTGACAATATTATTTTAACATGATTTGGAATTTATGTAAATATGGCTGATCTATATTCTACGATTGAAAAGCTTAAAAATGTAATCAAAGCCAAAAGTTTGATTCGTAGAAGATCAGATGTTTTTACTAAGGGAGGTTTAGGAGATCCCAACAAGCTTGTAAAACTTGGAAAAGAATACATAGGACTTCCTAAGAAGATTAATTCTAGATGGATGAAGCAACTTGAATATTATCCAATTGAAGGAAGTCAATCAGGATCGGTTGTTATGAGGGTTAAAACAGGCCCTGTTGCGTACATTTATCCAAGGATAGGACAAAAGGTTTTTGTCACTTGGATCGATAAAAAAGCAAGGGGCGGGAAAATATATTGGTATGGTGTAGGAACACCATCATTAAAAGATTATTCAATTGTTGCTAGGAAATCGCATAGAGGGAGAAAGACCACAACAGGAAGAATTGGAAATAAGCAATTGAAAAACAGGCAATTGAAAAAATCAGGGTTTAGCTACATTCCTACCAAAATTAGAATGAAAGCCGTAAGAGGCACAAGAAACCCAAGGAAGAAATAACCATGTACCTAAACCCATATTATCGCCATGTTGCAGATTTAAAACGAGAATTTGCAATGGGAGTTACTAAAGGACATATCAAAATGATTATTGATATGTTATCTCGAAAAGCTGAACGAGGTAATTTAAAAGCTGCTGGTATGCTTTTAAAAGCGATTGAAATGCAAAAGACATTGGATCACCGTCACGATGATAAACACGAAATCGAAATCATTATGGGTAGTCCTACAGATGGATTGATGAAATCCATGAGGCCGGGGGGGATTGTTTTACATAATTCTGTAATTGATGAAGACGAACAGAAACAAGGTTGATACAATTGATTTTGTGTCTGAATAATTCTAGGGCTTGTTTTCGCAATTTCCTGAGACGAATTTCCCCTGTAGTAGAATTGCATCAAGGGGAAAAGTTTTATTCAGACACCTTAAAATCTTTGCATTGCATACATTTCTTCCAATCCGTTTTGCCATGAACATCACATAATCGAACCCACTTCTTTGGGCAGTTACAATCTTTTCTATCTATTACTTTTCCGATATGTTCGCATTGTTCAGGGTTGATCATCTGCATTGGCATTCTTGAATTCATCAAGTTTGATGTTTGAATGAATTCTACATTTTCTAAAATCTGATTAAATTCTACTGGCAAGGCTTCTTCAATGAATTCATCAACTACTTCTTCCATTATGATATCGCATTGAAAACCCCAAAAGCATTGACCATTAGCATTAATTAAAGTCAAATTTGGTGGAGTATACTGAAGATTATATTGCTTAACATCTACTGCATCATTGTAGACAAATTTCATATTTACATATTTTAATATCAATGGTGATAAAGAAATTATTTCAAGACGATCATAGAAGAAAAATTGATTGTCAATATATGTTGATAATGGTGATGTTGTTTTTGAGTTTGCTTGATAATTCATCAGGAAACCAAAATTAATTAACGGATAGGTTGAAGGTAAATATTCTTGCGGGTAAAATCCAGATTGATAAATTAAAGGGTTCATTCTTATATTGATTTCTTGCGTAATTGGTGTAGTAAATGCACCCGTTACAGAATAAGTAATACCTCTATCATTTGCGTTTTGATTAGCTGTAGATAAAGAATTAGGATCAAAACCATCATATCTAGGAGCATCTAATTTTGATAAATCTTTATGCGTTGATAAGAATTTAACTGTTAAACCTTTATTTTTAAATTGTGTTTCTAATCCAACATTAGGAATATAAATTCCATCGTTTGCATTTTGCAAAGTTGTTGCAATCCTGATTAATGATTGTCCAGCGTTCTGTTTTTCATCCTTTATTTCTTCCATGAAAATTGAATAATAAACAGTTGGACTTGAACCAAAAGTAACTTCGTTTCCTGTTGCCCAAACATCAGCATCACCATTGATTAGTAAACAGCTTTTGAATCTATCTGGTACACCAAAATCAGGATAAACCCTTCCAGAAGAAGCATTATAATAAGCAAATGTTGGGGATATTTCTTGAATGTTTTTTACTAAAGACCAATCAACATGAGTTGACGAAAATCCATCCCAAGGTTGAATCTTTTTTTGAATGTAGAAATATTCATCTGGATTTGTGTTAGGAATTCCAAAGGCAATATTATCAAAACTTTTATAATAAGTTGTTGAGAAATTAGAACTAATAAATGATGTTGCTGGAATATCTGGTGAAGCGTTTACAATTTCTTGTGTATAGTCATTAACTACGAAATTTTGTTGTGGAGGTTTTTGATAGTTTTCAAAATTTACTTTGAATTGTGTAACCCTTTTTAATTCATCAACAATATTAAATATTGAACATATCGGTTTACTTTGAAAAGAAACAATAATATCAGATTCAAAACCACCCTTTAAAATTGCATCGTATGTCAAGGGAACTTTACCTGATGCAAGATTAGGCCTATTAGCACCAGAACTATGAGTATAAGTATTTGTTAAAAGAGTTTTACCAACCCACAAAACATTCCTAATTGTAATTGTTGTTTTTCCTGATGCGTCTGTTGTTGATGTAATTTTTGTTCTATCTGTTTTTTGTGCAACATAAGAAACAGGCAAAGCTAATGGTGTAGTAAAAGAATAAGGTTGCTGAATGTATCCTCTGCAAACATCTTCGTAATAAGTAACTGGTAATCCAGATGAATAATAATTAAAAGAACCATTTGTATAAAATCCTGTTTCAACTTGATTAGAATAATCAATGTATGTTGTTGGATTTGCTTTAATAAATTCATTTTCTTGAATCAATGTTTGATTAAATATAGAATGGTTAGCAATGTTAAATTGATTAGTAGTAGAAACAACATTATTATTCCATCTGTTTGATAAATAAGTACAATTTTCAGTTCCACTATATACTGATGAAGTTTCTAAATTCCAAACACTTTCCAAACCTGTAGCAAAAAAATCATTTCTTGCAGTTATAGAAATTGTTCCGTTGAATGTTCCATCTTTATTAATTTGAAACTTATCTAATACATAACCACCTTTATAAATGTTATCGGATGAATTCATTTCTTTAAGTTGAACTGTTTTTGCTGGAAGTGTTTTAGTTGCAGGAGTTGCATCTGATAAACAATCTTGCCAAGTTTGAAAATCAGGAATAATAAACTTATCTGTAATTCCAAAAACAGAATTTGTTTTAGTATAGTTTGGATATGTGTACGAAAAAGAATAATCATCAACTGATTTAAAATAAACAGGGGTTATTAAATTAACAATATTATTTGCACAACCAGCATCAGATTTAAAACCTAAATGAGAAAAATCATGTGTGTTAATATACGATAAATATGTTTGATAATCTCCAAGATCAACTAAAGAAGGATAAGGTTTTGCTGTCGTGTAGTTTGTTACATTGTAAGCTGTACCCGCTGCTATATTTTGTAACTGTGTTCCGTTGCATGGACTTGAACCACCTGAAGAAATCCAATTGAAATAATCTAATTTTTTATTTGATCCATCAAGCCAAAAGGAATCTTTATCTTTAAAATTTGATAAATCAAAAATATCTATATGGCTATAATAATTAAAATATTGTTGATATGGATATGATTGACCAATAAGCCTAGACAAATTTGGTGTAATCCCATTGTTTAATATTGATTGAGTACCAAAGCTATATTTTGTTGAAAATTCATATTGAGAATCTTTTATAATGAATGCAATATTTTTTGGAAGATAATTTGCATTTATAAAATAATCCCCAAAACCTACTCCCCACCTATAATAATCAGATTGTATTGGCTCAAGACTAGAAGCGGGGTAATACAAATAATCAGCGTTGTAAAATGTTTTATTAAAAGCAGTATTGTTATAAGAAAAATTAAAAAATGTATTTGCTATGTAAGAACCAAATTGATTGTCAAAATAAATATTACTGTTTGAATAAGAATAAACATTGTTAAGATATTGAGCAGCGGGTGATGGTGTTTGTTGTAGCCCATTACTAGCTGCAACATATGGTGATGTTCCTACCTGAGAATAAGAAGGATTTGCAAATTCTGCTGCATATGGTTTTTGCGTTTTTGTTGTAACACCATTTACATTTAATGACAAAGGCCAAGCATTTGGATTGCTAAATCCGTAGTAATATTCATTAGGTTTTAATGTGGTTATTCCATCACATTTTAAAAAAGGATAGTAAACTAAAGAATCTGCAAACTTAAGATTAGTTGCATTTGTTCCATCTGCAAAAGTATCTGTAGTTTGATAAGGTGTTAATACATATTCAAAGCTTCCTGTTGGAATCATGTAATCAGAAAATTCTATTACGGTTGCCCCAATTGATTGTTGATTAATTAAAGGATCTGCTGATTTAAAATTAGTTAATGTTAAACTTGCATCTTCAGTTTTTTCAATACAATTTCCACAAGTGCAACATGAAACCATTCCCTGAGAATCAAAGATTGTGTTTCTGTGGATTATGTTTTCTTGGATATTGTTTGTTGGTTTATATGCCATTGCTTCCCTTAAGGTAGATCGTACCAACCTTTAACACCTGATCCATTAGTTCCGTAATATTTATTTGCACCGGGGGTTAATTCATCATTAATTAATTTGAATTGTATTGTTGAATTTAATACACCCTGTTTAGGAATAACTGAAGAATCTGTTGGTGTAGTAAATGCAACAAAAGTAAAAGCTAATCCGCTACCTGTTGATGTAACTATTCTTCCAGATGTTCCAGAATAAGAACTAGGACAATCTTTAAGATTAATGAATGATAAAGATGGAACAATAACAGAAGCTGGATTAGTTGATGTAAAACTTAAACCTGTTGCAGTTGGGTTAACAGCTACATAATAGTTTGCAACACCAGCATAAGAAGAAGGAGTATCATTTAAACTGATAAAACTTTTTTTTGTGTCTTCAGCAATCTGTACTGTTTCAGAAGGGTAAATAGTTGCATAGGTATTTGCAAGAAATCCATTAACACAAGTTACATCAGTAACAACTGTAATACCTGTAGGCCCTGAAACAAGAGAATTCAACAAAGTAACTATAGGTCTTGGATCGGAATTTGTAGGATCGTTTGGATATGGGTTATAAGAACTTCCAACATAATAACCTACATATTTTCTTCCAGAAACTAATTCACCACCGTTAATATCTTTGCACCAAAACAATCCCATATTTGCAGAAGATTGTGAAAGGGTGTCAAAACCTAATGCGGGGTAATAGCCGTTAATAATCCCTGTTTCATCAATTTCAACAAAGCATTTTGATGAAGGATCAAGACTTCTTAAAAATTCGTAAACATCTCTGCCATCGGTTGAATCTGTTCCTCGATATCTTGAAACATAAACTAAACCCTGCCCTGATACACCAATGTTGCCAGCAAAATTTCCTTGGTTAGTTGGTTCATCGATATCGTAAGGCATTGCATAAAGTTTAGGACAAGTTTCCCTAGTATCAAAATCAGCAAACAAACCACCAATAACTTCCTCGAAATCCGTACCATTCCAAGTTACTTCATAGAAATCATAATACCTGTAATAGCCTGTAACTTCTACTTCATCACCAAAAGGTATTTTGTTATTTACTCTTAGGTAAAGAAACGGGGTTAAACCTTCATTTGAAATCGTGATAGAACCTGTAGCTGCATCAAAACCTACATTGCTTCCGCTTCCCTGTACAGGTTGTATTCGCATGATTTTTGCCTTAAATAAAAATAGAACACTAACAATCTAGTGTTCTATTATAACCTAAAATAGCATCGTTTAAACCATTAAGAACACGATCTTTTAAACCTTCCTTTGATTCTGAAATTCCTAGAAGATTTTTTAACTTCAACCTTCTTTTCAATATTCTTTGAAACTGTTGCAGAGCATTGACCACCTGAACAATTACCACGAACAGGTAAATCAATTGCAAAACCAACTGCCAAAATTAATGAAAACATTTCAGAATCCTTTCAAAAAAGTTACAAATTCCAGTCAATATTTCTTGCTGGATACCCTTCAAAATTTGAAAAAGAAAACACTTCCTCTTTGCAAATTCGATCCATATCAGATTCACGAATCCAATACGATCCCTTTGGTTCTCCATAATTACCGGGGGGTGTGCCATGAGCATTGCCCCAAGAATTTTGGATAAGGTATATTAGACCAAAATCAGGATGTGTAGTAAATCCCAAACAAGCTTCCTGATGACCCCATGTTTGATTTCTTGAAGCTAATTGTATTGCAGGGGTTCCAGATGGTTTAATTTTAATATCACTAAAACCCCACCAACTAGAAGCAATAGTAACAGGGTATCCATGAGTTAAAGCTTGTTTAACTTGTAAAGCGTTTACAAGTTTGCTTGTAGATTTAATTTTAAAATGATTAGCTTTATCTTTTAAATTAATCGGGGGTTTATCACCATTTGACCAAGCTGTTTCAGCGGAAGACCCAAATGTAAATGATCCATCAGATTCTTTTATTGGTTGTGGGTATGAAGGATCTAGGGGAGGGCAACCATCTTCGTTTAAAGATTCTGCCATGCTTGAACCAAAAGAACCTTCTCCGGTTCCATGAAGACCACCACGGGATCGAGATTGCCCGTAGTTATACAAGATGAAGGGTGTTCTAAATTCTTCATGCGATTGTCCTAGTGTTACGATTTCAACAGCTTGCAAAGTTGCAAGCATTGCCAAAGCACCGTGAGCTACACAAGAACCAGTTTTCTGATTCCAAGGGAAAAAATCATAGCCACAAGCCTTGTTAACTACCTTGTACAGCAAAGCTTCTTTTGCTTCAATATCTTCCCCTGAAATCATAAACGGAACTAATTTTTTATTAAATTTTTCTTGAAGTTCTTGAGGTTGTGATTCAATCGGTAACCAACCAAATTTATTTACAATTGCTTCAGGTTCAACAGGTTTTTTATTTCCCCCAAATGGTTCATCCATTATTTCAATTCCTTTGCAATTTGTAAAAATGTTGCTGTCAATAAATCCTTAACTTCTTGCGTAAGTTTCAATTCAGCATCTTTAGGAAGTTTTTCGTTTAACCTTTTGTTGATAACACTTCTTAGATTAGATAATTCTTCAGGTTTAAATTTAGCATCAATCGTTGACTTAGCAGTTTTAAAAACACTTCCCAAAGTTTCATATTCAGGTTTTTGAACATCAATAGAAAATTGAGAATAGAACATTGACAACCATTTAACAGAATCTTTATTTTCCTTTGACGCTGCTTTTGTAATATCTGAATCAGTTGGATTAATTGGTTCAGGATTTTCGCCAATAAAAACTGTTGTAAATGCTGGATCAGATGCACCAAATTCATTTCCAGCATAGGCAAACACCCTGTAAGAACCTTCAGCTTGAGCCGTAACAATTAAAGTTTTTGAATCTTTTAACAAGTCAACAGGGAAAATATTCAATCCCTTATCAATCGAAACCCATTTTACAGACTTTGCTTCTGTTCTTGCAGGGATCGTTATAAACGCACCTATTTGACCGGATACCTTTGCGGGTAAGTCTATAGTAGGTATTTGAAGAAACACTAAAATAACGATGTTTAGCATGGTCTATTCCTTATTCGTTCTGCCATTATTCTTGCATCTGATCGACAATGTTTATTAAATGACTGCCATTTTCGTAAATGCCCAAAAAGAAAATGACATTCTCGGCACAAGGTTATTAAATTCGTTTCGTCATATTCTAATTTTTCATCTAAATGAAACGGAATCAAATGATGAATCTGTAAAATTTCTGGATCGGATTGAAGGCAAGCTGCACAAGTTGGATATTTTTTTAAATATTCGTTTCGCACCTTACTCCAATCCGATCCCCTAGAGCAAAAAAATAGTAATCAAAAGCTTCAGGCCAATTTTCATAATGTTCGCCCAAGGTAACCTAGAAACTTCAGGCGAATCTTTCATTGAAATTGCTTGCTCTAAAATTGCTGCAAAATCATCAAGGTTCAAATCTTGAACTTCCCCTATGATTGCCCTATCTTCTGGTATAGTTTGATTAGCTGCATAGCCTACAATGTTCCAAAGTGCTTGAGCAAATTCCTTATTTGAATGTTCTTCTTTTCCTTTTATTTTAGAAACAACCAAAAGAATCGCATCCATCGGTAATGAATCAGGAAAATTAATCATGTTTTGAATCCTTCCGTAAATGGTTTAAAACTTCCGACAAGATCCGCATTGATTCAGATTGAACTTTTGCAACTTCATTAATCGAGCTTTCCAGCCTATCTATAAACAACATATGCCTTTGATGTAATGGCAACAATATATTATTACCCAACCACCCAAAACCTTTATATGTTGCCCACAAAAGAAAAATCAAGAAACTTAAAGAAACCCCAAATTTCTCAAAAATGTCTATGAAGTTTATATCTGCAAACATCTGTTCTTACTCCTAAAATCTAATCAATTATAATCTAAAGCATTTAAAATTAAAACAGTAATCTTCTTCCTATGGGTAAACGGCTAAACCTTGAGGTGCTGTTCCTGTTGCAATTGTTGCAGTCAATGTCAAAGCACCTGTTGAAATATTTCTGTCA
>TARA_R110000868_G_scaffold100529_6_pt1 | contig 16620 bp, 12 predicted proteins | sample TARA_R110000868 | Tara Oceans TARA_R110000868 (sample SAMEA4397489) | marine metagenome | biome: Polar Biome; feature: [SRF] surface water layer (ENVO:00010504); material: water (ENVO:00002006), including particulate matter (ENVO:01000060) such as... | depth 5 m | reverse complement strand
GGTGTAGTGGGTGTAGTGGGTGTAGTGGGTGTAGTGGGTATGACAGTGGCTTCGACCAGCCAATTGAGCATGCTTTGATGCAAGGTTTCCAGCTGTTGATCGTCGATATTCGCCAGCAGTGCGTAGTGCCCGTGTTGCAGCAACCGACGGCTATTGTCATCAAAATCGTGGTTGGGATAGCAGCGCTGCAAAAATGCCAGCCAGTCGTCGCCGTGCAGGGTTGTTGCTTGCGGGGCGTAGCGTTGACACCAGAGTTTCAACGTCGCTTGCAGAGTCAGTAGATAACGGTCGGTCTGGCGCTGCTGCAGCCATTCTGTTCTGGCTTGTTGCAAACGGGTTTGTAAGGACTGGCAATAGGCGCGGGTTTGTCGCCGTTGTTGCCAGGGCAGCCAGAGGCGCAAATAACCAACATAACATGCCGCAGCCAGCGCCATCAGCACGGCAACACCCAGCAGCCACCAACCGAGAGCGGGCCAGCCAGACACCGGGTCGGGTAAATGTATATCCGCCAGTGGCAGTTGTGCCGGTGCGGCAGTGGCAGGGTGTGGGACGGGATGGGTGGCCATTTTATCCTCCTGTTGCCGTGGTCAGGCCAAGCCCGGAGAGCAAGGCCCGTAACGGATCATCGGCGGTTGAAATGGTCAGCAGTGGCATACGCAACCGCATCATGTGCTGTTGCAAGCGTTGTTGTTGCTGCTCAAACCGGTGCTGATGGTCGTGTTGCTGCTGCTGCGATGAACTGTTGATCAGATCGCGCCGCTGGCCATCGCTGAGCGTCAGCCAGCCGTTGGCAGGCAAGCGGGCTTCGAGCGGATCGTATATCTGCATCGCGGTCAGATCGCAGTGGCGACTGAGGTCAAACAGCTGGGCTTCGGCGTCGGCATTCATGCCGTGCCAGTCGCTGATAAAGTAGATGCTGGTTCCCGGTTTGGCGATGCGGCGCAGATGCAGACAAATGTCGGTCATGCGCTGTTGTGACGAGGGCCTGTTGGCCGGACGGTCTTGCCTGGCCGTTAGCGAAGATGCGGCTGACAACGCTGGTTCCCGGCTCCCCGGAGGTCGCTTGTCGTAAAGGGTGGCCAGGCCATTAATGACCTGCAGCTGTTGCTTGTTGCCAGGCTTCGGACGTAGATCCAGCTCCTGGTCGTCATTAAATATCAATGCCCCAAGGCGATTGCCTTCGGCAATGGTGGCCCAGCCCAGCAATGCGGTGAGATCGGCGGCCAATAGCTGCTTGAGTGTCCGGCGGCTGCCAAAATTCATGCTGGCGCGTAAATCGGTCACCAACAGTACGGGGCGTTCTTTTTCTTCCTGGTAGACCTTGATATGAGGGCTGCCGGTACGGGCAGTCACGCGCCAATCCATCGACCGAATATCATCACCGGGCAAATACTGACGATTTTCAGCATAGTCCAGACCGCGCCCTCTGACGCTGGACAAGTGGTTGCCTGCCCGGGTGCTGAGTACCCGTTTCTGTTTGCGTAATGGCACGCGCCGGGCTAGCTGACTGAGACGGGTCAGCCGTGCAGGATCAAACTGACTGCCATGATGGAACAGGTTCAGGGTCTGGTCGGTTGGGTAGCTCATGAGTGGTCGCCTGTCAGAGCACCGGAACCAGCGACAGCAGAGTGTCTATCACCTGATCGGTTGTTTTACCGCTGGCTTCTGCTTCAAAACTCAGCAGCAGGCGATGACGCAGTACATCGTGTACGACTGCTTGTACATCGTCCGGGCTGACGTAATCACGACCGGATAGCCAGGCGTGGCTACGGGCACAGCGCTCCAGTGCAATGGTGCCACGGGGGCTGGCGCCGTATTCGATCCAGTTGGCCAGTTCGGTGTTATAACGGCCCGGATCCCGGCTTGCCATAATCAGCTGCACAATGTACTGCTCTACTGCTTCGCTCATATGCAACGCCAGGGCCTGCTGGCGGGCAGCAAAAATATCTTCTTGGGTCAGCATTTTCAGCGGTTCTGCTGTGCTGTCGATGGCTTCGCCACGGGCCAGTCGCAGAATTTTTAATTCGGCATCGGCATCAGGGTAATCAATACGGACATGCATGGTAAAGCGGTCGAGCTGGGCTTCGGGCAGTGGATAGGTGCCTTCTTGCTCAATCGGGTTTTGGGTCGCCATTACCAGAAACAGGGGCGGTAAGGGTCGGGTGACACCGGCAACCGTCACCTGACGTTCGGCCATGGCTTCCAGCAAGGCACTCTGCACCTTGGCCGGTGCCCGGTTAATCTCATCCGCCAGAATCAGGTTGTGGAAAACCGGCCCGGGCTGGAATTCAAAATTGTGGTGTTCGGGGCGATAGATTTCAGTGCCGGTGATGTCCCCTGGCAGCAAGTCGGGGGTAAACTGGATACGTTTGAAATCGCCTTCCATGTTCTGGGACAACGCATTGATGGCCTTGGTTTTGGCCAGCCCGGGAGCGCCTTCAACTAACAGGTGTCCGTCGCTGAGCAGTGCGATCAGTAAACGATCAACCAGATGAGGCTGGCCAATAATCCGGCTTTGCAAGGCGGTACGAAGACGTTGAAATCCTTCTTGCTGGGTCATGGAATGTTCCTGTCATGTTACATTTTTAAGCCATCGGAGCAGCCATCTGCCACCGGCGATAGTGGGCTGGACTGACGCTCAGATGGGGGCGGATGAACTAAGTTCAAGCTTTCGTTGGAGAATTGATTCCGGCATGGTGTGGTAACTTGTCAGCGTGTCACGAAAATAACCGCCAGCACTGCTACTCTTGAATAAACATGTCGATTTGATCGGACGCCTATCATGCTTACTGCTCTGCATAACATCATTACTGACCGCAATACCCCCGCTCAAGCCAATATCTTGCGCCGGTTTGCGGACACCTATTACGCTAATGCCCCCGTTGATGAATTGCTCGCCCGCCCGGTAGCGGATGTGTATGGAGCCACGCTGTCGAGCTGGCATTTTATCCAGCAGCGCCACCCCCACGAGGTGAAGGTACGGGTATTTAATCCGGATCATGAAAACCATGGCTGGCAGTCGTTACACACCGTCGTTGAAGTGGTGTGTGAAGATGTTCCGTTCCTGGTGGATTCGGTGCGAATGCAGCTGAACGCCCGTCAGATGTCTTTACATGCCATCCAGTACTGTGTTCTGCACGCGACCCGCGACCGTGATGGTCATCTGCAAGCCGAAACAGACTGGCGTAAACCGGGCAAGGGCAAGTTGCCGGAAGCGATTATTTATATTGAGTTCGATCATCACTCCGACAAGGACGTGTTGCAGCAATTGACCGAGTCGCTGCATTCGGTGCTGGAAGAGGTGCGTTGTTGTGTGGAAGATTTTACTGCCATTACCCGTCGTGCCGACGAGGTCAGCCAGCATCTGGCGACTGTTCAGGTGGAAGGAATAGCAGAAGCTCTGGCCTTTATGCGCTGGCTGGGGGGGAATCATTTTACCTTCCTGGCTTCGGATGAGTTTCACTTTGAGCGGGAAGGGGATAACGAATTTGTCGTGCGTGACGGCGAACAGGATCTGGGTACATTCCGGTTCCATAAAAAGGCCGACCGTACACGCTTGAAATTACAGGATCTGCCTGCCGATATTCACGATTTTATCACCGGCACCAGCCCGGTGAGTTTTATGAAATCCGGTGTCCGCAGCCGGGTGCACCGTCCGGCCTATCCGGACTATGTTGTGGTCAAGCGCTACAACGATGCTGGCGAGGTAATCGGTGGTGTGCGTTTTATGGGGCTGTATACCTCAATGGTGTATATCGAAACCCCCAATAACATCCCGATTGTACGTAACAAACTGGCACAGGTACGGGATCAGGCCAATTTTAATCCGGTCAGTCATAACGGTAAGGAACTGAACCGGATTCTGGAAGTGTACCCGCGTGATGAGCTGTTTCAGTCGTCGGTCGAGCAGCTCTATAAAACCGCCATCAGTATTTTGAATATCCAGGAGCGGCGTCAGACTCGGGTTTATCTGCGTCGCGATACCTACAGCAAGTTTGTCTCCTGTCTGGTGTATGTACCGCGTGATATTTACAACACCGAGTTACGCCAGCGTATTGAAGGGGTATTGCGGCTTGAGTTCGAACCGCTGGATATCGAATCCACCACCTATTTTTCCGAATCGGTGCTGGCGCGTGCGCAGTATACCTTGCGCCTTGACCCGGATCGCGACAACAGCTTCGACGAAGTCATGGTGGCGCAGAAAATCCGCCAGGTGGTGCGTTCCTGGCCGGATGATTTGCACGATGCCCTGATTGAACAGGTCGGTGAAGAACTGGGCAACCGCCAATTCCACGATTATCGCAGCGCCTTTCCGGCCGGGTATCGGGAAAGCTTTGGCGCTCGAACCGCCGTCGCCGACATTCAACATATGGAATCCTTGCTGAAGCAGGAGCAAGGCCAGCTGGCGATGAGTTTTTATCGCGAGCTGGAAGAAGACAATGATCACCTGCGCTTCAAACTGTTCCATCGTGGTTCTATTCTGCCGCTGTCTGACGTGATTCCAGTGCTGGAAAACCTCGGTTTGCGGGTGCTGGGAGAACACCCGTATGAGATTGTTTGCCAGAGTGGTGAAGTGGTATGGATTCATAACTTCTTGCTGCAATACACGCTGTCTGACAGCATCAGTATTACCGATGTCAAAGCCCTGTTTCAGGACTCTTTTCGGGCCACCTGGGAAGGCCGTTCCGAGAACGATGCCTTTAATCGTCTGGTTCTGGGTGGCCAGCTGGGCTGGAAAGATATTGCCCTGCTGCGCGCTTATGCCCGCTATATGAAACAGATTCGTTTTGGTATCTCCGAGTCCTATATTGCCGAGACCCTGTGCAGTTATATTCCTGTCAGTACGTTACTGGTGAAACTCTTTCATACCCGCTTTGGCCTGGACAACAGCAGTGAGGAGCAACGTCAAGCGGATACTGCCAGCCTTGAACAGCAGATACTCGATAGCCTGGACGATGTGCGTCAGCTCAACGAAGACCGCACCATCCGGCGTTATTGCGAACTGATCAAGGCGACCCTGCGCACCAACTTTTTTCAACAGGGTGATGACGGGCTGGTAAAACCCTATATTGCACTGAAGATGAATCCCGCGCTGATCAGCGAAATGCCGTTGCCAAGGCCGATGTTCGAAATCTTTGTCTACTCACCCAGGATTGAAGGTGTCCACCTGCGTGGTGGCAAGGTTGCCCGAGGCGGCTTGCGTTGGTCTGACCGTATTGATGACTTCCGTACCGAAGTGCTGGGGCTGGTCAAGGCGCAGCAGGTCAAAAACGCCGTTATCGTTCCAGTGGGGGCCAAAGGTGGTTTTGTGGCCAAGCAGTTACCCAAGGACGGTGGTCGGGATGCTTTTATTGCTGAAGGCATCAACTGCTACAAAACCTTTGTCAGCGCATTGCTGGATGTCACCGACAACCTGGTCGAAGGCAAGGCTTACCCGCCAGAACACGTCGTGCGCCACGACGGCGATGATCCGTATCTGGTGGTGGCAGCTGACAAGGGCACCGCCACTTTCTCCGACATTGCCAACGAAATTGCAGTCAGCCGAGGCTTCTGGATGGGGGATGCGTTTGCATCCGGCGGTTCCATTGGTTACGACCACAAGAAAATGGGCATCACCGCCCGTGGTGCCTGGGTTTCGGTACAACGGCACTTCCGCGAACGTGGCCACAACGTGCAAGAGAAGGACTTTACCGTCGTGGGTATTGGCGATATGGCCGGTGATGTGTTTGGTAACGGCATGTTGCAGTCGGAACATATCGGTCTGATTGCCGCGTTTAACCACCTGCATATTTTTATCGACCCGACACCGGATACTGTCAGCAGCTTTGCTGAACGCAAACGTCTGTTTGAGTTGCCACGTTCATCCTGGTCGGATTACAACAGCAAGCTGATTTCAAAGGGTGGTGGTGTCTTTTTGCGCTCGGCCAAAAGCATTGCCATTTCATTGCCAATGAAACAGTGCTTCGGCATTACCCAGGATCGTATGGCCCCTAATGATCTGATCAGTGTCATTCTCAAGGCACCGGTTGACCTGATCTGGAACGGCGGCATCGGCACCTATATCAAAGCCAGTAGCGAACGACACTCAGAAGTCGGCGACAAGGCCAACGACAGTCTGAGAATCAACGGTAATGAAGTCCGGGCCAAGGTGATCGGCGAAGGTGGCAACCTTGGTGTGACCCAGTTGGGCCGGATCGAGTTTGCCGAACATGGTGGTGCCGGTTACACCGACTTTATTGATAATGCCGGTGGTGTGGACTGCTCCGACCACGAAGTGAATATCAAGATTATGCTCAACGAGGTACTCGACAACGGCGACCTCACCCGCAAGCAGCGTAATGCCATCTTTATGGGGTTGACCGACGAGGTCGCCCAGCTGGTGCTGGGTAACAATTATCGTCAGACCCAGGCCATTTCACTGGCTTACAAGGACTGCATGACGCGCCTTGACGAGTACAGCCGCCTGATGAAAGCCTATGAAAGCCAGGGCAAACTCAACCGCTCGCTGGAGTTTCTCCCCGACGACGAGTTACTCAACGAACGCAAAAACTCAGGCTCCGGGCTGACCCTGCCGGAACTGTCAGTGCTGATCTCCTACACCAAGGCTGATCTGAAAGAACAGCTCAATTGCCCGGAAATTCATGCGGATCCGTATGTCGCCGACATCCTTAAAACGGCGTTTCCGCAGGCACTGGATGAACGTTTTGGTGAGCAACTGGGGCAGCATCGTTTGCGTCAGGAGATTATCGCCACCCAGCTGGCCAATGACATGGTCAACTACATGGGCATCACCTTTATGCATCGGCTGCATAAATCCACCGGTGCCAGTATTGCTGATATTGCCCGCGCCTACGTCGCCGCCAGAGGCATTTTTGCGCTGGAAAAACATTGGTTACAAATTAACGAACTCGATTATCAGATTGGCACCGATATCCAGGAAGACATGATGTCGGAACTGATGCGGCTGGTACGGCGAGCCACCCGCTGGTTCCTGCGTAACCGCCGCTCGGCAATCGAGATCAGCAATGAAGTAGCGCGTTTTGGCCCGGCGGTTGAAGACATCGCCGCCAATCTCGGCGATATCCTGCGTGGCTCGTCACTGGAGCGCTGGCAGCGTAGCTACCAGGCCCGGATTGATCAGGGGGTGCCGCAAGGCCTTGCCAGCTATACCGTCGGTGCCGTCAACCTGTACTCCGCACTCGGCATCATTGAAGCTGCTACCGAAACTGGCCGACCCTTTGCTGAAGTGGCAGCGGCCTACTTCGATGTTGGCGAACAACTGTCGCTCAACTGGGTAGGGCAGCAAATCAACACCTTGCCCACCAACAGCCACTGGGAAGCCCTCGCCAGAGAAAGCCTGCGTGACGACCTCGACTGGCAGCAGCGATCACTCACCGTTGGCATACTGGCCAGCAAAACCGCAGACGAGACCATGGAGACGGCACTGCAACGCTGGCAAGAAGAGCAGACCATCATGGTGGGTCGCTGGCAAAGTATGCTGACGGAGCTAAAAAGCGCCGATGCACTGGAATTCTCCATGATTGCCGTCGCCCTGCGCGAACTGCTCGACCTGGCCCAGGTCAGCCGCTACCAGCCCAACTGTTCGTCTGCTGAATAACCCGCAGCAGGACGGATCCCTTTACAACGGCGCCAGACACTTGGGCGTCGTTTTTTATGGCGGCTATGCTGTCGCATGCTCGGGTAGCCAGCGCAGACTTGTTCCGCAGCGCGCAAGCTTTTAATCTTGTTGTCGCGACGAGTTTCGAATGCCCGGCAGCGTCATACCCTTAACGGGTCATGGATTATCGCTGGCGGGATTGACGTTAATAAAACAAGGAGAGTGTTATGTCGTTCCCTATCCCGATATTGTCCGACCTGGTCAGCAAAGGCATCGACAGCATTGTTCGATGGAAAGAATCAGCGGATAAAAAAGAAATCACCAAAGCCGAGTTTGAAGCCCAGAAAGAGCAGTGGAAACTGGAGATGAACAAGTATCTGCTGGATCAGGCAGGTCGACCGGATCGCGAGTTTCGTGAATTTGTGCTGGCGTATGAAGGCAGCGGCGATAACGTTCACCCGCTGGTGCAGTTTATGCGCGGGGCGATTCGGCCCTTTATCACCGTATGGGCAGTGGTCATTATTACCTTGCTGATGTTTTCAGCGGGAGCTGCGGATCGTGTTGGGGTGAATCTGGACAAAATACCAGATCAGCTGTGGACGATTTTTGAATACGTGTTTGGCTTCTGGTTTGGTGGTCGGGCGGTGCAGCATGCAATTACCGAATACTCCAACGGCAAGGTCTCTGAACGCAAACAACAGGCCAGCGCAGAAATGGAAGTGGCACGGCAGCAGACTCATCAGATGGCTATTCAGGCCGGTGTTGAGCTTGAACTGGCAGAAAACACCGAACAGGATTTCACTGCCGCCGAACTTGACCGGGCATTGCCATCTCGTGTCCGCAAGTACATCAAGCGCTAGGAGGGCGGCAGCATGCAATTAAGCAAGCATTTTTCTTTGCACGAGTTTCTGGTGTCCCAAACCGCTGAGCGGGAAGGCGGCGAGATGCTGGCAAGACAAAACGCTCCCAGCGATCAAGTAGTGAGTAATCTCGGTTACCTGGTCACCTCCAGTCTGGAACCATTACGTACCTTGCTGGATACCCCGATGAGCATCAACAGCGGTTATCGCTGTGAGCTGTTGAACAGCCATATTGGCAGCAAATCAACCAGCCAGCATGTCGTCGGTCAGGCGGCCGACGTTGCCCTGTCCTCACAGATACTGGAGTCCAGCCGTCATACCCGTTATCGGCGAATCATCGAACACAAGGTGCGGGATCGCATTGGCCGCTCGATCCGGGCTGATGCTTCCGCCAACTTCTACCTGTTTGCGACAGCGGTGATGTATTTGCACGAACTGGATATAGACCAACTGATTCATGAATACGGCGACGATGGGCAACCGGCCTGGGTGCACATCAGCGCCAGCCAGTCACACAATCGGCGGCAAATTCTCAGAATTAACCGCGACAGTACTGAACTGATCACCCTGGAACAGGCATTGGCGTTAGGGTGCTAGGTAGCGCTCCAACGCTTCGGGAGGGAGGGCCGCTGTGAATTGCCAATATGTATGAATTGGAAAGGCGTGATAGGCCCGGTTCAGTAGTCACGAGGGTGGTATCTATGGGGGGCCGTCATACGTCAGCTAATGGCATTGGCAAATGGTGATTTTATTTGTTCAACTACGTTCAAATTCATGAACTGCACGAGGTTGTATGAACACGGTTATCGATTTGCTCAAGTCTCACCGTTCCATTCGCAAGTTTACCCATCAACCGATTACCGACGAGTTACTGCATACGCTGGTGGCGGCTGGACAGTGTGCAGCAACCTCCAACCATGTGCAGGCTTACTCGATTATTCGGGTGGTAGATCAGGGCAACCGTGAGCAGTTGGTGGCCTTGTCTGGCGGTCAGCCTTATGTTGCCGGTTGTGCCGAGTTTCTGGTGTTTTGTGCCGATATGAAACGCTCGTTCGAAGCGGCAGAACGCGCTGGAGCAGAGATTGTGACGGGGATGACGGAGCAGTTGCTGGTGGCAACCATAGATGCCGCTCTGATTGCCCAGAATCTGGTGGTGGCTGCAGAGTCGGTCGGCTTGGGGATCTGTTATATCGGTGGTTTGCGTAATAACCCGGCAGACGTCAGCGCGTTATTGAGGTTGCCTGAGCATGTCTACCCGGTATTTGGTTTGTGTTTGGGGTATCCCGATCAGCAGCCGGAGGTGAAACCGCGTTTGCCACTGGAGACCATCCTGAAGCAGGATTATTACAATGGCAGTGAGGATGAGGCCCAGGTTGCGGCTTTTGATCAGACTATGCAGTCCTACTATCAGCAACGCACTGGCAATAACAAGGAAACCAACTGGTCGCAGCAATTGCGGCCGATGTTCAGTCACAAACTGCGCCCTCATATGAAAGATTTCCTGTTTTCCAAAGGCTTTGAAATGAAGTAAACGCGGGTTGTGACGGACTGGGTTACGGGTTGCAAGCGGTGTGGGGTATGGCATGCTGGCGGCCTGATTGTCTGGAATCACCCTTCCTGCCCCGTCTGAATTACGGAACGCCGCCATGTCTCGCAAGAAAACCACACGCCATAAAGCCATTATTGATCAGCTGTCGGTGAATCCATCGATGCGGGTCAGTGAGTTGTCGGATGCCTTGGGGGTCACTACCGAGACCATCCGCCGTGATCTGGAGGAGCTGGCGGCACAACAGCTGATCAACCGGACTTACGGCGGTGCGCTGTTACGTCAGCCTGCCGAGCCAGTGTTGTCGGAGCGCCACAAGGCTAATGTCGAAGAGCGGGCGATGATCGGCAAGGCGGCAGCGCCATTGCTGAAAGGCGCGCGCATACTGATGATGGGATCGGGGGCAACGACGGTTCAGGTGGCCAAGCGTATAGCCTTTGAAATGAACAATATCACCGTGGTTACCCATTCTTTTGGGGTGGCCACGGCGTTGTCGCTGAATCCGACGATCGAGGTGGTCTTGGCACCTGGTGTGTATCATGCCGGGGAAGGGGCGGTTCACGGTGCCCAGACCCTGAGGTTTTTATCGGACTACAGTGTGGATTGGGCGATTCTGGGGGCCAGCGGTATTTCTCCGGCGGGGCCAACGGATGCGTTAATGGATGCAGCCGAAGTGTATGCCTGCATGCTGCGACAGAGCAGCCGTCATATGATTGTGGCGGATCACTCCAAGTTTGATCGGATGGCGACAGCGCGTTTTTCGCAGTGGCAGGATATCGATGTGCTGGTGACCGACATCGCTCCCCAGGGCCCGTTAGGTCAGGCGCTGGCAAGCGGTGGTGTTGATATTCAGCTGGCAGGGTAAATACAAGCCACCAGCCGATGATAATGTCAGTCGGTGGTCAAGGAGGCTGACAGGGCATCGACGAACTGTTGTGCTTCGTTGCGTGTCAGGCATAGCGGAGGACGAACTTTCAGCGTTGCCGCGTGTTTGCCTGCGGCACCGATCAGTACCCCGGCATCCCTCATGCGGTTAATGATCTGCACCGTATATACCGGGTCGGGTCGGGTCGGATCATCTTCAGCACCCAGATCCACACCAATAAACAGTCCACTACCTCTAACATCCGTTATGCGGTGATGCTCAGCAGCAAGTTGGTTCAGCTGTTGCTGTAGCCAGTATCCGGTATCGCGCGCGTTGTGTTGCAAACCTTGCTGTTCCAGTACTTTCAGCACTGCAAGACCGGCGGCGGCGGCCACCGGGTTGCCACCAAAGGTGTTGAAGTAGCCAGTGTCTTCACAAAACGCCGCCAGGTACTCCGGTCGGGAAGCCATGGCAGCCATCGGAAAGCCGTTGCCCATCGGCTTGCCCATGGTGACCAGATCCGGCTGGACGCCATGATAATCAAAGCCCCAGAAAGCGTCACCCAGACGGCCGAATCCCGGTTGGACTTCATCCGCAATATAAAGACCACCCGCTTGATGGATGGCATCGACAGCGGCTTGCAGAAATCCGGCAGGTTGGGCAAAGACGCCATCGGAGGAGAAAATGGAATCGACCAGCAAAGCGGCGGGTCGATGCCCGCGTTGGGCCAGCGTTTTTACCGCTGCACGTACGGCGTTGGCAAAGCCTGTGGCAATGTCGTTGCCGTAAACCAGAGCCGACGGTGCTGGAATGGCGACCACATGATCCGGCAGGGAAGCATGTCTGAAGGCGGAGGGAGATACCTCGGTGACCAGTGCGGTATTACCGTGGTAAGCGGCCTCAGTAACGATAAAGCCAGTGCCGCCGCTGACCTTGCGGGCAATGCGCATGGCGAGGTCGTTGGCTTCGCTGCCGGAGCAGGTCATTACGACGTTGGCTAGAGCGTCAGGCAGCTTGGCCTTGAGGGCGTCGAGGTAATCGTCGACGACGGCCACCAGGTAACGAGTGTTAGTGTTCAGCCGGGACATTTGCTCTGTCACCGCTTCGATCACCTTTGGATGACAGTGGCCGACACTGGGCACGTTGTTGTAAAAGTCGAGATAACGGCTGCCATCGGCGGCAGTCATCCAGCAGCCTTGTGCTGTGACCATCTCGATTGGCTGGCGGTAAAACAGCACGGAGGCTGCGCCGAGATTGTTCAGTCGACGGCTTACCTGGTGATTGGAGGAGGCCTGTGTGGCATCAAAGGCGTTCATGTCCAGAATGGGGCGCACTGCGGTATCGGTCTGGTTCATTGTGTATCTTCCTGTTGCTGCCGTAACCATTGTCTGGCCAGCTCGACCGTCCCGGCGGTGTAGGTCTCGTGTCCGGCGGCGGCTGCCGTTGCGGTCTCCGGGTGACTGGCGACCCAGGCAGTCAGTAGCAGACGACGGAACAGAATAAAATCCGGGATCATCTGGATATGCTCGTCCGCTAATGGTCGCACGGAGCGGTAACCGCGCAGCCAGGCTTGTTGCAAGTCGGGCACCAGTGGCGACGTTTCATAAAAGGAGATAGCGGCGGCAAAGTCGTACATAAACCAGCTGAAGCCGCAGTCATCAAAATCAATCACCGCCAGTTGGTCGTTGTTGACCAGCAGGTTGGCCAGACGCAAGTCGGCATGTACCAGGCCGAAGCGGTCGGCGCTGGCACCATAGTGTGCCAGCCGTTGTTGCAGTTGATCACACAGTCGTTGCAGAAGGCTCTGGTCTGGTGCGCTCAGGCCCGGTGCTGCACGCCAGTCGCCCCAGAGCGGCTGAGAACCGAAGGCACTGTCGAAATTCCAGGTTTTGCGGCTAAACCCGGTTGGTAATGGCCATGTGCTGGCTTGCTGGTGCAGGCGGGCTGACGTGGCTCCGAGCAGTTCAAAACCGGGAATCAGATTGGCGTCGGCATCCGGCTCCTTGCCCGGCATAAAGGCAAAGGCAACAACGTAACGGGTTTGGCCCTGATCGTCGAAACTGGCGATCAGTGAGCCGTCGTCCAGTGGTATCAATGCCGGTGTGGTTACAACATGACTGGCACGCAGCGCCTGAATCCAGCTGAGCTCGGATTCAATCTCGGCTCGCGAATGGTAGTCCGGACGATGTACCCGAATAACCAGCAGGTCTTTACCGGGTTGTTCCAGCAGGAAAGTCGCATTTTCAGACAAGGTGAGCAGACGCACGCTGACATCCGTTCCTGCACCCCAGCGAGGAGCCAGTTGTGACACGCCCTGTTGTAGCCGGTAGACAAAATCGTCGTCGTAAATACCTGTCATGGTGTGATCTCTGCTGCGGATGATTGTCAACGAATGCGGTTATTAGAACGATAAAATCTTTGTCTTGCAAATTAAAATGTTGCAAGAGCAAAAATATATCGTAATGATGTGATCAACCAACTAACTGCAGACAGAGGGAAAATCATGTTCAGTTCCATCAAAGACAAGGTCGTGATTGTGACCGGTGGCTCGAAAGGTATTGGCAAAGGCATTGCCCAGGTGTTTGCCCGTCAGGGTGCCAAAATCATGATTGCCGCACGGGGCAAAGAGGACGCGCAGCGCACGGTTGCTGATATTGAAGCCGAAGGAGGCACTGCCGCCTGGTGTACCTGCGATGTGGCAGATTGGACATCGGTCAAGGAAATGGTGGCAGTCACCGAAGAGCTGTTCGGCCCGGTTGATATTCTGTGCGCCAACGCTGGAATCTTTCCGCAAAAAAAGCTGATCGATCTGGAGCCAGATGAATGGGATCAGGTGATGGATACCAATCTTAAAAGCACATTCTTGTGCGTCAAGGCTTGTATCCCCTCGTTTGAAGCGGCAGGTAAGGGACGGATTATTGTGACCTCATCGATTACCGGGCCGGTGACGGGCTACCCTGGCTGGGCTCATTATGGCGCTTCCAAGGCGGGTCAACTGGGGTTTCTCAAAACGGCCGCGATGGAACTGGCTCGTTACAACACCACGATTAATGCGGTTATGCCCGGTAATATTATGACGGAAGGACTGGCAGGTTTGGGCGAGGAATATCTTGGCAGTATGGCGGCGTCTATCCCGCTTAAACGCTTGGGAGCGGTGGAAGACATTGGTAATGCGGCGTTGTTTTTTGCTTCGGACGAAGCGTCTTATATTACTGGTCAGCAAATTATTGTTGATGGTGGGCAGATCTTACCGGAAAGCCTGGATGCTATTGCCGAAATCTAGACAACGTTCAGCTTCAAATTAGATTAATGGCAATTTTCAGGGTAGTGGCGGATACGTTATATGTAATTATTTGTAAGTAATAGGCAAAAACGACACCAGGAGACGATAAGTCGTCTCCTGGTGCAGGTATAAGAAGCACTTGAAGCGGGTTGTTATACCCGGTGTGCTTATTCTTTCCAGGTTCTTACTACGGCAAAACCATATTCGGCAATCCACTGATCCAGCAGCTTTGGCGAACGTTTGATTTTTTCGACAACCACCTGAGTTGCCGGATTGCGGTATTTGCCCACTTTCAGCTTGGGCTGAGGCAGACTGGATGTTTTCTGTACTTTAAGCGCTGCTTTGTTGAAGTGTTTCAGCAGTGATTCGTACATAGGACTATCTTGGTTGTCTTTAATCCAGTTTTCCAGATCTGCTGCAATGTACTGGTAATACTCTTTCTCGGTAACACCGTACTGCGTTAATGCCGACTGAAAGGCTTCTGCGATGTCATTCAAGGCAGCGTATTTTTTCTGCTGATCTGCTTTAGCCTGAATTAACTCAGCAAGTTTCTTTTGTTCAGCTTCAATCAGCTCGTCGATGTTAGTGTCGAGAATGGATACGGTCATTCAAACCTCTAATGATTTAATGTGGATATCTGCAGGGTCTAAAAAGTGTCGGACGCAGAAAAGACAAGGAAAAATCGACGATAACGCGCAGTGTATGCAGGATAAACGCACATCCAGAGTTGATTTTTTATGCTGTAATTTCAGGTGCAATGTCTTTCAGATGTTCCTGACATTTACTATATAGCACAGAGTTCGCCCGTCTACCAAGATAGCAACATTAAAAAATGCGCCATCATGGGTGTTTTTCAACCTGTTTTTTTGTTCAGAGTGTACGAAATGACAGCGCTGTTTGATGATTGTAGCTGGGTATTTCTTTTTCAGATGGTTTTTTAATCAGATAAACGAAACAGTAATATGCGCTCAAGTGTACAAATGCCGGGAATCCGGATGCATTAAGCGGATGCATTAAGCGGATGCATTAAGCGGATGTTTGAGTGAGGTGGAGTTTGGTAAAAGGGACATAGTGTTGGCAGACTGTTGCCGATCTTGCTTTCTTTTACGCTCGTTTGCGGAGTTTTCTCTCCGCAAACGAGCGAAGCAAGTGGTTGTCTGAATTACGGCTTGCGGCCGTATTGGTCGATCAACTGATTGGCTCGCTGGTAGAGTTTTTTGCCATCTTCGCCATCGCTGTTCATATCGTCCATCCAGGCATCGATCACAGGCTGTGCGGTTTCACGCCAGTGGCGGGTTTCGTCTGCTGACAGGACGATGATTTCATTGCCGGAATCTTTTACCAGCGTTCTGCCTTTGGCCCCCATCTCATCCAGAATACGACCCATCCAGGCGGCCAGTTTGATGCCCGAGTTATTATCGATCACCTGCTGTAACTCTTTGGGCAGTTTGAGATAGGATTTTTTATTCATACTGAACAAAAACACTTGGCCGTACAAACCGCGATCGCCACTGATTTCTGTGGTTGATTGGGTGAGTTCGTGTATTTTTAATGGCCCAACAATATCGTATGAAAGTGACGCAACGTCCAGTACACCTTTGGACAACGCAGAGGACATTTGTGGTGCAGGCATAAATATCGGTGATGCGCCCATCAGGGCGTAAACTTCTGCCATGGCCTTATTGGGTGCACGAATTTTCAGACCGGCCAGGTCTTCCATTTTATGGATGCCTTTACCTCGGGAATGAAGAACACCGGTGGCATTAGTGTGAATGGCCAACAGCTTTACTTCGCGGAAATCGTCGGTCATTTCTTCGGTAGCAAATTGTTGCAATGCCTGGCTGGTGACTTCGGCACTGGATGCCATAAACGGCAGTTCAAATACTTCTGATTTACGGAAACGGCCCGGTGTGTAGCCCGCGACTGTCCAGGTGATATCGGCGCTTCCCTTGCGCGCCTGGTCAAATAGCTGTGCCGGCTTACCACCCAGTTGCATGGCCGGGTATACATCAATATGAATACGACCGTTGGATTCCTGCTCTATTTTTTCTGCCCATGGCAGCATGATTTTGGTATGTACTTCGGACATGGGCGGCAGCAGGTGGTGTAATTTGAAATTGAACTCAGCTGCTTGCAGCTGGCCTGTAGTGATCAATCCGCTGACACTGAGGCACAGTGCACTGCGCAGTATGTTGCTGATAATTTTCATGGTGTACCCTTGTTATTTTTATAAAACGTTTATTGTTATTAATGCGTCTGGCTGGGGGTTGTTTTTTAAATTGTGGGGCGACTGAGCGCTTCAGTGCGCAGCCAAAAACGGCTACGCCCGAAATAACAGCGATAACAATTGGCCTCTCAATGCTCATTTATTACTCAATAAACGACACTTTCTGGCCGATTTTTACAGCACTTTTTATCGTTCTTATCATCGTTTGTAGCGTTTTCAGC
>TARA_R110000868_G_scaffold280326_4_pt1 | contig 16626 bp, 15 predicted proteins | sample TARA_R110000868 | Tara Oceans TARA_R110000868 (sample SAMEA4397489) | marine metagenome | biome: Polar Biome; feature: [SRF] surface water layer (ENVO:00010504); material: water (ENVO:00002006), including particulate matter (ENVO:01000060) such as... | depth 5 m | reverse complement strand
AATAAACCTGTTATAAATTCCTTGTCATAACCCAATTTTACTTGTTCAATAATACCCACTTCATTGATAAGAAAAAAAGTTGGAAAGGCAGTTACTCCAAATAAATCAACAATTTGATTCCCATTCACAAATACAGGAAATGGAATATTTTTTTCTTCGACATAATCCATAACATCATTCTTAGTATCCAAAGTATTGATATACAACCCCATAACATTATCTGCCAATTCATAATTCCTTAATTTAAGTTGTTCAATGGTTGATTCGCAATACCCACAATTAATAATTGAAAAAATCAACAATATTTTCTTATTTTTAAAACTTGTCAAACTGAATTTCCGGTCAGATATGTCCAATATTTCAAAATCAGGAGCCTTCTGTCCTACTATAAATTGAATTTTATTCCTATTTTCTCCGAAAGGAATAGAACGATATCCAACAGGTTGTTGCTCCTTTATCTGCCTTTTTGTTGAACTAATTTTAAAATTTGAATATTTATATTTAACAGATTGTGCAAATTGCCCATTAAAAAAATTTCGTCTTTCAAGTAATTGGGGTAAATCCAAATTGGGATCAACAAATAAGTGAAGCTCTGTATAAATTGAATTCCCATCAATTATGGTATCATTCTCCACCAGGTTATAATCCATGTAATCTATATAATCTATTACGGTGTCCATTTTAAACTTCCATGATTCGTTCCTTAGAAGTGATAGAGGTGAATATTTAATATTTCTATTTTGCTCTAAATATATTTTTTCTTGAGCTTTATTAGCTTTCGGAAAAAATTTAATCAGACTATCTTTATGGAAAATCGACTTATAATTACCGTCTACCATCACTTCTGTAATGTTTCCGGACCGAATTACAAAATCAATCCCCTTGTCCTGGATTCGTCTTTTGCTAATCTCCACATTAGATCTCAATGTATCTATTTTTCCTATTGGGTTAGGATAAAAAGCCAATTGGTCATAACTTAAGTAATTGGCTTCATCAATTTTATTTCTGGTAGACTCCAATACCTGAGTTGAATTTCTTCCACAGGAAAAAAACAATATTAATACACATACACTTAATACATATTCAGAGGAAACTTTTGTAAGCATAGTACGGCTTTTTGATTTGAAACCTCTATTGTTAAATGATTTTTTACTGCAAAACAACTTCCGTGAATTTAGAATTAATAATAATGGACTTTCCACTACTCTTGTTTATATGGTACCCCTTGTTCAAGGTATTATAACCATTTTTTGTTTTTAGCAATTGGAGTTCCTTTGGGTAAACCAATTCGGAGTTGCTGCCATTTACGGCAATATTAAATGCCGTTTTAGGCAATACACATCGCAATTCGGCATTTTCTAGGTTAATATCCAAATCGGTAAAACCTGCAGAAATTGAATTTATGGACAAGGGACCAAAATTATTTTTTATATAGGCCTTATTTAATAGGTTATCAATATTTACATTGGAAAAAGTAGCATCGAGGGTAAGGTTTTCCACTTCTTTAATGTTTACCTTTTCTGAATAATCAGCCTTGAGTTGACCATAATTCCATTTTTGAACACTAACCGGCGAATAAGAAGCATTGATATAGGTTTTATCACCCTCTATAGTAGTTGCCATTAAGGTGGAATAAGATAAGGTAGCACTTAGATTTTTGGTGTTTTCGGCCAAAATAACTTCACCATGTCTTACGTTCATTTTAATTTTGGTAGATTTTGGCAATTTGATCTTAATGGTTTTCTTGACCTTCAAATTTTTATCACTACCATTTTTTAAAGAATAAAATACATTGGGTGAATTGGGGTGGCGTATGTCCATAACTACAAATTCACTATTAACCCCATTTACCGAATCGATCTCAATAGTAATGTTTTTCTTTTCGTTCCCTATATGCTGCAGCTGTTTTCGCGATGTTATATTTTTGGCTCTTTGCTCTTGAGCCCTTTCGTGAATTTCCATTCTTTGTCTTTGCATTTCCTGTAGATTCTCCGATCGCTCCTGCTGGGCCTCTTCCCTGTTCTTCTCCATTTCACTTCTTCTCCTACCTATCTCTGCCCGCTTTTGTTCCATACTCCTACCCCATTCTTCCATTTTTTCCTGATAATCCTTTCCAAAGCCCTTGTCGAACTCCTTTTTCCATTCATTTAAATAAGCCTCCCCATCCCTCTTATAGGCCTCATAATCAAAAGGTTGTATATTCATGGGAGGAAGTGGCGGCATAGTCAACATTTCCGGTAGTTCCGGCAATTCAACCAATGGTGTTATATTTTGGGCAGCCCCCACCCCATTAAATTGATCTAAAAAATCGATATTAATATCTTCGGTATTATAAGTGATGAATTCTCGTCGTCCCAACCCTGTGCTGACACTTATACTCTTACTATTTCCCACAATTTTAATGGGTTGATTTTTGAAATAATTGTTGGCCTCCTCCTCGGAAACATCCTCCAATTCCATTACTGCAACAATGTCCACTTGATTTTTATTCCAAGTTTCAAATTCTATATCCGCATAACTGGTGTTTATTTCCAAAACCACATCATTGGCCACATTAAAGTTCTCATGAAAAGTTTTGGATTTTTTTTGTGCGTAAACACCACTTGTACCTGTAACTAAAACTATGGTGGCAACAACTCCTATTATCTTAAATATATTTTTCATCTCTATTATTTTATTTTTTCTATTTAACTCCTATAGCATTTTTATACACTAGTAACTTGGTCATTTTCTCCTGCCTCACTACTCATCTTTTTTAGCTCCTGTAACTTGTCCCTTAGTTTATGTAATAGTTGTAATCTCAATTGCAAATTCTTTATCAAAGCTGTTATGGTTTGGTCATTGGGACCAATTTCATTTAATTCGATATTCAACTTTTTGTACTCAACGTTCAAATCCTCCAAACGCTCCATAAAACTATCGATCAAAGCTTTATTGCGGTCAGATATTTTTAATTGGGAGAGCTCCAGGTTTATATTCACCATATAATAGTCCTCCACTTTTTTTAAATCAGGAGAAAGATCACCTAGGGAAATCCCCTTTTCTCCTTGCAGCCTGCTTCCCTTTTCCACTACGGTGGTCTCCACGGAATGGGCAACGTTTAGTTTTAAATAAATAAAAGTGCCTAGACCAATGAGGATTATAAAAGTAGCAGCAATAGTAAAAAGTGGGAACAATCGTTTTTTGGTAACAGGAAGATCCTCTTCCATTCTTTTCAAAAAACGCTGCTTATGACCATCCTTCATTGATTCCGATACTTCCGAATCATTATTTTTGAACATTTCCCTAAGATCCTGTGACATACCTTTTCAATTTTAAAATTTCCTTTAATTGCCCTTTACCTCTTAATAATCTTGTTCTACAAGTGGAATAACTTAAGTCCAATATTTCGGATATCTCACTATGATCATACCCCTCCACCAAAAATAACTGGACCACAAACCTATATTTATCCGGTAAGGTTGATATGGCATGCGTCACCTCCTTGATAGTAACCGCATCATCAACAGTCCAGTCGTCATCCTCAACGACTTCCATATATCCTTCATTTAATTCTACTATTTTAATTTGCTTCGCTTTTAAAAAATCGATGCTCTTATTTACGACGATCTTCTTTAACCAAGCCCCAAACGTTACCTCTCCCCTATACTGATTTATCTTCTGAAAGGCCTTTATAAAGGATTCTTGTACAATATCTTCGGCATCATCAGGATTCTTTAAATAACGCATGGCAATACAAAACATGCCCTGACAATACTGATTATACAGTTTTAGTTGCGCTTTGCGATCGTTGCGTTTACATTGTTCTACAATATCAATCTGAAACATTTTGGCCAGTTTCTTTAATTTATCGAAGAGGTTTGGTGTCTTATGTTATATCCCCTACAAATTCCAATTACCTAAAGGACGAGGTATTATTTATAATGTTGCAAAAAAGATTATTTTTATCTTAAACTAAAAAAGAAAGACTTTGAATCAAGTTACAATAAAAAACAATTTTATAACCTTGACCGTATTGGATTATGGAGCTATAATCCAAAAGATGGTCTTAAAAAATAAAGCCGGCGTAGACACCAATGTGGTGGTTGGATTGGAGGAACCTGAAAAATATTTAACGGATAACAAGTCGCTCGGAGCATGTATTGGCAGATATGCCGGTAGAATTTCGAACAGCAGTTTTCAAATCAACAACATCAACTATCCTATCTTTTCCAAGGATGGGGTTCATCTTCATGGAGGCAAACAGGGTTTTGGGAAAAGATATTGGACCATTGATCAAATACATGACGGCGAAAATCCTTTTGTTAAGTTGAGCTATCTGAGCAAGGATATGGAAGAGGGCTATCCAGGAAACCTAAAAACCACAGTCATCTATAAATTGGTAGGATCCTCTCTATTGGTTATCCATGGAGCTACGACGGACAAGGCTACACCCGTAAACCTAACCAACCATTCCTATTTTAATTTGGATGGCGAAGATAAAATAGACCATTGCCTTCTAAGATTGGCCTGCCCTGAATACTTGGAAACAGATGGCAAGCTGCTCCCTACAGGTAAAATGGTCTCCGTAAAAAATTCCAAGTACGATTTCCTGAGCACTAAAAAGATAGGCGAAGTACGTTTGGATACCCCATTCGTTCTGGACTCCAGTTTAAAGGAAAATACCAAATTGACTTCCGGAAAATCGGGAATTACCATGGAGGTCATTACCAATCAACCCGGAGTAGTAGTATATACCCCAGCTGCGTTCGCTGCCATTTGTTTTGAGACTCAAAATTTTCCTGACGCCCCAAACCAGCCGAACTTCCCAAATAGTATTTTAGAGCCGGGAGAAACCTACTATAATGAAACCGAGTTTAGATTTAGTTTTGTAATTTAGAACACTATATACCAACAAAATACAAGGATATGAAATTTCTTAAATGGCTACTAATAGTAGTAGTGGTATTGGTTTTGGCATTCTTTTTATTTGGAAAATCCTATTTAACGGAACAGACCAAGAAGAATAGTCCACAAAAAACCGCTACCTATGATAAAAATGGAATGGACCTAAGCGTGAATTACAGTAGTCCTTTTAAAAAAGATCGTGTAATTTTTGGCGAATTGGTACCCTATGATCGCGTTTGGAGAACCGGGGCCAATGAACCCACCACTTTTATCACCGGTACCAATATTAGTGTTGGGGGGAAAAGCCTCCCTTCCGGAAGTTATGCCCTATGGACCATTCCTGGTAAGGAAAACTGGACCATTATCTTTAATAGCGAAATCCCGGAATGGGGAGTTACCATTTTTAGTGGAGGAAAGGAAACAACTAGAAACCCGGAAACAGATGTAGTTCAGATTAGCGTCCCAGTTCAACAATTGGCGCAAACCATAGAAAGTCTTTCCATTAATTTTGATGAAAAAGAACAGCTTTACCTTAGTCTATCCTGGGATAAAACCAAGGTTAGTGTTCCCATTAACAAATAAGTTTGGCCGTCCATAAAAATACCGAGGGGGATAACATTTCTAAAATTAAATCATTTAGAAAAATGAGTCCGTCCGTAACTGAATTGTCCCAAGGTATCCTTGAAGGCGATATATCCGCCTTGGCCCGCGCCATTACATTGGTAGAAAGCAGCAATAGTGCCCATTTTGAAAAATCAAACACTATCATTGACCAATGCCTACCTCATAGTGGCAACAGTATACGAATTGGTATTACCGGAGTTCCCGGGGTGGGTAAAAGTACTTTTATAGAAACCTTTGGGTCCTACCTAACCCGCTTGGGAAAAAAAGTTGCCGTACTGGCAGTTGATCCTTCCAGTTCAATTAGTAAGGGCAGTATTCTAGGTGATAAGACAAGAATGCAGGAATTGGTCAAGGATAAAAATGCTTTTATTAGGCCCTCCCCTACGGGTATTTCTTTGGGGGGCGTTGCCCGAAAAACCCGCGAAACTATAATTCTATGTGAAGCGGCTGGATTTGACACTATTTTGGTGGAAACAGTCGGAGTGGGCCAAAGTGAAACGGCCGTACATGGAATGGTGGATTTCTTTTTATTATTAAAATTGGCCGGTGCAGGGGATGAACTTCAAGGTATTAAAAGAGGTATCATGGAACTGGCAGATGCCATTGTCATTAATAAAGCCGATGGGAAAAATATTGAACAAGCCAATTTGGCCAAAGCGGAATTCACCAAGGCATTACATCTTTATCCTCCAAAAGAAAATGGATGGACCACAGAAGTACTTAGCTGTTCAGCCATACACGGGACCGGGATATCAGAAATATGGAAACTTATACAAACCTATGTTGATGAAACCCCAGGCACGGAACATATTTCCATAAAACGACGACTACAAAACAAATACTGGCTGCTGCAGACCATTGAAGATCAACTGAAACAAAAGTTTTACGCGAATAAAGAAATAAAACGCCATTTAGATTTAATGATCCAAAAAGTAATTGATGGAAAAATATCCCCATTTACGGCCGCTGAGGAATTGTTGAACCTCGCCAAAATACCATAGGGATATCTTTTTGGCAAAAAGACTGCAATAATATATAAACAATAGGATAGGGTTGTGCAGTCGAATCATTATTATTGAACCTATTACCATTGTTTCTTAATAATAAGATGAACCGTCAATGAGGCATAGATTAACAAAGTTGATTATCTTTGGACCTTTAAATTTTAGCTCAAAAAACACTTATCCTTTTACAAAATGAATTACGAATTCACGATAATTATTCCCGTCTACAATGAAGAAGATAATTTGGAACGTGTTGAAAAGGAGTTAAAGGATTACTTGGCAATATGTACTAAAAATGCCAAAGTGTTGTTCGTAAACGATGGATCAAAGGATAACAGCCAACAATTGATCGAGGCCATTTGCCAAAGAAATGAAGCCTTTAGTTTTGTGAAGTTTGCTCAAAACAAAGGATTGAGTGCCGCCATAAAAGCTGGCTTTGATCACGTAGATACTCCCTTGATAGGCTATATAGACTCCGACCTACAAACCTCACCGGAAGATTTTAACCTACTCTTGGAACATATAGATCAATACGATCTTGTAACCGGGGTAAGGGCGGATAGAAAAGATTCCTTTGTCAAGAATGCCTCCTCTACCATAGCCAATGTCATACGTAGGGCTTTTACCAACGATGGAATGGACGACACAGGTTGTCCTTTAAAGGTAATAAAGACTGATTTTGCCAAAAGAATCCCAATGTTTAAAGGTCTGCATCGATTTTTGCCCGCCATGATATTATTGCAAAACGGTACTATAGTACAAATCCCTATTAGACACTTTCCACGATTGGCGGGAACAGCAAAGTTTGGCCTATGGAATAGATTATTGGGTCCGCTAATGGATTGCTTTGCTTATTTATGGATGAAGAAAAAATATATTAACTACGAGGTAGAGAAAATAGGATAGATGGCAAATTGGATGATTTATGCTATAGGCTTTATTGCCCAAATACTATTTTCCAGTAGAATGGTGGTGCAATGGGTTATATCCGAAAAAAACAAAAAAGTACTAACTCCAAGACTCTTTTGGCAGCTTAGCTTATTGGCATCCTTTCTGTTGTTCGTGTACGGCTGGCTACGTGACGACTTTGCCATAATGCTGGGGCAGGCGATTACCTATTTTATATATATCCGCAACATTCAATTACAGGGTGAATGGCTGAAATTGCCCAAGGCTTTTAGAATATTCCTATGGATTTTCCCACTGTTGATTATCGTATATGGATACAACAACAATTCTTATGACCTAAGGGATTTCTTCCAGAACGAAAATATTCCTACTTGGTTACTGCTGTTGGGAAGTATTGCCCAAGTGATCTTCACCTTTCGGTTTGTATACCAATGGCTTTATTCCGAGAAAAAGAAAACGTCTAGCCTTCCTTTCGGTTTTTGGCTCCTTAGTTTGATCGGGGCTTCATTAATTTTAACTTATGCCATTTTCAGAAAAGATCCCGTCCTATTTGCCGGTCATACCTTAGGCTTGATCGTTTATTTAAGAAACTTATTTATCCTAAAAAATGAAGTCCATGATGTGGTTGAAAAATAATCCTATCGCTGTAATCTTCATAGCGGGTATCTCGATTTTCCTTTTTCATTTAAATGTCATTCCCGTTACCATCATGGAGGCTAGAAATTTTATTACCTCTAGGGAAATGATTTCCGATGGACATTGGCTGTTAACTACTATGAACGACCTGCCAAGATATGAGAAACCCCCTTTACCTAGCTGGATCACCGCTATATTTGGTTTTATATTTGGTTTGGATAACATAACCGGGCTACGGCTACCCACCATGTTGATGGCCATATTTTTGGGATATATAGGATATATATTTTCTCTGAAATTACTCAACAATAAAATACACGCGCTCATAAATGCCCTTATTCTATTAAGTTCGTTCTATATAATCGTTATTACCATTGAGGCTCCTTGGGATATTTACACCCATGGATTTATGCTCACCGGTATCTATTTTTTATATGATTTTTTTGAAAATTCGGAGAGTAAATGGAAGAATAGTCTTCTTGCCGCAATATTCATAGGCTTGTCCTTTATGAGCAAAGGACCTGTTTCCCTTTATGGGCTGCTGTTGCCCTTCCTTCTTGCCTATGGATTTGTCTTTAAATATAAGGGCTTTGGAGTTAATAAGAAATTGATCCCTACGAGTGCTATGGTCATCCTGGCCAGCATTATTGGCATATGGTGGTTCTTGTACGTGCGCCTTGCAGATCCCGATGCCTTCTTGGCGATAACAAAAAAAGAAACAGCTAACTGGTCCAGTTATAATGTTCGCCCCTTCTATTATTACTGGAGCTTTTTTGTTCAAAGCGGAATATGGACCATCCCCGCCCTAATAAGTCTAATATATCCCTATCTTAAGAATAGGGTAATCGATAAAAAATTATACAGGTTCACCTTTTTATGGACCATTTTTTCTGTAATCCTTCTTTCTATTATCCCTGAAAAAAAGGCTAGATACCTAGTTCCAGTATTAATACCCCTAGCTTTGAATACAGGATTTTATATAGAATATATTATCCGCAGCTTTAAAAGTTCCTTAGGCCAAAAAGAAAAGATACCTGTGTATTTTCATTTTGGATTAATAGGACTTATAGGTATTGCTTTTCCCTTTGTAGCCTATTTTATCCTGAAGGATGGACTAAGTGGATTTTGGGGCTATTATGTCCTATCATCTATAGTACTTTTTACAATAGGAGTTTTACTATTTGTCCAATTAAAAAAGAAACAGCTTTTTAGTTGTTTTTTGCTGACCATTGCCTTTGTGGTCGCAATAAAATCCATGGCATTGCCACTATCAGGTGCTATGGATAAAAATTCCCATTATAAAAGCATATCCAACCTAAATACAACTATGTTAGAGGAGGGCATTGCCACCTATTGTTTTGGGGAAATTGCACCGGAGATGATATGGGATTACGGTACCGCCATCCCTGTCCTTAAAGGGGAAGAGGAAATTATAATTCCAGAAGGTGAAAAGTTTGCCGTTCTGGTAATTCCAGTCGAAGAAAATGAATTTAAACGTATCTTTGACCCTGAATACAGCCTTACACTAAAAACCGTGTACGACCTAAATTACAATGCCGACCCAGGAACCAAAGGACATAAAAACCGTTTGATAAGTAATTTATATATAGTTCAAAAACGATGATGAACCACTTTACAAAATTTGAAAAAATAGGCTATGGTATTTTAGCCGTGATAGTATTGCTAGGTCTTTATTTAGGACTTAGTGACGATATTTATTTTGACGTTAATTATGCCCAAGAAGATGGACCTGTTGAATGGGGAACGGCCATAATGCTATTTGCCATATTTGTGCTTTCCCTTTATCACTTAATTAAATTTTGGTCCTCCAAAAAATTACTGTGGAAAGTGGGGACCTTCCTTTTTGTGGTTTTATTCCTTTTCGCCGCAGGGGAAGAAATATCATGGGGACAACGAATTTTTGGTGTGGAATCAAGCGAGTTTTTTATAGAGAACAATGCCCAAGGTGAAACCAACTTGCACAACCTTGTTGTAGGTGAAAAGAAAATAAACAAAATCATCTTCAGCCAGTTATTGTTTCTGGTTATGTTTCTTTACCTTATAATAACCCCGATCCTTTTTAGAAAATATAATTGGTTTAAAAATCTGGCCAATACCTTTGCTGTGCCCATTGTAAAGTGGCACCATACCATAGCCTTTTTAGTCATTACCATTCTAGTTGCCCTTAATCCGGCAAGTCGAAAATGGGAAGTGTACGAACTGGCCTTTGGAGCTATCTTTTTCCTGATTTTTCTTGGCCCGTTGAACAAAGAAATCTTTGAAAAGGAAAAGGCAACAAGCGGTAATTGATAGCAAATGGATTTAATACTTATATAAAGTTAGAGCTACCCCTCTTGCGTTAAAATTAGATCAACGATCGTATTTGGATACAAACTTTGAAAATAGCTGCAGAAAAAGTCCCCCTAAAAACGTTCCAACTAGTATTCCTGTGATGACATCCAACGGAAAGTGCACCCCTATATAAATACGGCTATAGGCCACAACTATTGCCCAAGCCATTAGAAAAAATCCAATATATTTATATTTAGGACGTAATAGGGAAGTAAAGAAAATAGCAACCGCAAAAGAGTTGGCGGCATGGGCGGAGAAATATCCGAATTTCCCCCCACAGGAACTTTTCACCAAACGCATCAGCCCATTTATTGTTGGATCATGACAGGGCCTTAACCGCTGAACACCATACTTAAAAAAATTAGCCAATTGATCTGTAACCAAAATAAGTAGGGCAATAGCCACCATGGTCATTAATAGTCGCTTTAGCCCATAGGCTCTATAAGTAAAAAATGCCAATAGGGCATAAAGGGGAATAGAACTCAATTTATTGGTCATAAAAAGCCAAAATCCGTCCCACTGGGTAGATCCCAAGTTGTTTAGGAACAGAAACAACTCCTTGTCGTAATGCACCAATTGGTCTATCATAGTTTACTCTTCGTAGCGAGAAATTTCCCTGTCATAGAAGGCCGTTGCCTGTTCAATTAAGTTTTCGGCTTCCTCCTCCAAATCCTTTTCATCTTCATGGGTAAAATCCTCCAACCATTCTACCTCGTCATTTTCTAAATTGATGATGAATCTAGGATACTCCGTATGTACCACAAAAATGGCCGTTGGATAATCCGTGTTATCGCCTAATAAAAATTTTGGGAATTCCATATAATAACTTTTTATATAAGTGTCGATATCCCAAAATTGTTCTAGTATTGAAGATAGCGTTTTAACTTTTTCTTATTCAATCTCTTACAACAACTCTTGGACAATCAGTTTTTTTGTCAAATAATTAAATCGAATATACAACATAATTGCAGATGCCATAAGCCCGGCCAACAAGCCTATCCAAATGCCCGTACTTTCCCATTTAGTATATAATCCTAAATAAAAACTAATGGGAAAACCAATGATCCAATACGCCACAAAGGTAATAATTGTAGGTATCCTAACATCTTGAAGCCCTCTAAGAGCTCCTAGAACCACCACCTGTAAACCATCAAAAATTTGAAATACGGCAGCTATCAAAAGTAATTTTGAAGCAATAAGCACTACCTCCATATTATCGACCATATTGACTTCATCTCCAAGGTCCAAATAAACAGTGGGCAACCAGTCGTTGAACAGCACAAAAGAAGTTGCAAATACAATTTCCAATATTAGGGTAAGTAGGAAAATAGATTGTGCAATACGTCTCAACGCTTTAAAATCCTTCAATCCTTTTTGATTACCTACCCGTATCATGGCCGCCACTCCAAGGCCCATACCCACCATAAAGGTCATACTGCTGAGATTTAAGGCAATTTGATTGGCCGCTTGGGTATTTTTACCCAGAACACCACTTATCCATACCGCTGCAGTGAAAATGGCCACTTCAAAGAACATCTGTAAGGCCGAGGGAAATCCGAGGTCTATAATTTTCTTCATAACCTTTTTCTCTATATTTCTGAAATTGAATCCAGTAACATAATCGTGAAATTTCTTTTTGTTTTTAAGCAATACCCACAAAAAAAGGACCATAATAATTCTGGAAATCAAAGTCCCTATAGCCGCGCCAATTATCCCCATTTTAGGAAATCCCCAGTACCCAAAAATGAGTATATAATTTAAGAGAATGTTCGTAAAAACGGCAATTACCGTCGCATACATTGGGTATTTGGTCTGCGACAATCCTTCTGAAAATTGTTTAAATGCCTGAAATATAATTAGGGGAACTAGCGAAAATGCCACTAAATCAAGATAAGGCATAGCCAATTCCACAACCTCTGGAGGTTGCTTCATGAGATACATGAGTGGCTTGGTCAAAAGTATTACCCCAAAAAGAGAAAATCCCAAAACAGTACATAAAACCAATCCATGCTTTAATGCGCTCTTACCAGCAGCCACATTGCCAGCACCATCAGCCTCGGCTACCAAGGGGGTTATAGCGGTTGAAAATCCTACTCCCAAGGACATGGCAACAAACACAACACTATTCCCCAAGGAGACCGCTGCCAATTCCGCAGTTCCCAATTGCCCCACCATTATGTTATCGGCTAGCCCTACAAGCGAATGACCCAACATTCCCAAAATAACGGGAAAGGAAAGTGATAAATTATAACGAAACTCCTTTGTATATTTCTGTAACAAGACTGTTGGATTAAAAGGGGCAAATATAAGGGTTAGCTTTGGTTTTAGAACAATGGATTTTTCCATTTAAGACCATTGGTTTTAAAACAATCCAAATTCCGGTTACCTAAGAATTTTATACCGACAATAAAATAAAAGCAAATGACAATTGTCAGCTAACTTCCTGTTTTATAGTCATAAATTTGCGTTTCATATAAAATACTCCAACTACATGGTGTATTAAAAGTATTTTAAAATGCAAAAAAAATACCCTATATTTATAAAAATCAAACTATATAATAGCTTTGAGAGCAAATTGCTAAGTTATTTACAGCACGCTTTAAAGAATTTATGTACCTCTCCTTCTCTATTAGCATATACGCCCATTTATAGGTACAAATAATGCCCTACATGAATAGAATTGAAAAATCTACAAAAAGGAGGTATCTCTTTTTTATTACCACAATTGTCCTAATTATAATTTTTGCGGTATTGTTTTTTCAAAACAGGATTGACACTTTAACCTCGGATGTACGTCTCATCAACATTGCCGGAAAACAACGACTACTGAGCCAGCGTATTTCTAAACATGTTATCGCTTTAAAGCTGGACCAGAGCCTTATATCCAACAAAGGCTATCTTGATAGCCTTTGGACTTTAACTACGCAATGGCAAAGCAATCAGGATTTACTTATATCGTTCAACAAACATCAATGGAATTCTGACATTCTGGACTCACTATTCGCAGTCGCCCAGCCCATGACCACGAAATTCGTGAATGCTGCCCTTAAAATTCAGAAAGATCCCAATAATTCGGTTGAAATCGCGAACAGCATAAATACTATTAGTGATTTGGAATCCTCCGTATTGACCAGCACAAATAGGATAGTATCGGAGTATCAAACCACGACAGAGAAGAATCTCATAGAGCTGACCAAAATCATTTATATCATTGCTATTATTATTTCATTGGTTATTATTGGTCAGTTTGCCATTTTCTTTTTACCTATAATTAATAAGCTAAATACAAAATCCAAATCCCTTCAGCAGGCCAACATTGCCTTGGAAACTTCGAATAGGGAGATTCAAGAAAAAATGAAACAGGTAAACACTTTACAGGCAGATTTGGAAGTAAAAGAGGAATACAATAGAATTTTTATAGATCAAGCTCCAAACGCCATGGCGATGTTCGACAATGACTTGAGGTTCATGGCGGCATCAAAAAAATGGAGGAGCGACTACAATATTAGCGACAAAAAAATTATCGGCAAATCACTTTACGAGATTTTCCCTAGAATTGAAGAAAAATGGAAAAAGATTCACCAAGCTTGCCTAGCAGGGGCCGTACATCACGAGGATGAAACCGCATATACAAATTCCGACGGCAATATTCAATGGCTTACTTGGGACATTAGACCATGGTATGTTTCCCCGGGTAAAATCGGAGGTCTTTTAATTTACACCTTGGACATTACAACTTCAAAAGAAAAAGAAAAAGAAAAACTTCGTATCGAAAAAATCCTGGACAAAACCAACCAAGTGGCTCGAATAGGTACCTGGGAAGTCAACCTATTGAAAGGCAAAATCCTTTGGAGCACTGTAACCTGTGAAATACATGAGGTACCACATGATTACGAGCCAAATCTTGAAACCGCGATTAATTTTTTCATGGAGGGTGAAAGTAGGGATAAGATTGAAAAAGCCGTGAACAATGCTATTGAAAAGGGAATGCCCTATGATGTGGAAGTGGAACTAATCACTGCAAAAGGGAATAGTTGTTGGACACGTGCCATAGGGCAGGCCGAAATGGTAAATGGACAATGTGAAAGATTGTACGGAGTATTCCATGACATCAATGATAGTAAAGTTTCAAAAAATGCTCTAAACAAGGCCAATGGGGAACTTAACGCCATTTTTAATGTAAGTCCTATTTCCATTATCGGGACCGACTTGAATGGCCTGATTACCCATTTTAATCAGGGTGCCGAAAACTTATTGCAATATTCAGCTAATGAAATGATCGGGAAACAAACTCCAGAAATCATACATCTTCGCGAAGAAGTAGAAAAACATGGGAAGGATTTGTCAGATTTATTCGGTAAAACTATAAGCGGCTTTGATGTTTTTGTTGAACATGCGAGGCGCGATAGTTTTGAATCCACAGAGTGGACCTATGTACGCAAAGATGGTTCAAGTTTTCCTGCGCAATTGATTACTACCGCCATTAAGGATAAAAATGGGTCGATCAGTGGATTTTTGGAAGTTGCTACAGATATTACCGAACGGGTGAATAACCGTAAAAACTTAATCGAAGCAAAAGAAAATCTTGAGGTTCTCACTCAAAAACTTACAAACCAAAACAGGCAATTGGCTGATTTTGCTCATATAACCTCCCATAATTTGCGTTCTCCTGTAGGCAACCTGCGTACACTATCCAAATTCTATAAAGATGCAGAAGACGAGGAAGAACGCAGCGAATTATTTGAGAAATTTGAAATAGTGATCGGCCACCTTTCCTCTACCTTAAATACTTTGGTAGAAGTTATCCAGACCAGAGAACAAAGTACTAAGGTAACTCAAGAATTATCCTTCGAAAAAATACTGACCAAAACCCAAGAAATAATATCGAGTCAGATAATGCTATCCGGGGCTATCATAAAAAGTGATTTTTCCAAAGCACCTGCCGTGCACTATAATGATATATATCTCGATAGTATTTTTCTCAATTTGATCTCCAATGCTATTAAATACAGATCCGAAGAGCGAACCCCTGAAATTTACTTGGAATCCAAAATTGAAAATGGTAGGACAATGTTTATGGTGACCGATAATGGTCTGGGTATAGATATGCAGAAACACGGCCATAAATTATTTGGTTTGAACAAAGTATTCCACCACCATCCTGAAGCCAAAGGGGTTGGACTTTATATGACCAAAATACAAATTGAAGCTATGGGAGGTTCCATTGTTGCATCCAGTAAAGTGGGGGAAGGATCGACATTCACGGTAATTTTTTAATTAATTGTAGTTCCAAAATACAAATACTTGGAATTATTAGGCAGTTAGATGGTCTTGGCTTCTTCCCAAAAAACATCCATTTCTGTCAATGTCATATCTTTTAGGGCCTTGCCTTTTTCCTTGGCTTTATTTTCCAAATATTGAAATCTTTTAATAAATTTTTTATTGGTGCGTTCAAGTGCATTTTCGGGATTGATATTTAGAAAACGCGCATAATTTACCATTGAGAATAGCACATCCCCAAACTCGGCCTCCATGGCGTCCACATTGCCTTCCTTAACCTCATCCTGAAATTCTTTTAGTTCCTCCTCTACTTTTTCCCACACCTGTTCTGGTTTTTCCCAATCGAACCCAACTCCGGCAACCTTATCTTGTATGCGATTGGCCTTGACTAGGGCCGGGAGTCCATTGGGAACTCCCTCCAAAACACTTTTTTTACCTTCCTTCAGTTTTATTTTTTCCCAATTTTGTTTAACCTCTTCTTCATCCTTCACGACAACATCCCCATATATATGTGGATGTCTATTAATAAGCTTTTCACAGATATCATTGGCAACATCTGCCATATCAAAGTGCCCCGTTTCACTTCCAATTTTTGCATAAAAAACAATATGTAGAAGAACATCGCCCAATTCCTTTTTAACTTCCTCCAAGTCATTGTCCAAAATAGCATCACCCAATTCATAGGTTTCTTCAATAGTTAAATGACGAAGTGATTGCATTGTTTGCTTTTTGTCCCACGGACATTGAGCTCGCAATTCATCCATAATGGTGAGTAGGCGATCAAAGGCTTGTAATTGGGATTCCCGAGAATTCATAAAGTTGACTTTTGAACAAAAATACAAAGTCTGTATGGTTTCAACTATCGTAAGTTCCGAGTTTTTTAGCTAACTTTAGTTCCTTACTTCTTGATCCAAACCAATATGACCAAAAAAAT
>TARA_R110000868_G_scaffold205433_1_pt1 | contig 16634 bp, 20 predicted proteins | sample TARA_R110000868 | Tara Oceans TARA_R110000868 (sample SAMEA4397489) | marine metagenome | biome: Polar Biome; feature: [SRF] surface water layer (ENVO:00010504); material: water (ENVO:00002006), including particulate matter (ENVO:01000060) such as... | depth 5 m | reverse complement strand
ATCTAAACGTGTTCAATCTAATGCTTGGAATTTAGAAGTTAACGCGGCAGCAAAGCAACTTGTTACTGAAATGAAAGAAGAATACGCTGCTGATACTAAACAATTAACTGAGAAATCAGCCATCTATAACTACGTTGCTTTTGACGAAGATAAAGATAATCTATTCAGATTTAAACTCTGGGCATTAGAAACTGATTTAATGAAAGCATCAAGCAAATCAGCTAAATCTAAATTAAGAAAATCAAAGACTATTTTAGAAGGTTTATCTGTTATTCACAGTGTTGTAAGCTCTAGTTAAATGAGCGAGTACCGTGTAGTTTGTACACATAGAACTGGTTCTACTTTTCTCACTAATTATATACAGAAGTTTTATAATGTTAAAAGTGAATTCGAATTCTTATTAGATCGTCATATATTACACGATGATGGAACTATTACAAATAATAATACCGCAGGGCCCAACGGACTTTCTATAGGCGCCGTACTAAAGAAGCTTGACTATCTCGAAGCAACGAAGTTGGGCGGGGTCAATTTTCAAGTAAAGATAATACCTAATATGACTGCTAAGTTTGGTATAGAAAATAGGTTGACAAACTACCTAAAAGGGTATAAAATATTAACTATAGCTAGGAATCCTTGGGATTCTTTTATGAGTTTATCATATCAGCAAAAAACCAATTGGGAAGTTACTCATAACAAACGTAAAAGTAAAAGTATTACACCTAGAAAGATTCATTATAGAATTAAAGAAGAAGATATTATAGATTACGCTGCTAGCTGGTGGTATGATATTAAATTTATATCTAACTTAGAACCGTATCACGTATTTGATTATGAAGATCTTAACACGGAAGTATTAAACAAGTTCTTTGATAAACAAATTGAAACAGATCTCAGGCCTCTTGGTATAGACTATAAAGAACTAGTTTTAAATTACGATGAAGCATACACTATCTTTAATAAGCATTTTGCTGGTTGGCAAAGTGCTTTATATATTATGGGAAGCAACAGAAATGAAATTATGGGTTAACCAAGACTTAAATGTTTTTATGGATATCAGCACATATTGTAACGCTGGATGCCCTCAATGTCATAGAACAAATCCCCAAGGTCTCGAGAAACAAGACTGGCTTCCATTAGTCAAATGGAGTTTGGCTGATTTTGTAAAAGCATTTCCAATTAAAGAACTCAGGAACGTTAAACGTTTCAGCTTTTGCGGTACATGGGGCGATCCTATGATGGCGAAAGATATTCTAAAAATTGTTGAATATATCATTAACAACTCCCAAAGCCATATAATAATTACTACTAATGGATCTTTAAGAAGCGAAGATTTCTGGTGGGACATCGGTGTGCTTGGCGGAAGACGACTACAAATTACTTTTGATGTAGATGGTGTTACTCAAGAAATGCACGAAAAGTATAGACGCTTTACTAATCTAAATACAGTGTTAACAAATCTTAAAACTTTCAGCCAAACAAAAGCTATAGCTAAAACACAAACTGTTTTATTCAAGCACAATCAAGATTACAAAGATGAAATCCGTGCACTAGCAATTAATAGTGGTTCTATAAGTCACGAGTTTGTTATTTCAGATAGGTTTAATACTGGCCAAGGAGACAAAACTCTTCACATCGATGAAAATGGCAAAGACTTTGTATTAGAAAAAGCCGATGATTCAGTATTGCCAAATGGTGTAATTGCAGGAACTCACAGTCGCACTTTAACAGATAAAATTACATGTCGGTGGGCACGACCCAGAAATGAAGTTGTAGTTAATCCGGACGGACAAATACTACCATGTTGCTATCATCAAAATAATTATTACCTTGCACTCAATAGCCATTCGCGACAAGCTGGAAAGCTTTTGCAAACACCAGAATATATAGAATACGAAAAGAATAAAAAGCAATACAACATTTTCCATACTCCTCTATCTGAGATTATAGATTCAAAATGGTTTGCAGAAACATTACCAGATAGTATGGATGGTGATAATCCAATTAAGACTTGTGAAAGAAACTGTAGTACTAGAATTATTAACACACATCAATTAAGAGAAACTAATGCCCGATAATATAATATTTGTTAAACATGGTGATAAGTATAACGCAAAACATGTTAATAGACTATTAGAACAACTACATGATTATTATCCGGGGGTTAACTACTACTGTTATACAGATAATCCAGAAGGTGTTTTAGCTGAGTGTATACCATGCTTTGAAAAACCATCACTTAAGTTTTGGTGGAATAAACTTGCAATGTTTAGTAAAGACTTTCCAGTAAAAGGTAGATGTCTGTACTTTGATCTAGACATGGACATTAAATCTGATCCTAGTCAATATATTAATTGGGATGGCTTGACTATCCTCGATGCGTATTGGAAGAAAGATATGTACATGGCACCGCATGCTTACGACGTATCAATAAATAGTTCTATAATTACTTGGGTTGCCGGTGAACAAGATCATATCTGGGAAAAGTTTATGTCTAACCGTGATTACTATATGCGGAAATATCCAGGAATAGATCGCTTTCTTGTTCACGAGCAAATAACATTTAACACATTTGATCACGGGATAGTAAGTAGTGTTGCTAATGCTCCTGTTGCTAACGCTCCAGTATTAATGTATAATGGGATAGATTATGAGTTATAAAGAAAACCTTTATAAAAATGCGCTCAAGGCTGTGAATCAAATATATCACGAGTCTAAATACGACGCAGATACAGATCTTTACAGAAGCTTTGATATTATTAATTCCGTTAATGATAACCAAGTAGCAAGTAAAGAATGGTTAGTAGAAAAATTACTACCTCACATTATTAATCATGATATAAAAAAGGTTTGTATTCTCGGCGGGTGGTATGGAATTACTGCTTTAATGCTTAGCGAGTACTTACCAGACGTTAGAATAGATACTGTTGACTGTGATCCTCTCGCTAAAAGGTTTGGTAAACAACTCGTTAATAAAGACAATATTAAATTCATTACCGACGACGGCGCTGATTGGTTCTTTGAACACCGAGGTGATTACCAGCTTATAATTAATACTAGCTGCGAACACATGGAGCCAGATGATATTGCGCTAATGTGTACTCTTAAAAGAGAAGATGCTATTGTATGTTTTCAAGGTAATAACTATCATTCTATACAAAGCCACATTAATACCAGTGATAGTTTAGACGAGTTCGTTGAGTCTTTACATCTAAAAAAGATAATCGAAAAAGAAGAACTTAGATCGCCGAGTGGTGAATACGATAGATATATGGTGATAGGCAAATGAAAAGAATTATATTTTCTTTATATGATAATCTAAATAGGAATGTACAATCTGAAGGATTTGATGCAGGCCAAATTTTGTACACTCAAACAGCTGACAACGCTAAACAATTACTAGTTGACGAATACTTTCAGAGGTTGATTGATAACAAATCTGATTACGCTGAGAAGATAGGTGTCGAATTTAAATTTTACCACAATACCATGCGAGATTTTGATATTGGTGATGAATTAGAATTTACAAAGGTTAATTTATATAAGCACCATCTTATGGCTGAGCTGGCTGAAGAATACGACGAGATTATGTACGTGGACATGGATGTTCTTTTTAATACCGATTTAAACGTATTCGAAGAACACGACCTAAGTAAAGGACTGTATTTCTATCATCAAGATGCAGACATAAAGTGGAAGGATAAAGATTCTGTAATTCTAAGTCATGTTGGACTAAGAAGCCCTGCACTTAAATATTTTATTACTAAAGATCTATTAGATGGCAAAGATAATCATGTAATTAATACCGGCATTATTCTAGGTAACAGTGAAAGCATTAAGCAAATTCGTTTCATAGAAAGAATGAAAGATGCTATAGCCAAGATTGAAGATCTTAAAAAATTACCAGACATTATTACTGATCTGTACTATCCTAATAACGAATCAGTCTTTTCTTATATAGTAGAGAAATACAATATTCCTTACGTGATATTAGATCCAATGTGGCACAGGATTTATAATGCTAAACCATCGGAAGGTTTAGAAGGTCATTGCATACACTTTATTAATAAGCAATTTAATCATTTCTTTAATGACAAGACCAAAGCTATGTTTTCTATGTATATAGAAATACCAGACGATCGTCTTGATAATCCCAAGAACTACAATGACAACCCAATACCCAAAAGTAAACTCACACAAATACAAATGGCGGAGTACGAAAGTCGCTTAACGGATAATAAGATTAAATACGCTGAAGCTGTTGGGGCTGAATATTTTCATTATGAAAGAGACGATCAGTATGAAGAGTTTTATAACAGGTTTCCAAACCTTTCTGAATATGACGTAATTAACTTATACAAAATCTACTTACTTGACAAGTTAACACACAAATACGATTTTGTTATGTATGTAGATCTAGATGTGTATTTTAGAAATCATGGTAACATATTCAACTCTGTTCCAGTTAACCACGCTATCTGCTGCTTATACGAGATGCCTAGTCAAATTGGAATAAAAGATTTAGATTGCGATGATATTGGTTTAATGGGAGAAAACTCGTATATTAAACAGTACAAAAAAGATTTTAGAAATCCGCAAGCAAAATATTGGAACAGCCATGCACTATTAACAGAAGACGGATATGATGGTTATAACAATGTTTTTAATACTGGTGTTGTTTTAGCAAGTCGTTATGGCATGAATAAATTAGATTACTTTTCTGATATAGAAGAAGTACTCGCATGTATGGAAGAACTAAAAGATCCATCTGCTTCTATGTATCCGAGTCAAATAGTAGCTTCTTTCGGTTATGACAACGAAACTATATTTGGCTATAAAGTTAGAAAGAATAACGTGCTAACATATAGATTAGAAGATTGTTGGCACCACCGGCACCATTATGAAAATGCTAAATCGTTTGATATAGGTACACCCGAACGAGAAAGTTCTTTAATAAAACTACAAGCAGAATATGCCGAGTTTAACACTACAATCTTGCACATGATTTCTAAGAATTTTGGCTTGGTGTTTTCCAAATGAAAGTATTAATAACTGGCATAGCCGGATTTATTGGGTTCCATTTAGCGCAAGCGATGAAAGATTCTGGTTGGCATGTAACAGGAATAGATAACTATAATAATTTCTTATATAATTCTAATATTAAATACAAAAGAGCAGAAATATTAAAGAACTTATCTATAAACGTAATCGCTGCAGACATTCGCAATAAAAACCATCTTAAACGTGTGTTTAGTAAAGACGATTTTGATTTAGTTATTCATTTAGCAGCACACGCAGGAGTAAGACATTCTTTAGATCACGCATCGGCATATATTAAAACAAACATTGTCGGTACTCAAAATGTTATAGAAGAGTGTAAATCTCGCAACATTAACAAAGTAATTTACGCTTCAACATCGTGCACTATGGCTGGAAACGATCTTCCGTGGAAAGAAGATGAACCTACACATCACCCACTAAATCCGTACGGATATACTAAAAGAACTAATGAATCTCAGTTTATAACCTCAGGCCTATCTACTATAGGACTTCGCTTCTTTACTGTATATGGACCTTGGGGAAGACCTGATATGGCTTTGTGGCAGTTCGCTAAATCAATTCTAAACAATACTCCTATTGATCTTTATAATGCTGGAGATATGAAAAGAGATTTTACATATGTAGCAGACATTGTAGAAGGAATACTAATTATAACAAACCGAATAATAAATAATGATGTAAATGAAATATATAACATTGGATATGGAGAGCAGGTACAATTGACTGATTTCGTGCGTGAAATAGAATATAACCTTTCAAAAAAAGCAATTGTTAACTTAGTTGATAAGCATCCTGCTGATACACAATCTACTTGGGCTGATAACACTAAAATAAGAAGTCTTGGATGGGTACCTTCTACATCTGTTGAAGATGGAGTAAAACAATTCATAAATTGGTTTAAAGAATATGAGTAACTTTACTGAACTAGATTTCTTACCTCAATATGATTTACAATCTGAATTAGAAAAGTTAGATTTAGACTGGGGTCAGACAAACCAAATTTGTATAACTACAATACCTGAAGATCCAGACAATTATCAGTTTGGGGCGGGTAGTCTTTATATGAACTGGAAAGAAACCCAAGCTGGCGAAATCACAACTACACTCAAAGAAAATCCTCCAATAGAATCAGATTTTACAGAAATAGCAAGTGTGTTTAAAGGTACTTTGTTTCATGATGTAATAAAAGAGCTTCGTAAATACTATATTATTGGTAGGGTTAGAATTATGAGAAGCGAACCTAAGTCAACATTATCTTGGCATTGGGACGACACGATAAGATTACATTATCCAATGGAGACCCACGAAGGATGCTTCATGGTCATTGGTTCTGAAATCAAACACCTTAAACAAAATACTTGGTATGAAACCAATACAATTCCAAAGCATACGGCTTTTAACGGAAGCTTTAAACATAGAACGCATCTTGTAGTAAACATTATAAAAAGAATTATTCCGCATCATATTGCTATCACAGGCCACACGAATGGTTTAGGTAAATTGATATATGATAATTTTGATATAGATGGGTTCAGCAGATCGACGGGGCACGACGTAAATGATATAGATTCTATAATTGATTCAGTTAAAGATTATAAAGTATTCATTAATAATGTGGCCACAAACCAAACAGAAATATGCAAACGGTTGTGGGAACTATGGAAAGACGATCCTTCTAAAAAGATTATTAATATAGGTAGCAGAGCAAAAGACTTTATTAAAAGCGAATATGGATTTAATAAGCACGTGTTAAGTGAGTTTACTAAACACGCAAACTTTAATGGTGTATGCAAAGTATCTTGTGTAAACTTTGGTTATATTAATAAATTAACTAAAAATCAAATACTAGAAACTATTACTTTTGTAATAGGCAAAGACTGCGTAGTTGAAGAAATAACAGTGTTTGGAAAAGATGATGATACCAATAATTGATTTAAAAGAAAAAAACATTTTAGATGTTACAGAGGAAGCTTACACCACTGTTGGGTTTGCTGTTTTTATAAATTCTTTAAATAATGAAGAACAAAAAAAGATAAACGAGTGGGTTAAAACTATAAAAGCTTTTTTTGATATGTCTTTAGATTTTAAAAATAAGCATGAATACAAAGGCGGCATACCAATATTCGGTTACACTAATCCAACTCCTCTTAAAGAAATATTTGATTTTCAAAATTTAAAAGAAACAGAAAATCTTTGGCCAAATATAGATAATTTTAAATATAACGCGTTGGCTGCTCAGAAGGTAGCTGAGTCTCACACTTTAAGAATGCTAAAAATATTTGATACAATACTTGATTCCGGAACAACATTAGTAGATGCCCATAGGGCTGATTGCAATCCACTAGAATTTTCAAGGGTATTAAAATATCCTGCATACGCCGGAACTATTTGTGACAACGAAATGAGAATTGATCAACACCGCGATTATGGTACTATTACATCTATATGGCAAATTAATAATACACCAGGCTTAGAAGTCCGAGATTTAAAAGGTAATTGGCATTTAGTACCTTATGCTGAAAACAGTGTTGTAGTTAATGTTGGAGACTTATTACAAAGATGGTCTAATGATTATTTTGTTAGCACTGAACACAGAGTAAATTGTTCTAATATGCATCTTAACAAATATTCTATGCCTCACTTTGCACATCCTAAAATTGGAACAATAATCTCTAATTTGTGCAAAAATAAAACAGCTAAATATGAGCCAATTGAATCAAAGGAATATCTTATGGAAAGGTTGAGACGATGTTAGCTAATCATTGTAACTATATAGAAAAAGGTATTCGTTTAAAACTATATAGTCTTAATAACGAGGCGTACATATTTACTAAACCTTGCTGTCATATGACACACGACTTAATACCAACTGAAATAAGCAAATTTACAAAGCTAGACTCTATTAATGTTGCAGATATTATGAATATCAAACCTATGCAATACTATAGAAATTATTTTGAAAATAATGAAGGCCTGCATCCTGCATGTGTGTCTTGTATTAATTACGAATCTAAAGGTTTAGAAAGCCCTAGATTATCTATCAATAAAGTTGATAACAAAGATTATGATATTAATAGGCTAGACGTTGTGCTTGGAAATAGTTGTAATTTAGCATGTCCATTTTGTTCAAGCCATGCTAGTAGTCTTATTGAAAAGCTAAGTAATAAATTAGATCGTCAAGATAGACCACCAAGTTGGATACCATTAAAAGAAGTGCATGACTTTGACCAGCCACAAGCAAATCATACATCGTCTACCATTGCCGAAATTTTAAAACATTACAAAGTACACACACTAAAACTTATTGGTGGTGAACCTTTCTTAAAAGAAAATTGGGACGGTATCGCTGATGTAATTGATAAAGGCTATTGTAATGATCTTAATTTAGAAATAACAACAAATGGTACAATTATTAATGATGAGATAATCAATAGGCTTGCAAAAGTAAAGAGTGTTAATATAAGTATAAGTGTAGATAGTGTTGGTAATAATTATGAGTTTATTAGATGGCCACATAAATGGGAAAAGATGTATAGTAATTTAAATTATTTAAACAACAAAGATTTAAAGAATATAAACATTAGAATATTTAATCTCGTTAATATATTTAATTTTGAGTACTTACCGCAAATAGAAAAACTTCATTCCAAACTAAAATATCCAATTAGTTGGAGCTGCGAAATACAACCTATTACACATTTACAGAATTATCAAAACTTACCTAAGCATATAATTGACTATGTTAAATCGCAAATAAAGACCAGCAGTTTACAGAAAGCATTACTGCCTTTAGATCATAATCATTCTAAAGAATCACTTAAAAAGGAATTTGAAGTATTGCTTACACAAAGAAACATGAAAGCCAAAGATGTAATTGGACCTATGACTAGAGAGTATTTTAAATTATGATTAATATCATTACAATTAAATGGGGCACTAAATACGATCATAGGCATCCTAATAAAGTATACGAAGACTGTAAAAAGAAGTGTAGCTTTGATTTTAAGTTTTATTGCATTACCGATAACGCTACAGGTTTGCATAAAGATATTATTGCTTTGCCAATGCCAACGCATTCTAATTTAAATTATAATGATTATATTGAAGATCATTTAAAACGTAAAACATTATTATGGGATCGACCTAAACTTTATATATTTACTGATTTTTGCTTTAAAGGTACTAATATATTTTTGGATATTGATGCTGAAGTAAAAGAGGATCTGATTTATCTTACTACGCTGTCAAGTGAAAAGCCTTGGTTGATTGATATGTGGTGGAAAACAAACTGGAGAGAAAACTGGGATAAACTTTGGAACGGAAGAGTTAATACTAGCGTTGTAGTTTGGAAAGATAACCAATGTGAATTTGTAACAAAAGCCGTATTAGCAAATGCGCAAGAAAACTTTGATAAATACTCCACTATAGATACATTTATTGGATATGAGCTAATTGATTACGATGACTATAACAAAACTATGTTTAACTTTCTGCCACCATTTGTAGTATGCTTTGGCAAGAGATTTAATCCAGCAGATCATGAATATAAAATAGTGTTATGGAGTAGTAGTCCTGGCGCACATCATGGTGGCATACCTGAGGTTCCTGGTGTTAATTGAAATCATACAACAAAAGCATTACGATATGCTTAAACAATTTTGCAAAGAATGCGAAATATTAGGTTATGAAAATAACTCTAGCCTAGAAAGAATGAATTTACTTTGGTGTAAAGATGTTGGACAGTATTGGTGCGCGGTGAAAGACGATAAGATAGTTGCTGTGGCTGGTTGCCACCCTTTCCCAGAAGCAGGAGAAAACGCCTGGCGAATAATGTATAGAGGATGCGAACTTCCGGGGAATGATAACTTTAAAGGATTAGGCAAAGGTGATTGGAATAGTATTACACAAAGAGAATTTATTCCATTAATGATAAAGTGGATACCAAGTAAAGACTTATATATAACTACGAACATCGACAACGAACATTCCAATGGTAAAGCAGCACGCAATCATCGTTTAATGGGTTTATTAGCTAAACAAAAAATACTTGACAAAGCACAAGATATGTGTTATAATGGAGTAGAACAAACTATATGGAAACTTAATATAGAGATCTACACGAGTAGGCGAGAAAGGATCATAGGTCGTTATGTGGATTAATTGGAAACACTTAGAACAAGCAAAACAAAAAGCTGGTAAACCTTCTGCCGGGTATTGGTGGCACTTTAAGCTAGCCATTTCTGAATTCTTTTTCTTATTACTAGTTACACTGGGCAGCCTTATCCACGCCATATTTCCGTGGGTTTTAGACTTCCAGCTTTTGCAATGGAGAATTAATAGATTGAAAATGTTAAAAGATAAACTGCCAGAGGATGAACAATTACAAAAGGTACACTTTGATGAATAGTTATTTTAATGGTAAGTACATGCCTCTAGACGATGTAAGAATATCTCCGTTAGATTTTGGATTTATCCATTGTCACGCAACATATGATGTAATGAGAGGTCTCGTTCATTTCGATAAACATTATAAAAGGTTCGTAGCTAATTGTGAATACTATGGGTTTACTCCTCCGGCTAAAGATGAGTTAATGAAAATAATCGTAGAGCTTATTCAAGGCGATATGTTTATTTGGTTAATTATGTGGAAAGGTACACCACCTTCAGGATCACCACGTGACATGACAGGACCTGATAACTTTCTAGTATATACTAAACCATATTACCCTATTGCTTCTAAACCGATTAAATTAGAGATGTTTAATGATCTACCAAGGTCTCCTGGTTATCAAACACACAAGAACTTTTCATGGATAGAACTTACACAAGCGCAAAGACATGCTGATGAACATGGATTTGATACAGCATTAGTACGTAGTGTAGAAGGATATGTTAATGAAGGTCCTGGATTCGGCGTTTGTTTTGTAGAAAATGGAACTGTTTATACACCAAACAAAGACGTTTTAAATTCAGTTACGATACAGGTAGTAGAAGAAATGTGTGTAAAATTAAACATACCGTTTGTCCGAGCTGACTTTACAAAAATTGATTTTGAAGAATGTTTTATATGTAGTACATCAGGTGGATTAACATCTGTAAGTCAGATAGGTGACTATCATTTTAAATCATTTGAATTGACTAAAAGATTGCAAGAAGAATATGCACGTATTTCGGGATAAAAATAAACGTAAGGTTTTGTTATTGCATATCCCAAAGTGTGCTGGTACAACTCTAGGCCATATGCTACAAAACGTGTCAGATCATAAATGGTATAATTTGAACGATGGCTACTACAACGATCATATGCCTATTAAGGTTGCAAAGCAAATAATAGAATATGATTATAGCATTTGTTTTGTACGAAATCCATATGATAGATTCCTTAGCAAATATGCTTATCTGGTTGATTATGATTATCATAAAGGATACACTGGGTTGAGCATAGACTATTTCTTAGCGAATAAGACTAACCACAAAGATGCAGGATGTTGGACACCGGAAGGTTGGCGAATGCAAATTGAATATATAAACAACGATGTAGATCATGTCTTTAAAATTGAAGATAGAAATCCCACTGAAGTTTTAAATGAAATACTCGGTACTAGCATTACACAGAAAAGAGTAAATACAACTCAGCATAGTTATACACTAACTAATAAACAAAAGTTAAAAGTACAAAATATATACAAGCGCGATTTTGAGGAACTAGGTTATGATAATTTATATTGATATGGACGGAGTAATTGCAGATTTCTCAGGATGGATGAAAAGTTATATTCCAGATATTAATGAAGATATGTGGAAAGGTACAGGCAGACCTTGGAAGGTAATGAAAGAAAATTATAAAGAAGTTTATCTTGATCTAAAACCACTACATTTACTAAGTCATGCTAATTATATGTACAACAACTTAGAGCATGTAAAGTTCCTAACAGCGATACCTCATTCTTGGTGGGATACGCACGAAGGTGAAATTGCTAAGCTTAACAAAACTTCATGGTTAAACACACACATAAATAACTTTAATGATGAAGACGTTATTTTTACAGCAGGTGCAAAAGATAAAATTAAATATGCAAATGAAAGCTCTGTGTTATACGATGATCGTGAAGATACAATTCAAGCCTGGAACGCAGCAGGTGGTATCGGAATACACGTAAAAGGAATATAATGATATATTTAGATTATGACGATGTACTAATCAATCCAAAGCCCAGCTCAAGACCACTAACGAGATCTGACGTTAACATTGAAGTTGATGGGGTTGTTCCTATAGTTATTGCGAATATGACAAGTACGGGTACATACAAAATTGCGAAGCTTTTAGCAAAAGAAAAGATCGTTACGTTTATTCATAAAGAATATTCTATCGAAGAACACTTGCAATATTTAATGGACCCGGCGTTAGATGTTGATTATGTCGGCATCACGAGTGGTGTGCGCCAGAAAGATATTGAAAAAACTACAGCGGTTTTAAACAAGGTTGAACCTGCATTTATTAATATTGATATTGCAAATGTATATGCTAACATGTCTGGTATGGTTACTGCGATAGAATACTATAAGAAACACTTTCCAGATTGTCAAATTGTTGCAGGTAATATAGCAAACACTTTAGTTATAGATGAACTTGTCAAAGCTGGCGCAGACTGGATTAAAATCGGAGTTGGGCCGGGGGCTGCTTGTAAAACTCGATCTGAAGTTGGTGTAGGTGTTCCACAATTAAGCGCTGTTCAAGAAATTAGTAAACGAGCAAAAGAGCTTGGTGTAAAAACAATTGCTGATGGTGGATGTGTTACTAGTGGTGATGTTTGTAAAGCCATTGCTGCTGGTGCTGATATGGTAATGATTGCTGGCATGGTTTCAAAGTCAAAAGAGTGTGATAATATTGTAGAAATAGATGGCAAAAAGTATGTTAATTTCTATGGGTTAGGATCTAACAAGCAATATAGCAAACACGGAATATCTGATAAAGAATATAGACCAAACGAAGGAAGAGACTTATTAATCCCGTGTAAAGGTTCTATTTTAGATGTCATAAATCAGATTAAAGGTGGTCTTAGAAGTGTTTGCACTTATGTTGGAATTAACGATATTTCTGACTTACATGATAACGCTGAGTTTATTAGAGTAAACCATCAAATCAACAGAAGTTTAGAAAAGTATGAAAATTAAACCTCACTTCGTTGAACTTAATATAACAGAGCTGTGTAATAGAACTTGTAGCTTTTGTCCACGCGGGCATGATTATCCAAACTTAAATTTAAATATGAGTATTGATACCGCTATTAAAATACGAGATCAAAGCAAAGGATTTGTAAACAACATACATCTTGTTGGTCGAGGTGAACCATTATTGCACCCAAACTTTTTAGAAATAGTTAAAGTATTTGCTACAGACTTTACTGTGCGTATAATGACTAACGGAGATATATTAGATAAACACATAGATGATTTAAATGATGTGTTAGATTTAAACGGTGGAAAGCATAGAGTTACAGTTAGCTTATATGATGGTGAAGAACAATATAATCATTTTAAAAAGGAATATGATTTTTTTACAGATGTAAGTCTTTACAAAACCTACGATATAGATCAGGGAACAGAAGATGAAACATTTAATAAGAAGCATTACATAACAAACAGAGCTGGTGCTCTATATACTTCTTCAAGTGTAGACCCGTGCTATATACCATTAAATAGAATGTTTATTGATTGGGACGGTAGTGTAAACTTGTGCTGCCACGATTGGTCTGTGAAGGCTACGTACGGAAATATAAATACTACAAATATACAAAACATATATAAATTTATATGTGATAAATATGCTAAAGAGTTGATAAAAGGGAATCGCTCTTGCACTAAGCAATGTAGTAAATGCGATGTGTCAAGTGACGATCCTTTAAAATTTGTCTATAAAGACTGGCAAGAACAGCAAAACGCAAGAATAAACCTTTTAGGAGAAATATAATCATGCCATTAGATTTTGATAGCGAAGTAGATTTCGTAGACCAAGACGTGCGATACATGGACCAGCTAGAAGCGTTAGAACCAATTAGATTTTCTAATTGGAGAGATTGGTGCAATACCAACTTAATTAGCGCAATCAATTCATATACAATTCCAGATGGCAAAGTAGTTATGCCTGGTGTGTGGAACGGCAATATATATTCTTTACTTCAAGCAGAATATGGCAACGAGCGATGCGTTGGTTTTGATATTGTTTCGTATTATACTGAAACTCATAATAGCGTTATACACGGCGACTTTAGAGACATTCATACGAACAATGCTCATAGTATAGCTGTTTTATATAACGGTCTTGGAACTTGGGAAAATAATACTACAAGTAAACAAGCAGGACTTACCTATGCTTTGGCAAACCTAGTGTCTGGCGGGATTTATTTAGAACCTAGAACTCCTTTAGCAGTAGCAACTTTACAAGCAGAAGATGGATTAGAGTATTTGGAATTGTATGGTGACAGACTAATAATATGCCGGAAACCTTAATTGATTTTGTATTACTTAACGATATACCAGATAAGAAAGATCTCTCAAGAGGCATAGGTGTTTATCGTTTAACTACTGAACTTGAAAAACACGGGCATTCTACTCTTGTAATTGATTATGCTTCATGCATGTCTTTAGATCAGCTTGAAGTAATACTTTCTAAAGTAAAAACAAAAACATTTGGTGTAAGCTCTACTTGGTTTAAAAACAAAATTTTTACTGCAAAAAATCTTAGAAAAATACTTAACAAGTACAACGACTCCTATAAGTTAATTGTAGGAGGTGCTTACGCGTATCAGTATATAGATGAAGATTACGATCATATTTTTGTCGGACATAGCGAAAACCAAATTATAGATTTTTGTAGTGGTATCGTCTTTCCAAGAATAATAGATTGGGATAGAAAAGCAAAAGATGGAAAGTTTAGTTTTAATGATTCCTATACTGTATTTCCATATTTGCACCCAGATGAAATTGTAGGTTTAGAAACAAGTCGTGGTTGTATTTTTAATTGTGCGTTTTGTAACTATCCACACAAGAATCAAAATACTCGCAATTTCATGAAATATGAAGACGTGTTATATAAAGAGCTATTGAATAACTATGAAACGTGGGGGACCAAGCGATACGCTATTATTGATGATACTTTTAATGATTACACAGATAAGTTAGTTTCTATTAAACGAGTAGTCGATAAACTTCCGTTCCAGCCAGAATTTTGGGCGTATATTCGTTTTGATATTATTGCGGCGCAGCCAGAACAAGCTCAGCTTCTATACGATATTGGTTTAAGATCTGCAATGCACGGACTTGAAACTTGGAATGACGAAACTGCTAAAATTATTCGTAAAGGAAACAGACAGAAAAAAATTGATGGTATGAAGATAGCCAAAAGTATTTGGAAGGAGAATGTATTCGTAAATGTGTTTTACATAGCCGGATTACCAAAAGATAAAGTTGAAGATGTACACGATTTTATTTTGTATTGGAAGACAGAAGGGCATGAATATATAGACAATGTTACTGCGTTTCCCCTTTATTTGCGTGATAATGAATCACAATACATAGAGCTATCTGATATAGAAAAATATAAAGACTTATATGGTTACAAAATGACCGGACCTAAAAGCTGGATTAGAAAAGATCCTGGCATAGATACATTTGAAAAGGCTACTGAGATGGCAAATCTTATAAATCTAAATTGTAAATGGAAAAAGAAAAACACAGCATGGACTTGGAATGCGTATGCTCAAAGATTAGGCATAAAAAATCATGAAGAGGCAACTCAAAAATTCTTTGATGAAATATATTATCCCAATTTATTGAAAACGGCTAATGAACTTTAAATCAATACTAAAAAATGGTGTATCAATTTCATCTAGTGGAACGACTGGTCCGTATAAAACTATATTCAGAACTCCAGAAAATCTTAAAGCATCAGTAGAAGTAGCAATTGACGCTCAAAAGATAACATCCAAAAGTAGAATACTAACTGTAACACGAATGACTCACGCAGGTGGATTATTAACGCAGAGTTTACCGGCTTACACCCTTGGCGCTGAATTGTCTATTAAGCAATTTAATCCATACACATTTTTAAAAGACTTTAAAGATTACACTCATACTTTCCTAACACCTGCTCATATGCGAGCTTTGATGAATACTAAAGGATTTAAAGATTGTAACTTAAGTGGGAAATGGATACTAGGCGGAAGCGATCCTGTTAGCTGGGAAATGATTGAAGCGTTTGTTTATCATGGCGCAACTGTTCAGCCAAATTGGGGTATGAGCGAAGTAGGCCCAATAGCTATTAATACGGTATTCGATGATCTTTTGAAAGTGTATGAATATCGATACAAAGCAAAAAACGGCATTTTGCTAGGAGACAATACTTATTGCGATACTAAAATAGTAGATGGAGAACTCTATGTTAAGGGTCCGACCTGCTATATTGATGACTGGCTCCCAACTGGCGATATGGTTGAGCTTCACGACGATCTTTTTTTATACAAAAGACGAAAATAACTGTTGACATTCACTTTCAGATTGTATAGAATGATTAT
>TARA_R110000868_G_scaffold188768_3_pt1 | contig 16650 bp, 37 predicted proteins | sample TARA_R110000868 | Tara Oceans TARA_R110000868 (sample SAMEA4397489) | marine metagenome | biome: Polar Biome; feature: [SRF] surface water layer (ENVO:00010504); material: water (ENVO:00002006), including particulate matter (ENVO:01000060) such as... | depth 5 m | reverse complement strand
TTGTTCCTCCATGTATTCCTTCACGGACTTAATCAGGTCCGCATCTTCTGAGTCTTCGAGCAGATCCACTGGGAGTTCACCCAGCGCCGGCTCTCCGACTGCAAGCTGATCCTGGTCCACTACTACCGACCGGATTACCTTGCTCGCATCATACTTCTCGAACACGCTCATCACGCATCCGCCTTTTACTACGATCACGATGATCATAGACACCCCTCCTTAGTCCATGCCAGGAATGACTCCGGGCTATGGAAGTAGAAGCGAAACACAATGCGGTGAAGCACGTCCCTCTTCGTAACCTCGATCAATGCTAACTGAGAGTCACCCGCAATGCAGGCTTCCCAGTATCCATACTCAATGCCCCTGCCTTCTTTGGCGGTCCATACGGCTCTCGGCGGCACGAATGCAGCCTGAGCACTTAGCGCGTCTTGTAGCGTCATGGTTATTTCCCTCCTTTGATTCTCTTTACATGCGGCTCAACGTGGGTCTGGTAGAAGTTACCAACCGCTTTCACTGCGTCTGCCACTTTATCTACTGTCTGCGTGAAGTCGCTTGCTGCGTGCTCCACCTTGCTGAGCTCGCGCTTCTTGCGAACCCGCTTCAGCTTCACTGGTGGCACGATGGCCACCTGGTTTGTTTTCTTGGTCATTACTTTGATCCTTTCTTATTAACCGCACCATCTCTATCCGATGCCGCTCGTAGCGCCGCCATATCAGCCTGCGCCTCTTCGAGGGTGTCGAAGCTCTTGGACTGGATATTCGAGCTGCCGTGGTAGCAGTAGCTCAATACCCATTTACCGCCCACTGGATTTATCTCCGAATGACGGAGACCTCTATTCAGTTTTCTGCTCATTCCTGCATCCCCTTGAACATCCCGTCCAGAAGCGTTGCCAGGCTAAGCGCGATGGCCTGCTCGTGGATTAGGATCGTCGTTTGTTCGGACCACTCCTTGTCTGCCTCTAGTATTTGGAGGGTTCTCTCAGCAAACGCTATCAGTCTCTCGTTTCTCGGTTCCATTACTTTGCTCCTTTCTTCTTCTCTTTCTCAATGGCCACAGAGAGCTTGATCAGCTCGCTGGCTAAGGCTCTCATCTCTCTTGGGGTGAGGTAGGCGCAGGCCCAATGCCCCGGGCCGTGCTTCTCCGGGGTTTTCAATACCCCGTGAAGCGAGCCCATCCCGTCACTCGCAGTGAGTCCGACCTTATCGCAGCCGAACTCTTTATAGTAGTCCATCGGGTCGCTCATTTCTACTCCAGAACGATGCTACGGTCCCCGACATTCACCAGCAGCTTGCTGAGTGATACCTTGGTCTTCTCGATGTCTTTCTTCACGCTCTCCCGTAGCTTGGTATCTGAGGACATCGCCTTGAGGTCGATGCCTGACACAAGCTGTTCGAGCTTCTTCATCTCAGCATCCAGCTCCGTGTCGTTGCAGATGTTCCTGCGTCCGAACGTGGCCAGGAAGTCCTGGATGTTAGTGACTGTCGTGGCGTAGAACTTCTTCTTCTCGCCACTATCCTTCGGAGTCAGGCTATCCGTCAGCGTGCTCACCAGGTCCGAGACCGTCTGCCGCAGGAGTAGAACTCCATTGGCCTCGATCTCTTTCCAGGTCTCCTGCGCCTTCAGCTTGGCTTTCTCGTAGATCCGAACGTCGAATTGCTTCAACTCTTCCGGCACTCCGAAGCTCAGCCACTCATAGCCGAACGTGAACCGGCCCATTAACGTCTCCACAGCCGCGTAGTCGCGTTCGTTGTAGAGCGGCCCGAGGTTGACCGCCTCCGGGGTGATCTGAGACGGATACGAGGCAACCAGGGCCTCTACCAGCTTCCTCAACTCAACCTCGGTCTTCTCCGCCAGCATCTCGATCTCCGGGATGCGGGTGATGTCCACGACATGAGCTGCCTGGAACTTCACATGCGGGATACCGAACGACGCGAACTCATCACGGCGATCGTTCACGAACTTCTGAAGGGCATCGTATTCCTTGGATGCCCACAGGGTCTTATCCCCGCCCACTAGCGCGAGGTTCAGGCGTTTATCCTGATCCACCATGACCGAGGTTTCATTGATCTCGGACTCCAGCTTCATGACGATCTTCTTCTCCTCTTTCGTCAGCTTCTTGGTCTTCGGCAGGGACCCGGCGAAGGAAACCCTCACCACGATCCTGCCTGCCAGCTCGGCGTTGATGTCCGCCACGCTGGTTACGACCTCTTTGATGCGCTCCCTGGCTGCGCGCTGATACTCTTCCTCATTCATCGCTGCGCACTCTTCCTGAATGGACGGATGCCAGAACTTCTGGATCTGCTCGCCCAACCTGTAATTGTCACGAGCCCACTGCTTGAACTCGGCGACTTCTACTGCGTCTAATTTCTTGAACATATTCTTTATTCCCTTTCAGTTACTCAAGCACGATAGCCCTGTCCGTGGACACGGGCTTCGCTCTCTCTGCCGGCACAAGGAGTTCACTCTCCCAGCGCTCGGCCTGCTCTCTACAGAATCCGCGACCAGGGTGTTCATCGCGCGCTTCCTTTCGGCGCCACCCTGCTGCGTTCTTCGCTATCTCCTGCTGAGTATAGCAGCTCATTAGTGCTGATGCCCATGTCCGCCATGGACGTGGGATCCCGTGTCTCTGTGATGATGGGGAAGATGGGTCGTCTTCACCTTGCCGTTCCCGATTGAATCCAGGAACGTCTTCATCGCCACCTCAATCTTGGCGTGGATCTTCATCTCTACCTTGCCCGAGGTGATTTTCACAAATCCTCCAGGCAGTATCTCAATCTCGATCTCGTTTGTCTTAGCCATGTTATATGCTCCTTAGTTGCACGACGAACTTCGTCTTACTCTTCTGGATGACCTTCCCGTGCTTGCCCCACTGGGTTTTCACCATTGAGGCAGCATAGGACTGCTGGACCGACTCGACATTCAGCTTGCCCGTGTAGGTGAGCTTCCCGTCGATGAAGGAGCCGGAGTTGTAGGCTCCGGTCTCCTTGTTGACCCCGCTGAAGTCCAGTTGTCCGGCAATGAGCCGAACACTGTAACCCAGCTCCTCCAGTGCTTTCTTCAGGGTCTCGACCGACTTCGCCGTGAAGGCAATCTCGGTCAAGTTCATCTGGTAGCAAGGCATCTCAGTTCGCTCCCGGTGCGCTGCGCTGCATCACTGCTGCGGCAGTCACCTTCTTCTTGGGCTGATACACTCCCGGCTCTGATGCCGAGAAGTATTTACCCGCCGCGGACTTACGCAGCTTATCCACGCCCTCGCCCATGGTCTTCACCACAGGGCTGACGTATTGGGCGGCCTCTACCAGCTTGATCTCCAGCTCATCCGCCAGTCGGCAGCATTGCTTGATCTCGGCTCCGGTCCACCCATCGCAGGACGGAAGGACTGAATCCTCCACGCCATACTTCTTGCGGTAGATGTCCCAGATGGGCTTCTGCTCTGCAGTTGTCGGCAGGTCGAAGAAGAACGTGCCGTAGCTCATCCTTCTGAACAGCGGAGCCGGGATGCCGGCCGTGTCGTTGACTGTGCCAACGAAGAACACCCGGTCCCCGCCCCGTGCCTTCAACACCTGGACAGCGTTGCGGATCATCTGCTCTGACTGACCCACGAGCGAGCCTTTCATGCCGCCCATGTCCATCATCACAAACAACCCACCAGCCTCAGCCCCCATGGCCTTGGCGCACTCTGTCTTGCCTGTCCCAGGAAAGCCCGGGAACAGGATGCCCTGCCACTCGTAGTCATTCATGGCAGTCAGGAGTTGACCGTAGGCATCCTGAGAGACGCCAGAGGAGTCCCCGCCGATGCCGCCGAGCTGCTTCTCCAACTCATCCAAAAGGACCACCAGGGTCGGCTTGCGCTTCCCTTTGACGATCTGCTTCAGGTAGCCCTTGATGTTATCCAGGCCGCCAATCTGATCAAAGGACGCATTGCCCTTGATGACCTTCAGCCCGGATGTCCGCTCAATAGCCGAGATGCTCTGACTCCATAGGAAGTCAAAGTCCATCTGCCACTTGTCATCCTTCTTCACGAAGGACATGGCTATGATGTTCTCGCAGAGGAACTGCGACAGAACACCGGCAAGGCACTCTACCGCGGCCTCAACATCCTCGTCGGACACCTTGACCTTCGAGACCCTGGACATGTCGCGGACGATCCGCGCGATGTCTTCCCGTGTCGGAACCGGATCCACCAGCTCAATCACATCGGACTTCAGCAAGCCCGGAAGCTTGAAGTCGTCACCAATGAGAACCAGCGTCCGGCTCGTGGACTTGAACGGGTCCCGGCAGTTCCAGATCGCCTGCGCGATTGGCTTCCAGGAGTCATTGTCGCTCGACCCCGTTGCAAACATGCCGCCATTCAGCATGAACAGCAGGGTATTTAACGGCGCGAACTCCTGCGCTTTCTGCAGAGCCTCTACGGGATTGCCCGTGGAGATTGCCGCGGGCGTATCCTCGCCCGTGCCGGCCTGGTTGACCAGCAGCGCTGCCGCCGCCGATTCCGGGTCACTGATACCCTGGATGCCCGAGCACACGTCCCAACGAAGGACAGGGTGCTTCTTCTTCACCAACTCTGCATGGATGGCCGCCATTACTGGCGCCGGGTCCGTGGTCGTTATCTTGAGCAACGGGACGCTTGCGCGCCGGGCTGCTGCGATTTGTTCGATTAACGTCATGGTCTAGTTTCCTTTCCTAACGACTCCCCACATTGCCGCAGCCAGTATGATGGCTGTTATCACTATCCCCACAGCCTCATGGCCGTGGATGTGCGGCGCACCTTCAACGTGCGCGATGATGATTTGATTGATCATGTTATTTATTTCCTTTCACTGTCTCAGCGAGCTTGTTCAAAAAGCTCTTTACTTCCTCTTCGCCCTTCCACTCGACACTGTTCGGTGAGGGCCACACTTCCTTCAGCCTCTCCACATACTCTTTGCTCGCCACAGGGACGGGCGCAGAGACGTGGTTGAGGAACATCAGGTGATAGGCTCTTGCGAGACCCTTGCCTGATGGGCACGGAACGATGTAGTCACCCGTGCTCTCGTCATCGAAAGCCGGGCAATACACACATTCATCATCGGTGAAGTGAATGTGCAGATCGTCCGGGCCTTCCTGCCAGGCGTGGCTGATCGGGATTCGCACCCCGTATTCACTCCACCCTCTGCCCTGGTGAGTCCAGGTAGGGCCAACGCCCTCCCGGATCAGGATTTCGAGGAACATCAGTAGCACTCCCAGAGATTAAGATCTCCGATGAATACCCCGTCCACCGTGAGGTGAACACGAAGTCCCTCGCTCTGCCAGTCACCGTTGCAGCACTCCAGCGCGCGGCGCACATTAGTCATGGCGTCCGCATAGGCCGTGTAGCCGTGGCAATCCTCGCCAACATACACAGCTCCCTGCGCCTTGGCTTCCTCGTAAGATGAGTATTGGCTTTCACGCCAGAACTCGATGTCGAACTCGTAGTAGAGCCCAGTGGAGTCCTCCGGCTTGCGGCCGGCGGCTACCATCTTGGACTGCACCAGTTTATTCCAGTGGTTCATTTCTTCCTCCTATTCTTTTTCTTTGTCAGGAACGGAGCCAGCATCAACATGATGCCAAGCACCTCCATGACACACTCGGCTGCCTTGACCCACTTGGCCTTTGTTTCCTTGCTCATACTTCCACTCCCTCTCTCCTTGCCCAGCGGTATAGACTCTCATCACTGAGGATCCATCCTTCCAGGTCATCATCATCCAGCCTTGGTGGGGCGTGGTGATGGTCTGACCCGCTCTTTGGGCAGTCGCAACTCGCCTGTCTCGGAACGAAGCTGAGAGCGCGCCCTACGCACGCATCCAGCTCGGCCCGGTTCTCTTCGATGAACTTTTCGATTGTCTTGCTCATATTTTTACTCCAACACTATCGCCCTGTCTCCAGTAATCTGGACAGGCTTCATTCTCTCCTGGATGGCATCCAACTTATTCGCCTTCTTTTCCAGGTCCCAATTCTCTCTCCAGAGCTCGCTGATCTTCGAGTCTGACTCTTTCTTCTCCACCTTCAGACGGATCTTGAGGACAACCGCAAGTAGGTCTGTGCGACCCGCAAGCAGTCCGTCATCGTATCCGAACGAGTGGAGACCAGTCTTCATCGGCTCTGGAATATCGGCCAGCTTCCATGTGTTGCTGTCTGCCCATTCCTTGATGGCCTCTGCGCGCTCGATGGCCTGCTTGATGTCAGCGAGCCTCTGCCGCTCCGCCTCCTCCCGCTCCCGCGCCCTGCGGGCATCGGTAGAGGCGTTGATCTTGGCCTCATAGGCTTCCAGTATCTCCGTGTTCCGCTGCCGGTTCGCTTCTTCACCCGCGATGATCTTCTCGATCCTCGCAGATGGCAGTTTGAACCACTTGCAGACCTCTAGCGCCTCGGGAAGGTGCAAATAGCGGTGAAGGTATTCCCTCGCTATAAGCGCCGCCCTGGTGCCCTTCTGGGGCTTAGGAGCGTCCATCCACGAATCAACGTGGTAGTCCCTGAGCTGCTCCGGGGTGATCCGCAGGTCTTGCCCGCGACCCCCGAAGTCCACATGGAACACCTTGACGTGAGCACGCTGAAGCGCGCGTTCTACATCCCGGCGGTGTCCCGGCGTGATCGTGGAGCCAAAGTTATTGGAATCCACAACACAGCACCGGGTCTTACCCTTACCGATGAACCTCGCGATGGTAGTCCGATAGGAGAGGAACTGCTCCCCAGTGAACCCCATCCTGCTCTTCCTGTGGCGACCGTCCGGCGCAGACTGCTCTGCGAAGGCTTTCACCATCTCATGCTCCGATGCGAAGTGCTTGTAGCCCTTCGAGATCGGGGTGTCGCTCAATGAGCCATACATTCCTCCAAACCCCATGGTTATTCTCCTTTCGTTCTGTCTGTGACCTCGATCCCCGCCGCCTTAAAATAGGCAGCAATGGTCTCGAAGTCCTCTCTCTGCCATTCTGGCATCAGCTCTTCCAGCAGCGGGATGTCTTCCCCGCCACCGAGCTCTGCCATCTCCCTGGTCATAGGAAGCATGGAGGTCAGCGCCATCGCATCCGGGCCGGTCTTCGTGAAGAACAATCCGGAGCGCGGCACCGCCCACACACCACCGATGGTCAGCATGTCGCACTGCTGGCGCGACCACTTGACGTGGTTTGCGTTCATGACTTACTCCTGAGTAGCGCACAACTCTCGCTGGTCAGATAGAACCCACCACTTGTCCAAACCACCACAGAGTCAGGCGGTCGCCCGTCCGTGATGATCGTCGCATAGTAGTCACCCTCCAGCTTCGGCATGATTTTCCCGTCTAGGAAAAGTTCACCAGCGAACTCCTCCTTCACCCATTTGCGGATGTTGGCAGCCAGGTCCAGCTTCGCGTTCTTTCCGATAGGCCGAATCCACTGCTCATCCGAGCGGCACTCACGGACATGCAGGTAGCAATCCGGCCACTCGTTGCGCTCTACCGCTTCAGTGAAGGCGCTCACTTCAGCACCTTCCTGATCAGCGCCTTGATCCCGTCCAGCGTGTCCGCCTTCAGAACCCATCCCGATCCAGTGCTGGCATACCACCTGATCCCGCTGGAGTTCAGCGAGGCCCGGTAGATGTTCACGCCCATGTAGCGGCGGGGCTTCACAGCACTGTCGAGCGACTGCCCGACTCTGTGAACAGATACTCGTTGGCGCGGATGTTATCATCCACTTGCTCGTCCGAGTTCTGATACTCATACTCCTTCTCCAGTTGCCGGTAGATCCAGCGCATGAAGTCCTTCGCGGCCTCCTTGAGCTCGTCATCTGTTCCCTGGAAGAAGCAGTCATCCATTTTATCCGAGAGTCCATCATCGGTCTGATCATCAGAATCACGGAATGATTCCAAGTCTTTTGGCTCGCAGTATTCGTGACCACTGTTGAAATCGAACTCCGTGCAGTGCTCGTGGCTGTAATGGCCCCGATGCTTCACTGTGAACGATGCGTGTGGATACTTCTTGGCGATCTCCGCGAAGACTGCGGCAATCCGCTTGATCCCCGTGGTAGCCGGGTGTTCACCCCAGCCATCCGCCACCTTGTCGGCCTTCACGTCGCTCGCGCGCCATGTGCCTTCAAAGCAGGCGCCGTCGCCTTGGCTCCAGAACCCGCTCCAGTAGATGTGAGCGCCGCGACTGTCTTTATTGTTGGTGATGTCGATCCCCATCAATGCGGCCTGCTCCTCGGCTTCTTCGAGCGTGCATTCGCTCCAGGAGTTGTCGTCGCAGTTTCCGCTGCGAAACCACTCCCGGGCTTTCTCTTTGGCCTTGTCGTCGAGTTCATCGAACTCGTAGGCTTTTACGATTACTTCCTTCATGGTTATTTCCCTTTCTTCGGCTTGAGGAATCTCTCCCCTTCCGTCTCTAACGCTGCGACAATGGTGCGAGCCAAGCCAATGTTGGTCTTGGTTCCCCAGTCTGTCTGCCAGCGGTCTCTGTGCTCTCTGTCTCGCTTGAGGTTCAGCGCCACCGCGAACATCGCCCCGATATGGTCAGCCTCTACGTCATCCTCTCGGATGCGATTGGCTGCTGCTATCAGGTTGCAGTCTTCGCGGCTGTTCACTGCTCCACTTCCACCTTCTTCACATCCGCGAACGCCGTGCAGCACACCTCAAGGCAGCACTCCCCTTCTTCAAAGGAAATGTCCGAGATGTCTTTCACGTTGGCGCGAGAGAGGTAGTTCAACTTAAACACCTCCCAGCGGTCCCGCAGGAGTTCGATCGTAGTTACGCGATCGCCTTCCCGTTGGCCCCACCATGCGTCATTCACGCTCCAGCCACCTTCAGCCTCGCGCCACAGTTCAAAGAACTTGACGCTGAAGCTATCGCCCTCTGGAAGCAGGGAGTCGATACGGCCCTCGAAAGAGTTCTTTCGATAGCTCATTGACGACCTCCGAAGTAAGCCTCAAGCCAGTCGCTTTCGGAGGACTCCACATCATCGATCATTCGATCATGCTTCAGTTTCTCTGCCTCCGCAGGCGGGAGATCCAGATCATCCCCGCTCACGTAGTTGGTGCCATCACCCATCCCGCAGACCTGCTTGTGCCTGTTTGGTCTATTGTCGCGGACCTGATAGCCATTGAAGACCTCATAGATCGTCAGTTGGCCGCTCTGCGTTGTGTATTCAAACATTTCCAATTACCTCCTTTTTCTCTTCAGGGGACTGCTCCTTCAACACCAGGATGTCTTCATCGACCTCCACGAAGTCGTCAGCGAGATGATCGCTGTCGAGTGCGCTGAATCCATTGTTCATCCAGGCCCCGCCCGGCATCACATTCGGATGATGCTTCAAATCAAAGTTGAAGCACACCCTTATCAGTGCATCGCAGGTCTTCTTGTTGGCCTTGGGATAGCCCTTTACCCTCTCTACCTGATCCCACGGCACCGGAAGCGCCATGGCATATAGACCCTCAACCAGCGCAGACTGATGTGTGGATGAGGCAGCGAGCGCGCGGATGGCGCTCCAGTCTAGCTTCTTGGTGGTCGTCATTGCTCGCTCTCCACCATCAACTCCGCCACATGGAGGAGCATACTCTTCATGCTCTCATGTGACTTCTGCTCATTCCGGTTCAGCACCAGCACCAGACCCGGATAGTCCGAGTCCACGCTGATGACTGTGGCCCCGCTCTTCGTATCAATGACGATACGATTCGCGCAGCCGCCTTTGCGGGATTTGATGCCCATATCGCTCACGATCAAGTCGCGGCGATACTGGAGCAGCGCTTTCTTGACGGGCTTCATCCCATCAATCACTTGCTGCCGGCGTCTCTCCACCTTGGTGGATACCTGCTTTAACGCTTCCTTCAGACTCATATATCTCCTTTCGTTTGTTCAAAGATGGCGCTATCACCATCTGTCCTGACCCAGCGAAAGCCACTATCAATGGCAATCGCTAGGGCTCTCGACACTTCATCCTCCGATAGATAGGAGTCGGGCAACGCCGTTCCCATCGCGGCAGCGGCGAAGATGGTCTTCACCTGTTCTGCCGGGAGGACCAAGTAGTTATAGCGGCTCACATCACCACCTTGCCGCCAACGAGGCAGAACACGGTCCAGTCACCGTAGAACTTGTCACCGAAAGGCATGAGCCCTTCATCGGTCCTGAAGATGATTACATCCTCGGATCCATGCTCAACGCTATACAGGCGAGCCCGCTCTAACGCCGCCAGCGGCCCGGCAGACTGCGAGAACGCCAGCTTCACATTACTGTTGTAGGTCGTGTGAAAGTAGCGCAGCGGCCCAATTAGCGGCCCACTGAAGCCCCAGTCATTCATATCCTCAGTCTTGCTGTCGCGCCCATGAAAGAGCGCGAGATACATTCCGTCAGGGCATTGGCCCTCGTCTCGTTGATATATTGGTATCATTTATCTCCTTTCTCCCCGGTCTCGGGGTATCCAACTTCCAACTCTCCAAGGCTCGTCAGCAGACAGCACCCGCCGTCTATGATAATGAAACCTTGCTCCAGGAGCTCCTGCTTCTCTTCCTCTGTCCCGAAGTCGGGCCAGTAGAGCATGGAGTCTATCCACGCCAGGAGCTCCAGCATACGGAGGTATTTCACTTCCCCTCCAGTTGCTTCTTCACCAGCTCGCACAACTTCGGCACCCGCTGGTCCCACTTCTTAGGTGTGGGATTTTTGGGGTCCTCAAGGCATAGTTCACCCTGCGGCTCCTGCTTTTTCCCCACATCCAGCAAGATGGGGATTCTCGCCAACTGATCCTTACTCACTGGAGCTTCCTCCACAGCCAGGCACAGAACCCACCCATCACCATCCCAAACAGCGTGAATGCCACGCCGCCCAGGATGAGGGTGTTTTCGCTCACTTCAATGTTCTCAATCATGTTTTCTCCTTTTCTTTTTTCAACTCTGCGGACTTAAACCGCACACCATCATCCGGCATTCGCCGGGACGGTGGCACCAGCCTCGGGGATTGGACCCTTGGCTGGCAACTCAAACTCTCGAACTACTTCAGGCGGCGCGGTTGCGCGATGGCAACCTCCAGCAAGTTCAGTGGGCCTTGTGGCTTCACCGCCATCTTAACCGCATGGGCTTTGACTGCCACCTTTGGCTCATCGGCGATCGCCCCTGCGGCGATCAGCTTCTCGGCCAGGTATTCCTGCTTTCTCCCACGGCTACCATCCAGACGCGGAGACGACTGGACTTTGTTGTAGGCGTCCTGCACTACTTGCACCCGGGTCTTCTTGATGCGCTCGAATAGGACTGGCTCTTCCTGCGTCCTGCTCTTCGGCATCACGATCGCCCTTGCTGGCGACGTGATGGCTAGGAACTGAGTTTGGGCGTATGCCCTGAACTCTGCCAGCACTCGGTCTTGCGACTCGGGCATACTGCCCTCCACGCGGTAGTATTCGCAAAGGACCTCCTCTGCCGCTCCGCCGCTCATCAAGTGCTTGGGTTGTTTTTCCAAGTCCTCTATGGCGCCGCGCAGTAGTTCCGCAGCGGCACTTGCCTTGAACCTGCGAACCAACTCAGCGTGCTGGCGCTCCTGCTGGAGACGGACGCGCTCAGCATTCTCCTTGGCCCAGTAGGAGTCCGCCGTGCCTGCCTGCATAGACAAGGCGTATGCCCTGTCCTTGTTGCGGATCGCAACTTCGATCCACATCGGCACGAACTCAGGCAGCCCCGCCTCCGGCAGCATCCACTGGTCCCCATCGATCTCCGCTTTCAGGCGGATTTCATTACTGAGGCCAGCGCTACGAACCCGAGCGCGGAGACTCTTCATCTTCGAGTCTGCGCGCTTCTTGTTTCTCGCCACCCGGCTTTGGCTGGCCTGGAGGTGGATATGCCTTTCGGCGCGCTCCTTGGCGTCATCCGCCACGAGCACTCGAACGAGGTCCGCCTTGCCGGCATTCCGGCCATCCAACGTGAGCGGGACGCAAAGGCCGCGCTCGATGCAGATGCGCTCTAATGCGGCGGGCGACTTCTTCACGTATTGAATCCGTGATGGATCCTCGACCCGGCGGCTGGTGGAGTCTGTCCACAGCAGGTTGCTCATCTTGAGCATTGCCAGCGCCGCTTTCGGCGTAGGCTGCCAGCTTTGGGACTCAGGGTTGAACACCAGCGTCTCTGTCGCAGGGGCTTTGATCCACTGCGCCTCCCAGTCCGTCATGCGGATGTTGTAGAGCGCCTCCCCGAGGGAGAGCCGCTGTGGGCGGTGCTGGTGCTGCATGGGCCGTTGAGCCTGTTTAGGCTTGCTGGGCTGCTGGCGGGGCTCCTGGCGCTGCGCCGGGGCCTTGGCCGAGTTGATGTTGTTGTTGAGCTGTCCGAGTTGGGACAGGCTGTTGAGTTGTTGTTTCATTTGTTTTATCTTACTTGAAGCCAGCTTGTTGAAGAGATCACACACCACTGGTCCGAGTGTGTGAAATAACCAATCTTCACTCGAAGATCGGTCGGGTATGGAGACCCGTGCCTAGTTGTAGGCTCGGGTTGTTTTCTCCATTGGAGTTACCTCCATCCTGCCTCACAGGGGATCAATATGCGTATTCATAAAGACCCCCTGCGGGCAGACTGGAACTAACGACTACTCTTCTTCGCCGAGGACGCAGACGAGGCATGTCGGCTCAACCGACTCTGGCTCATCGTCCACGAGGCAGACCCCCATCCCTTCCTGATCTACAGGGACGAATGACTCCGCCTCTCGCTCCTCGCAACAGGAGCACAGAACTCCTGCGAACGGATTGAACCCACTCATGACTGCACCTCCTCGATGATCCACCCGGCCTCACGAAGCCGGTCACGCCCTGCGCGCGTCCGCTTCTCCATCTTCAGGTGGTAGTCAGCGGCATCGTATGCTGCGATGCACTGAGCCTCGGTGAAATGCTCCCGACCACGCGGCCGGAAACCGAACACCGATTTGTGGAAGTCGCTGAAGTGCATCAGCTTTTGATAGCGGAGGTCTTCCGACTCCCCGATGGAGGCGATCTCTGCCTGGGTCATAGGCGCGCTCACAGCCGCACCTCCCGTCCCACAGGAGAGCCCTGCTGCTCGAACTCCGCGAACTCCGCGAGGATCTGCTGCTGCCCCTGATGCCGCTCGAAGCGACGGTCAATGCGCTTCTGGAGCGCCAGCTTACGCTGGACACATGGGCCGAGCTTGTGGCGTGTTCCGCGATTCTTGAGAAGTATATCGAGGTCAGGCTCGATGCACTTGTGATGTGGTTGTTTGCGGTTCATCTTCATTTGGCCTCCTTTCGCATCCCTGCGGTGACGCAATACTCGTCGAACGAGCACTGGAACTTGATTTCGATTCCGGTGAGCTCACGAATGTCCCGGGCTAAGAGCATCATCTCGACCGCCTGCTTCGCATAATGCTCGCAGCGATTATCCCGGCACTGGACATACAGGCTGCCGTCTTCGGCCGTCCTGAGCCAGAAGTTGTTACCGCTTCCGATACCCATGTCCCAGGTATCATCATGATTGCTTTCGTGCCACTGCCAGCACGAGGGCGACCCCAGCGCTGAGGACAGCGCGAGGCCGATGAGGCTTTTGGTTGCTTGGTCTATTTTCATGGTTTCTTCTTTGCCCGCTTTGGTCGGTTGAGCATCCGGTTTGTTTTGGCACAGGGGTCGTGCCGTTTTGTTGCCCCTCACTTGGTTAATTCCAAGCAGACCAGCGGGACAGACAGGGATTGGACCTGCTGCCCGCTTCGTCTGCGCGGCTTACCCGCCAATCACTCGAATCTGCCCATTGACCTCGAATGGCTCGATGGCGATCCACTCTTTGATGTCGTTCGACTCGCGGGCCTTTGCCCCTTTCGCCAGCGCCGCTGTGATGTGAGGAACTGGATTGCAGCTATCCTCTGCCCCGGACACGCGGAACGCAGACACCCTGCCCTCAATCATTCCGACGTGAGTTACCGTCACGCAGCGACCTCCCCAGTCGTTCAGCTCGCGCAGGGCCAGCGTGACATGATGAAGGCACCATGTTGGATCTTTGATCCCGGAACCCATCCCATGTTTGAGCGCCATTTCCACCAGGCGGTCTTGGTCGGGCCCGTCGAAACAAATCGCGGTAAAGGGCCTGCGATCTCCGAAGGACAAGCCGAACCCGTATTCCTGGGCGGACTCAGCGATTTTCCCCAGCGGAGAGAACACGCACTTCTGCGCTTCTACTGGGCCGAATCTTTTGTGATATACGGTCCCCATGTGAAGCTTGGGAACATTTGAGGATTGCGTCCACCCAGCGCCGATGTAGCGCTCATAGGATGCGCGCTTCTGCCACTTATTCTTGATGGTCACGCTCCACCCGAGAAAGGTGAAGTCGATGTTTAGTTGAACTCTCATCGTGTGTTGCTCCGTTATCGGGAGACTTGTTGCCTCTTTCGAGGCGGTTTTGTTTTTGCCCATTGGGCGTTTCCCCTTGGATAGAATCCAAGCAGACCACTCCCCTCTCTCCCATAGACCCATGAGAGAGGGGAGGGCGTCCGCCTAGTCGCGCTCCTCGCATTCCTGCCGGACCATCCTTTCCTCATAGCGGTTTGCGGCCCTGTTCGCCGCTTCGTCGCAGGAGTCACAGCAGTATCCGCAGATGTCTCGCTCCCCGCGGGAGTCTGCGCCGCAGTGACAGCAGGGGGTGAAGAACATATCTTCATCATCCTGCCCATTGTCCTCCGGGGGATTGGCTTCACGCCAAATAGCGCGGAGGGCCTCACTGGCGACATGCCATTCAGGCGACTGAGCGGCCTGCACCGCTTCCAGCGCAGCATTGATTCCATTGCACCCCTTAACGCTGATCCTCACAAAGGACTCCGCCGCTATTTTGTAGTGCGGAGCGCACAGACGGCAGCACCATTGTCCGGACACTTCGCTCAGGCTGGAGTGACGAGTGCATTGCGAGCAGTAGTCGCGAACCTCAAATGACTGACTGCCCGTTACCGTCAGGCCGATACGGGAACCCTGCATCGCGGGTTCAGCGTTGATGTTGTGTTTGGCGTTAGCCATTGTGCGTTGCGCCGTTATCGGGCGACTTATGTTTGCCAGCGCAGCTTGCTGGCGGTTTGTGTTTTGCTGCTCCCCGCGATATGCGAGGAAAGGGTTGAAGGGATTACCACCACCAATTATAGAAACTCGAAAAGTGGTGGAAAATCGCTCTCCATAAGGGTAGTTATCCATAATTAGGGATAGCGGGCGATCATGTGAAAATTTTACAAATTGGTGGAGGAGCATTGACACCCCGACCTCTGGCATGGCCTACGCCGACCATCTCCTATCCTACCGATCCGAATCATCCGAAGACCTCTTGACAGAGAAGGCCGCACTCAAGGCGCAGCGCACCATCTACTCAGCACAGGGCATGGGAACAAAATCCATGCAGCGGGATCTGCGTCTTCTGGAGGAGAGATTGCAGGCTGTTAATTTTGTCTTGAGAGAGAGAAACCCTCCTGTCATCGTGCCGCCTGTGACTAACTTTGGCGTAGGAATCTCTGACTTCAGCACCGTCCGATGAGCGACAATTTGATCAAGCTATATGATGGTCACGGGAATGTCGTCACCGAGTTCCATCCTCGTTTTAACGAAGTCCGCAGGGAGATCCAATTCGGCGCGCAGTATAACCCCGCCCCTGAGAGAAGGGGCTCAAGTGGCGGAATCTATGGCAACGCGGCTCCCGAGACATGGGCTCGCAATCGGGACAGGCTTCAGTCCATGTGGGACGCGAGAGATCAATGTCAATTTAGTTGGGTTGGCGGTATGCTCGGTCGCGTCTGCCGCTACGTGATAGGTAGGCTTCACTGCAAGTCTGAGACTCAAGACCCGCAAATTGACGCAGCCTACGACGACTACTTCCACTCCTGGTGTGGAGACGAACGGAACGAGGACGGCACAACCAACTGCGACATCACAGGCAGGGCAAGGTTCCTAAAGATGGTTCAACAGGCTTTCCTTGCTCACCTTATTGACGGCGACCATGGCTTTATCGAGGTAGCTCCAGAGTTCTCACCAACCGGAAGATACTGCCTTCAAGCAATCGAGGCGGACTGCATCGGATCCCCGAATGAACAGACTACTTTTGAGGACTATATCGGAGGCGTGAAGATTGATGTCAACACTGGCCGGGTTCTCTACTATCGAATCTTCAAGCGCACACGCACACAGCAATATGTGAAGCTCGCAGAGGTGGAGCCAGCGAACTTCATTCATCTCAATGACTTTGACCGCTCCGGGGAATACCGGGGTCGCACCAAGCTCCTGCGCGCCCTCAATGATCTCCGTGACATCCGCGAAGCGCTCACGGCCGAGATGGTCAGCGCTAAGACGCAAGCCCAGTTTTCCGCACTCATAGGAGTCAAGGACCCGTTCAGCAACCAAGGCCCAGCAGCCTGGTCGGGAAAGACCCCAGACGGCACCCCAACCCAAGACGCTCAGTGGGGCAAGATTCTCAAGATGGCAGAGGGCGAGCAGTTCCAGATGCTCACTCCTTCCGCACGTCCTTCAGGGGCTTTCATGAACCTGATCGACACCCTGATTCGCAAGCTGGCCATCAGCCTCGAACTCAGCTACGGCATGGTGTGGAACCTGGCAACCCTCGGCGGCGCATCACAGCGCATCGAGACAGAGGCCGACAATCTCAAGATTCAAACCTGGCAGGACCTCCTCAAGGACTACATCCTCACACGGGTTCGCAACAAAGTCATC